>ENA-ORNF01000987-ORNF01000987.1-human-gut-metagenome-genome-assembly--contig:-NODE-987-length-26779-cov-2.971000_pt1 | contig 26779 bp, 20 predicted proteins | sample MGYA00242110_ERZ509012 | MGnify/ENA primary metagenome ERZ509012 (study PRJEB26280, sample SAMEA2338714) | human gut metagenome | biome: human gut; feature: human-associated habitat; material: faeces...
TTCATATTTTCCAAATAAAGATAGATTTAAAAGTGCAATATTTTCGTTATCAGTTAAAGATATAATTGAAATTATAGACCTAAAAGCAAAATTCGTGAACGCTGGATACGCTCCAGCTGACCTTGTTACCATGCCGGGTCAATTTTCGGTTAGGGGAGATATTGTAGATATTTTCCCAGTGAATGAAAAATTCCCATCAAGAATTGAATTTTTTGATAATTTTATAGAGTCCATAAAACTTTTTGACCCCGAAACCCAGCGTTCGGGTGAGGTGAAAAAGGACTTAACGCTTTGTCCGTGTACCAATATATATTTAACCGATGACGAAATAAAGTTAACTATAAAAAAGTTAGAAAGATTTAAAAAAACTGCAAACCTAGACCCAGATGAAAATGTAAACCTAGAAGGCGTTACAAGTGAACTAATTGAAAAGTTGTCGCAAAACGCTAAAAACTTTTCTATGGACTTTATATTCCCACTAGTAGAAGACACCCTTAGCACAATTTTTGATTATTTGCCAGCCAACACAGTTCTATTTTTCGATGAGTGTAAACTTACATACGACAACCTATTAAATATAGATAAAGATATAAAAGAACGAAAAAAATCAGCGTTAAATTCGGGGCTTGTTTTAAATACACCCACCACAGGTTATTTAACTAAAGAAAAAATATTAAAAAATATTACAAGTTTTAACTGTGCCACATACCAAAAATTATCTAACGCAAACAGATTATTTAACCCAGATGCAGTAATAAGTGTGAGATATGCTCCTGTTATTAAATATTCATCTAATATGAATGAATTTTTTAGTGACATAATTAATTGGATAAGTGATGGCTATAAAATTTTTATTTATGCAGGTAACGAAGAAAACGCTAAAAAGATAGAACGAAACCTAACAAATCAAGACCTTGAAATAAAGCAAAACCCAAACGCAAAATTAAACGATACTTCTAGTGCAATACTACCATATTTTTTAAGCAGTGGCTTTGTTCTTCCGGCAGAAAAGATTGTGGTTGTTGGCACATACGACTTATTCCCAAAACCAAAGCAAGAAAATAGGGCAGTTGTAAAAAAGACAATTTCAGTCCCAAAGGTAGGCGATTATGTTGTGCACGCATTTCACGGAATTGGTAGATGTGAAGGCATAACGCAACTAACAGGCTCGTTTGGCACAAAAGACTTTATTGAAGTTTCTTACTATGGTGGCGATAGATTGTATGTTCCTATAGACCAAATGGACCAACTGGATAAATATTCAGGCGGGGTTGCTCCTAAAAAACTAAGCAAAATTGGCGGAGCAGATTTTGGTGCTGTTAAAGAAAAGGTAAGAAAACAAATCCGTGAAATGGCGTTTAGCTTATTAAATCTATACGCCGAAAGAGAACAAAAGCAAGGAGTAATTTACCCTAAAGACGACGAACTAGAATTAGAGTTTGAGCAAAGTTTTAAATATGTTGAGACTACCGACCAATTAAATGCCATAAAAGATATAAAACGAGATATGGAAAGCGGTGCGGTAATGGATAGACTTTTATGTGGAGATGTTGGTTTTGGTAAAACTGAAGTGGCTTTAAGAGCGTGCTTTAAAACAATTCTATACGGCAAACAGGTCGCTTTTATTGCTCCAACAACCATACTTGCAAGGCAACACTACAATACTTGCTTAGAAAGAATGGGCGAGTTTGGTGTTAGAATAGAAATTTTAGATAGATTTAGAACAAATAAAGAAATTAAAGAAGTTTTAAACCGCCTTAGTAACCACCAAGTAGACATTTTATGTGGAACACATAGAGTGCTAAGTGACGACGTAAGGTTTAGCGATTTAGGGCTTGTTGTGCTAGACGAAGAACAAAAATTTGGTGTAGAACATAAAGAAAAAATTAAGTTAAATGCAAAAAATGTAAATTGTTTAAGTTTATCCGCAACGCCAATTCCAAGGTCTTTGCATATGGCTCTTACGGGAATAAGAGATATATCGGTGTTAGAAACTCCACCAACCAACAGAGTTCCAACCGAAACCTATGTAACCGAGTATAGCGATGGATTAGTAAAATCGGTAATAACTCGAGAACTTGCTCGTAATGGTCAGGTGTTTATAGTTTATAACCGAGTAGAATCTATTTATGCGTTCGCAGAACATATAAAATCACTTGTAAAAGATGCAAGAATTGTAGTTGGTCACGGTCAACTTAGTGGCAAAGAACTAGAAGATGTTATATATAAGTTCTCATCAAAACAAGCGGATGTGTTAATTTCTACCACTATTATAGAAAACGGGATAGACCTACCAAACGCAAACTCACTAATTGTTATAGATAGTGACTATCTTGGTTTATCACAACTATACCAAATTAGGGGTAGAGTGGGCAGAAGCACCCGCCAAGGATATGCATATTTTACTTATAACCCAAGACGAGTGTTAAGTGAAGAAGGCTCAAAAAGACTAGAAGCAATTTCTGAGTTTACGGAGTTTGGCAGTGGCTTTAAAGTTGCTATGCGTGACCTTGAAATAAGGGGTAGTGGCAATGTGTTTGGTGCAGAACAACATGGTCATATTGAAAAAGTTGGTTACGAACTATATATGAAAATGCTAAATAATGCACTTGCTGAAATTAAAGGCAAACCAATTGAAGTAGATTACGATGTTCAAATAAAAGTTAACGCCGATGCGTATATCCCAGAGTCTTATATTAAGTATAGTGATGATAGAATGGCACTCTATAAAACTATTTCTACCTTAAAAACCGAAAAAGAAGTAACTGAACTAATGGCAGAAACGCTAGATAGATACGGTGAAATACCAATAGAACTAACCAACCTAATTAAAATTGGGTACATAAAAAATCTTGCTAAAAAATTATTTATTACCGAAATTTTGCTAGATAACTCAAAAATAAGGTTAACATTTAAAGACGAAAAGAGTTGTTTAAACAACCCTAAAATTAATGAAGCAATATTAAAATTTAAACCTAATGCGGTATTAAATGTGTCTAATGTGGCAACAATTGAGATAAGAAATTTAACAGGCACCGAAGAAGACAAACTTGAAATTCTTGTGAAATTTCTTAGTTTATGTAATTTAAAATAAAAAATCAATTGATTTTTAAGGGCTCTTGCTTTATACTTATAAGAGAGTAACAAAAATAATAAGGACTTAAATTAATGAAAAAAAGAATACTATCAATATTTTTAACTCTAGCAGTGCTAGTTTCATCTCTATTTGCATTTACTGGTTGTAATCTTTATCATGACAATAATAAAAGACTAAACTCAGAAGTAGTGGCAAAAGTAGGCGATGAAGAAATTACCAGAAGTGATATAACTACTTGGTTTAACTATTACTACTATTCTTGCAATATGTATTATCAATATTCAGCAGAAGATGTATATAAACTAAGTTTAAATAATTTGGTTAAATTCAAAATTATAATCAATGAAGCAAAACACAACAAAGATATAACCATAACAATATCTGACCAAAACAAAATTTGGGAACAAGTTTTTGATTATATTGATGATTCTGTAGATACTTATGAAAAAGAAATTAAAAAGCGTTATGGAATTAAAACAGACGATGAAGAAACCAAAGATGACGAAGAAGACCCAATTGTTTATGCTCCATACAAGCGTTCTGAAATTAAGTATGCAATAGATTATGACCAAAATGATACAGTTTTGAAAAACGTATACAATGCACCAAAAGCAGAAGATAACTATTATAGATATCTAGCATATCAAAAATATGTAGCTGAAATTGCAAAGTCTGCTAACCTATATTCTAAGAAAAAACTTTCAAACGAAGAAGCACTTAAAGAAGAATTGCAAAGATATTATACTTACTACGAAGAAAGAACTTACGTTAAAAAGTATAACGACTATTGCTTGAAAAACCTAGACGTTTCAGACGAAGCAATTGTTAATAAATATATTGAAGCACTAAATTCTCAAATTCAAAACTTTGCTGTTTATGATAACTACACAGCAACTATTTCAAGTTCATCTAATAAAGACCTAATCGTGTTTAATCAACTAGGCGGTGGCTTTAGCGTTCAACAAATCGTGCTAGAATTTAATGATATGGTTAAGACCACTTATAATGATAGCGAAATTAAAATAAGTGAATTTTTAACAAACTTTATAAACTCAGGTTTCGTTATAGAAGAATCTGACGCAACGACCGAAGAACAAAAGGAATATATCAAAGCTCGTGAAGACTACGCATATAACGGCAGTAGTTTAAATATGACTTATATAGACCCAGACACCGGTTTAACAAAAGACGAAGATGGCAACGAAATTAAAAAGACTTATGCAGACTTTTTAAGTGAATTAAATGCAATCACAACTGCTTACTCTGATGCAGTAACTGCTTCACTTTCAATAGTAGACCCAACTGAACAAGAAGCTGCAAAAGAAAAAGCAAACCGAGATTATGTTCAAGCATTTTACAAATTAAAATTTAGTTATAGTAAAGATAGTGGCGTTACCGATTTAACAAGCCTATTCAATAAAATGGGTTATGTTTTCCCAGAAAACAAAGAAGATAATGTTAACTCTTGGGTATCAGAATTTACCGATGCCGCTTACGAACTATATGATAATTACAAAACTACTGGTAATTTCTCTACTAAAATATTTGTATCCAACTATGGTGTTCATGTAATGATATTTAGTGGTGTTATAGATGCTGGTCCAATTGCAGAAAAGAATATAGATAGTTTGAAAAATACTTATTTCTCATATGCAACCGACCAAACAGTTGCAGACTACTATTATGATGCAATTTTAAGTGAACTCCAAACTGGTGCAAACACATACTCAAACCATTACTTGCAAGCAATGCTTGGCTCAGAAGTAAGTTCTGTATTATACGAAAAAGTAAGTTCAATTCTATATAACGAATACTCAGTTTCAGGCAAAATAGATATAAAATATCCTGAGTATGACGATATAGCACAGTAAAAACATTTGTTTTATTATCGTTGACTAAATTGAATATTTGTGATACAATTTCCCCAAAGAAGAAAATTCTTTGGGGAGTTTTTTATGCGAGTAATTTTGCACTCAGATTTGAATAATTTTTATGCGAGTTGTGAATGTTTGTTGCACCCAGAATATAATGGCAAGGCTGTAGTCGTGTGCGGTAAAATTGAAGACCGACACGGCGTAGTTCTAGCAAAAAACCTAATTGCTAAAAAGGGTGGAGTTAAAACAGGAATGACTATTTTTGAGTGCAAAAAAATATTTCCAGACCTAATTGCCGTAGAAGCCCATCACGATTTATATTATGAATATTCTAAAAAAGTAAAAGAGATATATAAAGATTATACCGATAGAATAGAAGGCTTTGGAATAGATGAGGCGTGGCTTGATGTAACCGAGTCTACAAAGCGTTTGGGAAGTGGTGAAAAAATAGCCAATGAAATAAGGGAACGAGTAAAAGAAGAAATAGGGTTAACGGTTTCGGTTGGTGTTAGTTTTAATAAAGTTTTTGCAAAACTTGGCTCCGACCTTAAAAAGCCGGATGCTGTAACAGTTATAGATGAAAACAACTATAAAGAAAAAATATGGGGTTTGCCAGTAGAAGACTTGTTGTTTGTGGGCAGAGCAACTAAAGAAAAGTTAAATGACCTTGGCGTGTTTACAATAGGTGGGCTAGCAAGGCTAGATAAAAAAATACTTTTAAACAAGTTTGGAAAAATCGGTGAAAAACTACACGAGTATGCAAACGGGCTAGACTCAGAACCCGTAAAAAAGTATGACGAAGATGACGAAATAAAATCGGTTGGAAACAGTATCACCTTTTATAAAGATGTGTTCACATTAAAAGATGTAGAAATGCTTTTCTATTTTTTAAGTGAAAGTGTATCAGAACGAATGAAAAAATATGGCATAGAAATAGCAAAAACCATACACGTTTTAATTATGACCAAAGACCTGCATCACCTGTCTTTTCAAGGACCATTAATCACTCCAACAAGTGCATCTAATATAATAGCTGAAACCGCCATAAAACTATTTAAAGAAAAATATGATGTAACGAATGGTGTTAGGGGCGTAGGGGTTAGTGTATCTAATTTTTACGACTCAGAACAATTGTCTATGGGCGAAACACAAAGCAAAAAAGATAAGGGTGTTACGCTAGATAAAACAATCGAAAATTTGCGTTCAAGGTTTGGCAGAACTGCCATAAGTCGAGCAATAGTGTTTAGAGATAAAAGACTAAATGAAACGACGCCGAGTGGGGTAAGTATCAACAATAAAAAACTTTAATCTAATTCAACAAACCAGTTGTAATCTTTTAAAAATAAATATCTTTCATGGTTTCCAATTTTAACTAAATATCTAATACCAGCACCACCGCCTTTGGTGCTGGCTCTTTTTTTAACATCTATAACTTTATCTATTGCATATTTTCTGCCATCTTCCCAAATAATTTTTATGGGTCTTGGGTAGGCGTTTTCACTCATAACACAACATACACTAACATATTTAATCATTTTTGTTACCACATAAAAATAAACAACGTTTCAAAATTTGTTTGTAATGAAAAGTAATTTTTCTAGATTGCCCTTTTTTATTTTTGTTATTTAACTTATTATGGTATAATTACAATTATTAAATTCAAGGCTAAGGAATTTTTATGTTTAAATTAAAGAACTACTTATCTAGATATAAAAAATATTTAGTTATAGGTCCGCTATTTAAAGCACTAGAAACTGCGTCAGATATTATAACGCCATACTTAATGGCAATCGTTATAGATAGGGGTATAAGTGAAGCCAACACAACTCTAATATATGGGTTGTGTGGAATTATTATAGCAATGAACTTGTTGTCGTTTTTATTTGCTATAGTCTGCCAAAAATCTTCTAGTTTGGCTCAAAGTTACATAAGCCGAGATATCCGTCACGATATGTTTAGCCATATCAACACCTACTCGCACGCCGAACTTGATAAGTTTTCTACAGTAACACTAACCAATAGGTCTATTCACGATGTAAGCCAAATTAGTAACGCTGTTGGTATGACAATAAGGTCAGTTGCAAGAGCACCATTTTTGGCAATAGGTTCGTTTGTTATGGCTTGCTTTATAGACCTAAAACTATCGCTAATTTTTATAGTTATTATGCCATTACTTATATTTGTGGTTATGTTCATAATGAATAAAAACAGCCCACTATATGCAAAACTTAAGGTGGAACTAGATGATGTTACCGATGTCGCCCGAGATAACCTAGATAGTGTTAGAGTGGTAAGAGCCTTTAATAAGCAAGAGTACGAAGCAAATAGATTTACAAAAGCCAATAAAAAGTTTACTGGCGTTAATGTAGATATTGCAAAAATGGCATCTATTCTCCAACCATTAATAGCACTTATTATTAATCTTGGCGTTATTGCCGTGTTGTGGTTTGGTGGTATTAGGGTTAATGCGGGCATTATAACCACAGGTAACTTAATTGCGTTTGTAAACTATCTACTAAGCCTTGCTAACTCTCTTGTAGTTATTGCAAGACTAATAATTGTGTACAATAGAACTGGTGCTAGTATGAAAAGGGTAAAAGAAGTGTTTGAAACTAAAAACACAATTCTAGACCCAGCAAGACCAGTAGAGTTCGACCCAGAAAATTTTGAAGGTGATATAGAATTTAAAAACGTTTGGTTTTCTTACAATAATTCTAAAGATGCCGTTAAAAATTTATCTATAAAAATAAAGGCCGGGCAAGTTATTGGTATAATTGGCGGAACTGGCTCCGGAAAGTCTAGCGTGGTTAACTTAATTCCAAGATTTTATGATGTAACACGTGGTGAAGTTTTGGTTGACGGCGTTAACGTTAAAAAATATAGAGTAGAAGACCTTAGAAGTATGATAGGTATAGTTCCGCAAAATCCAACCTTGTTTGAAGGAACTTTACTTGAAAATATGCGATTTAGGAAAAAAGACGCAACTGAAAGCGAAGTTATAAAGGCACTTAAAATTTCTCAAAGTTACGATTTCGTTTCAGAACTGTCAGACTTTTTAAATCACGAAGTATTTAGGGGTGGTAGTAACTTCTCAGGTGGGCAACGTCAAAGACTTACAATTGCAAGAGCCTTAGTTGGTGAACCTAAGATATTAATTTTAGATGACTCTAGTTCAGCGCTAGACTTTGCAACCGACGCAAAACTAAGAAAGGCAATAGGAACGAGTTTAAAAAATAGCACAATAATAATTGTATCGCAACGAGCAACCACATTAATGAGTGCCGATAATATAATTGTGTTAGATAATGGTGATGTGTGTGGAATAGGTACACACGAAGAACTGCTTAAAAATTGTACTACATATCAAGAGATTTATTATTCTCAAAATCCTGAAGAGGAGGAGAATAAGTAATGAAAATTAAAGAAAAGGTTCAAAATAAAAAACAAGAAAAAAAGCAAGAACGAAGCCTATTTAAAACAGCAATAAAATATTCGGGCGAATACAAAATATATCTAATTTGCGGGCTACTTGTAATGGTGTTAAGTAATGTTTTAGATTTACTTATACCCGTATATATAGGCAAATGTATTGATGCCGTTGTTGGTAAAGGTGCGGTAAATTTTACACTACTACTTCAAAACATAGTTATAATGCTGGTTATTGGCGTGTTTAACCTTGTGTTTACGTGGGGATATAACTTACTAGATAATATCTACACCTATAAAACAAGCGAGCATATTCGTGAGATGTTTTTCAAAAAAATTAGCAAGGTGCCAATAAAGTTTGTAGATAGCACAACTCACGGTGACCTATTAAACCGAATGATTAATGACGTAGAAATTGTAACCGATGGTATAGTAGAAGCGTTAATTTCGGTTAGTTCGGGAATATTCACAATTATAGGCACACTTATATTTATGCTAGCACTAAATGTTAAACTTGCAATAGTTATAGCTGTTATTACTCCTATGAGTTTAATTGCCGCCTTTGTTATAGCAAAAAAGGCAAATGTGTTATTCACGGCTCAAAGCAAAACCACTGGTGATATGAGTGGATACCTAGAAGAAATTATCACAAGTCAGCGGGTAATAAAGGCATTTGGTAACGAAGAAGAATCTATCGAAAAATTCCAAGGCATTAATAAAAACTTAGCAACGGTTAGTGAAAAGTCTCAGTTTTATAGTGCTTTAGCACCACCATTCACAAGATTTACAAATGGGCTTGCGTATGTTTTGGTTGGGTTCTTTGGTGCTATTATGGCACTGCGTGGTGAAATATCTATTGGTATAATATCAAGTTTTTTGAGTTACGCCAACACATTTGGAAAACCATTTGACGAACTTGCTAGCGAAGTGACCGAAATTCAAGCAGCGTATGCATCTGCAAAAAGAATATTTGCTGTTCTAGATGAACCAGACGAACCTAGCGATTTAGGCTTTAAAGAATTAACCCGTGCCGATGGCGAAATAAAAATAGAGCACGCAAAATTCTATTACACTCCAAAGGTTAAATTAATAGAAGACTTTAACCTAGATGTAAAACCAGGGCAAAAAATTGCAATAGTTGGTCCAACTGGATGTGGCAAAACCACATTTATAAACCTACTTATGCGGTTCTATGAACTTGTGGATGGCACTATCTATGTTTCGGGCGAAGACGTAAGCCGTGTAACAAGGGCAAGCCTTAGAAACAAGTTTGGTATGGTATTACAAGAGAGTTGGTTATTTCACGGGACAATAAGGGATAACATAGCATACGGCAATCAAAATGCCACGATGGAAGAAATAATAGAGGCAGCCAAACTAGTTGGTGCACACGACTTTATAGATAAACTTCCAAATAAGTATGACACAATGGTAACTGAAGGCGGTAGCAATATCTCTCAAGGTCAAAAGCAACTTATTTGCATAGCACGTGTAATTTTAATAAAACCTCCAATGCTAATATTAGATGAGGCCACAAGTAATATAGATACCCGTACCGAAATGAAAGTTCAACAAGCCTTTGAAACCATAATGAAAGGCAGAACAAGTTTTATTGTTGCACATAGGTTGTCTACAATAAAAACCGCCGATATAATTTTGGTTATGAATAAGGGCAATATAATAGAGCAAGGCACGCACGAAGAACTGCTTAAAAAGCGAGGATTTTATTATAACCTATATAATAGTCAATTTGTAAAAACCAAGTAACTTTAGGGAAAATTTCCTTAAAGTTACTTTTTTTTAAACAAAAAAAGGGAATAGTATATAGTTTGTCGAAATAATATTTGGAAAGTAACGAAAAAATAACATAAAGGGGGACTATATGACTAGTATACCAGACGAATTTTTAGACGAATTAAAGCAACGAAATAATATTGTCAGCATAGTGAATAGATACGTGCCCCTAGAGAAAAAAGGAAGAAATTATTGGGGAAGGTGTCCGTTCCATTTAGAGAAGACACCTTCTTTTTCTGTTAACGAACTAGACCAATATTATCATTGTTTTGGTTGCAAGGCTAGTGGAAACTTATTCAAGTTTGTTATGGAGATGGAGTCTATCTCTTTTATAGATGCAGTAAAATTAATTGCTAGTTGGAGTGGGATGGAAGTTCCAGTAGACGAAACCAAAAGAGAAGAGCAGATAAAGCAAAAGCAAGAACGGGAAAAACAAGTTGCTTGTATGAAGGAATGTGCAAAGCACTACCACGATAATCTTCTTAAAAGTAAAGTCGCTATGGACTATTTAAAGTCACGCCAAATTGATTCCGATATGATAACAAGGTTTGGTTTAGGTTATGCTGATGGCTACACTGAAATTATCACATACCTAGAGAAAAAGGGATATGATAAAAACCTACTACTAAAACTTGGTATAATTAAAGAAAAAGATGGCAGATTTTACGATTCGATCGGTGATAGAATAGCCTTTCCTATAATTAATATATATGGCGAAGTTGTTGGTTTTTCTGGCAGAACTATGAAAAAACAAGTTGACTACGCTAAGTATATTAATACGGGTGATACGCCATTATTTTTAAAGAGCAAAAATCTATTTGGTATTAATCTCGTTAAAAAGGCGAAACAAGCAGGCAATTTAAAAGAGATTATAATTGTAGAAGGTCAAACAGATGTAATAGCCTTGCATAAAGCTGGTTATGTTGGTGCGGTTGCAAGCTTAGGTACGGCACTAACCGTAGACCAAGCAAGAATAATAAAAAGACTAACAAATGATGTTATTATTTGCTACGATGGTGACTACGCTGGAAGCAAGGCAACACTGCGAGGATTAGACATATTAAAGCACGAAAACTTAAATGTTAGGGTGGCATCTATTCCAGATAATATGGACCCAGACGAACTATTAAAAACAAGGGGACCAAAAGCGTTAGATAAGGTAATAGAAGACTCTAAACCACTAGTGGAATACAAGTTATTGGTTTTAAAAAACAAATATAACTTAAACGAGTTTGATGGCAAAGCAAAATATGTAGACGAAGCTATAGATGTTTTATTGGGACTAGAAGATGTTGAAGCGGAAGTTTATATAGACCTAATTTCCAATATAACAGGTGTATATAAAGACTTTTTGAGAAATAAATTAAAAGACCGAAATTTAAAACTTAGTGAAGGCAATGTGGTTAAGTCGTCTGCAATTCAAAGAGAAGAAAAAAAGGACGATACAATCGAAAAGGCTGAAATTTGCGTAATTAGTAACATACTTAATAAATCGGTCGGCACGCATGACCCAATTAAACTATTAAGTTTATTTAGTGGCAATATGCTAACAGTGGCAACCCAAGCACTAAACTCAAAAACACATTCAGAATTTATAGATGGTTTACTAGATGACTACTCAGAAACAATTGGTGCGGTTGTAAACTATAATTTTTCAGATGACGAAGAAATTAATAGTCAAGTTTTTGAAGATTGCTTATATTTGTTATATAAAAATCAATTGCTAAAAAAACAAGACGAGCTAAGTAAAAAACTACTAGTAGTATCTGCAGATGAAAAAAACGCCATAATGAACGAACTAAAAGATATTATAATGAAAATAAATTCTAGGAGAGTGGACCTATGAGTTTAATAGATTTACTAAAAAAGTCACGCAAAAATACGACAAGTAAAGACGAACACGCTCCAAATGAAGAAATAAATAATAACAATAAAGTCAATTTTGTTAAAGAAGGTAAAACAGTGAAAAAACAAGAAGATACATTAGCACAAAACCAAATTGCTATGGATATAGATAATTTATCAAAAGTAAAAAAGGTAACTAAAAAGAAAGAACCAAAAATGGAAGAAGCCGAAGTTAAACCAACTAAAACTACGCGTGTTTCAAAACCAGTAGAGGCGTCTGAACCAAAAGTAGAAGAAGCCACCGTAGTAGAAAAAATAAAAAGAACCAGAAAGGCAGTTAAAGAAGCTGAACCAATTAGCGTTGAACCAGTTAAAGAAACTAAAAAGCCAGCTGAACCAAAGGTTAAAAAGACACAAACAGCAACTGCAAGCAAAAAAGATGAAGGGGAACTAGCAGACTTAATTGCAACTAAAAAAGAAGAATTAAGCAATAAAGAAGTTAAACCAGTTTCAGATGCAAAGCAACAAAAAATTAATCAAGAAATTGAAAGAGTTATAGAAAAAGCAAAGAAAAAAGGTTCTGTTACAATGGAAGAACTAGCAGTTAACTTTGCAAAACTAAACGCCGACCAAATTGATGGGATTTTAGCAAGAATTCAACAAGAAGGCATAAAACTACTAGAAACAACCTTAATTGAATCAGATGAAGAACTAGAAAAACTTATAAGCCAATCTAATGTAGATGACCCAGTTAAGATGTATTTAAAAGATATAGGTAAGGTGCCTTTGCTTTCTAGCGAAGAAGAATTAAGACTAGGCAAACTTGTAACCGAAGGCGACCAAGAAGCAAAAGATAAGTTGTGTGAAGCCAACCTAAGACTAGTTGTATCTATAGCAAAAAAATATGGTGGCAGGGGTATGATGTTTTTAGACCTTATTCAAGAAGGAAACTTTGGTCTTGTAAAAGCGGTTGAAAAATTTGACTATTCTAAAGGTTTCAGATTTTCAACCTATGCAACATGGTGGATTCGTCAAGCAATAACTCGTGCAATTGCAGACCAAGCCCGAACTATTCGTATTCCAGTTCATATGGTAGAAACAATTAATCGTCAAATTAGAGTAAGTCGTCAATTAACTCTAAGTTTAGGCAGAGAACCAACAACTGCTGAAATTGCAAAAGAAATGGGTATCTCAGAAGCAAAAGTAAGAGATATTCAAAGAATAAGTCAAGATACAATCTCTCTAGAAACCCCAGTCGGCGAAGAAGAAGATTCATCACTTGGCACATTCTTAAAAGATAACAACACCATAACTCCAGAAGAATCTGCAACTGTTAGTATGTTAAAAGAACAACTTTTAGGCGTTCTTGGGACACTAACTCCAAGAGAGCAAAAGGTCGTTATGATGAGATATGGTTTAGAGGATGGGCATGCTAAAACGCTAGAAGAAGTTGGTAAAGAGTTTAATGTTACCCGTGAAAGAATACGACAAATTGAAGCCAAGGCACTTAAGAAATTAAGACACCCATCAAGAAGCAAAAAATTAAAAGACTTTTTAGACTAGGAGAAATTAGTTTTGCGAATAGGCAAAAGATTACAAAAGGTAATAGATTTAGTAGACACATACTTAAATGTGGTGGTGGATATAGGCACCGACCATGGGTTTGTTGCACTTAAGGTTATAGAAGATAAAAACGCAAAACTTGTTTATGCAACAGATATAAGCGAAGGAAGTTTAAAAAAAGCAGAAGAATTAGCAAAAAAATATAACTATAGTGATAGAATGATTTGTGTTTTATCTGATGGGTTTAATAAACTTAATATAAATAAAGCCAATCTTGTTATTATTGCAGGTATGGGTGGCTATGAAATTGTAAAAATTTTAAGTAACCCAAATAATATTAATATAAATGAATTTATCTTAGAACCAATGCAACACACAAAAGTGTTAAGAAAATATTTATATGAAAATGGTTATAATATAAGTTATGATGAAACCATTCAAGATAGAGATAAATTTTATAGCGTAATTAAGTGCAAAAAAACAGATAGACCAATAAAATATAAGCCAGTAGATTTGCTTATTGGCAAAACTGATTTAATTAATAATGGTGAAGACTTTTTAAACTATCTAAACTATGAACTAAATTCGTACGAATCTAGGCTAAAATATTTAAACAAAGAAGAAAAACTTGAGTATGGTATACTTAAAAAATATAAACAAAAATTAGGAGTAAAGTAATGGAAAAGATGTTAAAATACCAAGAATTAGACTTGAAGATAGGAAATATCGCAAGCGACATTAATAACGATGTGGATAGAATGAATGCTCTTAAAATGCAACAATCGTTAAAAGAATATCAAGCAAAGTTGGTTGAGTTAAACAAAAAATCTAAAGCCTTGTTTGATGAGTTTGAAAGCTTGAAAAAAGTATTTAATTCTATGGCAGAAAACCTAGAAGTGGTTGGCAAAAATGCAGACACAACTGACGAAAAAAAGTTAGATGGTTTAATTGAAGCAAACGAAGCAATTACAAACAACTTGTTAAGGCTACAAAAGAAAATTTTGGTTGTAAAACAAAGTTGTGATGAGGTTCAAAACGAATACAATTCTATTATGAAAAATGCAAGACTTGCAAAAAGCAGTATGCAAAAATATAAAGAAAGTTACACAATTAAAAAGGAAAAAGCTGAAAAAGAAATAGAATCATTAAAGGCTGAACTTGAAAAACTATCAAAACAAGTAGACCCAAAACTTCTTGCTAAATACAAGCAAAAAAGAACTGAAAAGTCTAATGTTTTTGTCCCTCAAGTTGGTGGCAAGTGTGGCGGTTGCAGAATGGAAATATCTGTTAGCAAACTTGCAAAACTAAAGGCAGACGGAATGATTGAATGTGAAAACTGTGGCAGAATTATCTATAACCAAGCATAATTAATAAACTTCGCTCATAATCTTTAACTAAGGAGAGAGATTATGAGCGATTATTTTGTTAAGGAAAATAAATTAGGTATTGCCAAAATAATTTTGGCTTCTATTATAGCTGTAATAGTTTCGCTTGGGCTTATTTTAATATTTGCCTTGCTTATAAAATGGTTTAATTGGAGTGATAATGTAATAACACCTGTGAATATTGTAATAAAACTAGTTAGTATTGCAGTTGGTGTGTTAATTGCAACAAAGTCGGGCGAAAAACGAATGTTAAAGGGCACGCTGGTTGGGCTTAGTTATGTGCTAGTAAGTTTTATTGTTTTTTCACTACTTATTGGCAAATTCAGTTTCGGCGTAGATAATGTGTGGGATTTGTTGCTTGGTGTAGTTGGCGGTGGAATTATTGGCATAATAAATAACATTATTTATAAATAAAAATTTTAAGGAAAGACTTAGTTAATAAGTCTTTTTTTATTTGTGAAAAATTTCAATATGTGGTATAAAAAAATAAAGGAGAATAATTATGTTTGATTATTGTGTAGTTGGTGGTGGCGTAGTTGGCACAAGTATATTTAATAAATTAACAAGACTAGGCAAAAAAGTATGCTTAGTTGAAATTCAAAATGATGTTGGTTTTGGTGCAAGTAGAGCAAATACTGCTCTTGTTCACTCTGGCATAGATTGTAAACCTAACACTTTAAAAGCAAAACTTAATGTAGAAGGTAATAAGTTGTATCCAGACCTATGCAAAAGAGTGGGCGTCGATTTTAAAAACACAGGACATTTGATAGTTGGTAATAATATAGATAAAATAAATGAACTCTTATGTAAAGCAAAAGCAAATGGAGTAAAGGGTGTAAAACTATTAAATAGTGTGGCACTAAAAAAATTAGAGCCTAATATATCGCCTAATATTCTTTATGGGCTATATATTCCATCTGGCGGAATGGTATCAAGTTACGACTTGTCGGTAAGACTTGCCGAAGAAGCCATAATAAATGGTGGCGAAGTATTTTTAGAGTTTGATACTAAAAGAATTGCGGTTACAGATAATGGTTTTGAATTAACCAGCAAAGATGGTAGGGTGATTAATTCTACCTACCTTATAAACGCTTGCGGTGCTGGGTTTAATGATATAAGTAAATTGGTTAACGGCGAACAATACAAATTAAACTTTAGGCTTGGCGAATATTATTTATTGGATAAATCTGTGGGTGGGTTTGTTTCACACCCAATTTTCCCATTGCCAACCGAATACTCTAAGGGTATTTTGGTTTCACCTACTGTGCACGGTAACATTATGGTGGGTCCAACAAGCACCGAGTCAGATTGCGTTCCAGTAACTACTACTGAAGGGTTAAACAAAATTAAAGCAGAAGTAACGCAAACATTCCCATCGGTTCCGTTTAGAGAAAACATTCGTGTATTTAGTGGCGTAAGAACAATAGTGGGCGATGACTTTATTATTGAAAACAGCAAAAAGGTTAAAAACCTTGTTAATGTAGCGGGAATTTGTTCTCCAGGGTTATCTAGTGCACCTGCTATTGCAAATATGGTTGCAACCTTAGTAGGTTTAAACCCAAATAAGGAAGTTAAAAACTTAAAACAATTGGCACCTAGAACTGTTTTAAATAATATGTCAATAGCAGACCAAAACAAGATAATTAAGAAAAATCCAGACTTTGGCAAAGTGGTATGCAGATGTGAAAACATATCTCTTGGCGAAATTAAAGAGTGTTTAAACTCTCCACTTCCAGCAAACAGTGTAGATGCAGTAAAACGCAGAACCAGAGCGGGTATGGGCAGATGTCAAGGTGGTTTTTGCATATTTACCGTAATGGAAGAAATTGCAAAAGCAAAAAATATAAAGTTTAGTGAAGTTAATAAAGACGGTGTTGGTTCTACAATAATAAGTTCTAAAATTAAAGAAAATTAGGAGTAGTGTATGAGAAAATTTGATTATGATGTTGTTGTAGTTGGTGGCGGTCCTGCTGGGCTTGCCTGTGCTATTAGTGCATCTAAAAATGGTGCAAAAACTTTAATTGTGGAACGAGAAAACAAACTTGGCGGAATATTAAAACAATGTATTCACTCTGGCTTTGGCTTGCATTATTTTAATGAAGAATTAACTGGTCCCGAGTATGCTTATAGATTTATAGAAAAGTTAAATGACGAAATTAAAGCAAACAACCGAATAAGCGTATGGCTTAACAGTTTTGTTATAAAAGTAGAGTCTAATGCAGTAACTGTAAAAAACGAAAAAGGCGTGCAAGTAGTTACCGCTGGCAGTATCGTTTTGTGTATGGGTTGCAGAGAACGAACGGCCGGTGCTATTGGGTTAACTGGAACAAGACCATCAGGCGTGTGGACTGCAGGGCAAGCACAAAAGTGGGTTAATATGTATGGCGTGTTGCCTTGCAAAAAACCAATAATTTTAGGTAGTGGTGATATAGGCTTAATTATGGCACGAAGACTAACCCTAGAAGGTGCTAAACCTCAAATGGTGCTAGAAATTATGAAGGAAAGCGGTGGCTTAAAGCGAAATATTAAGCAGTGTTTAGATGATTTCAATATTCCATTATACACAAGTACAACGGTGGTTGAAGTGCTAGGCTACCCTAAAATCACTGGTGTAGTTGTGGCTCAAGTAGATGACAACTTAAAACCAATAGAAGATACAAAGAAGAAAATAGCGTGTGATGGGCTAATTTTATCGGTAGGATTAATTCCTGAAACCGACTTAATTAAAGGCGTGAAGTTTAACCCTAAGACTAATAGTGCAATGGTTAATGAATACCGAGAAACTACACTTAAAAATGTGTTTATGTGTGGTAATGTTTTGCATGTTCACGACCTAGTAGATTTCGTTACGGATGAAAGCACTCTTGCAGGTGTCTACGCAAGTCAAAATGCACTAGTTGGGTTAAATAGATTAAATGAACACAATATAACCGTTGGAAATGGCGTTAGATATGTGTTGCCAAATAGTTATTTTGAAGGGACGGAAAAAGTTAAGGTTTTATTTAGAGTAACAAAGAGATTTGTAAAAACCAAAGCCTTAGTTAAAGATAGTTTAGGTAATGTAGTTGCATCTAAGTTTATTTTGTCTGCTTCGGCTGGAGAAATGCAAGAAATAGTAATAGATAAAACTGGACTAAAAACCGATATAACCTTGTCTATGGAGGAAAATTAATGAAAACAAATTGCATTATGTGTCCACTAGGGTGTGAACTAACCATAACAAAAACAAAAGCAGGGGTTAAAGTAACTGGCAATAGTTGCCCAAGGGGCGAAGCGTATGGCATTAGTGAAGTAACTAACCCAGTGCGAAATTTTTCTAGTCTTGTTAGAGTTGGTGAAGATAAAGTTGTGCCAGTCAAAACATCTGCTCCCGTAAAAAAGGAATTAATTCCTGCAATGTTAAAAGAAATTGCTAAGGTAAATTTAACAAAAATGCCACCTATTGGAACTGTGGTTATTGAAAATTGTTTAGGTAGTGGGGCTAGTATAGTTACCATTGGATATTAATACTTGACAAATAGATTTTTTAGGTGTTACAATTAAATAGATGGGAATTTTTCAACCATCAACTGGAAGGTATTATCACTATTTAAGTGTTATTTTTCAATAAATTTAGGAGGGGAGTAGTATGCCAATATGGCTAATAGTCGTACTTGGCGTTGTGTTGCTTGGTGGTGGATTTGCCCTTGGGACGGTTTCACTAAACATAATAAACAAAAAGAGTTTACAAAACGCTAAGAATAAGACGAACGAAATTCTGCAAGAAGCAGAAGCAGAAGCTAAGGTTATTAAAAAAGAAGCCTTAATTGAAGCAAAAGAAGAAGCAATAAAAATTAAAAATGAAGCAGAAGAAGAATTAAAAGACCGAAAAATTGAAGCTAGCAAATTAGAAAACAGATTAAGACAAAAAGAAGAAAGTTTAGAAAAAAAGGAAGACACGCTAGACAAGAAATATGAAGCACTAGACGAGCAACGTGAACAACTAATTTCTAAAAAAGAAGAACTAGAAGTCGCTTCGCAAAAACTAGTAGAAAAAGAAGCGCAAATTGTTAAAGAAATAGAAAGAGTGGCAGGGCTTAAAAAAGAAGAAGCCAAAGCAGAACTTGTTAGTTTAATTGAAGCCGATGCGAGAAAAGAGGCTGGAACATTAGTTAAAAAACTAGATGAAGAAGCAAGAGCAGAAGCCGATAAAAACGCAAAAGAAATAGTTATGCAAGCTATTCAAAGATGTGCAACTGACCATACTGCCGAAGTAACAGTATCCGCTGTGACTTTGCCAAACGATGAAATGAAAGGCAGAATTATTGGTAGAGAAGGCAGAAACATAAGAAGTATAGAACAAGCGACTGGGGTAGACCTAATTGTAGACGATACACCAGAAGCAGTAATAATTTCTTGCTTTGACCCAATTAGAAGGGAAGTTGCTAGGCTAACTCTAGAAAAACTTATTTCAGACGGTAGAATACATCCAGGTAGAATTGAAGAAATAGTTGAAAAAACTAAAAAAGAGTTAGAAAAAACTATCGCTGAAGCTGGCGAGAATGCCACATTTGATGCAGGCGTATTTGGAATAAACCCAGAACTTGTTAAAATTCTAGGTAGACTAAAATACAGAACAAGTTATGGTCAAAATGTTTTAAAGCATAGCCTAGAAACAAGTTATATAGCAGGCTTAATGGCTGGCGAACTTGGTGCAGATATCGCAGTTTGTAAAAGGGCAGGTTTGTTGCATGATATAGGCAAGGCTATGGACTTTGAAATGGAAGGCACACATGTTTCAATTGGTGTAGACCTAGCAAGAAAATATAAAGAAAGCGAAGCTGTTATTCATTGTATTGAAGCACATCATGGCGACGTTGAGTATAAATCAATTGAAGCAATGATTGTTCAAGTGGCTGATGCGATTTCTTCTAGCAGACCAGGTGCAAGACGTGAATCTCTTGAAAACTACATTAAAAGACTTGAAAAACTTGAGTCTATTGCAACCGAGTTTAAAGGTGTTGCAAGTGCTTGTGCTATTCAAGCGGGTAGAGAAATTAGAGTTGCTGTTAAGCCAGAAGAAGTTAACGATGACGGTATTGTAATTCTAGCAAAACAAATTGCAAGAAAAATAGAAGGGGAACTAGATTACCCAGGTCAAATTAAAGTTAATATTATTCGTGAAACACGAAGCGTAGATTACGCAACCTAAAAAACCACCTCACAGATTTGTGGGGTGATTTTTTGTTTATCAAAAAACAAATAGTTGACAACCGTTTTTATAGGTGTTATAATAACGTTGTTGCAAATATAGGAGAATAGCGCAATTGGTAGCGTAGCGGTCTCCAAAACCGTCGGCTGGGGGTTCGAGTCCCTCTTCTCCTGCCAAACAAACAAGAAGAAAGTCAAATATGGCTTTCTTTTTTTGTTTTTAATGATGGTTTTTACGGAAAGATATTCGTTTCACTAATGATATTGCTAACGCAAAATAATTAGTGAAAATCACATATTATTACAAGCAAGTTTGAGCGGTATCATTTGGTTGTTCACACATAAATTAGTTTAATTACTTGGCTCGAATTTTTTAGTTGCTAAATAATGCAGTTTTTATCTTATTTCAATATGTCTCACCCATCTAAAATGAGTTGACAAAAATTTTTAAAATAATTATACTTGATTGTAGTATAATAAAATTAGGCATAATCTATTTTAATTTTTCGTTAGTGGGATAAATGAATGGTAAAAGATAAACAAAAAAAGAAGAAAAAAGGTGGTTTATTTAAGCAACTTGGAATAATACTTGGTATTGTTGCAGTAGTAGTTATTGTTGCAATAGTAGTTGTTAATCAAATAAATAAAACAACCATAAAATATATTACGGTTGAGGGTGCCTATAAAGAATTGTATTTAGGCAACCCTGAGTTTGATAATGCTGAAATTGGTGTTAAAGTTTATCCAGAAACCGCAAGTAAGGCATCTTTGATTGCTTATTCATCTAACCCAGAAATTGCAACGGTTAGTTTTGATGGAACAAATTTAAATGTGCAAGCAGTTGGTGTGGGCACGGCTACCATTACAGTTCGCCATGCGTCTAAATCTAGCCTTACCGATACTATGCAAGTAAATGTAAAAGATGTGGATGTTCAAGATTTAACATTTGTAAGCGGGGAAGACAATACGCCAATTACTGCTTGTGATGTTAAAAAAGACGGTTTTGAGCATAGAATACCTTTTAATATAAAACCCTTAGATGCAAACATGAACAACCTAAATGTTGAGTCTACAAAAGAAGCAAATTCAGCAATACTAGAAGATGTTTATATAGACAAAGAAAACAGATGCTTGGTTGTTATTCCTAAAACCGATATTGTTCAAACATCATGTGAGATAGATGTGGATATATACCAAAATACAATAGAAGGTTATAGACCAGCACAAACAGTAAGTATATTATTAAACTTAAAAAATAGAGAAGCATATATTAAGTTTAAATTATCTTCTAATAGCAGAGATTTAACAAATACAAAATTGAATGAGACCGAAAATAATTTAGTCTATCTAGAACAATCTGCAAATGCTAATGATGTTTATGTTTTGCCAGAGATTGGTTATGATAAGCAATTTAGCACAGTTGGAGCATTTAGTCTTGGCGATTATGAGTTGTATTTTGATGGCAACTTAATAGAAAGCGCCGACTTTACAAATGGTGAATACATTTATAAAAACAAACTAAAATTAAATATCGTAAACGGAAGTTTTTACTACTTTAAAACCTGCCATGGCTTTACAAATGGTGATTGTATTTATGTGAACTTTGTTCATAGATATACTGGGGCGTCTAGTGGCTTACAATTTATTTATCTAACCGTTGAATCAATGGGTCTTGCAAACCAAGAGTTTACAATATCTACAAGTGAAAACTTAAAAACTAATGAACCAACCGCCTTTACTTGTTCATATGATATTGGTGTAGAGCGTGGTGTGTTAGATATATATGCTTTTAAGTTTGAAATGGTAAACGGTGTAAGAACTCGTGTCGAAATTGATAGTTTTGGTGATTCTGTTAACAAAGAAACAATTAAAGTAAAAAAAGACAACAACAAATTGATTTTGTTGCCAGTTAAAGATAGTTTAGGCACAACCATAAACTTTGGTGTAAGATGTAATTATTGGGATGAAAGATATGTGAGAATCTCTAACGAAACATATAAGCCAATGGAGTTTGTTGTTTCATCAGATATTGTGGGCATAAAAACTATTATTGCTGGTGTTGAGGCTGATATAATAAGAGTTGGGAAAGGTTCTACTACTGAGGTTAATATTGAAATTGAACCATATGGTGGCAATTTTGATACCGAACAAATCACATCTAAAGTTACATTAAATAGTGTATTGTCTAGTCAAATAGAAGTGTTATTTTTAGGTGATGGCAAGTTTAGCATCAATCCAAAATCTAACTGCACAAGTGGAACATATTTGGTGGAATTTACCTATTTAGGCCACACTGCAAAACTATTTGTAGTGGTGAGTTAGTTATGCTAGACAAATTAATTGCGGTTGGAACATATAAAACAGTGGACCTTCATGGACTAACAAAAGAAGACGCACGAGCAGAAATATACAACCATCTATATTTAACTGGTAACTACGACTCAATTGTTTTTATACACGGATACCATGGCGGTAGGGTGTTAAAAGAACTGGTTAGGTCGGAAATTAAGTCTGACTTAATAGAAAAGATAATACCATTAGATGCAAGCACAACGGCATACAGACTAAAAAAATATTAAATATTTTTGAAAAACTATGGAATTGTAGTAATTTATGTGATATAATTTACGCAATAAAGGGTTTTGGAGGGAATTATGGTATCAAAGAAAGTTATGATAGGTAGTGTTATAACAATACTTTTGTGTATTGCTCTTGGCGTTACTTGTGCAATTGTTAGACACTTTGATGTAGTTTCAGTAATTTTACTTGGAGTAGTAATTGTTCTTTCTATTGCTGTTTCTGCAACTACATGGAGAGAAGCAATCAATCAAAAGCAAGAAAATAAAGATTAATAAATTTACCCACCGAAAAAGGTGGGTATTTTTTTATCTTCACGAATAAAATATAAAATATAGGATACAATTTTTTTATAATATTTTAGGAGTGATTATGTTCAAAAAAACTACTGCATCTGCAGTTTTAACAATTTTAATATTAATATTTGTTGTGGCAATAGGTGCAACATTTTCGGCGTTTAAGGTAAGTAAGGAAAAGGTTTCGGTGGAGTCTATAAAAGTAATAACGGCAAATGGAATAACCATAACAGATAAAGACGGTGAAACGATTAATGAATTAAAGATAAAATCATCTAGCGTTGGGGTAAGACCAGCCACCGGCGAAGAAGACAGCGAAACCAGTATACCAACCACCGTAAACGATGCCGTTGGAACCGAAGGTGCTTATGCAACATTTAAGTTAACCGCATCGAGTAACTGGGAGATAATTTTAAAGGAATGTTCGTTAACCGCAGGTGAAAAGGAAAACCTAGAAAATGTTCGTATTGGTGTTATGGAAGAAAAGAATAAGCCAATAAGCGGGACTGACCTAGGTTCGGTTATAGCAAGAGGTGTATCCGAAACTGATAAAGAAATATCGGTTGTTGTGTGGCTAGATGCTGATACAACAAAAACAATAAAGGGTGCTAAAATTAATATCACATTAGAGATAATTGCAAAATAAAAATATAATAATTTCTCATACTAAATGTATGGGAAATTTTTTTAACAAAAGAATAGTAAAAAATACATTTATTTTAACCGCATTTGCCTTTTTAGGAAAAACAATAAGTGCTATTTTCAAAATTGGGCTTAGTAACGTCGTTGGTAGTTTTGGTATGGGTATATACCAACTTGTTTTTCCTGTGATGGTATTTTTTATAGTGCTTTCTAGCGAAGGTGTTGGTGTGGCACTTACTATAAAAACTGCACAAAACAATTTAGAAAAAAGAGTTGAATATGGAAAACTTGCGAGAGTTATAACCTTATTGTTTTCAATTGTGTCAGGAGTAATTTTAGTTTTATTTTCTAGGTTTTTAACAAATTTGCAAGGCGGGGTAGTGCCAACTATTTTATATGTTATTTGTGCGGTTGGTGTTGTAATTATTTCAATGCTTTCGGTGGTTAAAGCACAGTTAAGGGGTGAAGAAAATTTTAAACTATATTCCATTTTAGATATGGTGGAAGATATTTTAAAAGTGGTGTTTGCGTTGTGTATCGGCTTGTTTTTAATGGATAAAGGTGTGGTTGTCGCAATAACTGGTGTAATAATAGGAATAATTTTAAGTTCACTTGTAACACTATTATTAGCATTAATTCTTCAAAAGAAAAACAAAAAAGCGATAAGTCATGAAAAACTAACTAAATTAGAAAAACAGGAATTTATAAAGTTTTCGGTGGTTTCTAGTTTATCGAAATTAATAGTGCCAACAATACAATTTATTGAAACTACACTTGTTATAAAATTATTAATGCAAACTAATTTGTCGGTAGAACTGGCAACAAGGCTGTTTGGTATTAGTAAAGGTTCGGTGTCGGCTATAATAAATCTGCCTAGTTTTGCACTGTGTATAATAGAAACTCTGTTGCTTCCTAGTTTATCTAGAAGTAGGGTTAATGGATTATATTTTAAAAAGGCAAATATGTCGGTCGTGCTTGCCGTGTTTATAACTATGCCATTTATGTTTTTATTTGTTTTGTTTCCAGACATAATTATTAGTGTTATTTATCCACTTGCGTTAACCACAGCCGAAAAAGTGGTGGCGGTAAATTTATTAAAAATTGGGTCTATTGCGGTTGTGTTTAGTTCAATTTCTAGCGTGTGCGTGGTTATTTTAAATTGTAATAATAAATCGGTGGAACCATTAGTTGCGTCTATGGTTGCTGGGGCTTTAAAATTAACCTTTTTAGTGGTGTTTACTAAATCTATGAGTATTTATGCTCTTGAGTTTAGTAGTGTCTTATTTGGGCTTGTTTCGTGCGTAATTAATCTATTTTGTGTGCGAGGTTATAAAGAAATTACAGATTGCTTGCAAGTTGTGCCAGTAATGCTGTTTTGGAGTGCAATCTTTGGGCTATGCTTTATACTCTATAATATGTTTAAAGCGGTGCTGTCTCCAATTTTAGCCTCGCTCGTTAGTCTTGGAATTATACTAGTTATATTAGGTGTTTTATTTGCAATATTTTTCAAAAAAATTAAAGAATCTTTAAATAATTTAGTGTAATAATTATTGCTAAAATAAACCAGTTATAGTATATTTAATTTATGATAACAAAACTAAAGATAAAAAATGTAACCACAAAAAATAATATATTTTTAGCACCAATGGCGGGGTATACCGACGTTGGCTTTAGGCATATGTGCAAAAAATACGGTGCGGGGTTAACTACCACAGAAATGGTCAGCGTAAAGGCCTTAACTTATGGCAGTGAAAAAACAATGGAACTATTGTACACGTCTAGCCTTGAAGATGTTAAATGTGTTCAATTATTTGGGCATACACCAGAAGATTTTGTGTCTGTAATTAAGTCTGGCGTGGTGGATAAGTTTGATATCATAGACATAAATATGGGATGTCCAGCACCAAAAATATATTCCAATGGTGATGGCTCTGCCTTGCTTTCAAATTTGCCTCTTGCAAGTGAGATTATAAAGGCTTGTGTAAATTCTACTAATAAGCCAATTACAGTTAAGTTTAGAAGTGGGATAGATGAAGACCACTTGGTGGGTGTAGAGTTTGCTAGAATGTGCGAAAAGAGCGGTGCAAGTTTAATTACAATTCACCCACGTACACGAGTTCAGGGGTATAGTGGTCACTCCGATTGGGAACTAGTGAAGCAAATAACTAAAGCGGTTAAAATACCAGTTGTTGTGTCAGGTGATATAAAAACCATTGAAGATGTTAATTATTTAACCAACGAATGTGGGGCTAGTGGTGTAATGATAGGCAGAAACGCCTTAGGTAAGCCAGAAATTTTTGCTGAACTTTTAAACAATACAAAAATGAGTATGACACTAAGTGAAAAATTGGACCAAATAAAAGAGCATATTCATGAACTTGAAAAATATTACGATGAAAAGTATATATATTTGAATATGAAAAAACATATTTTAGCATATCTGGCAGGCTTTAATAATGCAACAAAATTAAAAGAAGAAATTGTTCGAGCAGAGTCGCTAGCAGAAACTATAGATTTAATAGAAAAAGCAATAAAAAATAGTGGACAAAACTAATTTTTTAATTTCAAAAATTTGACAACAAAATATTCTTCTTGTTATAATAAAACTGACTAAACTAAAGGGGTTAACATATGAATAAAAAGACATTTAAAGATATAGACGTAAAAGGTAAAAGGGTGCTTGTTCGGGTAGACTTTAATGTGCCACTAAGCCCAAGTGGTGAAATTTTAGACGATACAAGAATAGTGGCATCACTACCTACTTTAAAATATTTATTATCACAAGAAGCAAAAGTTATTGTTTGTTCGCATCTTGGCAGACCCGAAGGCGTGTTTAATGCAAACTTTTCGCTTAAAAAAGTTGAACCAAGACTTTCTGAATTATTGGGCGTAAAAGTTAAAATGGCAGAGGATGTTATAGGCGATTCGGCAAAGGCACTAGCAAAAGGCCTGAAAGATGGCGAAATTATGATGCTAGAAAATGTTAGATTTCATAAGGAAGAGGAAGAAAACGATGAGAACTTTGCAAGGGAACTAGCAAGCCTTGCAGATGTGTTTGTGTTTGAAAGAGCCGCAACATATATTGTCTTG
>ENA-ORNF01000988-ORNF01000988.1-human-gut-metagenome-genome-assembly--contig:-NODE-988-length-26748-cov-5.111865_pt1 | contig 26748 bp, 27 predicted proteins | sample MGYA00242110_ERZ509012 | MGnify/ENA primary metagenome ERZ509012 (study PRJEB26280, sample SAMEA2338714) | human gut metagenome | biome: human gut; feature: human-associated habitat; material: faeces...
GGATTGTTCCGTGCTTCGCACTCCCACAATCCTACCCACCTATGAGCAAGCTCATGTGGGTTTATACCTTTTGACCCTGGTATCATTATATAAAAATACATTTTAAAGTAAAATGAATTATTATTCAATATTAAATTATATTCTTTATGCCTTCGGTGAGACGCTTTGCGACCTTTACATTATTCATTGTATACAGGTGTACACCATCGACATCAGATGCAAGGAGCTCAATTATCTGGCTCTGGCAGTATGCCATTCCTGCATCAAAAAGTGCGTCTTTATTATCACCGTATTTGCGTATAAGCTTCTGGAAACGCTCAGGGAACTTAGCACCGCACATTGTTACCATTCTCTGAATCTGTGCCGCATTAATACATGGCATAATACCCGGAACAATAGGCACTTCAATCCTCGCCCTTCTGCAATCACTTACAAACTGAAGAAATGTGTCATTATCAAAGAACAGCTGTGATATAAGGATATCAGCCCCTGCATCAGTCTTAATCTTAAGATTGTTAATATCATCGACACGATTTTCCGTCTCCGGATGTACATCCGGATAACATGCCCCCGCTATACAGAATCTGTCTCCTGTAGTTGCCCTCAGATACTTAATAAGGTCACTGGCATGCGCAAAATCTTCCTTGGCAGGAACATCCGGGTTGCGGTCTCCTCTCAGTGCCAGAATATTCTCTATCCCTTCTGCCGTAAGCTCCCTTACAAATTCGTCTATCTCTGCTCTGTTATAGCAAAGGCACGTAAGATGCACAACAGGCTCTACGTGATACTTTTCTTTTATCTTCCTGGCAAGCTGTATTGTCTTATTATTATTAGAGCTGCCTCCTGCTCCGAACGTAACACTTATGTAATCCGGTCTGCAGTCGCACAAAATCTCAAGCGTTGCGTCAATATTTTTAAAATCTTCCTCTTTTTTAGGTGGAAAAATCTCGAATGAAAGCGACTGTTTCTTATCATGATGTATCTGTGAAATCTTCAAAATAAACTCCATTCCGCAGGCATAATATGCTGTAAAAACCACAATCCAGACTTTATATACGGGCTTGCAGTATATGGCTATCCGTGGTGCCTGCTGCACCAATAGCTGCAATAACTATATTATTATACATTTACAACGGCAATCAGGCAACAAAAAAGGAGATAAAAAATCAGGCACCGCCTGCACTGACGATACCTGATTCTTTATAGAGAGTCTATTATGATGTTAGCTGTTTTAATCTATTCTGCCTTAACAATTCTTCTCAGTGGCGGAATAATCTGTGCCGCAATGACAGCCTTTACAAGGTCGAGCGGAATAAACGGTACAAATCCCGCAAGGAATGCGGCATTTAAGCTCAGATGATTCTGAAGCATGAGCCACAACATTCCGAGTATGTCTATTATAAGCACTCCGACAATAGCTGCTGCCGTGTAACGGATACGGTTATATTTCTTACCTCTGATGAGTGGAAGTACAACTGCAACAACAAGGAATGTTGCTGTGTATCCGCCATATGGCCCTATTATGTAGCCAAAGCCTGAACCACCCGCTATAAATACAGGTACACCTAAGATTCCAAGGAGCATCCATACAAGTATTACAAGAAATGACTGTTCAAGCGGAAACAGCAGCGCCACAAGCAGAATCACAAAGTTAAGAAGTGTTATATGTGGATTGCTTGGAAGCGGAATCGGTATACTTGCATATGCTGACACGCTGAGTATTGCTGCAAATATAGCCATTGTCACAAGGGACTGCGTGCTGATGGCAGGTTTTTTATTAGTGGTCTTATTCATTTGTTTTACCTCACATATTTTCATGATAGTTCACAGTATACTAACCCGCCATGTAATTGTCAACCTGTTTTTAATTTTAGTTAACATTGCAATTGACATACGCTTCTGCGACATCTATAATATGTATGTCTTAGACAGTTAGTCTTAGACAGTCAGTACCCTTTTAATTGACAGATTTGGAGAAATATCAATAAATATGATTAAAGCAGATATGATTAATGAATTAAAAGATAAAGTTATTGACGGCTATTCCATAAGCAGAGACGAAGCACTTCTGCTTGCGGATACTCCGGACAGCCGCCTTGATGAGCTGTGCCGCGCTGCCGATGAGATACAGCGTCACTTTTTTGACAATGACTTCGATATGTGTGCCGTCATAAGCGTAAAGGGCGGCCGCTGTTCTGAGAACTGCCGCTATTGTGCACAGTCATCATGTGCCCAGATTCCTGTTCCTGCGCACTCAATGATATCGCCCGATGAGCTCGCTGCCAATGCCCAATTACGTAACATTAACGGAATCAGGCATTACTGTCTTGTTTCAACCGGCAGACGCGTGAGTGACCGTGACATCGACTATATCTGTGAAGGTATCAGCCGCATATGCCGTGATACACATCTTACAGTATGTACCTCTTTTGGTCTTCTTAAGCCGGACCAGCTTCGCAGGCTTAAAGAAGCAGGAGTTGCACGAATCCATAATAATCTTGAGACATCAAGACGTTATTTCCCGACACTCTGCACAAGCCACACCTACGATGAAAAGATTGCAACAATCCGTGCAGCCCGTGAAGCAGGTCTTGAGGTATGCAGCGGTGGTATATTCGGTGTTGGTGAGACGACGGAAGACCGCATTGATATGGCCCTGACGCTGCGTTCGCTTGATGTACAGTCAGTCCCTGTCAACATGCTCGATCCTGTTCCCGGAACACCTTTTGGAAAGACACCGGTTCTTACACGTGATGAAGTACGCCGCATAATCGCAGTCTACCGGTTCATACTGCCAAGACAGTACATACGTCTTGCTGCCGGACGCGATTACCTTAGCGACAGTGGCTTTTCATGTTTTCATTCAGGCTCTAATGCAGCAATTACCGGAGATATGCTCACCGTTAAAGGCATTTCCATAGATGAAGATATCAACACAATAAAAAATATGGGGTACCGCATGTAACCGTCTCATATAATACTACTGCCTGTTATAGTATCTTATACCGCTGTCCGGCTTAAAATATGTCCTTATATAGCCGTCAGCTGATACAACTACAAATTCGTTCGTGCTTTCAATATAATATACATCATCTCCATCTTCAGCTTCTGTCTTGTGAAGTGCCTCTGAATTCAGGACGACTGCCGCTGCTGCACTCTGATACTCTTCCGGACTGGCAAATCCCATCTCCCTGCCATGCTTCTTATAGTGCTCCTCCAAAAGCCTCCGGCTTCTGAAAGTAAGATGCTGCGATATCTTTACATTACCTGCCGCTGTCTGTGATTCGTCACTCTGTGTCAGGGTGCTGCTGACAGCTGATGTATCCGTATTGTCAAGGAGTTCTGCACCGCAGCCCGCTACTGCAAACATCACCAGCAGGCCGGCCATAATTAATATCCTGCGCATATGTCTCATATAATATAACCTCTCAATCTCTCTGCCAGACATAGCTCCTGTCTGACATTTTAAACATATCTATATCATTTTTCCGTCACCAAAAGAAATGACTTTTTCACATTCCAATAACTTTTGCAATTGTTTAACCGCATTTGACTTTGATGCTGTTATTGGCATTATTTCCAGCCACTGGTCACCTGTATATGTGTCCTTTTGAAAAACACAATGAAACCGTTTTTTGTATTTATCATAGAATGGCTTCAGTTTACCGGCCTAATCAAATTAATTTCTCCTGTGATATCTTAAGGCGTCGGATTCGGCACAATCAACTGAATTCCCCACCAACTCTTCATATTTTAGCTGATAAGCAATAAGTCTGGGTATATATTCCGGAGGAGTTCTTCTTGCTGCTTCCCAGTCCTCTAATGTACGAATAGGAATGCCAGTATGCTCAGAAAACTCTTTGCGTGACATTCCTATACTTTCTCTTAATTCTTTTATCTTCTTAGCTAAATCCATATTACCACCTCGTATTGCGTGTTTTTATAATTATAACACAGAACAATGCAGTACGCAATGCGTGGAATTGGCTTTTTATACCCTGAAACTATGCGCTTACTTACAGGCAAAAAGGCCCAATAGCAGCACCTTCACCGCACTTTTTCATTCAATGTATAAGCAGGTCATTTTTCGATACCCCTTTTTGTATAACACTAAAATAGGGGTATCGTATTTCACGACTCCCCTATAATCCATTTTATGCAATATGCTTTATTTCAATTACATACTTTTCTTTTAACTTTGAACATCTATTCTGCGCAATGATTCCTTCATGCTGCAATCTTCCAGCTACAATCCCCGGATGTATTCCTATGCTTTTTGCAAATTCAACAATTTCATCATCTGAAGTATATTTTGTTGGAGCCAGTCTTTTATAATCTGCCGGTGGAATCAAATAGTTCATTGCAAACTTATCTGCTTCAATTTCCAATTTATCATTAATATCCTTCATTTCTTCAACTGTGCTGCTAATAAATACAGTTTTTATTTTTTGCTGCAGTACGTGTTTAATTTCATGGAATAATGAGAACCAGAATTTATCTGCATCTAACCCTCTATTATTCATCGCAAGTACTACTCTATCCTCTGATACCCATTTAACAGCACCATTCACACCTGAATTTTTCAAATGTGGTAACAAGACAAAAGCGACTCCGCATTCAGCAAAAATTTCACGCATTCTTGGAAGGAATTCTTCCGGCTTTTTAACCGTCATCCCCCTAAGCTCTGGCAGATAACCTTTTAGCCTCTCTGCATTATATGGCTTGGTTTCAATACTTTTTGAGATATTTATAGCTGTTTGAATCCATGCTCTAGAATTAATAATATTCTTCTCGTTATTACATGATGCACTTGATCGGAAGTTCACTAAAAAATCTGGCTGCAACATAATTCGTAAATCTGCTACCTTAAAGTATTTACACAAATTTGCCACTTTTTCATTTATACTTCTTGCAATTGGCAAACCAATGACATCTACAAAATACTTATAATCTATTTTTTTTGCAAGTTCAGCCTGTGCATCAACATCTTTAGCTTGCTGTATTTCAATTAACTTCCGGTCATAAGTATTCTGTAAATTCTGCCAAACTTCTACGCTCGTTCCAAGCATCGCAGAGAGCTTCTTTGCTAAGTCATTTGAAATATTAGCCTGACCATTAATCAACTGACTTAAAGTCTTGGCTGTTGTTCCCATTCTTGTGGCAAATTCAGCCTGACTTATTTCCATATCTTCAATAATATCTGCAATATAATATCCAGGGTGATATGCCACTATATCTTTGTATTCATTTACATTACTCATAATGGTTCGACACCTCCGTTACTTTCACAATTTTAATCATTTTACACTGAGCTAAAATGTCTCCTTCTACGATTTCATTACCATCGTTATCACAAGGAATCATTGTAACTCTATAACCCGTATTACCTAATCTTATGCTCCATTCATCTTTTCTATCACCCTTTAAATGTTCAAAATGAAACGGAGGATAATTTGCAACATCCATTAAAGACTCTGCATTTCCAAACTTAATTATCCCTTTCCTTTCATTTTTATTACTTTTTCCGTAACGAAAGTAAAGAGCCACTACATAATAACAGTTCTTTAACTCGTAAAATAAATTTTTAATTCCAGTTTTTTACCATAAAAAACCGAAAGTGTTTATTTGAGTTATTTATGTCTTTATTAACAGTATACGAAAGAACTTTATTCTGTTTATAATATTCCATACCACGCCATACAGACTTACTGCTGGCAATATCAATCAATCCCATAAAGTACGTAAATCATTCTTTCTGTATCGGTCACCCTATCAATCACCACAACGGTTACCATCTTTGTTTTATGAACCACTCTCACGATTTTTACTAATTATCATCAGCTAAGCACTATCTTCTATTATTTGTTGTGCCTTCACTGCGGTCTTACTTTTAAGGAGAGAATTTGATGGGACATACACCTTATGGCTACCGAATCGAAAACGGCAAAGCAGTTATTGATGAAGCTGCTGCCACACAAGTTCGTGAGCTTTACAAGAATTATTTATGCGGTCTGTCACTCACAGATGCTGCAAAGGAAGCCGGGCTTGACCTACTTCATTCCGGTGCAAAAATAATGATGCGAAATAGTCACTATCTTGGTGATTACTTCTATCCGGCAATTATTGATAAGGAATCCTTTGATGCAGTTGAAGCTGAACTTAGCAAGCGTTCCACAAAACTTGGACGCAATGACCGTTACAATGCACCAAAAGCAAAAAGGCCACCTACAGCCTTTCGACTTGGTGACATTACTGAGAATTACGACAATCCAATTAGACAGGCCTAATACTTATACAGTCTGATAGAAAGCGAGGTTATTTGATGGGAAATGTTATGGTCATCCCTGCAAGAAGGCAAGTTGGAAATACAGCCAGACAGCAGGATGCAAAGCCTAAGCTCCGAGTCGCGGCGTACTGCAGAGTTAGTACCGACAACGATGAGCAGGCTACAAGTTATGAAGCTCAGGTTGAGCATTACACAGGATTTATTCAAAAGAACCCTGAATGGGAATTTACAGGCATATATGCTGATGATGGTATTTCCGGTACCAACACTAAAAACCGAGACGAGTTTAATCGCATGATTGAAGATTGCGAAGCCGGAACCATTGACATGATTATTACAAAGTCAATCAGCCGATTTGCCAGAAATACGCTAGATTGCTTGAAATACATCAGACAGCTCAAAGATAAGAACATCCCAGTATTCTTTGAAAAAGAAGCCATCAACACAATGGACGCCAAAGGTGAAGTTCTTATTACAATCATGGCTTCACTGGCCCAGCAGGAATCACAATTTCTCAGTCAGAACGTAAAGCTGGGACTTCAGTTCCGCTACCAGAATGGACAGGTACAAGTAAACCACAACCATTTTCTTGGTTACACCAAGGACGATGAAGGAAACCTTATCATCGACCCGGAACAAGCTGAAGTCGTAAGAATGCCATGCAAGAACCGTCAATGAAACGGTATTAGAAAATGTGGTAGTTCAGGCAATAAACACACTCCTTGGAGATAGGTCAACCTATCAGGCACAGTTACAGCAGAATATTGCTAAAGTCATCAGATAAGCTCAAAAGAACACCGCTGATGGCATTGACGAGCAGCTGATGGAGCTTCAGAAGGAGCTTCTCAAAAAGGCTAACAACAAGGAAGCCTACGACGAGATAGCCGACCAGATTTTCAAGCTCCGCGAACAACGTGAAAAATGCACTGTTGACACAGCTGCCAGAGACGCGCAGATTGAAAGAATTAACGACCTGCAGGATTACATTAAAAAGCAGCGTACCGACCTTGAATCCTTCGATGAAACCTTGGTAAAATGCTGGCTTGGTCAGATAACCGTCTGGGGCGACCATTTCACAGTGGAGCTTAAGTCCGGACTGAAAATTGACATTGAAGGTTAATGCCTATAGCATACAAAGGCTCCTTACCACTGAAATACATCCGGTGATGGGGAGTCTTTGTTTTTTTAATCTTTATCCCAACGATTAGCATCTGTCCAACGGAAATTAGGGTCTTTGTTCCTTCTTGGGTCATTTTCCCATTCCTCGGCAACACGTTTACTAATTTCATCATTTAGTCGATTCATTTTTGAAGTTTTTTCTCCTGTTCCTCCGTTGTATCCTTCTCTTATCCATTTCTGACGTTCTTCTTCATAAGCATCTGAAAGTTCTTCATGCGAAGCACCTTCAACCCATTTTTCAAATTCACTTTTAAATAAATTACCGAAAAAGCTCATATTCATCCTCCTTACTATGCCACTTCAGCAAATATACGTCTTTGCAACTTAAGATAAGATTGCAGATTTCTGATAGCGTCTTTCTCTTTTCCTAAGTCATCTGCTGTTATTTCTATCTCATTATCACTTGCCAGCTTTAGGGTATATTCATAGATACGTCCTACTAAAACCTCAAGTTCCTCTGATGTAAGCTGAACACTGATTTTAGAATAATTTTTATCCGCTTTCAATGCGTCCAGAGAACTCATTAGATTATTAATCTTAATAACATGCATATCACCCTTACGAATTGCATCAATATAAATCTTTAAGTTAGTTCTGAATTCTGTTACAACCTTTGATTCGTGATTTTTTACTTTGTTGTAAACCAATACACTCGTTCCAACAATTGCAGCTCCTGCAGCAACTATAATTGTACCTTTCTTATGCTGCTTTACAAACTGTAACGCTTTAGCCCCTAGGCCTTGTGCCTGCTCAGCAGCCTTTAAATCAATCGGATTTAAGTGCTTTACAATCTGGCCTTTATTTGGCCCTGTTGCATATCTTACAACACTACCAATTCTTCGATAAAGGCCTGTTGCTAATCTTGTTGCTATATCATCAGGAATGAAAAATGCATCTTGTGCTATCGCCATAAAATACCTCCTATTGTTTTCTGTAATAGACTTTGTAAATTTCGCGAATCAAATAACATCATTTAGATTATTGGACATAGAGACTATTAGTTCTGTCTTGTGCTCATAAATCATTCTATTAAATTTCTTAATTGTATCAGTGTTGGCAAATCGGTGGTCAACAACATTAATTCCTTCATTTCCTTTGGCAATAAAAATTAAATATTTAGGGGAAATAGGAAAAACAAGCCCCGTACTGTTATTTTTTTCAACCACAGTAGACCTATGCTCAAATGCGGGGTTATCAGAAGTAATAAATGTACCAGCATTTTCATAGGCCTCAAAAAGAATCATCTGACATCCTTTTAGCGCCAAGTTAACTACATTATGGTAAAAACCACCAGAATTTTTAAAGAACATCTTGTACAGCTCTGAATACCATATTCCTGTCATTAATTTGTCTGCATATTCTTTCCCCTCATTGTTTTCGATATCATGTTTTTCTGATTCTTCATCTTCCTTGCACATCGAATCAAACACAGGATATAGAATATTGTCTTTTATTTGTGTGTAAATCCCCATTGCATCAAATTTAGGATTTCGACAAAGTAGGATAAAAAAAGAAGCCAACATACTTTTTGCTATACCTTCAGATATTATCCTTTCGCTCCTTCCCATAGCTACAGGCGTTCCATTATGAACACTATCTACAAAGCTGTTTAAAATATTTTCCCAGTTTTTTTCAAGATAGGCATCGAAGGCATCCTCCAAAACATATGAATTTAATGCATCTATCTGACTAAGAATAGCTGCTTTCTTAGCAATATTGCCATCCTCATAATAAAATTTCCAATCATCTATCTCATAGAGATGTTTCTGAATGCTCTTTTTAGTTTTGATGGTGCTATATCCTATTTTCCCATACACTGGTTGCTTATAACTTTTTCTAAGTAAATCAAAAATCATATCTACAAACTGCGACTTGACTTTTGAACACGAATTACAGATAAATAAATACTTAAAATTAATTGTATATAAATGTGGCATCCATAGTACTGAATTTCTATTGGCACCCTCACCCTTTTTCCCATCTTTTATTACATATATACCTTTGAATTTTTTGTCAGGTTCTTTAAGTGTTTCAACCTGAGTTTCCCATGCTTTCAAATAAACACGGGGAACAAAATGTTGTTTTTTTGTCGGCATGCTTCTCAACTCCATTCAATGTTATCTATTCCACTGCCCGAAAATGCTATTAGTATCGAGTTGCCAGATTTGTTGTCAACTTTTTTCCTCTTTTAAAAATCACTTCAAAATCCCTGACATCTAATCTACTGCCTCAAATTGTGACATCTAATCCGAGGTTACAACCTGACACACATTTTACAGTAGATATGTTTCCATATAAGAAAACCGAGCTTTTTCAGAAGTCAGGCTTCAAATCCAAACCTCCGAAAAAGCACGGAATCTATGTTTTTTAATTTGTCTTACGCCACGCTGGATTCGCCGCATACAGCCCATCGCATAACGGTTCCTTTGTAAGCAAGCTCCCACAGCACCTTATGCTCGGTCTGTGCGTGGCTCATTGCTAACGCGCGACATCAAGACTACAGTCTCCACATGCACTCCCTGGCAGAAATTATCATAGCATTGCACATCCCTGACATCATACCTGCCACTCTCACGAAGGTACTTAAGGTCGCGTGCGAGTGTAGCCGAGTCGCAGCTTACATAGACGATTCTTGGCGGTGCCATCTCAAGCATTGTATCGAGAAGTGATGTGTCACAGCCCTTGCGCGGAGGGTCTACAACGATAACGTCCGGTCTTAGCATATCCGCCCCTGACTTGGCAGAATCCGTATCACCCTCTCCACCGTTCTTATAGAACTCAGGCACTACCTCCTCTGCCTTTCCGACAAAGAACTGTGCATTATCTATATTATTGAGTGCCGCGTTATTCCCTGCATCCTCAATTGCCTGAGGAACTATCTCAACGCCGTATACCTTTTTCGCATTCTTTGCAAGGAAAAGCGAGATTGTTCCGATGCCGCAGTAGAGATCCCATACAGCTTCATTGCCGGTAAGCTGAGCATATTCAAGGACCTTGTCATACATACGTTTAGTCTGGACAGGATTAACCTGATAAAATGATAACGGAGAAATGCGGTAGCGCACATCGCCTATGCAGTCCTCTATATAAGGTCTGCCCCAGAGTGTCTCGCAGTGTCTGCCTAGAATTACATTGGTCTTTTCGCGGTTTACATTTATCATGATTGAAGTCATGCCATCGATTTTGGCAAGCTCACCGACAAGTGAATCATACCGCTGGAGCTTATCCGCATTGATTACAAGGCAGACACAGATTTCACCTGTTGCCCTGCCTGTACGGATGAGAATATGCCGCACAACACCGCTGTGCTTTTCCTCGTTGTATGGCTTTATATTATTATCAGTCATCCACTGTCTGACGATTCGCAGAATATCATTATTCACGGGATCACCGATACAGCAGTCCATACAGTCGATAATGTCATGCGTTCTTCCCGCATAAAATCCTATCTTAATATTGCCGTCACGGTCACAGCCTACCGGGAACTGCGCCTTATTGCGGTAATGATACGGCTCATCCGGTGCTGTCATTCCGACAATCGGATGCATGACATAGTCAGCCTCGCCAAGTCCGCCAAGCCTCTTCAGATTATTGGCAACCTTATTCTGTTTGAACCTAAGCTGTGCCTCATAGCTCATCTCCTGAAGCTGGCAGCCTCCGCACTGCCTTGCGACAGGGCATCTTGCCGTTACACGGTCAGGTGACTTCTCTATAATTCTTACAAGCCTTGCGTAGCCGTATGTCTTCTTAGTCTTCATCACCTTGGCTTCAACTACATCACCAATCACAGTATCCTTAATAAACAGAACAAATCCACAGGCATCTGCGCCTGTGGATTCATCACGTATAATTCCTATTCCCTGTCCTTCTGAACTTATATCTTCGATTTTAACCGTTACAACATCATTCTTATTAATCATGCAGTTCACACCTTTGTTCTCTTAATATTACTCTCAAACAGGCGGTTATATCCCATCCAGTCGCCGCCCTCCTTACTGTCGAATATCTCTCTGACTGTCTCTAACTTGGCATCCATGTTGTCTGCCATGCTAAGTGCCATTGCCTCTGCAAGTGCCGGCTTCTTAGGCGAACCATACTCAAGCTCCCCATGATGTGACAGAATGCAGTGCTTAATCTCCGTAAGCAGCATCGGTGGGAATCCTTCTATACCGTGCGCCTTTTCCCCGACCATCTCAGCGCCCATGACTATATGTCCGAGAAGATTCCCTTCGTCCGTGTAATCATTCTGCGGGAAATCCGAGAACTCCGGCACCTTACCGATATCATGCAGCATCGCACATGCTATAAGCAGATCTTCATTCAGAAAAGGATATGCCTTGGCGATATGTGCGCACAGCCTTGTAACACTCAGACTGTGCTCAAGCAGTCCCCCCATGAACCCATGATGTATGCTCTTGGCTGCCGAACGCTTCTTGAATATTGCGATAAATTCCTTATCTTCAACAAAGAAACTCTCAAGCAGCTTCTTAATATATCCGTTATTAATTCCCTTTATATAACCAAGCAGTTCGTTGTACATATCATCAATTGAAAAACGGCTTACCGGCATATAATTGGCAGGGTCATATTCACCTTCCCCAACCCTGCGCAGTCTCTCAATCTTAAGCTGCAATGCCCCGTTATAGCTTGTCACAAGACCATTTACCTCTACATAATCAAGAGCCTCATACTCGCCTATTCCCATTGAAGAAGGATCCCATATCTTACCATCAAGGCAGCCTGTCTTGTCCTGGAGTATAACACTCTCATATTCCCGTCCTGTCTTAGTGGTTGCCGTTGCCTTATTCTTACACAGGTAAATATCCGAAATCCTGTCACCATCTTTCAAAGTCTCAATAAACTTCATCTTTTAAGCCTCATCTGTCTATATTCTATAAATAATTATTTGCTTCCCAGCGTGACACTGAATAATATATTCTTATATTCATCCTTGCCTAATCTCTTAACATTGATTGTTGCCTTATCTCCACTGTTAAGCTTATATATTTTCTCACTAAATGTGCTAAATGTCAAAACAGTTTCATCATTAACTGACGTAATGACATCACCCGACTGAATCCCTGCCTGAAATGCAGGTGAATTTTCCTTGACCTCCCTTACATACACTCCTGCCGGAAGTCCATATGCCGATGCCATATCTGCCGTTATATTCTCTCCGATTATCCCGCAGTATGTAACCGTATAACCATTGGACAGCTCCTCAATAAGTGCCTTAAGGTCGGATATGCCATAGAATGACATAACTCCATTGAATCCCGTTCTTACAGGTATTCCTATAAGGTTGCCCGTAGCATCAAACAGATATCCGTAATCCCCTGATATCATTGCCATATTCGTGTATATAAGTCCCAGATAAGAATCAACGAGACTGTCTTTATTAACAACACTCGTTGCAATTCCCTGATTAACTCCAAAATCAGCTCCGAGAATACGTCCTGCCGCTATAACCGTATCACCCTGACGCACCATATATGAATTACCAAGGTTGGCACACTTTATGTATGAACGCGCTGTCTGTGTCATGTCGCTTTGCTTTATGCTTATAACAGCTATTCCCGTATCAGCATCACCTTTGAGATAATGTCCCCCGACCTCACTTGAATCTGCAAACCTGACTATAATCCGTGACGCATCTGCCACTTCATCATATCCCGTAATCACAAAATATTCCGCATCTATTTCTGCAAAGATGACACCTGATACAGAAGCTTCCCCGGTGCCGAACTGTAGCTCATCCGTGCTCTGTCTTCCGGTAACTCTTACTGTCGATCTGCTTACGGACTGCATAATATTCTGCAGCGTGTCCTTAGTATTATTATCAATACCTGTCTGTTCTGATTCCGGCCGTCCTGTTACATCATAAGTCTCCGGCCCTGCCTGACCAGTCTCTCCGGATACGCTGTCTGTCTCATAAGGATATTCGTCTTTTTCTATAACTATTCCTGTTCTTTCCGCACTGCTGCCGGGCTTATCCGATGATTCAATCTTCTCATATACCACAACAAATACTACTGCCGCCACTATTCCAAACACTACTGCACAGCACACAAGCTCAGCGAATCTTATAAGCTTATGATATCTTACAGACGGCTTTTCTACTATATTCTCCGTATAAAGACTATATGACTCCGGGCTGCCCGTACTGCCATTGTTATCTTTGATGTTTTTTGCATTCTTTTTCTTATTATCTGCTGACTTCATTCATGACCTCGCAAGATTCAGTACTTTTGATACATTATAACATTTCTTTAGTCTATAATATATTTATGAACAAATAATGAATTGAGTGTAAATATTTAGCCGCCGGCCTCCAAATATCTGTGGCATTTTTGCTTCTTATAAGGTAAAATGGATATGTATTTTCAGAAAGGTGTTTTCATAATGAACGAGAAAGTTTTAAAGACTCTTGAATATAACAAAATAACAGAAAAGCTTGAAGGTTATGCAGCAACGGATATGACGCGCCGCATGTGCCATGAGCTTCAGCCGATGACTGATATTACATCAATAGAGGCAGCTCTTTCCAATACCAATGATGCACTTGGCCGCTCAATTACGCACAGTGCACCATCATTTGGCGGATTTGCAGACTGCCGTATGTGCATTAAGCGTCTCGAAGCAGGAGGCAGCCTTAACACAAGAGAACTGCTTAATATCGGTTCGATACTTGAAGCCGCAGCCAGAGCTTCATCTTATGCAGGTCATAAGGAAGAAGCGGATTCCCTCACGCCACTCTTTGAATCACTTGACCCGGTTACATCTCTGGCAGCGGAACTTAAGAGGTGTATCTTAAGCGAGGATGAGATAAGCGATGATGCAAGCCAGAATCTTAAGGATATCAGGCGTAAGATAAAAGCCGGGCAGGATAAGATTCATACTGAATTAACATCACTTCTTAATTCAGCTTCAGTCCGCACATATCTTCAGGATTACGTCATAACCACAAGGAACGGACGCTATTGTCTGCCTGTCAAGGCTGAATACAAGTCCAATGTTCCGGGAATGGTTCATGACCAGTCTGCAACAGGTTCAACATTTTTCATTGAACCAATGTCCGTTGTTAAGCTTAATAATGACCTTAAGGAACTTTCGCTTAAGGAAGAAGCTGAGATTGAAGTAATACTTGCAAGAATCAGTTCTCACTGTGCTGAGTATGCCGATGCAATTCTTACTGACCAGGAATCTCTTGTCCGGCTTGACTTTGCATTTGCCAAGGCTTCACTGTCAAGTTTCTACAAATGCAGCCGCCCTGTCATGAATGAGAACGGCTATATCAACATCAAGAAAGGCCGTCATCCGCTTATTGAGCCGCATCATGTCGTACCTATTGACATATGGCTCGGCAGAGATTTTGACCTGCTCATAATTACGGGTCCCAACACTGGCGGTAAGACTGTTTCGCTTAAGACGGTAGGACTTCTTACTCTTATGGGACAGTCAGGACTTAATATTCCGGCATTTGACAACTCAGAGCTTGCCGTATTCAAGAAGGTCTATGCAGACATAGGTGATGAACAGAGTATTGAGCAGAGCCTCAGTACATTTTCATCACACATGACTAACACAGTTAAGATATTAAGATACGCAGACCGCAACACTCTTATTCTCTTCGATGAGATTGGTGCCGGTACTGACCCGACAGAGGGCGCTGCACTGGCTACGGCAATACTTGCCAATCTGCATAAGCGTGGAATAAGAACCATAGCAACAACACATTACAGTGAGCTTAAGGTATATGCCCTCTCAACTCCGGGCGTAGAGAATGCATGCTGTGAATTCGACGTTGAATCACTTCGTCCGACCTACAGACTTCTTATCGGTGTTCCCGGCAAGAGTAACGCATTTGCAATATCAAGCAAATTAGGACTGTCAGATTATATTATCAATGATGCACAGAACCGTATCGAGACTCAGGATGTTAAGTTTGAAGATGTTCTTACAGACCTTGAGGGCTCGAGAATCGCACTTGAGGAAGAACGCCGTGAGGTGGCTGAGCTTAAGGAGGAAGCTGCGCGTCTTAAGACACAGCTTCAGTCTGAGCGTGCAAAGTTCAATGAGCAGCGTGACCGCATTCTTGATAAGGCTTCAACCGAAGCTGCCCGGATTCTTCAGGAGGCGAAGGACTACGCTGACGAGACAATCCGTGTGATGAATAAGCATGGCATGACTATACAGGAACTTGAGAAGTCCCGTACCAAAGTCCGTGACAAGATGAATTCAACAAGAGAACGTATCAGTGCCGGCAGGAAGAAAGATGAGCCTGCAGAGCCGCGTAAGGTTCATAAGCCTTCCGAGTTCACACTCGGTACACGCGTCAAGGTTCTCAGCATGAACCTTGTCGGAACAGTAAGTACACGTCCCGATGCCAAGGGTAACCTCTTTGTTCAGATGGGAATAATACGTTCCAAGGTTAATATTTCCGACCTTGAGATTATAGAAGAGGATGCATTTGGCAATGCAATCAGCAAAGGCAGCCGTACGGGCCGCAAGCCTGCCGGAGGGCTTGGCGGAAGCGGAAGCATTAAGATGGGCAAATCCTCGTCCATATCTCCCGAGATTAATCTTCTGGGATATACGGTCGATGAAGCTGTCGCTAAGCTTGATAAGTACCTTGATGACGCTTATCTGTCCGGAATTCCTCAGGTACGCATTGTTCATGGCAAAGGCACAGGTGCGCTCCGCAATGGCGTTGCCGCCTATCTTAAAGGAATATCTTATGTCAAGTCATTCCGCCTCGGTGAACAGGGCGAAGGAGATGCCGGCGTTACTATCGTAGAGTTTAAATAAATCTCAGGCAGATGAATTAATGGAGGGGTTTTAATGGCAGCAAAACAGAAAATTCTTATCGTTGATGATGACGAAAACATTGCAGAACTTATTGCACTTTATCTTACCAAGGAATGCTTTGAGACAATGACCGTCCATGACGGCGAAGCAGCACTTGCGGCAGTTACCGAGTTCAGACCGGATCTTATGATTCTTGACCTTATGCTTCCCGGCATGGACGGATATCAGGTATGCAGAGAGGTACGCAGGAACAATAATCTCCCGATAATAATGCTCTCCGCAAAGGGTGAGACATTCGACAAGGTTCTTGGACTTGAGCTCGGTGCTGATGATTACATGATAAAGCCATTTGATTCAAAGGAACTTGTTGCGCGTGTCAAGGCAGTACTCAGACGTTATCAGCAGCCCAAGGCTGATACAGCGGCAGATGCTAAGACTGTTGAATATCCCGGTCTTTCAATCAATCTTGCCAACTATTCTGTCATATATGACGGTACCCCTGTTGAGATGCCCCCAAAGGAGCTTGAGCTGCTTTATTTCCTTGCATCATCTCCTAATCAGGTATTCACAAGGGAACAGCTTCTTGATCATATCTGGGGTTATGAATATCTCGGAGATACAAGAACCGTTGACGTCCATATCAAGCGTCTGCGCGAGAAGATAAAGGATCATGAACAATGGTCAATTGCAACTGTCTGGGGAATTGGTTATAAGTTCGAGGTAAAGTAGTCTGCCATGCATATTTCTATTTTTAAGAAGTTCCTGCTGCTCTACATCTTTGTAGGCTGTATAGGGTTTATATTAATCAGCAATATCTGTTATTCCCTTGATTACCGTGCCATTATAGAGTCAAGGACTGAACAGATGTATAATCAGGCTGTCTCGATATCCAAAGATTATGCCAGCACATATTTTTCAGACGAGAAAATAAGGCTTATCAGAAGTGAGATGATAACCGTTGCCTCAGCATCAGGTGAACGCATTATGTTCATAGATACTGACGGCAACATTCTCATGGATACATCCCGCGATATTACAGGCCAGAACAGCGTCCGGCTCAATGATTTTGACTATACAAGAAGCGGCAGCCGCTATTCCCAGTCCGGACGTTTTTTTGATTATTTCAGTGAGGATATGCTGAGCGTTATGGCTCCGATTACCAACGCTTACACTGTCAAGGGATATGTAGCCATACACATACCGCTTGGCACACTCCGTTCGCAGGTATATACAACATTTAACACCAACTATGTGACATTTATTATTATGATGATGCTTATCCTTCTTTTCGTGGCGTTTTATTTCATAATGATTCACAGACCACTTAAGGCGATTATCAAAGGTGTTGACGAATATTCCAAAGGCAATCTTGATTACCGCATCGACCTTGCCCCGGGTGATGAGCTTCACAGGCTCGGTGCATCCCTTAACTACATGAGCAGCGAGATTAATGAGATGGATAAGTTCCAGCAGAAGTTCATCTCCAACATATCGCACGATTTCCGTTCTCCGCTGACATCCATAAAGGGATACCTTGAAGCAATGTCTGACGGCACAATCCCTCCGGAGCTTCATCAGAAGTATATCGGAATTGTCCTGTTCGAAACCGAGCGCCTTACCAAGCTCACCAATAATCTGCTTACTCTCAATGACCTTGACCCTAAGAGTGTCCGTCTTAATTACAGTGATTTTGACATTAATGATGTTATACGTCACACTATTGAGACGTTTGAGGGCGTATGTACAGAGAAAAAGATTACCTTTAAGCTTACATTTTCATCAAGGCAGCTCATGGTTCACGCAGATATGGAGAAGATCCAGCAGGTTGTATACAATCTTGTTGACAATGCCGTAAAGTTTAGCCATCCGGATTCATTTATTGCAATCTCAACAACCACGAAGAACGGACGCGCATTTATCTCCGTGAAGGATAACGGCATCGGTATTCCAAAGGACGACCTCAAGAAAATCTGGGAGCGTTTCTACAAGACGGATAATTCCCGCGGACGTGACAAAAAAGGCTCAGGCCTCGGGCTTGCCATCGTCCGTGAGATTATACAGACCCACGGTGAACGTATTGACGTCATAAGTACCGAGGGTGTCGGAACTGAATTTGTATTTTCTCTTAAGACTTCCAAGCCTACTTCTTCATCTTAGGATTGCAGATGAGGCTGCACAGATATCCGAATATCAGTGCAGCACTGCAGCCCACGGCTCCGGCTGTAAATCCCCCCTTAAACAGTCCCAATGCTCCGTCATTGTCTACAGCTTCCTTTATACCCTTCCACAATACATTACCAAACCCAAGCAGCGGTACAGTTGCCCCTGCACCTGCCCAGTCTGTGAACGGCTGATACAGTCCTACGGCACCAAGTACTGCACCGGCACACACCAGAAGCACCATAATGCGTCCCGGCATAAGCTTCGTCTTTTCCATAAGCACCTGAACCGCTGCGCATATAAATCCACCAACAATAAAAGCTATTACATATTTTTCCATTTTAATCCTCCACTCCACAGACACAAATAGCTGTCCCTCTTTTCACACATGCTCCAGCACAATTCCGTGTGCAATTCCGGGAACTGATTTGCCCTCATTAAAGCTTGTCGGAGACATCAATGCTCCCGTCGGCACAAACAATACACGTCCAAGCCTTCCCTGTTCTATCATGGGAAGTATCTTTGCACACAGTGTTACCGCTGAGCAGCCGCATCCGCTGCCGCCGGCATGCGTATCCTGTTTATCTCCGTCGAATATCTCTATTCCACAATCAGAATATCTGTCCTCTATGTGTATTCCCTTACGCTCAAGCAGGTCGAGTATTATGGTCCTGCCAACAAGGCCGAGATCCCCCGTTATTATCAGGTCATAATAGTCATCACCCGCACCGAAGTCTGACATATTCTGCGCAATAAGTTCAGCCGCTGCAGGTGCCATGCAGGCCCCCATATTCATACTGTCCTTCACTCCGTAATCTACTATCTTCCCGGTTGTTATGCCGGCAACCCTTATATGTGCTCTCTTTCCGCTTCCGTCATGCATACTGTCATCCTCACTTAAGACAACACTTCCGCATCCCGTAACAGTCCATGTTGCCGCAAGCGGTCTCTGATTGCCGTATTCAAGAGGAAATCGGAACTGCTTCTCAGCGCTTGCAAAATGACTTGACGCAAGTGCTACAGCTTTCGGGGCATATCCGGCAGCCACGCTCATTGACGCAAGTGCCATTGTCTCTCCCATTGTCGAACATGCACCATACACACCAAACAGCGGAATCTGCAGATCCATTATTCCATACGAAGTTGCAATAAGCTGCCCTAACAGATCTCCTGCAAATATATATCTGATATCTTCCGCTGTAAGTCCTGATTTATCAAGCAGTGTCTGTGCCGTAAGCTTCTGCATATGACTCTCCGCCTCCTCCCATGTCTGCATACCAAACATGGCATCTTCACTTATTGTATCTATATAGCTTCCAAGCGGGCCCTCGCCTTCCTTTTTCCCTGCAGTACATGCATATCCTATAACATATGGCGTGTTTTCAAATTCGATACTCTGTTTTCCCTTTATCATAGACTGCCTCATTTCACCTTAATTTAAATAATACTTCCGTAATTAGTATGGATATCAGAGCATAAATTTATACAAAAACGGATTTTTCCCTCTATTGATATCGTTGTCTCATTTGTGATATACTATATTGTAAAATTTTATGTGCATATAATTCCCAGGCACAGAAATGAGGTACTATCATGAAATACAATACAAAAGGTGTCTGCTCACGTTCAATCACATTTGACGTAAAAGACAATAAAGTCACAGATGTACAGTTTGAAGGCGGATGTTCAGGTAATACACAGGGTGTCGCAAGACTTGTTGAAGGTATGGATATTGATGAAGCCATTAAGCGTATGAAAGGCATCAGATGCGGATTCAAGTCAACATCATGTCCTGACCAGCTTGCACTGGCACTCCTTGCATATAAGGACGGAATCGGAAAGGCAGAATAATCATGAAACGAATCGTATTGACCGGTGGTGGGACTGCCGGACATGTTACACCTAATATTGCACTTATTCCAAGTCTTAAGGATGCCGGTTATGACATCTGCTACATAGGCTCCTATGACGGAATAGAGAAGAAGCTTATTACAGATCTCGGAATAACATATTACGGAATAGATACAGGCAAATTAAGACGTTACAAGAGCCTTAAGAACTTAAGTGACCCATTCCATGTAATCCACGGATATAGTGAAAGTGCGTCACTTATGAAAAAGCTGAAGCCTGATATTGTCTTTTCAAAGGGAGGATATGTGTCCGTGCCGGTTGTTCTCGCTGCTGCAGCGCATCATATACCGGTCATAAGCCATGAATCGGATATGACTCCGGGTCTGGCTAACAGAATCACTGCTAAGTCCGCAAGTAAGATATGCTGTAATTTCCCTGAGACAGTCAAACTGCTCCCGGCTGACAAAGCCGTTCTTACAGGTACACCTATAAGGCAGGAGCTCCTCAGCGGCAACAAGCTTGCAGGTCTTAATTTCTGTGGTTTTACAACAGCTAAGCCCGTTCTTCTTGTGACAGGAGGAAGCACCGGCGCAGTTCATGTCAACAATGCTATACGTGCCATACTTCCCGAACTTCTCAAGACCTATCAGGTATGCCATCTGTGCGGTGCCGGCAAAACTGACGAGAGCCTTAAGAATCTTAACGGTTATGTGCAGTTTGAGTACGTTAACAAAGAGATGCGTGATTTATTCGCAATGAGTGATATTGTTGTGTCGAGAGCGGGTGCCAACGCTATCTGCGAGCTGCTGGCATTAAGAAAGCCTAACCTTCTGATTCCGCTTTCAGCCAATGCAAGCCGCGGTGATCAGATTCTTAATGCCAACTCATTCAAACAGCAGGGATACAGCAGTGTCATAGAAGAAGAGAATATTACCAATGAAACGCTTCTCAAAGCAATTAATGACCTCTATGCAAGGCGTGACCAGTATATCGGTGCAATGAGCGTAAGCCGTCAGAATGATGCTATTCCGGTTATTATGGAACTAATCAATTCCACTGCCCGATAACCAATCAAATATTCCACTGACAAACAAAAATACAAATGCTGTCCATGGCTGTTATACATTCTGTGAACAATCCGCTGTTCTTCTGATAGTATCAACAGCCATCTTCACCTTCTCAACACATTCAAGGTTATCATTACTCATATTCCTGACCTGATCGGCACTCGCCGTGACTTCCTCAGTAACCGCCGAAAGTTGTGAGATATTCTCAACAATCCTGTCGTTAGACTTGGAAAGCTCTGCAATATGGCTGTCAACTTCATTAATATGGCTCCTGAGTTCTTCCATGTTATTGCTTAATTCTTTAAATGCCTCTCCGGCCGCATATATCTTCCGGCTTTGAATATCACTGGCCTCAATCGAACCATTAATGGAATTGACAACATCCTGCGAATTAGCATTAAGTTCTGATGTTATTCTCGTAATCTCTTCAGTAGAATTCTTGGTCTGCTCCGCAAGCTGTCTTATCTGATCCGCAACAACCGCAAAACCGCGTCCGGCCTCTCCCGCCCTTGCACTTTCTATAGATGCATTAAGCGCAAGCAGATTGGTCTGGCTTGATATATTAAGAATCATTCCCGCAATCTGTTCAACTTCTGCCGTCTTGTTCTGAAGCTTGGTCATGGATTCAGTTACTTTCTTATTAGTCTCGGTGATTCTGGCTGACTGTTCCTCCAGCTCCTCAATCACTTTGATATTACTCTGCACACTCTCGGATGAGCTGTCAGCTATGCTGACCATCTCCACGGACTTGCTCTCAGTCTGTGCAATTGCTTCCTGAATATGGGCGGTCATAGTATTCTGTTCTTCTATACTTTTTGCTGTGGAATAAGCAGCATCAGATATCTCATTCATGCTGCCGGCAACAGACTTAGTACTTGTAACAAGCTCATCCATAAGCTGTGTACTTCTGGCTGTTTCATTCTTAACAGTATTTGAGGTATTCAAAACATCATTAAGTATGCTATTAACACGCTCCTGCTCGTCTTTGGCTGCACCAAGCGCATCACCATTGAATGCAATCGATATCTTTCCCGCAAAATATATTCCGACAATTACGGACAATTCAAGCATCGCCTGACAAAATGCATTAACATCCATAGCGCTGACACCGTGTACAGCCTGCATAACGAGTACCAGTATAAATGAAACGATTGCACCTATCGTTGTATAGAGCATTCTTCTCTTCCTGTAATACGGAATCTGTAATATAAGAATACCAAAAAGCATATAGTGAATAAATGTTGCATCCGTCTGTAACCCTATAAGAATATATATAATATATACGTCAATTGCGGCTGCAATACTCAGATACGAATTAGACTTATTCTTCACATTAATGATACCATTAATGATGCTTGCTGCAGCTACAACAGCCGTTACACCATATACAAGAGACTTATTAATCCCGCCATTGGCAAGCTTAAGCCACAGATAAACCAATACTACCACAGCCATAATGGATATTGACAGTATTGTAAAATGGTTAAGTCGCTTATATCTCTCATTAATGTCATTATATTTATAATTCACATTGTCCATTATAAATAACCTCCGGTCCTAGTAAGTTTATACTAACTACTTATAATTATGGTCTTGTGCTGATTTTAATGTCAATATCAGCCATATAAAAAATGCAAATATTACTGCTATGACAATCCATACGCCGGCATGTGAACTGTCTCCTGTATCAGGTGATGATATATCCCCGGCTGAATATGGAGCGATTGAAGCTGTTGTGGTTTCCTGTGATGCTGCCGTTGTCTCCTGCGGCTCTTTTGCCGTCGGCTTCTGTGCTGCCGCTGCTGGCTCCTGCGGTTCTTTTGTTGTGGTCTCCTGTGGTGCTGTTGTGGTCTCCTGTGGTGCTGTTGTGGTCTCCTGCGGTGCTGCCGTTGTCTCCTGCTGGCTGCCGCCACTTATAACAGTAAAATCTGTTGCTGCCGTTCCACTTGCCGAAACAATCTCCAATGTATGCCTTCCTGCTGAAAGACCTTTTATGAATTCAGGAGTAAGCGTGATAATTATGCTGCCTTCCCTGGCAGAGAATTCCTTATTCTCCACAAGCTGCCTGCCATCAACCGCAACTCTGATAAAATCCGAATATGCTGCATCAGACCTGAATATTGCTGCCACTGCCGCCGATGCATCAACAGATGCATTATTGCCTTCTGTTATTGAAGGCTTAAGCTTGTCCGTCACCGTATCTTTAAACTCAATCTCATGCGATGCGGTGTCATCAGCAAAATATCCTGAGCATATCCGGCAGAAATAATATTCCGTATTTCCTTCCTTTGCAGCCGTTGCCGCTTTGGCCTCAACATGCTTTAACTGATGTGGGATTCTGTCAATTGCACTGCCCTTAGATATCATTTTGTCACAGTCTTTGCAATACATATCGCCTGTATATCCGGTCTCGCGGCATGTTGCATCCGATGCCCCTTTTATAAATGTATTCTTATGATTATTGGGATTGAGCTCTCCATATTCCTTATGACATACAGAACATACAGCACGCTCAACACATGTTGCCTCTCCTCCTGTATGTATGTGCTCTTCAAAGTCACCTTCAATTCTGAAAGTAAGACAGTTATCATCAACACTTTCTACTTCAATATATATATCAGAATAAATACCTATATCTTCTCCCGCTGCAAGCGCCGCATCTGATTTTGTATTATATGTGCCGCCAAGTACTTCATAATTCCATCTCGGTGATGAGAAATTCATATTGCTTGGAAATTTGGTACCGGTATCTATAAGATAGCAGACAAGACCGGATTTCATCGGAATTCTGTCAACCGTGTTACCGTTCATCTTATACAGGGTCTTATATTGAGAATCATACTTATTGCTATCTGTCTCAAAGTTTCTGTACTCAAGATACAGTGTCTTATTCTTAGCCGGTATATCAAGCTTATACCCTATTGCACCTTTACCGCCTGATGTCCCCAGCGCCCTGAGATTATATTCGCCATCCGCCACAAGTGTTTCAACGTCCCCTTCATGAACCCAGCCAAGCGCCTCCTTCTCTTTCACCGAAATAAACTGCGGCACCGGTGATATATGCTTAGCCATTAATGACATATAATATACAGGTGATGAATTGTAGGAATTGTACAAATCCCGCAGCCCCATTACGTGTCCCATCTCGTGTGTTGCTGCTGCAACAGACAACATAATTCTGCCGTCAGAATCCCTGAACAGATATCCGTTGGAATCTCCATCCGGTCTTGCATATGAATTGGTGATCTGTACATACCTGCTGCTTTTTATGGTGCCTTTGCCGGTGCCTATCTCAACATAATCCGCGTAATCCGTATAATTCCACAATGGTGATGCCCAGCTTACAGCAATGTTGTTCTGTGTCGTATTCTTATAAATTATTGTAATTGAATCTATTGTTCCGTTACCGTCTTTGTCGAGCTCGTCAAATGAATATGTCTTTGAACCGTCATAATCAGATATCACATTTCCGGCAGATATTGCAGCATTGACCGCATCTGACCATTCACGCTTAAGCTCATACATACGGGTTGCGGCCTCACTGTCATCTGCATAACCTATCTTATTGGTATCGCTGTATTCTGCATAGTATCCGCGTTGATGTGACAACCGGACAGAACCGCCATTATCAAACAGATATACACTCTTCATGCGAAGCCTGTCATCTGATACACTCCGGTAATAATCACTAACGCTGTACTCTGCCGTATTATATGAATTATCTGTTATTTCCCTTACCGTGATTCCCTCATAAACATCATCAACAAATTCATCTTCATCTGCAAATCTTGCAAATACAATAAGATTTGTAAAATTAGAATCATCCTCCGCACGTACGCTATCACTTCTGCCGAATATAAATATTACAGCAAGTGCAAGCAGTACTGCTGCTCTGCTTTTCTTCATTAATTTTCTTTTCCTTCCGTTATGTTATGTATTTTATTATAACATATCTTAATTAATACAGTAGAAAAATTTAAGCAGACAGCATAACAAAAGCACCGGAATCGCTTCCGGTGCTTCATATTCACATTATGTATTGAATTAATCTGCCTGCGGGATGCAGCTTACAGATTCAATTCAATCAGCCTTCAATTGAAATGTACTTCTTCTGTTCAACTGCCGGCTTAGCTTCCTTCTTAGGTATGAACAGCTTAAGCATTCCGTGCTTAAACTCGCCCTTTACATCTTCTTCAGTAATCTCATCACCAACATAGAACGATCTCTCGCAGGCGCCTGCATAGCGTTCACGGCGGATATACTTACCTGACTTCTTCTCCTGCTCATCCTTGTCAAGACCCTTAGCAGCAGAAACTGTCATATATCCATTGTCGAGAGAAACCTTAACTTCATCCTTTGCGAAGCCCGGAAGGTCAATCTCAAGTTCGTATCCTTCATCCGTTTCCTTGATATCCGTCTTCATAACATTCTTTGCGTGATGTCCGTAAAGCTTCTTCTCAACATTCTCGAATGGTGCATCATTGTAAAATGAAAAATCATTCATAAAATTATCAAACAAATCTTCTCCAAAAATACTAGGCATTAACATAAGTCATCGCTCCTTTTCTAATATATGTCCACATTCTGTGAACATCTCATGCACGTTACCTTGTTTCCTGGAACCGGGATGTTATGAGAACTCATAGGACTTTCATTCATGTCCTCCTTTTGTTCTCTTCCTTCGTTCTGGCTATGTTATAGCACTAATTGTTAGCACTGTCAAGAGGTGAGTGCTAATTTTTTTAAAATATTTTTGCAATCCCCGTAAAGTCAAGGGTTACAGTACTTAAAATTTTTTATTAAGCCGTATTTTTGTGTCTACTGTACCATTTTTGTACCATTTTTTTCGAATTTTAAAAATTCCAGCTTAACATCTGTCTTATTATTAAGATGATTATATACATCCATTGTTACATCACTATGAGCATGCCCCATAACATATTGAGTAGCTTTAACGTTAATTCCAGCTCTGTCCATGTTTGTGCATCCGGTATGTCTTATGACGTGTGATGAGAATTGCTCCATAGCTGCTTCGGCGTTTGTGGAACGATTGTAACTTCTAACAATATTATATATGCTCCCCACTTCCTTTCCAGACAGAAAAAGACGCAAGCCATATTCTTATGACTCACGCCTTTCTGCATAACTTACTTTTCTATTCTTCTGTTTCTAATTCCACTCTCTGTAAAATATCTCTTACAATACCTGCATCTTCAATCAGATTAATTCCAAAACATTTTTTACCTGCGTCCTTCAAAGACGCACCAACATGATATGCTTTCGTTTTATCAAGAATTAAAAATCGATCATGAAATGCTCTTGTGTACTTCACATCTAGTTTAGGATACTGTGCATTAAAGTTATCTACATCTGTTTGAGATAATTTTGTCCGTTGCA
>ENA-ORNF01000993-ORNF01000993.1-human-gut-metagenome-genome-assembly--contig:-NODE-993-length-26686-cov-7.334497_pt1 | contig 26686 bp, 21 predicted proteins | sample MGYA00242110_ERZ509012 | MGnify/ENA primary metagenome ERZ509012 (study PRJEB26280, sample SAMEA2338714) | human gut metagenome | biome: human gut; feature: human-associated habitat; material: faeces...
CAAACTTTTCTTTAAAGTTACTAATTTTCAGGGACTTTTACAAGTAATAACTAATCAAAAATCAATCATATAACTGACAAAAATTAATTTTTGTCATCTACTAAAGTTAATAATAGCAAAAGATAAAACACACAATTATGAAAACATCCATTAAAGTAATGCTGGCACTTGCCATGGCTGTTCTTTTCGGAGGCGGCCTGCGCGCTCAGGACGTGGCCATAAAGACCAATCTGCTGCACGATGCCGGTGCTGTTGCCAACCTGGGTATTGAATTCGGTCTTGCACCGAAATGGAGTCTTGATATATCTACCGACGTCAACTACTGGCCGGTGAAACACGGCTGGTGGGGACACGGCAGTCATCAGCGCCGTTATTGGGAACGCTGGTGGGTACAGCCCGAGGCTCGCTACTGGTTCTGCGAGAAATTCCAGGGCAGCTTCCTGGCTCTGCAGGTAATGGGCGGCATGTATAACGTCGGCAATATCGGCTTCCTGCCCAACTTCCTCAACAACCGCTTCAAACAGCTCAAGGATGAGCGCTGGAAAGGCTGGGGCGTAGGCGCCGGCATAGCATACGGTTACGCCTGGAGCCTCGGAACGCACTGGAACATAGAGGCTGAGATAGGCATTGGCTGGATTTACTCGCGCTATGACCGCTGGAGCATCAACAAGGCCAATCAGGGCAAGCTCGACTACAAGATTCAGGACAACAAGGTGCATAACTATGTTGGTCCCACCAAACTGGCTGTGAACCTCGTATACGTGTTCTGATACCTGAACAGCAACGTTGTCTGAATTTTTGAACACATTCACCCACTAACAAAGAATCACCTATGAAAACAAAGATATTTCTGGCCATGCTGCTCTGCCCTATTCTGGCTCTGGCCGGGATTAAATACAGCGAAAGCGAACTGCAGGTGCAAAATGTAAATGCAGTGAAAAACGGGCAGAATCTTGATGTGTCGATGTTGCTCGACTACACCAAATTCCCAATCAAGTCGAATCAGGAATTGCGCGTCACCCCGGTGCTTCGCTCAGGTTCCAACATGCAGGCTCTGCCTTCGGTAACCTTTGCCGGACACAACCGCTATTACTACCACAAACGTAATGACGACGGCACAGTAAACCTGCTCCGTAACGGCAAGAAAGCCATCTTCAACTATCGCGCCGCCGTGCCTTTCCAGGCCTGGATGAACAGCTGCGAGCTGGTAATGGACTATCAGGTAAACGGTTGCTGCGGAAACACCGCCGCCACTTTTGAAACGCCTGTAAAGAGCATCAACTTCACACCTCCCACATTCACACCCGCGTTCGCATACATTGAGCCGGTGGCTGAGAAAGTCAAAATCCGTAACGTGAAGGGCACCGCTTACATCGACTTCATCGTCAACAAAACCGTTATCGACCCCAATTACCGCCGCAACAAGACCGAACTTGCCAAAATCACCAATACCATCAATCTGGTGAAGAACGACAAGGACGTAACGCTCAAAGCCATGGCAATAAAGGGTTATGCATCACCCGAAGGCTCGTATGAGAATAACGTACGTCTGGCCAAAGGCCGTACCGCCGCTCTTGAAGAGTATGTTCAGAATCTGTATAAGTTCCCCGAGGGCTTCATCACCACTTCCTATGACGCCGCCAACTTCCAGGGTCTGAAAGCATATCTCGACACCAACGACGTAGCCGACAAGAACGGTATTCTGGAAATCCTGGCCTCCGATCTGGAACCGTATGCCAAGAACAAGAAGATTCAGACCACTTATCCCGAGGAATATGCATGGTTGCTGAAGAATGTATATCCCGGTCTGCGCAAGAGCGATTACAACGTTGAATACACGGTTCGCAGCTACACCAACGTGACCGAAATCATCGAGGTTATGAAGACAGCTCCTCAGAAGCTCTCGCTGCATGAGTTCTATCTCGCCGCCCAGAGCATGAAGCCGGGCACGGACGCCTACAATCAGGTCTTCGACATCGCCGTGCGCATGTTCCCCGACGACCCCATCGCCAACCTCAACGCCGCCAACAGCGCTCTGCAGCGCGGCGACCGCATCTCGGCAGCCCGTTTCCTGAAGAAAGCCGGAAACAGCAACGAAGCCCGTTACACGCAGGCTCTGCTCTCTGCCATGAACAAGGATTATGACTCGGCCATTGCTATCCTCAAGACGCTGCAGAACTCTCTGCCGCAGGCTGCCGACGCTCTGAAGCAGCTCGAAGCCATTCAGGCTTTCCAGGGTAAATAACTCTCTGTAACTTAGAAATAGATTCAATTTTCAGAACATACAGGCAAGTTCGTGGCACAATGCTTACGCTCTTGCCTGTATGTCTTTTTTATACCCGGAATTAAGTTTTTGTTAAACTTGCAGCAGCAGTGGTGAGATAAGCCGGCTTATAGTTAACTTTGCACCCGTATATGAACAGCGACAAGAAACGGATTTTGGTGGTTGATGACGAGGAGACTCTGTGTGAGGTGCTCAGCTTCAATCTGGAAAACGAAGGCTATGAGGTAACAACAGCTCTTTCGGCTGAAGAGGCACTGGCTCTCGACCTGACGTCGTTCGACCTTATTCTGCTCGACATAATGTTGGGTGCGATAAGCGGCACGCAGATAGCCGAGATTATGAAACGCCGCAAAGACACGGCCGAGATTCCCATAATCTTCTGCACGGCAAAGGACTCGGAAGACGATATGGTGAAAGGGCTGAACCTTGGCGCCGACGACTACATCACCAAGCCTTATTCCATTAAGAATGTGCTGGCGCGGGTCCGTACGGTGCTTCGCCGTTCCGGACGGACAGCGGCGCAGGATGTGCTGAAATGCGGCAGTCTCTGCGTTTCTTTGCACAGCAAGATATGCACAATCGACGGCAAGGAAGTAAAGATGCCGAAAAAGGAATTTGAGATTCTGGCTCTGCTCATGGCGAACACCGGCCGCGTTTACGGTCGCCAGGAAATTCTCAATGCCATCTGGCCCGACAAGGTCATTGTCGTTGACAGGGTGGTAGACGTCAACGTAACGCGCCTGCGTGCCAAACTCGGCGAATACGGCAAACATATAATCACCAAACCCGGCTATGGATATGCTTTCGTGCTTTAGACTGACCTACCACAAGCGGCTGTTCTTAGGATTGCTGTTTTATTCCTGGCTTCTTGTGGGTAGCCTGGCCTTGTTTCAGTATCAGCGCGAAAAGAAGTTCAAGGCCGAAGAGCTTAACTCGCGGCTGCAGGTGGTCAACGACCTCATTCTGTCGCGGCTTGAATCAACGGGAAGACTCACAGTGCCGCCGGTTGACATCCACGGACTGCGCATCAGCGTAATCGACAAACAGGGGAAGGTGATATACGACAACTCGCTCGACGCTCTGCCCGGCACCTCGCATCTCAACCGCGAAGAGATAGCCGAGGCTCTTGCAACAGGCGAAGGTTACACGCTGCGACGCCACAGCGACACCAACGGCAAGACGTATTTCTATTCGGCCACAAGAGGCGACAAGTATGTTGTGCGCACTGCCATACCCTATTCCATGAACCTAAATCATGTGTTGGCCGCCGACGGCGCTTTTCTCTGGTTCATGTTAGCGGTAACCGCCGTTATGTCCATCATGGGCTATTTTGCCACCCGGCGCATGGGCAGCGACATTGAGAAGGAGGAATCGCGCATAAAGCGCCAGATTACCAACAACCTGAACCACGAGCTGAAGACACCTGCGGCTTCCATGCAGGTGTGTCTGGAGACTCTTCTTGAGCATCCCGACTTGGACGCCGAACGCCGCAACAACTTCATCAAGCGCTGTTACGATGCCAATCAAAGGCTGCAGTCGCTGTTGGCCGACGTGTCGGCGCTGACTCGCATTGAAGACGGAGGCAAACAGATTGACAGGCAAAAGATAAACGCCGGCGGCGTGGTGGCTGAGGTATGCAAGGAATATGAAGAGGTGGCCCGGGGCAAGAACTTCACCATCAACAACAAAGTGCCCGATGAGCTATGGATTCAGGGTAACGCATCGTTGTTGGCCTCAGTCTTCCGCAACCTTATAAATAACGCCCTCGCCTACTCCGAAGGCTCAAAAATCACCATCAGCCTGCTGCGGCGCACTCCCACAGAATATATCTTCTCGTTTGCCGACAATGGGAAAGGGGTGCCTCAGCGCCACATCAACAAAATCTTCGAGCGCTTCTACCGCGTAGACAAAGGCAGGTCGCGCCAGTCGGGCGGCACAGGACTCGGACTGGCAATTGTAAAGAATGCCGTGCAATGGCACGGTGGCACCATCAAGGCCGAGAATCTGCCCTTGGGAGGTCTCAGGTTTATTTTCTCGCTCAGGAAATAACCCTGCAAAGGCCGCTGAAGCCGCATAACCACCCGCCAGACCCGCATCTTTAATAAATTTGTAATATGAGTGCAATCTTTATGTAATATCGTTTAGAGACCTTTGCATTGGAAAATCAAAGCTCATCTAAATGGATATAATTTTTCTCTGCATTATCATTTTTCTATTTTTGCTGGCGATTTTCGACCTCTCAGTGGGTGTCAGCAACGACGCGGTAAATTTCCTCAATTCCGCCATCGGCTCCAAGGCCGCTCCCCTCAAGCGAGTTCTGATAGTAGCTTCCATAGGCGTCTTCATAGGCGCCGCCATGAGTAACGGCATGATGGATATTGCCAGGCACGGAATCTTCCGCCCCGAGCAATTCTCGTTCTACGATTTGGTGTGCATCTTCATGGCAGTGATGGTTACAGACATCATTCTGCTTGATGTGTTCAACACCCTCGGACTGCCCACATCCACCACCGTGTCGATGGTCTTTGAGCTGCTCGGCGCCACTTTCGTGGTATCAATCATAAAAATGGCCTCCGACACCACCGGACTGGCTTTCAACGATTTGCTGAATACAGAAAAGGCCCTTTCGGTGATTTTAGGCATCTTCCTGTCAGTGGCCATAGCCTTTGTCTTCGGTATGTTGGTGCAGTTTCTGGCCCGTATGCTCTTCACTTTCAACTACCGCCGACGGCTGAAATGGAACATCGGCATCTTCGGAGGCATCTGCATCACCGCCATAGTCTATTTCCTTATCATCAAAGGCGCCAAAGACCTCACCTTCATGACTCCGGCGGTGAAGGAATGGATAAACACCCACACTGCCATTATTCTCACAATTTGCTTCATCTCGTTCACATTGCTGATGCAATTGCTTCACATTCTGAAAGTCAACGTACTGAAAGTCATAGTCCTCACAGGCACCTTTGCCTTGGCAATAGCCTTTGCCGGCAACGACCTGGTGAACTTCATCGGCGTACCCCTCACCGGACTCTCCTCATACATGGATTATTCGGCCAATGGCGCCGGCGATTACAACGGTTTCCTGATGTCATCGCTCAACGGCCCGTCGAACACCTCGCTGTGGTTCCTTATCGGCGCCGGCGTCATCATGGTAGTCTCGCTGGCCACCTCCAAAAAGGCGCAGAAAGTGTCGCAGACAGAAGTTGGACTCGGCAGCCAGGCCGGTGGTGACGAGATGTTCGGCTCCTCGCGCATAGCCCGCACACTGGTGCGCAAGACCGTGGCTGTGGCGGAGGCTGTGGAGCGCATCACGCCGCCCAAAGTGCGCCGCTGGTTCAACAAGCGCTTCAACGCCGACGAGACAATAATGGAAAATGGTGCCGCTTTCGACCTGATACGCGGGTCGGTCAACCTGGTACTCGCCGGTGCCCTGATAGCTCTCGGCACATCGCTCAAACTGCCCCTTTCCACCACATTCGTCACCTTTATGGTGGCCATGGGCACTTCATTGGCTGACCGCGCCTGGGGCCGTGAGAGCGCCGTCTTCCGCATCACAGGCGTAATGTCGGTGATTGGCGGATGGTTCCTCACTGCCGGCGTGGCCTTCATAGGCGCCGGTATTCTGGTGTTGGCCATGCACTTCGGCGGCCATTGGGTGATGCTGCTCCTTGCTTGCGCCACAATTGCCATCATCATCAGAAGCAACCGCCGTTTCTCCAAAAAGAACAAGGAAGAGAAAGCTGACACGGCTTTCCACGACATCCTTGCCACCACCGATAAGTCGAAGGTATGGCCGCTGTTTCTTTCATACATCAACAGCAACCAGCAACGCTTCCTCATCTTTGCGCAGCAGAATTTTCTTGCCGTCACCGAGTCGTTCCGCAAAGAGAGCCTCAGCGGCCTCAACCGCGCAGAACGCGATTTGCGCGAAGCCAAGAAGCTGCTCAAAGCCGGCCGCCGCAAAGAGACGCTTTGCCTGCGTCATCTGCCCCGACCTCTGGCCATTGAGAAGAGCACCTGGTTCTATTTGGGCAACAACTGCTGTATGTCGATGCTCTATAACCTGCGGCGCATTGCCGAGGTATGCAAGGAGCACACGCAGAGCAACCTGAATCCGCTGCCTGAGGAATATGCCGACGATTTCGACCTTATCTGCACCGAAGTGTCGATACTGCTCAACGACACCATCAACCTCCTCAACGCCTTCGACCCCTCGGGCGCCGACTACATCCGCTCACATTGCGAACAGCTCAAATACCGCATCTCAGACACCTATCACCGCCTCTATGCCTCCATACGCGATGACTCGCCGTCGGCAATGTCTGTGCTTTACGTCTATCTCAATATGCTTCAGGAAACGCGCGAGCTGATTGCCTCCAACCGCAGCTTCCTGCGCTCGGCAGCCAAACTGCGCGACAACAACTACACGGGTCATCCGGCCGAAAATGCCCCTTTGGCCGTTGCTCCGGTCTGAAAAATTATCCGTAACTTTGCATTGCAGAACCGACAACTGCGATGCAAAGCATAGAAGACACCATACGCAAATATAGCGCCGAACTCCCTGCAGGGGAAATAGCCGAACGCATCAACGAGTCGCTGGCACGCACGCCGCGACTCGTTGTTACGGCGCCTCCCGGCTCGGGTAAATCCACCCTTTTGCCCTTTGTTGTGCTTCAGGGTCTGATGCAGAGTTCTGTGCCGGGCAAGGTGCTGTTGCTTGAGCCTCGGCGTCTTGCAGCACGTCAGATAGCCATGAGAATGGCCGATATGCTCGGCTCGCGACCCGGCGACACCGTGGGTTACCGCATACGGTTTGAGACGAAGGTATCGGCCAACACACGCATCGAGGTAATCACCGAGGGGATACTGGAGCGAATGTTAATCGACGCCCCCACCCTCGAGGGCTACGGAGCGGTGATATTCGACGAATTTCACGAGCGCAGCATGGCCTCAGACCTGGCTCTGGCGCTAACCTTGCAGGCTCAGAATCTGGTACGCCCGGACCTGCGCGTCATCATCATGTCGGCCACTATCGACACCTCCTCAATCAGCCGCTTCCTCAAAGCTCCCGTGATAGAAAGCAGCGGATTTCTCCATGAGGTGAAGATTCTCCGTTTGCCCGACACGGATATGTTCAACTGCGCCGTGGATGTGGCCAAAGGGGTGGCGAAGGCTTTGCGCGAACAGCAGGGCGACATTCTGGCTTTCCTGCCCGGCAAAGCTGAGATTATGCGCTGCAAGGAGTTGCTGTCGGGACTGTCGACGGAGGATGACAAATTGCTTATAATGCCGCTCTACGGACTGATGCCGCCGGAGGAACAGCACGGGGTGTTGACACCGTCGCCACAGGGGTTCCGCAAAGTGGTGTTGGCCACGCCCATTGCGGAGACATCGCTCACCATTGAGGGCATTACAACGGTTGTCGATTCGGGCTTCTGCCGCACTTTGCGCTACAATCCGGCCAACTCTCTCAGCCGCCTCGAAACGGTGCGCATATCGCTCGACATGGCCCGTCAGCGCAGCGGCCGCAGCGGAAGGCTCGGCCCGGGGGTCTGTTACAGGCTCTGGTCGAAACCGGCCGAAGGCTCTATGAAAGAGAACCGCGAGCCGGAGATTCTCTCAGCCGACCTGGCGCCTATGGTAATGTCGGTGGCTGCCTGGGGCGAGAGTCATCCGGAACTTCTGCCCTGGATAACGCCTCCGCCGCCGGGGGCTTTGGCTCAGGCTCAACGGTTGCTGCAGAATTTGGGCGCTATAAACGGTCAGGGCGTCATCACTGCTTTAGGCCGCCGAATGGTTCAGCTGCCTTGTCATCCGCGCATTGCCGCCATGCTGCTGCACTCGCCGCTGAACAGCATGAAGGCTTTGGCAGCCGACATAGCGGCGATTCTTGAGGAGAAGGATTTGCTCGACAGCGAGAAGGATGCCGACATAAACACCCGGCTGATTATGCTGCGGCAGAATCGCGCCGCCAAACGCCCGGGTCAGTGGCGCCGAATAGCCGAAATAGCGCGCCAGTATCGGCGCATTGTAGATGCTCCTGAGGATAATTCCATACCTGACGCCATGGACGCGGGGTTGCTCCTTGCGGTGGCGTATCCGCGCCTTATAGCGATGCGTGGCGACGACGGGCGTTACCGGCTAGCTTCGGGCAAATATGTGTCGTTAGGCGCCGAGGATGACCTTGCAAGGCACCGTTTTCTGGCCGTGGGAGCCCTCGACACGCGCATCTTCCTCGCGGCGCCTCTGAAGCAGGAATATGCCGAGGCCATTGCCGTCAGCTTCGACAATCTCATCTGGGACTCGCGCGCCGGCCGCATCGTGGCGCGAAGTGAACTGCGCATTGGCTTGCTGACGCTGCAAAGCAGGCCTCTCCCCTCGCCTGCGGTGGATAAAATCATCGACACACTGTGCAAGGCGGCGCTGAAGGAGGGTCTTACCATGTTCGATTTCAACGCCGATTACCGCAATATGCTCACGCGCATAGCCACTTTGGCGAGTTGGCATCCGGAGCTGAACCTGCCCGATGTAAGCATTGAGGCTCTGCTTGCCTGCGCTTCTGAATGGCTGCCGCAATATGTTGAGGGTCCGGTGTCGGTGAGTGATTTGCGCAAAATCAGCATGAGCCGTGTGGCATGGCAGCGGCTTAGCTATGAGGTTCAGCAGGCTGCCGAGAAATTGGTGCCGGAACGTCTGCGGCTGCCGTCGGGACGGAGCGTCCGCATCGACTACCGTGCGGCGGCATCGGCGCCTGTGGTCAGCGCAAGGTTGCAGGATTGCTTCGGACTCACTCAAACGCCGCGCCTTGACAACGGCCGCCATGCTGTGCTCATGGAGCTGCTGTCGCCGGGCTTCAAACCGGTTCAGCTCACGTCTGACTTAGCCGGCTTCTGGTCGTCGACATATTTTGAGGTGCGGAAGGAACTGCGGCGCCGATACCCCAAACATCGCTGGCCCGACAATCCGCTGCAACCGGAAAAGGGTTGATTTTTCGGTTACTTACCAACGAGATAACGGCGCACACGACTCAGGGTCTGAGCCGTCATGCCAAGATATTGTGCAATTATTTTGAGGGGGACAACGCGTGTGAGTTGCGATGCCGACATAGCCAGCAGGTTATCTGATTTAAGGTCCCAAAAACGGCGCATACGCTCCTCGGGGTTGGCCAGCGACAACCTGCTGTAAAGCTCCTCAAAGCTGTACAGCTGCTCCATGAGGATATTGGCAAACCAGCGCTGCACATCAGGGTATTTCTGACGCAGCATCCGGAAGCTGTTGTTGCTCACTCTGTAGCACGTCAAATCGGTAATGGCCACCAAAGAGAAAACGGCTTTCTGCGAGCCATAGAGCGAATGAAACGACATAAAGACGTCGCCGGCGCCTCCGAAACAGATTGTGTCTTCCTTGCGCCCGCGGTGAAAGGCAACACGCGTCAGTCCCTGCGACGTAAAATAGAGGCTGTCGCAGATTTTCCCCTGAGGCACTATCACCTCTTTGCGCATATAGCTCTCCATAACAGCCTGACTCTCGAATTCCTGTAGACATTCTTCTGACAGGCTGCCGTATTTTTTCAGAATCTCGCGTAAAGTCATCCCATTGTCATTCTCCATGGTATCACCCTTTTCTATTACAACGCATTGAAGTGGTTTTTCCTATATATAACGTCTGTGAAAATCATTTTCTGAATTTCAAATAACTTTTTATAATGATGGTCAGGGAGAAGATACATAATTTTGCATCTGAAAAGATTCATCTAAAACTAACCATACATGTTGAAAAGATTTTACAAACCTTTGGCATTGGTGTTTGCCATGCTCAGTATAGGCACGTTGTCGGCACAGCATGCAGACAAAGGGAGGGCCTGTCAAAGCACTCCCGAAGCCTCAGCCGTGACGGTGCAGCCCGATGCCCGAATGGCGGTGTATGGCGATATCCGGCCATACACAGAGGGAAGAAGCGACCTGCTGAGGCAACGCGCCACCGCCTCGGCGCCGCGACTGTCGAACGGCGCTTATCCCACAATCTGGGGTCATGTGGTGCAGTCGGACCCCGACGAATCAAACAAAGCCGCCCATAAGGCCGGTATTTGGAGCTTTACGGCCGACGGACAGAACTTCAGCACGCTCTCTACGGCCTCTAACCTCTCAGGCTCTTACGGCTCCGTAGTGGCCGACGATTTGTATTACATCCAGGACCTCCGTGTGGTATACGGGCATAACGTATGCACCATGAAGGCCTTCAACATCAAAAACTGGGTGGTGAAATCCACCACATCAGTCAACGCAAGCTCTATTGCCAACGCACTGGTGGAAGACAAGGGCGTGGTCTATGGCGTGTTCCTCAAAGAGAGCGGCGAGGGTTATGTGTTCGGCACCATAGAGCTTAACAAGGATGCCAAATACCCCGTTACCCCCATTGCCGAGCTCACCGAGCAAATCAACTCCATGGCCATTGACACCGCCGGACAGATTTACGCCATCAGCTTTGCCGGCGATTTCTACAAGGTCAACAAAAAGACCGGCGCCTTCACAAAGATAGGAGCCACGGGCGTAGTGCCCAAATTCCTGTCGTCGGCCTGCATTGACCGCAAAACGGGCCGCATGTACTGGAGCGTAAGCCCTGAAGACGGCAAAGGCTATATGTATGAGGTGAACACCGCCACCGGCAAAGCCTCTCTGATATGTCAGCTGCAGTATAACGACGAGATTGTGGGCATGTACATTCCGTTTGTGTGCGAGGCCAAAGCGCCGGCAGCTCCGGTGAATGTAACGTGCATCTTCCCTTCAGGCTCTCTGACAGGCAGCGTCGATTTCACCGTTCCGGCAACGACTTATGACGGTGAGGCTGCCTCCGGGTCGGTAAGCTACAAGGTCTATGTCGACGGCTTCGAGGCCGCATCAGGCACTGCCGCCCACGGTGCGCAGGTTTCGGCGCCTGTAGTGCTTCAAAAGGCCGGCAACCAGGCTTTCGTGGTGGTGCTCAGCAATGCAGCCGGCGAGAGCGAACGCGTCAAGGTGGTCAGCTTCATGGGCAAGGATACGCCCACAGCGCCCGCGCCCTCGCTCACTTACTCCAACGGTAATTTCAGAATTAAATGGCCCGCTGTTACCACTACTGTCAACGGCGGATACATGGACACCGACAAACTCACTTACTGCGTTACGCGCTATCCCGACTCGGTGGTGGTTTACCCCGCCACTCCGCTGACGTCTGTAACCGACCCGGTGACGGAGCCCGACAATTACGTCTCGTATTACTACACTGTTTCGGCCTCGTGCGAAGGCAATACTTCCGCCACGGGTGTTACCAACCGTGTAGGCTTGGGCAACATCAAGGCGCCCTGGAAAACGACTTTCGATGTGGCTGAGGACTTCGACATCTTCACGGTGATTGACGGCAACAAGGACGGCAAAACGTGGGAGTTCTACAAGCCTCAGCTGGCAGCGCGCTGCGTCCCCAACACAGGCAACACAGCCAAGGATGACTGGCTCATCACGCCCTCAATATACATGGAAGGGGGCAAGACGTATTACATCAGCGCCGATGCCTGGATTGGCACCACCAACAAGGAGAAATTCTCCATGTGGCTGGGCAAAGCACCCACGGCGGAAGCCATGACAGACTCCATAATACCGGAAACGGAGTTAGGCTCGAAAACGCGTGCCAACTACGGTAACTACATCACGGTGGCCGAATCTGGTTCCTACTATGTGGGCATTCACGGCTCCAGCGATGCCAAGCGCTCTAACATCTACATTGACGATATTGCCATCTCGGCAGCCATCAACGCGGGCGCGCCTGACTCTGTAACGAATGTTGTTCTCACGCCCGATGCCAACGGCGCCTACACGGCGACACTGCGTGGCAAAGCGCCCACGGTAAACCTTATCGGCAAGCCTCTGGAGGGCAAGGTGGGTGTGGTCATCACGCGCAACAACTCTGAGGTAAAACGCATCACGGAACTGACTCCCGGCTCCGACTTCAGCTTCACCGACAACGTCGACGGCCCCGGCACTTACACCTACGGCATCACGGCTTACAACAGCCACGGCGAGGGCACTTTAGTGCAGGTAATCGACTTCATCGGCATCAACCGTCCGGCCGACGTAACCAATGTGCGCATCACGGAATCGGCCTCCGAGCCGGGTCGTGTAACGCTGACATGGACAGCTCCGACAACCGACATCAACGGCCGCCCCATTCCGGCAGGCAAAGTCAAATACAATATTGTAGACCTCTCGGCAGGCAACATCATCACCGTGGCCTCGGGCATCAGCACCACTTCCTACAGTTGGAATCCGCCCAAGTCTGACATTCAGGACTTTGTAAGCGGCGGTGTGGCAGCCGTCACGGAAGGTGGCATGGCCAACACTGTCAACTCCGACCTCATCCCGGCAGGAACACCCTACACTTCGCCTTATCGCGAATCGTTCGACTATGGCAAAATCAACACCGTAATAGGCCGCATCAAGGTCAAGGGCTCCTACAACTGGGCTCTTTACCGCTCTGGCACAGGCCGTATTCAGGAAAAGGATGCCGACGGCACTTTCGGTTATATGGCTGCCAACGGCGGCGCTAAAGGTGATGCCGGCATGTTGGTGACGGGCAAGATTGACCTCGCCAAACTCAGCAAACCCAAATTCTCTTTCTACGTCTACAACAACACCAGTCAGACCACCAAGAAGGAAAACACCAACGGCATAGAGGTGCAGGCGCGTGTGGCCGGCGACTCGGTATGGACAACGCTGCGCAAAGCCACTGTGAATGAGCTCTGCAACGGCGACACGTCCGTTTGGCGCCCTGTTCGCATCAGCCTCGACGCGTTCAAGGGCAAATGTGTGCAACTGGCCATCACTGCCACCAAGGATGCTTACGACTACACCTTCATTGACGCTCTGCAGGTGATGGAAGACCTGGAGAACAACCTCTCGGCAACGCGCATCGACGCTCCGGTGCTTGTCAACAACAATGAGCCGTTTAATGTGGATGTGCGCGTACACAACAATGGCTCGCTCAAAGCTTCGGGCTACAGCGTGCAGCTCTTCATGAACAACAAGCCGGAACCGGTGGCTACGCTGCAGGGCAAAGACCTGGAACCTGACGACTGGTACGATGCCGGCTTCACTCGCTCGCTGGGCTTCGACGACGCAGAGGAGAACTCGTTCAGTGCCCGTATTATCTTCGACGCCGACCAGGATAAGGGCGACAATATCTCGTCTTCGTTCAAGGTGGCAAGGAAGGTCTCCCGGAAACCGGCGCCCCTCAATCTGGAAGCGCACGGCAACGACCGGCACAATGCTCGTCTCACATGGAAGGCTCCGTCGGCCGGCTCGGGCAACAGCGAAAGTGTTACCGACCATTTTGAGAACTACGAATCGTTTGCCAACCACGGCGTCGGCGAATGGACATTCATCGATGGCGACGGCGCTCCCATTGGCTTCATCAAGGGCATCACTCTGCCTAACATTCCTGCTTACTCGCGCCAGTCGTTCTTTACCTTCGACAGCTCTTACGAGGGTCTCAACAACACTTTCGCGGCCAAATCTGGCGTCAAATATCTGGCTTCTATGTTCCGCATGGACGACGGCAAGGTCGACGACTGGGCCGTATCGCCGCTCCTGTCGGGCGAACAACAGACCATCACTTTCTGGGCCAAGAGCTATTCGCCCAACTACCCCGAGGCCATCGAGGTGCTCTACTCCAACACCGGCACCAAGATTGCCCATTTCACCAAGGTCAAGGACATCAACCCCGTGAGCAGCGAATGGACTCAATATTCGTTCGATGTGCCGGCAAACTCCAAATACTTCGCCATACGCAGCGTGGCGGCCGGTGCTTTCATGCTCATGATTGACGATGTCAGCTACCGCACTCGCGCAGAAAAGCCCGTGGGCTACAACGTTTACCGCAACAATGTCAAAATCAACACAGAGCCGGTAACCGCCACGGTTTATGAGGACAACACAGCCGACAAGGGCGTTGCCACCTATCGGGTAACGGCTCTCTATTCCAACGAGGAGTCAGAACCGTCTAACTCAGCCTCCTTCACCAACAGCGCAGACCTGGTCAACACCGGCCTGAACATCTACAGCAACAGCGGCTGCATAGTTGTGGAGGGCGCCGACGGCCAGCCGGTACGCATCAGCGCCACCGACGGCACTCTGCTCTTTAACGCTGTCGCCTCCGACACCGTGATATGCCCCGTCTCCCCGGGCGTTTACATCGTCACAGCCGGCAGCCACAGCACCAAGCTGATAGTAAGATAACCCCCATCACCCATACCTGAAGAGGGGTTGCCATTTTCCGGCAACCCCTCTTTTGTCAATTATCTCTTTTATCCCTTTGGGAGCAATATCATCTGTCCGCGTGAAGCATGGTAACTATGCGCTTCATGGCTTTGAGGAAGCTTTCCACCTCAGCCTCGGTGTTATAGACAGCAAAGGAGGCCCGTACCGTTCCGGGTATGCCCAGGCGCTCCATCAGCGGCTGGGCGCAGTGGTGGCCGGTACGCACGGCTATGCCCATCTGGTCCAAAAGCACACCTACGTCGTACGGATGCTGCCCGTCGACCAGGAAGCTCAACACCGGACCTTTATGCTCGGAGGCGCCGTAAATAGTTATGTGGCCTATGTCGCGCAGTCCCTCTTCGGCCATGCGCAGCAAACGCATCTCATGGTCCTCCATGGCCTTCAGGCCTACGCTGTCGATGAAATCAAGCCCGGCGCTCCACGCGGCCAAGTCGACAAAATCGGGAGTGCCGGCCTCAAATTTAAACGGCAGATCGGCAAAGGTCGTTCCGCTGAAGCTCACATGATCTATCATCTCGCCGCCTCCCTGATAAGGGGGCATGATTTCAAGCAGTTCGCGGCGTCCATAGAGCACGCCAACGCCGGTGGGTCCGTACATCTTATGGCTTGAGAAGGCATAAAAATCGGCGTCTAAGTCCTGCACGTCAATGTGCAAATGCGGCGCTGCCTGAGCGCCGTCTATCAACACCGCCACATCGTGTTCATGGGCATAATCGATCATCTCTTTCACCGGGTTGATGGTGCCCAACACGTTCGACACGTGGCAGAAGGCTACCATCATGGTGTGGTCGTTGAAATAGCTGCGATATTGGTCCAGCCGCAGCTCGCCGCGCTCGTTGATGTCAACGACGCGTAATTTTATGCCGGTGCGTTTCTGCAGCAGCTGCCACGGCACTATGTTGGCGTGGTGCTCCATAACGGTGAGAATCACTTCGTCGCCTTCGTGGAAGTTGCTGCCGAAGCTCGACGCCACCAGGTTGATGCTCTCGGTGGTGCCGCGTGTGAAAATCACCTCGCAGTCTTCGCGCGCATTGATATGGCGGCGCAGCTTGTGGCGCGTGCGTTCCTGCAAATCGGTGGCCTGCTGCGACAAGGTATGCACACCACGGTGAACGTTCGCCTTGGTGTGTGTGTAGGCGTGCTCAATGGCGTCTACAACACGCTGCGGTGTCTGGCTCGTTGCCGTGTTATCGAGATAGACCAGCGGGCGCCCGTGTATCTTCTGCTCAAGTATGGGAAACTCTTTGCGTATGGCAGCTATATCTAAACTCATTTCAAATTATTGCATCTTCCCGGACACGAGGCGCAGGAGGCGGAATCGCCCGTAAAGCGTCTTTCCACGAGCAGATGGAGCCGTTCCTGCAGACCGGGCATGGTTACTGAATCAATGATGTCGGCCATGAAAGCCTGTTTCAGCAGAAGCTTGGCGGCATCCTCGTCTATACCGCGCGTGCGCATATAGAAGAGCTGCATGGCATCGAGCTGACCTGTGGCAGAACCGTGCGAACACTTCACATCGTCGTTGTAAATCTCCAGCTGAGGCTTGGAGTAGATGCGCGCTTCGCCTGAGCCAAGCAGGTTTCTGTTGCTCTGATAGGAGTCTGTGGCACTGGCGCCCGGACGAACCAATATTCTGCCGGCAAAGGCACAGCGGGCCTTGTCGTCGGCCGAATATTTATACAGCTCGTTGCTGCGGCAGCGGGGCACCTTGTGGTCAATAAGCGTGAGAGTGTCGATGCGGCGGTCATCGTCGGCAATACCCATACCGTAAAGATGCGTCTCGCAGCCCTCCCCTTCCAGGCTCAGGCGGTATTCGTTGCGGGTGAAGCCGTTATAGAGCGTCATGCCGTTTACCAATAACCGACTGTCGGCCTCCTGCCGCACATAGAGCGTGCTAAGGCGCTTGGTGAGTGGTGTGCTCTCCTCCAGGTCGTAATAGCCGAGGTGCGCGTTGCGGCCCACTATTATCTCCACGGTCTGAAGGCTGAGGAAATCCACGCTGTCGTTCTGAGTGTGGTCGCAAACAAGAATCTGCGCCTCGGCACCCTCCTCCAACACCACCAGGATACGCCTTACAGCCATAAGGGGAGCACCGCTGCTCAGAAGGTTCACAAGCTGCACAGGTTTGCGCAGTTTGCAGTTTTTCGGCACATAGACCAGCAAACCGTCCTGACAGAGAAGCGTGTTGAGAGCCACTTCCGGGTTCTGCATATCGGCCACAGTGCCGTAATATTTCCCGACTATCGCGTCATTCTTTGCCAGCGACCCCACGTAGGCACCCTCGGGGAGGTCGTTCAGCGCGGCGTCGGTTTTGGCAAATGAATCGTTGATGAGGAAGCAGAGGTCGGTGCTTACGTTGGGCACATCACAGCGGAAAGCCGCCGCCGGATTGGCATCTATGTTTACGCGCGCCACATTCACGCCGTAATCGGGCTCTAACAGCGCCTGCAGGTCGGTGAGACGGTAATCCTCGCTGCCAAGCGCGGGAAGACCCTCTTCGGCATACCGAGACACCACGCGGCGAGCCTCTTCGCGTCTGCCGTTCAGAGCCGCCGACGAATGGGAATCTATCAGCTCCTTATGGTCGGCATACAGCTCAAGATACTGATTCAAGGCACTCTTCATTGCTCCTGATTCTTTATCCAGTCGTATCCGCGTTCCTCCAACTCAAGCGCCAGTTCCGGGCCGCCGGTCTTTACTATACGCCCTTTGTAGAGTATATGCACCAGATCGGGCTTAATATAGTCGAGCAGACGCTGATAGTGGGTGATGACAATGGTGGCGTTGTTGGCCGATTTCAGCTTGTTGACACCGCCGGCCACAATGCGCAGAGCGTCGATATCCAGGCCCGAGTCGGTTTCGTCAAGAATGCTCAGCTTCGGCTCCAGCACTGCCATCTGGAATATCTCGTTGCGTTTCTTCTCGCCGCCCGAAAAGCCTTCGTTAACCGACCGTGAGGCCAGGGTATTGCTCAGGTCCACAACGGCGCGTTTCTCACGCATCAGCTTCAGGAACTCTGTTGCCGACATGGGCGGCTCGCCAAGATATTTACGTTTGGCGTTCACGGCGGCACGCATGAAATTCACCATGCTTACGCCGGGTATCTCCACCGGATACTGAAACCCTAAAAAGAGTCCCAAATGGCTGCGTTCCTCCGGCTCCATGCTCAGCAAATCGCGCCCCATAAAGGTGGCTTCGCCTCCGTCGACATGATATGCCGGATTTCCGGCCAATACCATCGACAGGGTCGACTTGCCCGAACCGTTCGGACCCATTATGGCATGAACCTCGCCGGCTTTAACCTCAAGGTTTATGCCACGCAATATCTCTTTGCCCCCTATCGAGGCGCGCAAATCTTTAACTTTTAGCAATTCTGCACTCATTTCTTATTCTTTGGTTCAACGGCCTCGGCAGCCGTTGCTCCTTACTTCATTCAACAATTGATCTGTGTTGATGGTTGCGGTCAAACAACTGCGCTTCCATCAGCTGTATGGCGTAGGCAAGATCCTCACAGTCGGGTGTGCCGGTAATTGCCGGCGCAATCAGCATCACCCCTGTGGCAATGTTGCCGTCGTTATGTCTCACTGCCGTCATCAGGGGCGAGTCGTGGTCGCGCCCTATCAGCACGTTGAAAAACAGGCTCAGCAGCATGGCCCATTTCATCACTCCCCACACGGCGCCGACAATCTTGTTGAGCGGACCCTTCCCCAAAGGCAGCGTGATGACCCGCAGTGCCGGTCCCAGACAGCTCATCACCAAATACAGGCCCCCATATATCACCGCCACGGCAAGAACCGACGGCAGGAACATGGGCATTGGCGGCGTAGAGGCGCTTGCAGGCCATGTGTCGGCTATCCATCCGGCCAAATCGCGCCATAACACCACAGCGCCGCAATAGCCGAAGATACACCCCAACAATGAGCCCAACTGACCCGTTATCCCCTTCCTTATCCCCAACAGACAACCGGCCGCAAGCACCACAACCGTAAACAACTGATAGAGTGCCTCCATTTGAATCTGTCTGTGGGGTTGTATAGCTAAAAGGTGCTACCCGTCGACGAACCGACAGGCACCACCGCGTTATTTTTTCTCTTTACCGCGCTGTTTGCCCTTCTTTCCCTCCTCTTCGTCGGGGAATTTGTTGGGGAAGCTCCAGTGCTGACGCGGATGCCACATGGAGTAAATTACCAGCGCGATGCCAAGCAGGATAAAGGGTATGCTGAGCGCCTGACCCTGATCCATGCCATATTGGGCGCGCATAGCCAGCTCCCACGGTTCCTGCACGTTCTTCAGATACTCTATCAGGAAGCGGGGCAGGAAAATGCCAATGAAGAACACGCCGGTTATCAGCCACGGACGCTCTTCGCAGTTCTTGCGCCAGTACATCCACATCAGCAGTCCGAACAGTGCGAAGTAGCACAACGCCTCATAAATCTGTGTGGGATGAGCGGCCATCACCTCGCCGTTGCGGACAAACACGAAGCCCCAGGGCAAATCCGTATACGAGCCGTAAATCTCGCTGTTCATCAGGTTTCCGAGCCTTATCAGGCCACCCACAAGGGCTATGGGGATAACGAGCTTGTCGAACGTCCACGATGCCGGTTTCTTGCTCACAAGCCACGTAAAGAGGAACACGGCAATGATGTTGCCAATGGTGCCACCGTGGCTCGCCAGGCCCCCTTCCCAGATTTTAAATATGTCGGCCGGATGCTGGCTGTAATAATCCCAGGCATAGAAAAACACGTGTCCCAGACGCGCACCCACCACGGTGCCTATCATTACATACATCAGCAATATGCCGAGCCATTTCTCAGGCGCGCCCTCATGGCGAAACATCCGTTCCACCACTTTATAGCCGATAAAAAAGCCTATCACAAAGGCCAGACCATACCAACGCACCGTAAAGGGGCCGAGCGAAAAAAGCTCGGGGTCGGCATTCCAGATTACGTATCCCAGCATCGCTTAATCTTTTTTGTTATTTGCAATTTTAAAGAGCGCTGCCAAATACGTAATTCCGCCTCACTCTCTGTCTCTCTGTAGCGGCCATAACGGGTCGGTTGAGCTTCACAGATTCACACCTCATGTCATTGCTTTGCGGCAAAGCCGGATGTGCAAAATCTGTCATGCTCATATCGACCCATTATTCTGCCGGCGGCTCCGTGGTCTGATTTCCTCAGCATCGCGGAGCCTTATCAGGTTAAACCGGTTGACAAAATGCCAACCTCGTTTAAAGTTTGCTTACTATCTCAGCCGTATCCTGAGCAATCACCATTTCCTCGTCGGTGGGTATTACCACTACCCTAACCTTGGAGCCCGGTTTGGTAATCTCCACCTCTTTGCCGCGGCATTTGTTAGCCTCAGAGTCGAAGTCTATTCCCAGGAAGGCAAGCTGACGGCAAAGCGTCTCGCGGGTGGTAATCTGGTTCTCGCCAACGCCGCCCGTGAAGACGATGATGTCCACACCGCCGAGCACAGCCGTGTAGGCGCCTATGTATTTCAGGATGCGATATTCATACATATCCATGGCCAGTTTGGCACGCTCGTTGCCTTCCTCAATGCCCTTTTCAATGTCGCGCATATCGCTGCTGATGCCCGAGATGCCCAGCACGCCGCTCTCCTTATTCACCACGCGCAGCATGTCGTCGGGAGTCAGATTATCCTGTTTTGCCAGGTAAATCAGAGCGCCCGGATCAACGTCGCCCACACGCGTGCCCATCATCAGGCCCTCCGTGGGAGTCAGACCCATTGACGTGTCGATGCTCTTGCCGTCGGCGATAGCCGTGATGGAGCCGCCGTTGCCGATATGGCAGGTGATGATGCGCTCCTTGTGGATGTCAAGGCCTAAGAATTCGCACGCGCGACGCGATACATAACGGTGGCTGGTGCCGTGGAAGCCATAGCGGCGAACGCCGTATTTGGTGTAAGCCTCGTAAGGGAGGGCATACATATATGCCTTGGCAGGCATGGTCTGATGGAAAGCCGTGTCGAAGACTGCCACCTGAGGCACCTTCGGCATCAGGGCCTCAACAGCCTCTATGCCGGTGATGTTGGCCGGATTGTGCAGAGGAGCCACTGTATAGCACTCCTTCACTTTCTCTATCACCTCGGGGGTGATGAGAACCGACGTGTTGAACTTCTCCATGCCATGCACCACACGGTGGCCCACAGCCTCTATCTCGTCGAAGCTCTTCACTACGCCTTCTTTCGGGTCGGTGAGCAGGTTGAGGATGTTGCGTACTGCATCCTTGGCGTCCTTCATGGGCGTTTCTATAACCTCTTTCGACCCGTCCTGACGTTTGTATTTCAGGAACGAATCCGGAAGGCCTATCTTCTCCACTCCGCCTTCGGCAAGCACCTGTTTGGTGTCGGAGTTGATGAGTTTGTATTTCACGCTGCTGCTTCCGCAGTTCAATACCAGAATTTTCATGATGTCACTTTGGTTGTTCTCTCCGATGCGGAGTGCCCGGGGGTGGTTGCCTCTCTGCACCCCGCCGGAGTTTTACGTTTCTGTTTGCTTCTCAGAGGCCCTTTTCGCCTATTGCCTGATTGCAGGTTACGATTATAGTGTTCTGAATATCTTCCACCGTAGCGCCGCGGCTCAGGTCATTCACCGGAGCTGCCAAGCCTTGCAGGATAGGACCTACGGCACCGGCGCCTGCCAGACGCTGTACGAGCTTGTAGGCGATGTTGCCCACTTCCAGCGACGGGAATATGAGGGTGTTGGCACGACCTGCCACGGGGCTTCCGGGAGCCTTCTTGGCGGCGATGTCGGGAACGATGGATGCGTCAGACTGCAGCTCGCCGTCAACCTTCAGCAGCGGGTCAATCTCATGCACCAGTCTTACGGCCTCTATAACCTTGTCTACGCGCTCGTGCGTGGCGCTGCCTTTCGTCGAGAAGCTCGTCATGGCCACAACCGGCTCAAAGCCGGCTATGTTGCGTGCGGTGGCGGCCGTGCTGATGGCTATCTGAGCCAGCTCTTCAGCTGTGGGGTCAGGCACAACGGCGCAGTCGGCAAAGATGAGCTTGTGGTCCGTGCCGTAAGGCAGATGCTCCGGCAACAGCATGATGAAGGCTCCGCTCACTACCGAGATACCCGGTTTGGTCTTGAGCACCTGGAAAGCGGCGCGCAAAACATGGCTCGTGGGAGCCAGCGCTCCGGCCACCATACAGTCGGCATGGCCGGCCTTAATCATCAGGCAGCCCAGATAAAGCGGATTGGCAGCCTGCTTGCGAGCCTGCTCTATGGTGATGCCCTTCTTCTTGCGGAGCTCGGCGAAAAGCTCTGCATAGGGCTCAACTACTTCTGCATCGTTGGGGTCAAGCCACGTAGCCTTCTTGATGTTGGTGAGGCTCATCTCGTTGGCAAGAGAGATTGTATCTTCCTTGCGGCCGATAAACAATACCTCTGCGGCGCCTATGCCGATAATATAATCAGCTGCGCGCAGGGTGCGCGGCTCGGTGTTTTCAGGAAGCACCAGACGCTGGGGATGCTGCTGGGCTTTCGCTGTAAGTCGTTCAAACAATGTCATGGTATTCAGGGTTTTTATCTGTTCAAAATCAGCGTGGAAAGATTCTCGTTTCCACTCTGCAAAATTACAAATTTATTCGCACATCCGCAAGTTATCGCTTTCCCTTTTCAAGCCTCAAGCAGGATTGCGGATCTTCGGTCTGCTGATAGATGCTCAGTGGCGACGTCCCAGGCTCACCTTGCGGCACAGGCATATCGAGCTGTTTGAAATGCTGTTGCCAGAAGTCGGATGCCGCCGGGTCGTCGCTGTCGAAGTTCAGTCTGATACTGCTGAAATATGGCTCTCCGTCAGACTTCAGGCAGGCTCGCTGCACCAGTTCAGAGCAATACAAAGCCCCCGCATGGGGCACAAAACACACATTATAGGCATAGCCCAAAAAGCTCCTTGCCCGCCGCAGAGCCGCTTCGCCATCCACCTCAGCCTCAGGCGGTATATTTCTGATGCGATATCCGGCATCGCCATCCAACTGTGGAGCACGGGCGAGAAAGTCGGCCAACGGGGTTTCCACCACACCCTCTTTGGCATTTGCCTCAATCACCGTTTGCGTATCGTTGTCGAGAATACCCACATGGTCAAGGGGCAGATTCCCCTGCGCAGAAGCGCCGACAATAGCACGCGAAAAGGGCGTGGCGTCTGTGAGTAAAAAAATCAGGCTACAGCTCATCTCAAATTATTTTGCGGTAGGGTTTTCGTCTTCGTTTCTTTTTAGTTTCCCTTCTCCCCTCTCAGCTGCCAGAAAGCCACCGCTGAGGCGGCCGCCACATTCAGCGAATCGACGCCAGCCTGCATGGGAATGCGCGCCACATAATCGGCTTCCGCAATAACCTTGTGAGCCAGACCGTCGCCTTCCGTGCCCAACACCATAGCCAGACGCGGTTCGCCGTTCAGCTGCGGGTCATCAATGGGCACACTGTCGTCGCTCAAAGCCAAAGCAACGGTTTTCAGGCCCCATTGCCTTATGTCGCTCAACTTGCCGTTGAGCCACGTCCAAGGCACCTTAAACACCGTCCCCATACTCACCCTCACGGCGCGCCGGTTGAGGGGGTCGCAGCTCTCAGGCGTCAACAATACCCCCTCAACGCCCAAAGCCGCTGCCGACCGGAATATCGCGCCGATGTTGGTGGTGTCGCAAACGCCGTCAATCACCGCCAGCCGCCGGGCGTCGCGACAGATTTCCTCCACAGAGGGTAAAACGGGTCGCTCAAAGGCACAGAGAACGCCTCGCGTCAGAGTGTAGCCCGTGAGACTGCGCAGCAACTCGCGCTCACCCGTATAGACAGTAATATCGGGGCAACGTTGCAATATCGGCGCGGCGTCACCCACTATATGTTTTCGCTCACAAAGCATAGACACAGGCTTCATGCCCGCCTCCAAAGCCGACATAATCACCTTGGGGCTCTCAGCCACAAACAACCCTGCCTCATGACGCAGCCTCGTGTCTGTTAGCCTGCAATACGGATCCAGTTCCGGGGCATCCAAACGTGCCACCTCTACAATTTTACAGCTCATCTTTGGCAAAGGTAATGAAATTTTTGTTAACTTTGCACTTGGCTATATTTGCGCCGCTACTCTCTCTCCCTAAAAGTGATAAAACTAACCTAAATAAACAATGAGCGAAGAATATAAAGAACCGCTAACCGACACCGGCTTGCCCGAGAACGCGTTTCGCGAACTCGGCGCCGATGAAGAGTATGTTCCCGTGATGCATCCGGCTCACGAACAGAAGGAGGTAACGCCCTATTCCGTCATCACCGGCATCATCATGGCCATCGTCTTCTCGGCAGCCGCCGCTTACCTGGGCCTCAAAGTGGGACAGGTGTTTGAAGCCGCTATTCCCATTGCCATCATCGCCGTGGGTCTCAGCAACCTTTTAGGCAAGAAGAATGCCATTGGCCAGAACGTAATCATACAGAGCATAGGTGCCTGCTCGGGTGTGATTGTGGCAGGTGCCATCTTCACCCTTCCGGCCCTCTACATCCTGCAGGGCAAGTATCCGGAAATCATGGTGCATTTCTACCAGATTTTCCTGAGCTCGCTGCTCGGCGGCATCCTGGGCATCCTCTTCTTCATCCCCTTCCGCCGCTACTTCGTCAAAGACATGCACGGCAAATACCCCTTCCCGGAAGCCACAGCCACCACACAGGTGCTGGTGTCGTCGGCATCAGCGTCAGCCACAGGCAACGGCGCTCAAGCCAAGACCCTCATCGTAGCTTCGCTCATTGGCGGCATCTACGACTACATTGTGGCTACCTTCGGATGGTGGGCTGAAACGATTATCAGCACCGCATCAAGCTGGGGTACCGCAATAGCCGAAAAGACCAAACTCGTCTTCAGCTGCAACACAGGAGCTGCTCTGCTCGGTCTGGGCTATATTGTCGGACTCAAATATGCGTTCGTGATATTTGCCGGCTCAGCCTTCATCTGGTGGGTAGTGATACCCCTCATGGGCACATACGGCGCATCCGACATTGCCGCCATGGACCCGCAGACTCTCTTCAGCGAATATGCCCGCAAGATTGGTATCGGCGGCATCGCCATGGCAGGTCTCATCGGCATCATCAAGAGCTGGGGCATTATAGTGCAGGCAATAGGTCTGGCAGGCCGCGAGCTCAAAGGCAAAGCCGAAGGCGCAAAAGTGATACGCTGGCAGCAAGACCTCTCAATGAAGAAGGTGGTTTACTTCATCGTAATAGCCCTGGTGGCCGTACTGCTCTTCTTCTGGTTCGGCGTCATCCACACCTTCTGGCAGGCAGCAGTGGCATGGCTGGTAGTCTTTGTCATAGCCTTCCTCTTCACCACCGTGGCCGCCAACGCCATCGCCATAGTAGGCTCGAACCCTGTCAGCGGCATGACGCTGATGACGCTTATTATAGCATCGGCCATTTTCGTGGCCATCGGCCTTGAAGGCACCAGCGGCATCGTGGCATCAATGGTTATCGGCGGCGTTGTCTGCACGGCGCTCAGCATGGCCGGAGGCTTCGTTACAGACCTCAAGATAGGCTACTGGCTCGGCTCAACGCCCCGCAAACAGGAAAGCTGGAAATTCCTGGGCACACTGGTCAGCGCCGCCACCGTGGGCGGTGTCATACTGGTGCTCAACAAGGTATACGGCTTCACCGGCGAGAATGCCCTCGTAGCACCGCAGGCCAACGCCATGGCAGGCGTTATCGAGCCGCTGATGATGGGTGGCGAGACGCCCTGGATTCTCTATATGACAGGCGCAATCCTGGCGCTTCTGCTCAACTGGCTCGGCGTACCGGCCCTCGCCTTCTGCCTTGGCATGTTTATCCCGCTGCCGCTCAACGTTCCCATGCTGGTGGGTGGTGCTGTTTCGTGGTATGTAAGCAACAGCGGCAAGAACAAGAAAGTGAACGACGCACGTCGCGACCGCGGCACCCTCATAGCCTCGGGCCTGATAGCCGGCGGCGCCCTCTTCGGCGTCTTCTCAGCCATCACCCGCCTCTGCGGCTTCGAGTATGACAACCCCTTGTCAGTAGGCGTTCAGCAGATACTTGGCTGCGTAGCCTACATCGGCATCATCGTTTACCTCATCTGGGATGCCAAACGCGTCGACGTAAAAGCCTGACCTTTTTCCCCTTAACCCATAATGAGGGTGCGCCATAGCTCTTGGCGCACCCTCATTCCTTTCATCCAATAAGCCCAATAAGACCAATTAGACTAATAAGCCCAATTAGACTAATTAGACTAATTAGACTAATTAGACTAATTAGACCAATTATGCTGAGGTATGGTCTCAGCAATTTGCTCCCATTTCTTGCGAAGCTCACAACCACATTTGGTAAAAAGGGGAAACTGACCGGCCTTGGAGAGATTACAAAGGAATAAAAGATTTTTAGTGGGTGGAAGGAGGGGCAAGGAATAAGGAGGGGGTTATTGGGAGGGGAGGGTGCGGAGTTGGCTGACGAGAGCCGGGCGCGAGCGGTAGGCAGTAAGGAGAAATTCTATCAGCTCTTTTTGGGTTTGGGTATATCCGGCTGTGCCGAGGGTTTCAAGATCCTCGCGGAAATATGAATACTTTGACGTCTTTACTTTCTTCCCCGCCCGGAAACAATCGGAAGCGTAAGCCTTAAATGATTGTTCCAGAATGGCTTTCATCTTGGCCTCATGGGTATTAGCCAATGCGGCAGCATATCTGAGCGGAGTCTATAGTCGGTAGAATCTTGTTTCACCGCTTTCTCAACGAGTCTAAAGAGCCAGTCATACTCTCCCTCTTCAATCAGGAAGGGCGCGATGTAATCAAGTGAGTTATAGCCTTTCACTTCTGAAAGAAGCCCGTGGTAAAAATCTTTCCAGTCAGCAATTTTCACAATGTCTTTCAGCCTATGGTAATATCGGGATTTGTCATTTAGACTTCTCAGGAAAAGCCGCTTCAGGTTTTCTATCTTTTCTTCTTCAGAGCCATGAGCAACAAGGAGTTGTTGTTTCATTTCAAGCCAGTTAGGCCTTTGGGTAAAATAATTGGGTTCTGAGTTTTCGGGGCAGCGGTGTAATTCCGTGGCAGAGCTATCCGAAGATGATCGACAAACGGTACATGAAGAATG
>ENA-ORNF01000996-ORNF01000996.1-human-gut-metagenome-genome-assembly--contig:-NODE-996-length-26659-cov-4.330138_pt1 | contig 26659 bp, 8 predicted proteins | sample MGYA00242110_ERZ509012 | MGnify/ENA primary metagenome ERZ509012 (study PRJEB26280, sample SAMEA2338714) | human gut metagenome | biome: human gut; feature: human-associated habitat; material: faeces...
CGACGGCGCGGGCAAGGATTTGGCGTTTGCCTCACAACGGGTGGCGATGGCGGCACGGCAGTGTGTGGCTAACGAGCGGCAGCGCGTGACGGGGCTTGAGAAGCAGGTCGAGCTGCTGTCGCCCGACCGCGTGTTGCGCCGTGGATATTCGCTGACGCTTCGCGACGGATATGTGGTCACCTCAGCCTCGTCGCTCCGTGCCGGCGACAGTCTCGTCACCCGCTTTGCCGACGGCGAGCGAACGTCGGTGGTGGAGTGAGGTTCTTGAAGAAAAAGTTGATTGTAAATGGATTAAATATAATGCTATGAAGCTTGAAAAAGGGATATATGAAAATTTGATAGACAGCAAATTGGCTGCCGACATAAAAGTTAGTGAAGAGAATGGACTGATTTGCAGCAAAGATGCGATGGATTCTGCGGAATCGTCAAGGATGCTTGCAGAATATCTTGCGGAGGCAGTCAGAAGAAAATTGGATGACAGCGAAAAGTCGTTGGAGGATAAAAAAGATTTGGTTAATGCAATCCTTGATACGGAAATCTTTGCTGGCGACAAATCTGCGATTGTCGAGACCAATCTTCTTACGGAAGTCATGGACAGGCGGGAAGCGGCAGAACGTAAAGCTGTCAAGAGGGAGGCGTTTCGGCCGCGCACGGGTTTCCGTGTCAGCAATCTTTTCACGGGAGGGCAATCGGCTGTGCAACTTGGGCATGAGATTGTCAGAGACATTGCATCCGCCGACAGAATATGCATTATTGTGTCGTTTCTTAGATTGTCGGGAATAAGGATGCTGCTTGAAGATTTAAGGCGGTTTTGTGAGGTTGATGGACATAGACTGCAGATAATAACGACTACTTATTGTGGGATAACAGAGGCAAAGGCGGTGGAGCAACTGGCGTCATTGCCAAATACGGAGATAAGGATTTCCTATAACACCGAGATAGAGCGGTTGCATGCCAAGGCTTATATTTTTGTCAGAAATTCAGGCTTGAGCACGGCTTATATAGGGTCATCAAATCTCTCCAAGTCGGCTCAGACAGATGGCTTGGAGTGGAATCTAAGGGTGACGAATGTAGAAAATCCGCATATCATCAAATCTGCTCTTGCCACATTTGATATGTATTGGAACAGTGAAAATTTTGAGGATTTCGGAATTGGAGGGATTGAGAAATTCAACAGAGAGTTGAAGAGACAACGTGATGCCAAAGATCCGCAAAAGCAGTTTGAGATGTTTAATCGTTATCAAGTGCTTCCGCATCAGAAACAAATACTTGACCGACTGCAGGTGGAACGTGAGGAGAACGATATTTGGCACAATCTGGTTGTTGCGGCTACGGGAACAGGAAAGACTGTAGTTGCGGCATTCGACTATAAGCGTTTCCACGAACGCAACCGCAATAGAAGCCGATTGTTGTTTGTGGCTCATCGTAAAGAGATTTTGAAACAGTCGGAACGTACATTCCGGAGCGTGATGTGTGACCAGAACTTCGGAGAACGATGGGATGGGGAGTCTAAACCCGTCGCAGGTCTGGATCATTTGTTTATTTCGATAACAATGCTGAATAACCGGATGGACGACACGTTCAAAGAATTAGGCGCCGATTATTATGACTATATAGTTATTGACGAGGTGCATCATGCCGCGGCCGACAGTTATAAGAATATTATCTCGTTCTTTAAACCGAAAATTCTTCTCGGACTTACGGCTACACCGGAGAGAATGGATGGTCAAAGTTTGTTGCCTGATTTCGGAGGCAGGATAAGTGCTGAAATCCGTTTGCCACAGGCTCTTGACGAGGGTTTGCTGACACCGTTCCAATATTTCTGTATTTCGGACACTGTAGATTTGAGAGAAGATGGATTGATGCGTGGCGACAAGCTGATTGTCGATAAGCTTAGCGACAAACTTTGTGACGGGGAGCGTGTAAACTTGATAGTTAAGACACTGGGACGGTATCTGCCCGACGAACATAATTGCCGGGCATTGTGTTTCTGCTCCGACAAGAGGCATACACAATTCATGGCGGAGCGATTCGCGGAAAATGGACTGCGGTCGGGATGCCTGACATCGGATGTAAGTGCGGAAGAGCGGGTAAGGCTCAATTATGCCATACAAAAAGGTGAAATCAACTATCTGTTTGTGGTCGACATATTCAATGAGGGTGTTGATATCCCGGAAATCGACACTGTGCTGTTTCTGCGTCCAACCGACAGTTTGACGGTGTTTCTACAGCAATTGGGACGAGGCTTGCGCTTGTGTGAGAGCAAGGACTGTCTGACGGTGTTCGACTTTGTCGCACAAATGAACAGGCGTTATGATTTCTCTGAAAAATTCAGAGCTCTGTCGCTTCAAAAAAAGGCTGACGTTAAAAAGCAGATTCAGGAAAACTTCCCGGATTTACCGCATGGCTGTGCTATTTTTATGGAGCGCAAAGCTCGGGAATACGTCTTGCAAAATATTCAGAAGGCAACGTTCCGTAAAAACATATTGATTGATATGTTGAGAAAGTGTGATGGCACACCGACTATATCTGAGTTTCTGAAGGACAATAGCTTTGATGTCCGAGTGCTGTATAATAAGAATTGCTGGACAAAAATTAAAAAGGAGGCGGGAAAATGCACTTATGACGAAGACCGTCTGACCAAATTGTTTGAAAAGGGGATAGGGCGATTGACGCATATTAACTCTGCTTCCCAAATCCGATTTATCCGTAGGTTCTTGAACGACGGCTGCAGCTGGCAGATGTCGGATAGAGAACGCTGTTTCGCCACGATGCTTTATTATGCGTTGTTTCAAGAACCTGTCAAGAATCTTGGATTCGGAAATATGCAGGAGGCGCTTGAGACGATAAGAAATTATCCGTTGTTCGTTCAAGAAATAAGGGAGCTGACCGACTATATTATGGAAAACCTTGAATTCCGGACATCTGTGCTCAGCGAAGCTTATCCATCAGCTCTTGAATTGCATGGTTGCTACAGCCGTGAGGAGATATTCATTATATTTGGCCTGCAGGATGAAAACAAGCAGAGGAAAGGTCATGTGGCAGGATTGCAATATGTGGAGGACTGCGATACGGAGTTGTTTTTTGTCACGCTCAACAAATCAGATAAAGATTTCTCGCCAACGACCCAGTATGACGACTACTTTATCAGTGCCGACAGATTCCATTGGCAGTCGCAGAATCGGGATTCACATGGGAACAGAGGCGACCGTTATGTCCACAACAACGGACGGCGCTTTATGCTGTTTGTAAGGGAGAACAAGCGCGACGGTTTCGGCAACACTTCTCCGTATTACTGTATGGGCATGCTCGACTATCTTGACTCATATGGCGATTTCCCGATGAACATACGCTGGCAGTTGGAACAGCCAGCGTTGCCGCAATTCATCAAGGCCGTATAAGCAGTGCAATCTCCTGGGCGCACGGGGTTATCTGACGATGACTTTGGTGGTGCCGAAGATGTAGAGCCCGGGCTGGAAGTCGCTGTATGTGGCAATGCCGGGCTGCACGTCAAGGATGCGGTAGAGTTGACCCGCTACCGTTACCACATTCAGTCTTGTTGCCGTCGTGCTCTCGATGCGCACGCGCTGGTTGCCGATTGCGCGGACGGTTATATGGTCTTCTGTCTGTGTGTCATCCTCGTTCTCTTCCATGTCGGGCATAATGTTGTCTGCATTCTGTTCGGCGATGTTGATCACCGAAGTGTAGTCGTAACGGGCGTTTGACCTTGTTGCCGTCGGCGACATATATGTGCGGAACGGCGTCACTGTCGACAGCGATGAAGCGTCGTCGAAAGCCGTGCCGCTGTCGTTCATGCCATACACATTGCCGTTGCTCACATTGATGGCGGAGAAAGTGCCGTGATGAGCGTATTTTCCGCCCACTGTCGTTGCCATGCCTTTGGTGACGGGGATTGTTATTGCGCCGTACGACGTGTCACCGGTGTGGTTGTCGCCGTAGGCGTTGAATGTCACGGTCTGAGCGTCTTCCCAAGCCACGAAAATATCGTTGTAGAACGCACTTGAGAGGTCGAACTCATAGTAGCGCGCACCAGGGAAGCGCACGATGTAGGGCACTTCGCCTGCAAGACGCAGGTAGTCGGGGTAATTGTGGGCTGTCGCATAGTATGGGTTGGCATACTGGTTGTAGAGTTTGTCGGCGTAGTTGTCGACGAAGAACGTATTTGCGAAAGTGTAGGAAACACCATTTGTCAAGGCATTGCCCGAAGCGTCGGTAGGGGAGAACAAGGCTGCACCAGGACGTTGGAACACTGCCGACGGCACATTTCCCTCGGTGGCAATCGACGTCAGTCCGCGTAGCCAATATTCATGGTGTAGCGAGTGGATGTTCTGACTTGGGTTGTCGGTTTCCGTGTCCGACGGCGAGCCGTAGAAATGCGTAATCTCGCCGTTGAGCGACGCGGCGGCCTTGTCGACGGTGAACGGCAGGCAGATGCCTTCCCATGCGCCTTTGCTGTCCTCGGCATAGTGCAATGGCCGGCGCACATACCATGCGCGGTCGTTGACGTTGAAGGCGATGGGCACGCAGAGATTGTTGTTGTTGCAAGTCTCTCCATCTCCGTTCTCGTTGTCGGGAGTGCGCTCCACGAGGTGTAACAGAGTGGTGCTGTAGCCGTCGATGCCTTTGGTTATATGGTGTCCGTTTATCAAAGCCTCTCTTGTAGTCTCGTTGTAGTTGATAGCCTTTTCCACCACGTCGTAGGCCTCGTTGCCTGTTGCCTCGTCATTATCGGCGGTGTAGACAAGTAGATTCTGCGTTATGCCGGCGTCTTCTCTGACAACGAAGTCGTTGAAACGGCTGGCGTTGTCGTCTATAGGAGGGTAGAAGATGCCACCGACTGTTTCCGTCGCAGCAGGAAGGTCGTGCAGGCAAGTGAAGTCGACAGCCGTGGTCGCGGAATCGTGCACGTAGGTGCTCATAGTGATTGAGCCATTGTTGTAGGCGTTGTAGTGGAACGCGTCGAGCGACGTATCGCCGTAGTAGGCGGCGGTGCGGTACACGCGGTTGCTCATATAGCTGTTCTGGTGCGAAGCGATATCGCATGGGTAGTTGTCGGGGTTGTGCTGAAGCGACTGTCCCCAGAAGAGGAAGTCGTTCATCGGCTCGGTGCCGCTGTTGTTGGCGTTGAACAGAGGCGTGTAGACAACAGGCGTCGGGATGCTGCCGTCGGCGTTGTATTTTACGCGCGGCGCGTCGAGCGGATGCGTCTTGTCGTGACGGGTCTCCACCTGTTCGTAGTTGGGGGTGTCGCCACCCTTTCCGATACGCAGATATGTGATGCCGGTGTTTTTGCCGGTGATGGCATCCGTGCGGCACGCATACTGATAGTCGCCGTTGGCATAGTAGGCTGACACGTATTTCAGAATCTCGTTGTCGGCGTCAGCCTCAGTGCTTGATGTTGTCGCCGCGTCGCGGTGGCGAGCGCGTAGATAATACTCGTTGAGGTCGTATGCCACCCGTCCAAGTCGGAAATCCTCCGTGGTGTAGCCCTTGTAGGGAGAGCCGTCCCAGCGATAGACCACAGGCGTCGATCCGCTTTTGCCCGATGCCGGCGCATACTCGAAGCAGCAGTGGTAGTTTCCGATTTTGCCGTCGGCAGTCAAGTTGGATATTTTTCCGGAAGCAAGTCCGAGGTTATAGATATTGCCAGAGCTTTCGATGTTGTTGAAAAGAGATTTTCCCGAAGGGATGCCGCTGATCACGTGACCGTCGCCATGCAGTATTCCCGCGAAGTCGGAAATGTAGTATCCGCCCTTGTCGGTTGCTTCCAGAGCAATGTCGTTCTGCAGGAAGAACTGAGCTTTTGCGCCATAGCGCGGAGCGTTGCTGTCAGTTCCGATAGAGTCGACGAAAGCGACAAATGCAGAGAGGTCGCTCTTGTCGGAAATGTAGATTCGCGGTTCCGGCAACGGGTCTGATTCCGTAGTGTCAAGGCTTTCCTCATTGACGCGGGTTATCGCCTCGGCAAGATGCAGGTTTATACCAGCCTTGTGGGGATCCATGCGGTGGTAGTTGTGCACGACAAACTTGTCGGCGTCGTGCATGCCCACTTCCAGGATGTCGTTGAGTCCCGTTATCGAGACACCGAGTTGAATGCCGTAGCCGTTCATATAGTAATAAACAGGGACGTCGAGAAGGTCGTCGGTCTTGTCGTAGTGACAGCCCGCAAACAGACCTTTGCCATTTTCATCGGCTTGGTTGAAAGTGTCGTAGCCTGTTGCCACGTTGTTGCTGATATTTTCTTTAGTCCACGGCGTGGTGTCTTTAAACTCCCACTTGCCGTCGGCTCCCATTTGCCGCTTTCCGATGCGCCAGTAGTAGCCGTTGACCGCAAACGACTGGTCTGCGCTGACCACGATGTTGTCTTTGGTTACGCGCACCATCTCGCCCGGCAGCGCGCAGTTTCCGATAGTGATTTGTCCGCTGACGGTTGGACCCTGCACATATTCGATTGTCAGATAGATTGTGTAGGTGTATTCGCGCTGAACGTAGTATACCGTCGGGTTGCTCTCGTCGATTATTACATCGGAGATGTTTTCAACCTTTTCATACTTTTTGTTGACGGTGTTGTATGTGAAGAGGTTGTCAATCTTCACAAACTCTTCGGTCTGAGGCTGGTAGTAGGTGTTGTCGGCGTCGAGGTTGCCCGATTCCACCAGCTCGTAGCCTGTTTCGGTCTTCTTGTAGAATTTACCCGTGTTGGTGTATATCGGCTTGTTGTCGGTCTCACTGACATATTCCTCGTAGGCTGGTGCCTTCAGCACGAGCGTTGCCATACTCTTTCTGCCGAGGTGCTTGTCGAAGTAGTCGGACTCAACGTAGTTTGTGTTGTCGACCATGTCCACCAGACGGAACGAAATCTTGGCATCCTCCTTCAGCCCTGCGGGCAGCGAGTTGTTGAAAAGGGTGGCTTCGTCGTCGCCCTTTTCTCTCATCGACAGCAGTGCGGCAAAGCCTTTCGACGCCTTGTCGGGATCGTCGATGGAGGTTGCGCCTGAGAAGTCGTTGCTCTCCGCGCCGCCGACATATAGTTTGTAGCCTCCGGCAACTGCGTCGGAATAGTATGTCTTGTCGGTTTCGTTGGTCTCGGTTCCTGTGAGATAGTTTCGATATTCCAGGTCGCTTGAGTATTGGCTCTTGTCGTCGGGATGGCCGCTGCGCATCTTCCAGTTGAAGATGCTTATAGGCTGGGTGCTCTTCAATCCGGCGAGAACGGTGAGTCCGTCCTTGTTGTCGCTGTCGAATTCGAGTGGATTCTCTTTCGACGACTTGAACGTGTATCCGGAGATGTTGACATTGTAGTAATAATGGAATCCGGTGACATACCAATAGTGAACCTTCACGTCGTCGACCGTCTTGTCCGATCCGGGCGCAGTGATGGCATGGTATCCTGTCGGGAAACAGTCGTCGACGATGTATCGGCCCTTGTGGTATGGGAACACAAAGTTGCCGGTGGTCTCGAGGAAGTCCTCCTCGTGCGTGTCGCCGTCATGCCGCTTGTGGTTGTTGTCGGCATACACATAGCCTCCGCCCTCATCCTCGCGGACGTTGATAAGGTTCATTTCCACAACGCCGTAGATTGGGCCGTACAGTTTGTTTTCCACCACTTTTTTACGGTCGGAGTCGTATGTTTCATGACAAAGTTGAATCTTCATTGCGTATCCCGAAGCGATGCCGATCATGTTCATCGCCGTTCCGTCGTTTCGTTTCTGGAACTCTCCGAACGGATCCTCGGCGTCTTCCTTGTCCTTGTTGGCGTTATAGTCGTCGATGTAGTGCTGCTTGACGCCCTGGTACGACATTCCGGCAAAGGCAGTGTTGTCGGTAGAGGCGGCGGCAAGCTGACCGTTGCGGTTGCGCCACATCCCGCTGTTGAAATCCACATTCGACGTGATTGCGCTTACATAGAGAATATTGTTTGAGAATCCCATGTAATTGCGGGCTTTCGTGCTGTATTTGAAGTCCGTGTTGTTGTCGGGCTTCGCTTCCAGATTTCCATTGCTGTCAAATCGGATGTCGTTTGCCACCATCTTGATTTCTCCGACACGGGCGATGGAGTAGGGCGTCTTGTTGACATCGTTAACCGTATAGTCGCGGGCGCCGAGCAGCGAGAAGCAGTTGTCCTCCAGGCGGATGATGTCGAGCCGCTGGAATGTGTTCAGAATCTTCGGATTGTCGATGGTGTGTCCGGCAAATCCATATCCTGTCAGGTCGGCGCTGCGGAAGCCCTGGGCATACGACAGGTGTCCGTCGCCGAAGATGCCTCCCTCGCTGTCGTATTCGTAGAACTCATTTTCTCTGATTCCCTCAAGTCCCGACGGCGGCGTTGCGCCCGATTTGAAGAAATATTTGTCCTGCAGCGAGATGTAGCGGTATGTGTATATGCCGTTGGCGGCATCGTCGTCGCTGGCATAGTGCTTGTAGTAATAGCCGTATAGGTCGGTGCCGTCGGGCAGTTGCACCGGTCTGATGTCCTGGTGGGAGATGGTGATATGTTCACTGTCCTTGTTGTCGCCGACAAGTACAAGCGTGTTGCCGCAGAATCCAGCCGTAGAGCCGCCGGGCAACAAGTTAAGTTCATCGCCGTTGCCGTTGGCGATTATGGCATAGTCGAGATTGTATTTGTCGGTTAGTTTCAGCACGGTTGTATTGTTGGCGAATACCGAGCCTTGAGCCACCGAATATCCGCCGCCATAGACAGCCTCATCAATGGTGATGTTGACGTTTTCCCAGCCCACCGACGGCGCGGCGGAAACTATCTTCTTGAAGTAGTGGGCGCGGTTTGCGTCGGTAATCGTGTCGCGCATGCCGTTGCCGTTGTCGATAGCCACGATGTCTTTGTAGACGCCTTGCGATATCCACTCGTCATTAAGCAGATATATGTGCTGCTTGATGGCAGGTGTCTTTTCCTTTCCGTTGTCGTTCTCAACTCCAAGATTCTTCCGGTCGGCGCGTTTAAGCTCATATCTGCCTCGGACATGGCTTTGGCGGTTGGTCGTGTAGTAGGTTGGATATCCCACAATCACCTGAGTGGAGCCATACACATAGCCCGAATACGAGCCGCCCGTGACGGCGCGGAATATGTGGCCGTTGAGCATCTTGATAGTCGAGTAGCCCACCACGTTGCCCTGCTGGCCTCCGCCGTAGACGAAGTTGGCAGAGACGCCCAGACCTTCCGGATTGCTGTCGGGGTCGACCACGCCGCAAGGCAGAAACTTGTTGCCGTCCATTTTTGGCTCGGAGCATTTCACCGATTCGCCGATTGTCACGTTTGCGATTCCGTAGATGTAGCTTTCCATACCGTATCCGGCGCCATAAACGTTGAGTGCGGAATATTCGGCAGCCTTGACCAGCAGCTCGTTCGACTTCTCCAGTTTGTCCTTGTCCTTTCCAGCCAGCATGTCGCTCTGCAGGTTGATGAGGACGTCGCCAACGATTGTTCCGCTCTTGAAGCATCCGCCATACACATTTCCGCCGACGTATGCGCCGTTTTTCTCTTTAGGCATAAACTTGTTGCGGATGTTGAGTTTGATGAACGGATATTCAGAGTCGGCATCGCCGAGCAGATATCCGCCCATGTGCTTGGCCTTGCCTTTGTAGTCGTAGTTGGTGTTGTTGCAACCGCCCACAATCTTGTCGGTTATAGTCAGTCCCTCAGGGAATGTGTATTCAAGCACATTTCCGATTTTTCCGCTTGTCTTCGGCAACACGTTCATATTACCGCGGTTTCCGCCGCAGCAGAACGTGCCGATTACGCAGTCGGTCAGCCCCTCTCCGGTCTCGCTGCCGTTCCATTTGAGCGAGCCTTGTATGTCGGTCTCCACCGGTTGGAAGTAGAGGTCGAGTAGGTACGGATACACAATCGGACGTTTGCTTTTTTCCGTAGGGAGATACACTGTGCTGATGTTTGCGTTTTCGGAGTCGTTGATCCAGTCGATAGGCTCAGCAAAATCCAGCTCCTGAGTGTAGTCGTTGATGTCGCCGTTCAGCTTTTGGAACATATTCATGAAGTCGTTGTCCTCCGACGTCACAAACAGCTCCTCGCCGTTGCATCCCATAAACACGCCGCCGATACGTACGTGGTTCCCGATGTTGACGCTGATGTCGCCGACAGACTTGTCGGTATCTTCCGACGCCCCGTAGGCAAGCAGCTTCTGCACGGTTGCTGAGTTGCCGCCGCCATACACGTTTCCGTCGATGCGTACCGTGTCGGATGTCGACACACCCTGGATGTTGATGCTCACTTTGTTGGTCAGCGGACGCCATGAGTTGATGTTCACCATCTTCACCGCGTCGCTTGTGGCTCTGGACTGCGTCATGTTCTCGCGCATAGGCACGGTGTAGACCAACGGCACCGTCTCGGAGTCGGGGTCGTTGGGATTGATGGGATAATACTCGTTGACCGTCACATTCTTGTTTCCGTTTCGGTCGGTGGCATACAGGTAGTTTCCGTTGCCTGCGCCATACACGTCGCCAAACAGATGGCCGCCGTAGATGTTGATGGTGGTTCCTGTGCCGCCGTTGTCCATGAAGTAGCCATTCTTGTTCAGTCCCACGTTGACATATCCCGACACGTCGTTGCCGCCATACACGTTGCCATGAATGAAAATGTCGGCATTGCTGTAGGTATGGGGACTTGTAGCCGGCTTGTTGTCGCCAATTCTCACAGTCGTGCTCTTAAGCACATCGCCCATAAATCCGCCTCCGAAAATGTCGTGGCAGTCGATGGCCTTCAGCTCCACGTCGGTTGAGTTGACTGAACTGTAGGTGCCTCCTCCGAACACACGACGGCAGAATACGCCACCGGAGCCCACGATGTGCGTGTCGCCGACCACTTTGCCGGAATATCCGCCACCGATGATGTCCATCACCGAGTAGCCGTTGAAAAAGTGCTTGTATTCCTCGCCTTTCACGATGTCGATGCCTTCGAGGATGCTTCCTCGTCCTTCCATTTCCACGTTCACATACGTGTCGCCCATCACGATGGCATTTTCACCGAATCCTCCGCCGAACACGCTGAATTGCGGCGTGCCGATTTTTTCGTAGATTTCTTTCCACTCAATGCTTTCAAAGAAATTCTTGCCGGTGTCACGTCCAGCCACCATCTCTGTGCTGTTGTAAAGGAGTCCCTTTGTCATGGTGAGATAGGAGTTGTTGCCCACAACGCATGCTATGTTTCCGCCACCGTAAATATTGTGGTCCACTTTGAACTTACGAGCTTTAGGGTCGTACTGCGGAGAGTAAATCGTTCCGCCTACGATGCTGGCAGGACTCCATGTGCGTGCCTGCACATCCCATAATGCATGTGCCTGCACATTGCCTCCAAGAATCAGCAGGTTGGTGTTGCCAGTTACGTCGGCAGATGTCATCGCCACGCTTTCGCTGCCATTCTCAGTAATGGTTTCGACGCTTCCCAGACCACCTCCGTGAGCGCTTTGTCCGAACCATCCGTCGTAGATTGTCAGCAGGGTGTTGCCATACACTGTGCCGTTCTGGCAGCCGCCATAGATGCGTTCCATGAGAGTGGGGTAGTTGTCGATGTCAACGGGATGCACCATGTTGGCGTCATCGTTTGGAGAGAGATATTCTTTCGTTGCGTCGTCCCAATAGGGGTAGTGCATCACCGGGCGGTCGATGATGAGGCACGAGTTGCCGTAAACGCCTCCGAGACTCTTGCTGTCGGCACACTCCCTGACAGAACGTCCTCTGCCGCCTGCAAACACCTGCGACATCAAGGATCCGCCACGGATGTTTACGAGAGTGGTGCGGTTTGTCGGGGATAGATAGTTGTCGCGGGTGAACACCGCAGCGTCGGCTTTTTTGCTGCCTACATTCGCCAAGTCACCGCCGCCGTAGACTCTGCCGAATATCAATGTGCGTTCAATCAGTCCGAGGCCATTACGGTATTTGAACATTTTGCCATAGATGTGCACTTCGGTTTTCTCTACATGCGCCATGTCCGGGAAATCGATGAATCCGCCGTTCTTTTTTACAGACTCCACACCGGAACCTCCTCCGTAGACACTATGGTTGACATCGCCTCCTTTGATGAAAACCATCGACTTGCCTTTCACCGAACCGAAGTCGTAGCCGCTGCCGTCGGTGTAGTCGCCGTAGGGCAGCGCTCCCAAACCAGCGCCAAAGATGTCGTGGCAGCCAAGTTGGCAGTCGGTTTCCACGTATGTGTCGCCCGTTACATATCCGGCATATCCGCCGCCATGAATCTGAAGCAGCACGAGTCCGGGCTCACCGATTTTCCAAGCCAGACGGCTGATGTGGTAACGGCGGAATATGTTTGGATCGCTCTCGCCGCCATCATAACTTCCGAAATAGAGTTTCTTGTCTTCCTTCGACAACTTGAGATAGTCGTTGTAGATGTCATCTTCAAGGTCGAGATATGTTTTAAAGTCATTGTTTTGATAGAGATAGCGGTATTTTATGCCGTTGATTGTTATTAAGCCGTCGTCGTCAAATTTTGCTCCTGGCTGCGCATAGACTTCGGTCTTTCCGACAGAAGTGTTGACACCATATCCCGCGCCGAACACTGAGAATGAAGGGCTGGAAACGTATATGCTGTTCAGAAACCAGCAGAGCCCCTGCAAAGTGGTGTTTTCAAACATACTGATGGTTTTCCCCTTTGAGTCCTTTATGTCGTCGAGGGGGGAGTGGTTGATTATGACCACTGATTTGCCTGTGTTGGCAACAGAGGCGGAGCCGACATGGCAAGCCCTGTTTCCTCCGCCAAAGATGTTGTAGCTGTTGGTGAAGGTGAATCTGTCCAAATCGAAGAATTTCTTAGTATTCTCATTGTTTCTGATACGGTCGATGGCATTCTGTGCAAGAGGGTCGCCGATGTTGTCTAGCGACGTTGCCCTGTCAATGGCATAGGCAATCTTTCGGAATTCGTTATGGTCCTTGCAGATGGGGCTTCTGTCTGACTCGACGTCAAGCCATGTCGTGATGTTGCCGTTGCTGTCTGCTTTGCGGTTCCATATCCATGAACCTCCGTCGATTTGCACCTTTGTGTTGCCAAGGATGTCGGCATACGTGCCGGTGTTGGCTATGTCCTTCTTGCCGAGCACCTCCTTGTCGACAGTCAGCTCGCTGTCGATGTCAATGTCGCCATATCCTCCGCCATACACGTTCTTGCCCAGCATTCCGCCCTCGATGTGCACAAGCGTGTTGCCGTCGACCGTTCCGTATTCGCAACCGCCGTAGATGTCGCCCCAAACGTATGGCACCACATTGTCGATGCCGCTGTCAACGCCCGGATTGCTGTTAACCACGTGTACAAGCGTGTTGCCGTTGATGCGGCCGATGTTGTAGTATTGGTTTGCTTCAGCCTTTTTGCAGCCCACACCTCCGCCATACACGTTTCCAAAAATGTTGCCGCCGCGTATGTTGACAAACGACCGGTAGCCCTCGGCTTTGTAGCTGATGAATGAGCCGTCGGTCTGGTTGAGCGTCGAAGCGCTTGTCAGCAAGTCGGGCGAGTAGTAGTCGGAAGGTTTCACCTCTTGGAAAATGCCCACATTGGCATTGTCGCCGCCGCCGTACACGTTGCCGTAGATATTGGCGTTGTCGGCAACCTCCACCATGGTTGTGCCGATGACACGCGCCACGGTTATGAAGTGGGTTGAAGAGGCTGTCTCAGGCTTCAGTCCGGCACTTCCTCCAAACACGTCGCCGTGGGTGAAGGCACCGCGCATATATACCTCCGTATTGCCGCCAATCTGACCTGTGGTGTTGTCCTCGGTCGACGCGATGTCGCCGAAGCCGCCGCCAAACACACGGCGGATAAACGTTTTTCCGTCGACAGTGACTTTGGTGTTGCCAGCCACAGTGCCGGCATATCCGCCGCCCAACACAGCCCATACGGTGAAGTTGGGCGCTCCCATTGAATTGTCGAACGAAGGAGCGTTTGGGTCAATATTGCCGTCGTGGCCAGGGCCGTTTTTGCCATAGTCGCCGTCAACGTTGACGGTTACATCGGTGCTGCCAACGGTCGTCAGCCGTCCGTATCCGCCGCCGAAGACACTGAAGTGAGGATTCTCGTTGTCGGTGTACGACTGTTTCCATTCGTCGGTTATCAGCAGTTCGTAAGGCGTCATGCCTTTCTGCATCATCACGGTGGCAAGGCCGGTGCCGTCGGCAGGGGTTGTTGTCACATTGCCGTCGGCGTCTTTGTATGTGCCCACGTTGCAGGCAAGATTGCCGCCGCCATAGATGTTGTGAGGATTCAGAAACTTGCCGTCGGCATAGAATTTTGATTTTTCGTATACAGTGTCCTCTGTGGCAGGCTCGTCGCCGGCGTCGTCGATGTCGGGGTCCCAGATGTAGAATATGTTTTCAACCGGATCCCACATCTTGAACCATATCACATTAATCGAGAAGCTGTCGTCAATCGGACCGTGGCCTACGTTTTGTGTGCCGCCCTCGTCCTGCGCCAGGGTCACGTTGGTGTTGCCGAGCACGTCGGCTGAAGTGACCGTGCCGTCGGTGATGTCGCCGTTTCCGCCTCCGAACACCTCTCCGGCGATGTTTCCGGCATAAATGTTGACATGCGTGTCGTTGGCAACCTGTGCAAGATTGCCGCCGCCGAAGATGTCGCCGTAAATGAAAGGAGCCTGCTGTGTGCTGCCGGCGAACGACACGTTGGCGTTGCCGGCAACCAGTCCCACCAGCTCAGGATGCTGTGTGCAGCCGTCGCCGGCGGCAAACGCTTGCGAGGCAGGGCGCAGACGGCGACCGTTGCCGCCGGCAAACACCGAGCCGCGGATGTCGGCGCTGTCGCCGATGACAACGTTTGTGGCGTTGCCGTCAAATTCTACAATCGCCATATCGCCTCCGCCATAGATGTTTTTGTAGAAAGTGCCGCCCATGATGTTCACGCTCGACTGTCCGTAGAGGCGAGCCATGTCGGAAAGCGTCTCGACGTTGGAAGTGCCCATCTCCTTGGCGTCAGCCACACCGTATCCGCCGCCGAACACCGGGCAGTAGAAAATGCCGCCGTTGATGTTCAGCTCCACGTTGCCATAGGTCTTGCCGAGGGCTTTGTAGTTGCCGGAATTGCCGCCGTAGGGGTTCTGCGAATAGAAAAAGTCAGTGCCACGTCCGCCGGCGAAAATGCCGTTGGTGCAATGAAACTCACCGCCGTTGATGGTGATCGACGCCACTGTGGCGCCAACCTTTCCGTAGACATTGCCTCCGCATTTGTTTGGAGTGGCGGCGGTGCTCGACCATAAGCCTTTGCTCATAAAACCGCTTCCTCCGCCATAGATACCGTCGATAGGGTCGGTGGTAGAGCCGAACTCTCCACCGTTAATTACAATCTTGGTGTTGGTGTTGGTTGGGTCGACATCTGTGAACGACTCGAAATCATCGTTGTTGTAGCAGTGATACGTCACCAGACGGTCTTTTGCAACGGCATACGGACCGTAGAGCATAACGTCGCCCGATTCATTCCAATAGGCGATGCTTTTATCGGGAGTGTGGCTGTCGGCATTGTCGTCGCCTTCGCCGATGCCGTTCATACCGCCTGCGCCAGCACCGTAGATTCCGCAGAAGATGTTGTCTTTCTTAGTGTTGCCGGCAGGCAGAATCTCGAATAAGCCGCCGTTGATGGTGATTGTGCTGTAGCCATAGAACGGGTTGTTGACAATCACGTTGCCGGTGTGTCCACGACCGGTGCTGCCGCCATACATCTCGGTGACAATCACGCGGTTGTCGATCCATTCGTCGTTGTTGTGTTTTGAAGACGCCGGGTCGAGCAAGATGTTTGCACGTCCCATATAGGTGTTGTTTGGCACGTAGTAGTCAGTGCCGTTGTAGGGTAGGATGAAGTCGCGCTGCGCACCCAGCGAACCGTTTACGACACGCGCCACCTTTCCGCTTCTGATTATTATGTCGACATCCGCATACATGGCACCCTCGTGGCTTCCGGCGAGAATGATACCGGCATCGTAGTCGCTCTTGCGTTTGCTTGTTTCTCCCTTGATTTTCCTTTCCGGGTTGTGGGCATCGTTCCATTTGCGGTCAATGTCCATCTCGATTGTGCACTTTATCGGCAAGTTTGGAGTTCCCATCACTCCATTGTAGTCTTTCTCAGACGATGTCTGACGTCCGCCCGCGCAGATTGCCGAATATAAACCGGATTTGATTGATATTTTGAAACCCTCCTTGCCGTGAGGCATCGACTGCTCGAAATCGGAGATGTTCTTCTTGTTGCTCAGCGGAAAGAAACGGCCGTCGTTGTTGAAGCCGCCGAAGATGTGGAAGGCTGTGGTCACTGCGCCGTCGATAGTACCGTAGTTAGGGGAGTTCTGCCCGAAGCCGGTCATCTGTATGCCTTCGCCCATCTCCAGGCTGTTGTATTGGCAGTAGATAATCTTGTAGAACTCGCCGCCGTTGTTTGTCACCGGGTCGTTGTTGAAGGTGATATACTCGAATCGGGTGTCGCCCCAGATCGGCAGACCCTTTTCGGCACCATAAATCTCGATAGTGCCCTTGTAGTCGGTGCCGTCCCAGTCGCCCGTGATGGTGGCGTTGCGGAAAAGAGGGGACTCTCCCTTTGCTTTAGCCCACTCGTCAAGCTTCAGCATGCTTTTGCCTCTGTTGTTTGAGGTGATGTTGAAACCCGTGTATTGATTGTTGGTCACGTCGGTATGGCTTGTGCCCATCAGCACGATGATGTTTTCATCCCAAGTACCCGTCTTGGCGAGCTTGCTGTAGGCGCCTTTCCACGTCTTCATTGCCTGTGTCGGGGAGTAGCCCCACTCCTCGTCGTCGTTGTCTTCGCCCTGTGCGTAGGTTGTGCCGTTGATGCTCACCGCCTCAGGACATAGGTACACCACGATAGTCACTTTGATGTTTTTGTGGAAAATGATGTTGCCACCGCTCTTTACGGTAACCGTACAGTTGTATTGGTTCTTGTTGGTGGCAGTTTCCGGGCGTACAAACTCGTTGGACGTTTCCGACAGCAAGGTTTCTTTGTCGTGCCATTCGTATGTGATGTCGAGCCCGAGTTCGTCGTTTGTGAAATTCTCTTTCGTGTCGTTTTTCACATTAACGATGTATGTGCCGGGCTTGGTGTCGTAGTCGAGTTCGGCAGTGATGCCGATAGCCTCGACGAGTACGGTGTTGGTGCGCTGGCTGCCGTCGACGGTCATGGCGTAGACATACTGGGAGTAGGTTTGTCGAGGCAGGGTGAACGGGTTGCAGGCAGTGCTGTTTACCTTTTCGCCCTCAGTGTTGTCGGTCGATGCATACCAGTTGTAGACATCGGAAGTGGTTTCTCCGTCTTCTGTTGTCACGGTGAGCACATCGCTCGTGCCGCGCTCCGCCTTCAGGGCAATCGAGCTGAAAGAGAACCGTTTGGAAGAGTTTGAATATAACCACGGCCTCTTGTCGAGGTTGTTTTGGTTGATGTACAGGTTGTTGAGCCCGGCAAACGTCTTTCCGAACGGCTCTCCTGTGGTTGCGTCGGTTGCCGAAATGTCTTTTTCAACGCCGTATTGGTTGTAGGCGTAGGTGTCGGCAGCCTTGTTGGCAGGAGTGTAGTACCATGTATCCTTCACCTTGCTTGCAAAGTTGTCGGCGGCTATAAACGCCATCACGCTGGCTTTTTTGCATTGGGTGGTGTTGGCGCTTGTCTTCAAGCCGGCGCCGTGCACATAGATGTTTCTTGGCCATACGACATAGCCTGTTTGGTTGGCAAGTTTGCTTGCCGCACCGAAACCGCATGAAATTGTCACTTGTCCTTCCACACCGTTGAGTGCAGCATTCCGGAACATATCAATCTCCGTGTCTGCGGAGATGTTGAATATTCTCAGACTCACGAAGTTGTTCAGATATCCGGCTATACCTCCAATTCTGAATTTGGTCTTTGTAGAGAAACTCTCGTTGTTGTCGGTGATTTTTGAGTTGCGGATTATGATGTTGCTGAGTTCCGCGTTCTGGGTCATGTCGGCAACCACAATGCCCATCTTTACCGTGTAGTTGGCGTTGTTGAGAGGCATGTGTGCCTCGAGCTTCTCTATTCGGGCGTTGTCGATGATGAGGTTTGTGACAGCCGCATATTCATTCTCGTTGTTGCCTTTGCCGTTGAGTCGGGCGAACAGACCCCACGAAGCCTCTTTGGCTGTGTTGAAGCTCCATTTGATGAGCAAGTCGCTGACGGAGTGCCCGTCGCCGTCAAACTTTCCGGCGAAGAAGTGTCCGTCGGAAGCCTTCGCGATGCCTTGAGCCGTGCCGATAGGAGTCCACAGACCCTTGCTTAGGTCGATGTCCTTGGTGAGTTTGAAATATTTCTGAGAAAACATTTGTTGAGCTGCGCCATTGTTGACTTCATGCGCCAGTCTTGCCAATTCCAAGTCGTTGCTGATGAGGTAGGGCTTTTCCTTAGAGCCGTCGCCCTCGGTGCCGTCGGGATATAGCTGGTAAGAGTCGGCATAGAAATGGTTGCCGTCGTAGTTCACGCCATAGGCTTTCGGCTCGATGCTGAAAAAGACAGTCTGCGATGTGTTGTCGGCAGACGTGATTGTCACATCGCCGCTCCGAGTCTTGTTGGTCAGCGGCAGCGTGATGGTCTGTCCGCTGTCGGAAATGCCGTCGGTGACACTCTTTGAGTCCACGTTCCATGCAAATGTGCTTCCGGCAGGGATGTCGGCGGAAACGATGGAATAAGCCACCGTGCCGTTTTTGAAATCCCATGAGGCTTTAATGTCGTTGCTGCTTAATCCTTGAGCCATGGTCAGATTGACTTCGGCAATCATAAGCATGAGCAGAGAGAAAAAAACTCGTGATATGCTATGTGTTGAATGTTTTCTCATTTTCCAAACACTTTATTGTCGTTATCTATTGTTAGTCTATCAATAATTGACCCGTATAGGCATCCTCGTCGGCAAGCACATACAGGTAGCGTGGCTGTATGAGGATGCGTATTGGGTTTATCATCGCAGTCTTGCCTGTTGTGAGGCTGCTGAAATTATCCTTGTTGATGGTTATCCCGGATGTTACGTCCTTTCGGGTGACGATGGTGGAACCGTCCTCCGCTATGAATTCCACGTCGTATTTGACGTTGATGACAGGCAGGAATTTGGCATCGGGTATGGTGTAGATGTCGGCACCCCATTGCGAGTAGCCGGCAGATGTGACAATGACGGTCTGGGTGTTGTCGTCGTAGTCCGCGGAGCCGTAGCCTTTGTAGGCAATAGGGAATGGTGTCTCTACAAACGACTGACGTTTGATGTCGCTCCATGTTATTGCAGAGGCAGACCAACTTTTTGATGTTGTATTCCAGACGTAGGAACGCGATATTGTGCACGATGTGGAGAAGCTGCCTGAAAGCGTCACGCTCTTGATGCGGAAGTGGCGGATGGCGTTCATCTTGGTGCCGAGCATGAAGAGCAGCTTGTAGCCGGTGAGTGTCTGGTCGAATTTCAGACTGACCGTTCCGCCTCCGTTGCTATCGGAGATGGCTCCTTTGCTGCTCGGGACGGCGCAGATGATCGGCGCCGCCTTTGTGTCGTAGATTACCGGCACAGGGTTGCCGCCGTCGCTCATGGCAAACGGAAACGAGAGGGTATATGTGTTGTTGGCGGTGCGCAAAAGAGTGGCACCGTCGTTGTATGGCATATATGCGAAGAAGTCGAACGACGAAGCCTTGGTGTATTCAGTCCAGCGCTTCTTTGTCGCAGTGTCCCAGCCGTATGTCGCTACGTTGTAGGTGGCAGTTTCATTGTTGAATATGGTGTTTGCAGCCGACGCATAGCGTTTCGGCATGTCGTAGTATCCGAACGTGCCCATCGTTGCGGGATGGCGCGTAGGGTCGTAGGCCTCGTAGGGGTTGGCGCGTGTCGCTGTTTTTTGCGGTTGCGCCGAGAATGAGATGTATCCGTGGTTGTCGGCTTGCTGTATGGGCATGTCTGAACCCTCGCAGGCAGAAAGCGTTGCGAGAAGCGCGATAGCGGTTATTTTTGAGATATGTTTCATTCTTGTAGTCAATTCTTTTTACCAGTCTTCAGTGCCTGAGCCGTTGTTTTTTATGTCGGCACCGGGAAGCCATTGTTCCACCGTCAAATCGTTGAAAGAGATGCTGTCGCCAGTGTCGGACAATTTAAAAATGTATGTGTATTGGCAGCCCGCCTTCCACTGCATGTATTGCGCCGGCACTGTAGCCGACACCGTTTTTCCGCCAATGTTGATGGTTATGGTGTATGCTCCCTGTTCGTAGGGGATGTTGGCGAGCGGCGGCACGTAGTACCATTTATTGTAGAGAGTAGGGTCTTTGAGGATGTGTATCTGGTCGCCAGCCTCCTCGTAGGGAGTGGTGAGAACCAGGAGTCCGGACGCATCAGCCGCTTCCGACTTCGACATCGTGAGAGTCGGAAATGTGCCGACCGGAATTCCGGTGAGCGGATAGGCGGCGTCGATGGTGCCGCGGAGAGGGGTGTCGGCATTTGCCGGGGTGTCGACGAAACGGCTGTCGCGGAACTTGATGTTGCTTATCGCAACGTTGGTCGTTCCGACAGGATAGGTGAAGCGGAAACGCACCTTTGCGATTATCGGCGCGAAAGTCAGAGTGACGCACGACCCGTATGCCGGTGATGTCGACGAAGGGGAGGCAAGCCAAAGGCGGCTTGCGTATGGTGTTGAAGTAGCGGTTGCTGCTTCAGAATATTCAAAATTAAAAGACAAGGTAGCGGTAGCGTTGTCGCCCGAGCTGACCGAAGTCTTTACATCTGGATTGAAGGGACTGTATGCGAAAAAGCGGTAGCTCGTTGCCGAGTAGTCCCAATATTTTATTGTTTGCAGGGTGGCAGTTATAGGATTTTCAATGCCAGCATATTCCCAGTCGGCAGTGTTTGTCGTAGAGCTGCCGGCAGAGCCCTGATTGTATGACATTTTATATCCGTCCATCACAATTTGCGGCGATGACGGGTTCGGGGAGTTTGTTGTGGTTTTATATCCCCATGTGCGGAACGTCTGGAAGATAGTCTCGAGACCGTTGCCCGCTGCTTTTGTTTTTGCATCCTGCCAGTTGTTGTTAGTGCTGCTGAAGGCGATGCTTGTCTGTGTATTGTCCGGTTCGGACACTATTGGTTCGTCCGGCTCGGATTGCGAGCAGGAGAATAGGGAAAGTCCCAACAGAGGAAATATTAGGATGCGATGTTTCTGCATGTCTTCTTGTTTTTTTTAAAGACGGGCGGGGGAGAAACCCCCGTCCGACATATAAATGTGTCCGAGGCGTGTGAAAACACACCTCAGACACAATGTTTTTAGTCAGAATCCAAGGCGTGGGCCAAGGAGAAAGAATTAGTTTTTGACAACTTTGACAATCTTGTATGACTTTTTGGCTCCATTGACGTATTCAACAGCGTAGTATGTTTCTGTAGCCGGGTCGGTGACAACACCTGTCCACTTGAGAGCATTTACGTTGAGAGTGTAGCCTGGACCTGCCGGAACAGAAGTTACGGTAGTGGCAACACCTTCTGTTTCTGTCACAATCATCTTCTTGCCAGCGTAGTCGGTGACAGTCCAAGTCTTTTTAGCAGTGTCGTTTGTTCCTTTCACGAGAGCGTTGGCAACACTTGCCTCGTTGATTGTCTGAGTGGCACCGTCTTCGAGAGTTACGGTGTACAATTTCTGAGGAGCTACAGTAGCGCCGGCAGAATATACAGTTGCATAGATGTCGGTGCCGTTAACATATTCGTTGCCGTTGGTAGTAACCTTGTTGTCCTTGTAGCCGTATGTAGTGATGCTGTTGTCAGAAACAGTGGTGATTGTTTCCTGGAGACCGTTTGCCTCATCGTCAACAACAACAGCGTCGAAAGAAATGGCAGTCAAACCAGTGCTTGTGCCGCCGGTAGAACCGTTGGTGTTCTGAGAAATCTTGAAGATGTAAGTGTAGGCATATCCAGACTTCCATTCAGTGTATTCGGCAGGAACGGTTGCAGTGGCACCCTTCACGTTGATTGTCTCTTTAGAACCGTCGACAGAAGTGAGCTTGTAGTCGATGCGCAGAGTGATGGCGCTTGCCGCACCTTCCGACGGAAGCACGTTCTGATAGCCGGCGCCGCAGTAAGAAGGTGTCGCAGCATTCTGGCTGAGGTATGTTGAGCCTGCATTAATCGTGCCTTCGGCCTGGTTGTTGTAGTTGACAGCGCCGAATCCTTTAGAATCCAATACGCCAGTCTCTCCTGCAGTTGTTGATGCAGTGAATTTTACGTGAGCCTTGTTGTAGTCTTTCTCAGCAGCGTGGTCGGTACCTGTTGTAGGGAAGTACACTGTCAATGTTCCGGAGTTGTTGAATTTTCCGATGAGTGAGCCTTCCGGGTTGTCGGTTGTGGTGCTTGTTGGGTCGGTATAGAACTTCACGTCGCTGATCACATAACCTGGGACAGTCTCGAAGAGAGCCATGCGCACCTTGCTGGCAAGGTGACGGAAACTCATTGATACAGAAGTCGTGTTGTAGTCTTTCTCTTCAACAGTCTTCATGTCGGAAATGTAGCACTCGCTGAGAGTGTTTACGTTGCCGGAGAGAGTGTAGGCGGCAGTGGCGAGTTTGTCTTTGTCGACGTGTGTCGGAGTGGCGTATTCTGACGCCGCACCCTTACCCATTGAGAAAGCTATGAAATCGTAGGATGCGCAAGAGTGGTCCCAATACTTAATGGTCTGTTGCTTTACTCCGCTCTGTGCGAGAGAAGCGGCAGGCTTAGTCCCCTTTACCGTCATGTCCTGATTAACATACTCCCAACCAGCACGGTTTGACTCCGAAGAGAATGCTGGATCGTCTTTGAAGTTCACGTTGTAGTGGTCGAAAGCGTATACTTTGTTGTTGGCTGCGTCTTTCTCGTTGTTTTTGAAACCGACAACTACAAAGTTGTTTTCGAGAAGTTCTGCTGCAGTCTTGCCAGTCGATGGGTCGCGTGTGATTTTGCCTGTGTCGCCACCGAAGTTGATTGCGGAAGTGGCGCCATTTTGTTCATTTCCCTGAATTTCTCCCAAGAAATCGTCGCTTGAGCAGCTGGCGAGAGCCAATGCCGAAGCGGCCGCGATAAAAAATTTGTTCATAAATTAAAAAATTAAAATAGTTCGTATTATTTATTATGTATAAAATTTTCTGTTGATTACATGTCGAATATCCATTCTTTCTCTTCGTAGTCCTCCACCACAGCATCGAAGCCGGAGCCTCCGGACCGGTTGGGGACAGGCACCTTGTCCATGTCGAGCTCCACCGTGATTACACCTCCCCGGAACAGCCGTCGCGCCTGGTCGGTGACGTCAAACACGAACGTGGAGTCTTTGCCGTTGTAGAACTGCATTTTCACGTCAATATAGTGGCGGTTGTTAAGGTCGGCGTCCCTCACTTTCTGCAGCGATTCCAGATATGCTCGCGCGTCAAGCTTGCTCGGGTTTAGTTTCGGGATGCCGAAAGTAAGCACCTTTCCGCCTATCACGTCGACCTTGTCGCCGTTCTTGTCGGCAACGTCCTGCTTCATCCGCATGAAGAAGTTCACGGTGATGGCGTCAGCCCCCGTCACGCCTGTGTTGAGGTTTACGGAGCGAGCCATGCCGCTTAGATTGGCGTTCCCCTCTACGGCTGTCACCTTTCTGCCGTTGTGGTCGTTGTTGCGCAGAATCACTTGTACCAAATAGATGTAGGTCACTGGCTGCAGCTCCATCTCGAGCTGCCGTACCCAGCAGTTGCGATTCTCGTCGAACGTGAATCCGTCCAGATTCTTGTTTATCTCAATTCCTCTATGGTATCCGGCAAACAGCTCCTCCGGCTGATAGAAGGAGCGCGTGAACTGCGGCGAGTTGTAGAGCGCCGGGTATATTGTCTGTCCGGTGTAAGCTGTGACGTGGTCGTAGGTGGTGTTTTCGTCGATACGCACACTCTGTACCCCGTCGGGAGTGTTGATGTTGTTCCAAGCAAGAATGTCCCAAAAACCGAAATCGTATTTGGCTTGGAGGTGGTTGCCGACGATTGAGTGCCTGTAAGGGGCATTGTGGACACCGAACTGGACGTTGCCGGTGAAATAGCGGCGCACCTCGAAGGCGTCAGGCTCTGTGTAGCCGATAGTGCCAAACATTTCCTTGTCGGTGTTGTCCCATCCGTAGATCCACTCCGCTTGCCAGTCGTATTCGGTGTCGTACTTGAAAATGTAGTTCCATATCACTTTCAAGTCGAGGTCGACGGTCGGTATCTCCATATCGATGTCGGCGCCGCCCTGGTGGAGATGGAGCTTAGGCTCGCGCACGCATCCCGTTGCGACAAGGCATAACAATGCAAAACACATGACGACAGCCTTGTTGCAGGCTTTGCGGCTTGCATCAAGGATGATTCGTGATATGAGTTTTGTTATATTGCGCATTGTTGCTATGTTTTGTCTAATAGTTGATTGTCGTTTCTCGGTTTCTGAAACTTACGCCTTTCTTGTTGTTGCGTCTGTAGAGCAGGTCGTAGCTGAGCGTTATCTCCACTCTGGTAGGGCCAAGCCATGAGAAGCGGTGCTGCCTCTTTTGGAAATCCTTGGCATCGCCGTACCACTTGTAGTAATATTGCTCTTTGTCGGTGTCGGGGTCTACGGGGCATTTCCACTGATAGGGGTCGTAGTTGGTGCTGAGATATCCCGCCTGCAGTCCGAACTCCAGCCGCCAATGTCCGGAGCGACCTAACGGGACGACATAGCCTATACTCAAACCAGCGCCCCAGCCTTCGCCTTCCCATCCGCGTTTCTCATCGAAGCAGATGTTGTATAGGTACGCGTGCGCGTATAGACTGAGGTATAAACCTCTGAAAGCCGCGCCTTCTCCCGGTTTGCGTTTGCGGATGTCGCCGCTGCGCAGATAGTAGCGGGTGTGCAGCTGATAGTTTCTGACCTGAAAATATTTATGCTCATCATAGTGCTGCCACCACGGGCAGTCGAAACTTGCACCGTAGGTGAAATGACCATGAAGCGGATAATATTCCAACGCAACGTTTGGAATAGGGCAGAAGCGGTCGTAGCCCGGCATGTAGGCAAAGTCAAACAGCACGTTTGTCTTCACGCTCAGCACCTCGCGACGCGGCAAAGCCGAGGCGGGTGTTGTCGCTGGGATGATGTATGCCGGTGTGATGTCGGCATTTTGGATGCGCAGATGGCAGTCGGCTACAGTTGCCGGAATAGTTGCAGCTATAGGTCGTGGAGCCAGGTCGTTGCTGTCGATGTTGGCAAGCCTTTTGTCAACGACAATTATTCTCACTGCGCGCAGTTTCGGGAAATATTCTTTCAGCAGGTAGCGCCATAGCTTGCCGCCGTCGTGCTGCTTCATAGCCGCCTTAAGACGTTGGGTGTCGTCGGCGTAGAGTGTGATTAAGGAGTCGACATCATGGAATTTGGCGTCGTGTTTCAGCATCATCATGGTGTAGAGCAGGTCGTAGTCCTCAGCCACAACGTCGTATTGGATGTGGTCGGTGCCGATGCCGTAGCTTCGAAGCAGAGCGTCGACCGATGCGCGACGTTGGTTTGCCAGGCGACAGTTGTTGTCGTATGGACCTTCTGGAGAAGCGGCGGCACGTCCGAAAACAATACCCCTATCTCCCAGCCTTTGAAGCTCTGGGATAAGCACATCAGTAATCCATTCCCTGTCTTGGTCGCTGATGTTGATCCTATTTACAACAAATTTTATTGGGCGCGAATTTTGGATAAAGATGCTGTCGGCGGTTATTCCTTCAGCAGCCATATCCATTGCTAAACCAATAATTAGTGTAATTATCAATCTGGTATATCTCACTCTTTTTTACCTGTTCCTTTAAACCTTTTTATGCCACAAACACTGATTAAAGTTGGGAAGTATGGTGTCGTGACAGACCTATATTAATCGTTAATGTGTTGGTTAAAATCTAACCTGCTTTTAGTAGCGGATGCAAATTTACAAAGAATACAAATACGGGGGGGAAATCTAAATATTTTTTGTTGTTGATGATGTTATTTTATGTTAACGAAGCTTTGGCTTGGAGATATTCGGCGAAGATGCGGGCTGCGCTCTCCACCTTGGCAGCGCAAGGACGCGACCTGTAGTATTCGGCTGTGCGAGGCGATGCCTCGTAGGTCGACACTGCTTTGTCGTGGCCTTTCAGTCCGAGAATTTCGGCGCAGATGAGCGAGCCGTTTTGCTCGCGCGATTTCTCAAGAAGCTGTTGTACAACCTTGTAGCAAGCCGATTTGCCTTCGCGGTCGGCACCGTCGGTCTGACCGCAGTCGAGTCCCGCAAGCGACACGATGCCCGACACGGCGCCGCACATCATGCGAAGCCTCCCAACGCCGCCGCCGAAACCTGCGGCAATGCGTTTTGCGAGGTCGTCGCTGAGCCCGTAGATGTCGGCGAAAGCCGCCACCACTGATTGGCAGCAGCCATAGCCTTGCATAAAATTGTCGACAGCGCGCTGCACGCGCTCTTCAAGTTCCGGTGATAAGGTAGTATAGTCCATAGTTATGAAAACAGTTCCATTTGCTCTGGAATGTTGGGGTTCGCGTGACTCTTTTCCGGTTCTTTATGATTCTCTATTTCGGGTTCTTCAGGCTCTTCGGCAACGATTGGAATTGCGTTTGTCGGCGGTGTTGGCATCAGCCAGTCGGGATATTCGGGTGTG
>ENA-ORNF01001003-ORNF01001003.1-human-gut-metagenome-genome-assembly--contig:-NODE-1003-length-26568-cov-8.418889_pt1 | contig 26568 bp, 17 predicted proteins | sample MGYA00242110_ERZ509012 | MGnify/ENA primary metagenome ERZ509012 (study PRJEB26280, sample SAMEA2338714) | human gut metagenome | biome: human gut; feature: human-associated habitat; material: faeces...
CAAAAATGCCTGAGCCATCAGGCTTTTTGACGAGCGAAGCGAGATTTTTCGTGAAGCGTAAGCTTCACAAAAAATGTGGCGTTTTTAGCGTGCAAAAAAGTCACAGACTTTTTTGACACGCTGAAAGGCGGGCAGCTTCGACTGCCCGCCTTTGTGTTTGTACACAACAAGTGATATGTAATGTTTGGACCTTGGAACATTGCTGATTTTTCTCCTGTTATGTAGAATTTTATCATAGCAGACCATACGACAGGTAATCCATATTCATGAATCAATTTAATTAAGGAGGAAAATTATGTCAAGAATTCTCAAGGAGCAGGATCTCGTAAACGTTATCTACGGTGCAACCGTTCTGGGCGCTGGAGGCGGCGGCTCCGCAACGGGCGGCATGGATCTTCTCAACAAGTACAAGGAAATGAATCCGGGCAAGCCCATTGAGCTCACTCTTCTCGACCCGAAGGAAATGGACGATGATGCATACGCGGCAATAACCGCGGGCATGGGTTCGCCGAAAGCGCTGCTCGGAAAGGACTTTACCCCCTATGCCGTCAATTCCTTTGAGGCTCTCGTTGATATGGCCGCCAAAATGGGGCGCAAGCTCAAATACTGCTGCGCGGTCGAGATGGGCGGCTTCAACACCTTCGTTCCGATGCTGATCTCCCTGCTGAAGGGCATCCCGTTTATCGATGCCGACGGTGCGGCGCGCGCCGTACCCGCCCTTGACACACTGCTTCTGCACGTCAACGGGCTTGACACCTCGCCGCTGGCTATGGCCGATCACAAAAACAACCGCCTTGAGATCGTCCTTGCCGATGCCAGAGACGCAAAGGAGGCGGAGAACATCGGCCGCCATATCTGCATGGCCTTCGGCATGATCTCCGGACTTTCGGGCTGGATGGTAACCAAAAAGCAGATAATGGAGGCTATCGGCAACAACACCGTTACCTATGCAATGTCCGTCGGCGAATGCCTTGAAGCTTACAGGAGCTGCGGCTGCACGAAGGGCAACGTTTATGACTATCTGCGCGATAAGGGCGGCCTGCCCAGCCGCGGCATCTGCACCGGCAGGATCACCAAGGTCGAAACCAAGACCGCGGGCGGCTTTGACTACGGCGTTGCCATCGTTGCCGGCGAGGACGGTAATGAATACAAGGTGCTGTTCCAGAACGAAAACCTTGCTATCTTCAAAAACGACGAGATACTGATGACCGTTCCCGATATTATCTCCTTCTATGACAAGGAGAAGCATATGCCTCTGACAAACGCCGATACCGTTGAGGGCCAGTATGTTGACATAGGCATAGCCAAGGTCGATGACCGCTGGTGGGTACAGGGCGAGGAAGCCATCAACAAGGTCTGGGAGCCCTTCTTCAAGAACGTCGAATACACCGGTAAGATAGTGCGCTTCAAATAAATACTGCAGCATAGCGAACCGCAACACATCTCTCCCTAAAAAGCATGAGTCAGGGGCCGGATGCGTCCCGCCCCTGGCCGTGCGCTTTTGAAAAATAACCGAAAAGGAGGACTCCACAATGGAAGAAAAGAGAGAACACACCGCTGCGGAGGAGCCCAAGCTTCAGGATAAGGGTCTTTCGCAGATAAAGCCCAACGAAAAGCGAGGCTGGTGGAGCATCGCCTTCATCTGGGTAGGTACGATGATATGCATCCCCATGCTGATGGTCGGCGGCATATTCGGAGGAGCCCTGACCATGAGCTCTATATTCTGGGCCACACTGATCGGCTTTGCCGTTTGCTGTGTTTTGATGATACTCGGCGGCATCGTCGGCTCCGACACCGGCCTTAACTCAACAATGTGCTCCACCCATGCCTTCGGCATGACGGGAGCGAATTTTACTATGGCGCTTGTCATTTTCATATGCGAGGTCGGCTGGTTCGGCGTTCAGACCGCCACCTGTGCGCTGGCCTTCAACACACTGATGCTGCAGCTTGGCGTTTCGTTCCCCTTCTGGCTCAGCTGTGTCATCTGGGGTGTCGTAATGTTTATCACCGCCGTCTACGGCGTTAAATGGATGGCCGTTCTCAACTACATCGCCGTTCCGCTGCTGGTCATACTCTGCGCCTACGGAGGCATTTACGCTATAGATACCGCAGGCTGGGGCACGATAAGCAGCGCCGTGTCGGAGAATCTTATGCCCCTGTCCGCAGCGGTCTCCACTGTTATCGGCCTGTTTGCGCTCGGCGCTACGTGCAACTCCGACTATACCCGATACTGCAAGACCCGCAGCGACGTGGTAAAGGCCACGGCAATCGGGGTCATGCCCGCGGCGCTGCTGATGATAATGGTCGGCGCGATCATGGCCATCGGCACGGGCAACTTCGACGTCACCTCCATGTTCGCAGGGCTGGGACTGCCCATCGTCGCCATGCTGGTGCTCATCCTCGCAACGTGGACGACCAACACCGGCAACGCATATATGTCCGGTCTGGCGGTCTGCAAGATGTTCTCCGTCAAGGACAGCAAACGCCCCTTAGCTACCTTTATCTGCGGCGCTCTGGGTATAGTCTGCGCAGTCGCCGGTCTTGCCGATTTCCTCAACACCTATATCAGCATCATCGGCGCTGTCGTTCCGCCCATCATGGGTGTCGTCATCTGCGACTACTATGTTATATGCAAGGGCAAAAAGGAAAACTGGGCTCCTGTCCGCGGTATCAACTGGATAGGCATCCTCGCGTGGATACTGGGCGGCGGCTTCGCCCTGCTGGAGACGCTGGGCGTAGTGTCCGTATTCTCCTCCGCACTGGACGGCGTTATCCTTTCCTTTGTGGCATACTGGATACTTCATTCTCTGCTGAAGAATACCAAACTGGCAGGCTCCGGCGAAATGACTATCGAAGAAGCCTGCTCCGTCGCACAGTAAGGAGTGTTTGCTATGAGTAAAGACAAAGCATTGGATATTGTATTGTCTGAATTTATTGAGCTGGCAAAGGTCCCGCGTCCTTCTCACCATGAGGAGCGTGTCAGCAAGTATCTGTTCGAGTGGGCAGAGCGGCACGGCCTTGCCGTGGAAAGGGACAGTCTCAATGATATTATCATTGATAAGCCTGCCTCACCCGGCTGCGAAAATGTACCTCGCGTGATTTTCCAGGCTCATATGGATATGGTTTGTGTGAGCGAGGAGGGCGTGGATTACGATCCGGTCAACGATCCCATCAAGGTTATAAACGATGGCGTTACGCTGACGGCAGACGGCACCAGTCTGGGCGCCGACGACGGCATCGGTGTGGCAATGTGCCTGTATCTTTTGCAGGACGACACACTTCGCCACGGTCCGATACGCGCCATTTTCACCACCAACGAAGAGGATGGCATGGATTCCCTCAATCTCGATCCCAGGTATCTGGACGGGGCTTACCTCATCAATCTGGACTGGGAAACGATAGGCTCACTCTGTAATTCCTGCGCAGGCGGCGACTTCTTCAATTTCAGCCGTAAGGCCGAGTGGGAAAAGCCCCCCGAGGGCTGCAGGACGCTGACAATATCCTTCAGCGGGCTTCTTGGCGGTCACTCCGGCGTCGGCATAAACAAGGGACACGCGAATGCTCTGGTCAGCATCGCCACATTGCTGGTCATGCTCCGGCAGGGCGGCGTCAGCTATCGGATCGCGTCCCTCGGCGGCGGTCAGGCAAAGAACGCCATCCCGGCCTTCGGCTCAGCAGTGATCGCCATGTCCGCCGGTGATGAGGACGCAGCCGCGGAGATTTTAGAAAGGTTCCGTGCGGAATTTACGGATGCCTACGGCAACATTGAGCCGGACGGAGTGTTCAGTGCCGACCTGAGCAGCTCTGCGCCGGAGCGCGTGCTCAGATCGGAGACAGGCTACGCGCTGGCGGAGCTTATGGCCGTTGTGCCCAACAATGTCCACACCATGAGCCCCTTTGTCGATGGCTTGGTGGAAAGCTCGGCAAATCTGGGCGTTGCGTCCGTTGATGATGAAGAGATACGCTTCACTGTGTTTTCACGCAGCAGCGTTGTTTATCAGGCGACTCAGCTCGGCTTGATCTGCTCTGCACTGGCCGGCAGCTTCGGCTTTGCTTTTGAAAGTGAAGGCCATATTCCGGGCTGGGCTGTCAATCCTAACAGCAGGCTGACCAAAATCGCCTGTGAGGCTTACAGAGACCTGACCGGCTGCGATATGATTGTCGAGCCGGTGCACGCCGGAGTGGAGTGCGGCGCCTTTGCCGATAAGAACCCGCAGCTTGACATGATCTCTATCGGACCGACGCTCACGGACGTGCATACCCCGAACGAGACCTGCCGGATAGAGGATGTCAGGATAACGACCGAGCTGCTCATAGAAATTTTGGAGCGCATCGCCGGTCAGTAAAAACCGTATCTCAAGGCACCCTATTTTTAATCGAGGGTGCGTTCATAAAATGCTATTAAAACCATCGTGCCGTCAGCGTCTCGGATTGAACGCTCAATGCTAATAAAAAAGCGGAGATAGATTTTCGGAAGCGGCTGCCGATTCTGAGCCTATGTGTTCAGCAAAGATAGCGCCCACAATTCTGTTGCTTTTAGCAAAATGGGGACAAGCATTTATAGCCTGTCCCCATTTTCTATGGCTTGAACGAGTCATGTTTTGATTAGTTTCACCTGCGCTGCTTGGAATCGGAATTTCGAGACGTGTCCGGCACAGTCTCGGACTCCTGACGGGAAAACCAGTCGGTTTTCTTCCCGATAATATCCCCGGATACTGCATCGACCTTGTAGGAATACGCACACTTGTCCGTGTAGAACTCAAGGATATAGCAGGGCTTGCCCGAATTGCGGCTGAGCACCTCCTTGGTGAACACAATCTTCTGTGCTGTTTCATCCAGCCCCGCATCATCTAATGCAATCTGCTTTGCCTTCTCCAAGCCGATAAATTCAGGGGCAGGGGGAATGATCTTATCGCAGGTCTTATCCATGATCACGCCCAGAACGGCGTTGATTTTGTAAGTCCAACGAGCAGAGGCACTTTCAAAGGCGAAGTAATAGTAGGGCGACTTGATGCCGCCGGCAACCAGCGTTTCCTCGGTGAAGGTGACCTTTTCGCTGACCCCGGCATCGTCCAGTGCGATTTTCTTCGCGTCCGCCAGAAGAATGAAGTGGTAAGCCTCCATGATGCTGCCGTTCTTGGCGTCCACCTTGTAAGAATACTGCTTCTTCGCGGTGTAGAACTCTAAGATGTAGCAGGGCTTGCCTGAATTGCGGTTCAGCTCCTCTCTGGTGAACACGATCTTTTGTGTGGCTTCATCAAGTCCGGCATCCTTCAGGGCGATCTCCTTCGCCTCCTCCAGAGAGATGAAGTCCGTTGTCACGATCTCTTTCTGCTGCTTCTCCAACACAGTGCCCAGCACCGCATCAATGCGGTATGTCCACTGTGTTTTTGCATCGGCAAAGACGAGCTGGTAGTAAGGCGTTTTGATGCCGCCGCTCACAAGGGTTTCCTCGGTAAAGCTGACTTTATCCTCGCATCCGGCATCATCCAGGGCGATTTTTTTCGCTTCGGAAAGCGTGATATACTTCCCGGCGTAAATAATGCTGCCGCTCTTTGCGTCGATTTGGTAGAAATATTGATTCGTCCCGGTGTAGAACTCCAGCAGGTAGCAGGGCTTGCCCTGATTGCGGTTCAGCTCCTCTCTGGTGAACACGATCTTCTGCGTCAGCTCATCAAGCTTCGCGTCCCTCAGTGCAATCTTCTTCGCTTCCTCCAAGGAGATGAACTTCGATACACTGACAGAAGCAATGCCGGAGGCCTCTTGGAATTTAAGAAGCTCGTCCAACGACATGCGGGCAACCTCGTCCGTGGGCAGACCGGTTTTGTTTGCTGCGGTGAGGATCCAGTCGGCGCGGCCAAGGGAGACATGGAATTCCTCGGCGATCTTTGCTGCTTCGGCGTTTTCCGTCAGTTCGGAGTGGAAAACCAGCGTGCCGACGGCATCGGTCTGCTCCAGGGCCTGCTGGATCTCCGCGGAGAGCGATGCCTTTAGCTCGGCGTTCGCATCAAGACGGGAATCAAAAGAGATCAGAACCGTCGCTTCACCGTTTTCCATATATCCGCAGGCCTCATAGGCAGCGACCGTGCGCGTTAGAGCGGTCTCGACACTCTGCTTTCCCAGCGCAACATCGCTGAGCGCATTTTCCGCATCGCTGTTCAAGCAGCGGACATTCTTAACGCTCCCGCTTTTGGCAATCGTATATTCCACGCTGGGGTTGACATCCATTGTGAAGGTGCCTGCTGTCGCATTGCTTCGGATGGCATGTGTGGCGATGCCGGTGCAGAGAACCAGTGCAAGGCAGGCAGCCATTGTTCCAAGCTTGGCCCAACCGGGCTTTCTTTTGGTATTTGCTTCGCTTTCCGCGTCAGCGATAAGCTCGTCATTGATCTTTCCGATCGAACGAAGAAGAACTTCGGTTTTCATAGCATAATTCCCTCCTTTTCAAGAAATCGTCTTAATTCGTTTCTCATACGGAAAAGCAAAGACGTCACCTTGCTCTCGCTCATTCCGTATGCGTCCGCAATATCCCGTATTGCGTAGAGATGATAGTATCTGCGGACAAAAATGTTACGGTTCAGCTTGGGCTTTGCATACAGGAAGCGGTCAATGGCGGCAGCCAACTCATTTTCTTCGATGGTCTGCTCCACAGTCGTTTCCGAAGGAACGCAGGCTTCCAACTCAGACAGCGCGAGGACTACTTGTCCGTGTCCGCGTTTTTCGGCAGTATACCGCTTATAACGGTTCAGAGCGAGGTTGCGCGTGATTTTCCCTAAGTAGATCGACAAACGGTTCGGACGCTGCGGCGGAATTGAATTCCATGCGCCGAGGTATGTATCGTTGGCACATTCCTCCGCATCCTCTTTGTTACGCAGTATGTTATATGCAATCGTATGGCAGTAGCTCCCGTACTTTTCTGCGGTGGCGGTAATCGCGCTCTCGTTACGCGCCCAGTACAATTCTATGATCTCATGGTCTCTCATTGCGCCCTCCCTTCTCTCTGCGTAAAGGCCTTTCACCTATATAGACAACAAAAATCGCCGTTCATTGCGTGGACAGGAAAAAAAGCTTTTCCAGATTTATCATATCATGCGGGAGCGGCGATTTCAACCGGCCTTAGACCAAGAATCACAGCATGGGCATTGAAAAAGCTAATGCAGTCAACACACATCTATCGGGCATCTGGTGTTGTAGGTTATAAAAGGAATAAATATGCAGCAGACGACAAAAGACGCTCAAGACGCCATTCCTCCGCCGCACAGGAGAAAGCTGCGGCAAAATACTTTTTCGGAGGTGCAACTTGAGCAGGCGGAAAAAGCTCACCAACAACAGCGGCATCCCGCAGCATGAGATTGAGAACATCGCCCGAATTCTGCTGCCGGATATCCTCGCCTACTACGAGAGTGAGGAGGGGCAGCGGGAATTTGCCGAATGGCAGGCGGCACGGGACGGGGCAAAAACGGACAAGGACAGCAACGGCGAGAACGTCGCCTGACGATAGATATAAGACAAATCCAAGGGATATATGCTCCTAAAACAGCATGGCAAAGGGGATGGCAGACCGCCATCCCCTTTTGTGCGTTTGTTCAGTTTTCGCAGGGCTTATACTCCGTGACGGCGTTCAGATATGCCTCTATATCTTAGGTTTTCTCGGCCCTCTGGGCTTGGATTCGGGACGCTTTACCACGCCGTTTCTGAAATGCGTATCCTTGAACTTCTCAAAGAAAACAAATAATCCGAACCCATCTCCGATTAAGAAGATCTGGTTCGGATTATATTGGTTTGGTGCGGGTAACAGGGGTCGAACCTGCACGCCGTAAGCACGAGAACCTAAATCTCGCATGTCTGCCAATTCCATCATACCCGCAAATATTCGCTTGACATTTGCAATAATAGCACACTACTTATTTTTTTGTCAATCACATAAAAATGAGTGTTGACTATTGAAAATGAAGTTATTAAAATAGGCTGGTAATTCGGCAAAGAGAAGGTTATCGTATGATTGCTGCAATAGTTAATGCTTTGGGCATACTCATCGGCGGAACGGCCGGAACGCTGCTCAGAGCAAAGATAAATCACAAGCTTGTCGACTGCCTGATGACCGCGATGGGGCTGGTCGTCGTTTCGGTCGGAGTGCAGGGTATAATCGGCTCATCAAATACCATGTGCCTTGTTCTCTGCCTTGCAATCGGCGCGGTGATCGGACAGGCTCTGAAGATCGACGAGTTCATAGACGGCATGGGTGTAAGGGTAGCCAAGCTGTTTGAGGGCAAAAAGTTTGCCGAGGGTCGCTTTGCCGACGGCGTTATAAGCGCATCGGTCATGTTCACGGTCGGAGCCATGGCCATAATGGGCTCACTCGATGCCGGACTGCGGGGTAATTACAGCGTGCTGTACACCAAGACGGTCATCGACGCAGTTTCAGCCGCGGCAATGTCGGCGGCAATGGGCGTCGGCGTTGCTCTGTCGCTCGTTCCGGTGCTCATTTGGGAAGGAGTCCTCATTTTGCTCGCGGGCTCGCTCTCACCTTTTCTGAGCACCGAGGTCATAACTGAGATGAGCGCTGTCGGCGGCGCAATATTTATCGGAATGGGGCTTAATATGATCGGTGTTACCGAACGCAAGGTCAATGTTCCGAATCTGCTCCCGGCGATAGTCCTGCCGGTCATTTATGTGCCGCTGGCCTCGTGGATAGGAGGTTTGGGCTGATGAAGAACAAATATGTTGTAAGCGTTATCCTCGCGGGCTCACTGTGGGGCTTCATGGGCTTTTTCCGCCGCACGCTTGATGCGATGGGCGTATCCGCGATAGGCTGCATCGCGGTAAGATGCAGCTTTGCCGCTGTGCTTTTCGGTGTCGTTCTTCTCGTAAGCGGCCGCAGTGCGTTTAAAATACACCTGAAGGATGTGTGGATATTCATCGGCAGTGGGATAGTTTCGCTGCTCATCTTCGGCGTGTGCTATTTTAAAGCCATGGATTATATGAGCCTTTCGGCGGCCGCGATACTGCTGTATACTGCGCCGTGCTTTGTTATACTTTTCTCGGCGCTGCTGTTTAAGGAAAAGCTCACGGCTCAAAAGCTCATTGCAATGGTTCTGGCATTTGCCGGCTGCTGCCTTGTCTCCGGCATTGGCGGAGGCGCAAGGATAACGCCCGTCGGTCTGGCGCTCGGTCTCACCGCCGGAGTGTGCTACGCGCTCTACAGCATCTTCAGCCGCTTTGCTCTAAACCGCGGATACTCAAGCCTGACCATAAACTTTTACTCCTGCCTGCTTGCCGCAGTCGGAGCTACGATGATCGGTGGAACGGAGTATCTCGATATCATAACGCAGACGGTGCCGAACTTCGGCTTTGCCTTTGCTACCGGTCTTGTGACGTGCTTTATGCCGTATCTGCTGTATACACGCGGCCTTGAGGGGCTTGAAAACGGCAAGGCATCCATAATGGCCTCGGTCGAGCCGGTCGTTGCAACGGTAGTGGGAATTGCGGTCTACAATGAAGCGCTCACACCGATGAGCGCGGTGGGAATTATCCTTGTGCTGTCTGCAATTGTACTTCTGAATATCAGGCTCAGGAAAAAACATTATAATTGAAAAAGCTCCCTTTGAGCGGAGCTTTTTCACAGCCTGTCAAAGGAGCCGCCGTTTTCAGCTTGCGAAAACAGCGGCTCCTTGACAGGCTGTTATTTTTATTCCGACCGTTCCGCAAGCGGCCGGCCGTTTACTGCATTTCGCGCAACAACATACAGCACAGAGCACAGCGGAACGCTTATGAGCATGCCCACAACGCCCATGGCGTTGCCGCCGATCGTTACGGCGACGAGAACCCATATGCCCGGAAGCCCGACGGATTTGCCGACGACCTTGGGATAGATGAGGTTGCCCTCAAACTGCTGAAGGACGATGATAAACACTACGAACCACACGGCCTGAATAGGCTTTACCAGCAGTATAAGGAATGCACCGATCGCGGTTCCGATAAATGCGCCGAACACGGGGATGAGCGCCGTGAAGCCGACAAGCACGGATATCGCCGGAGCGTAGGGCATACGGAAGATCGACATGCCTATAAAGCACAGGACACCAATTATCACAGCCTCCGTGAGCTGACCGGTTATGAAATTTGTAAACGTGCGGTTTATAAGGTCGAGCATATCGAGAAGCTTCTGCATTTTCTCGGGCTTCATCAGCCTTGACATGACCTTCTTCGACTGGCGCTTGAGCGTTTCCTTCTGCGCGAGGACGTAAATGGAAAAAGCGAGAGCAAGAACGAAATTAATAACTGCCGTGACAATTGACGTCGTTGCCGACAGGGTCGTGTTCAGTACCGCAGTACCGCCGTCCTTCAGGAAGTCTATTAGCTTATCGGGATTAAAGTTAAACTGCGGCAGGTCAACACCATATTTGACCAGGCGCTCGGACAGTGCCTCCCACCAGCTTTCGATCTCGGTGACATAGGACGGGATCATGCTGACAAGTGAGGATACCGATTCGCTCAGCTCGGGGATAATTAGGAATACGACCGCGAGTATTATGCCGATTATGAGCAATATGCTTAGCAGCAGGCATATCGGCCGCTTGAGCTTTTCGACCCACTTACCCTTGAACCTGCTGAGGAGCTTCATCCACATCCGCTCTATAGGGCGCATGATGACATTGACGACATATGCTATGCACAGGCCGATAACAAACGGCGAAATGAGCGCATACAGCTCGCCGATGTACTTAAACAGCAGCTTGTGGTTATACACCGCCCATATCAAAATAACAGTGAAGGCTATTATAAGCAGTATTCGTTTTACGGTTTTTTTGCTGATATCCAAAGCTCTCTCCCCTTTTCACTGCACGCTGAACAGAATGTCGCCGTAGGTAGGATACGGCCAAAACCGCTTGGCGGTGTTCTGCTCAAGCCCGTCAACGCTTCGTCTGAGCGCTTCCTGAGCAGGGAGCACCTTATCACGGAACACCGACGCTCTCGTATAGTTTTCTGAATACTCATCAGCGCTCTCTGCGGCTGCGGCAAGAGCCTTCACGTTCGTTACCGTTTCGCTCATAAGCTCGCTTACCTTTGCCGCCTGCTCCTTTTCAAAGCTGTTGTCTATCCCGAGCTGCGCCTTGGAAAGCGCCGTGTCCGAAAGCTTCTTTGAGTAAGCGCTGGCTGCCGGCAGTATATCCTGCCAAACCATCTCCTGCATGGTCTGCGCTTCGATGCGGATGACCTTGCAGTAGTTATCAAGCTTCATCTTATATCGTGCGGCAAGCTCGATCTCGGAATACACTCTGTGGCGTGCGAAGAGGTCAACATTCTTTATATCGAGATAGTATGGCACACAGTCTACCGTCGTACGGAAATTTTTAAGTCCGCGAGAGGCAGCTTGGCTTATCCATTCATCGCCGTAACCGTTGCCGTTGAATATAATACGCTTGTGCTTTTTTATAACGCTGCGTATGAGCTCGTGCAGGCTGGTTTCAAAATTATCGGCATTTTCGAGAATGTCGGCATATTTACGCAGCGACTCTGCCACGGCGGTGTTGAGCACCACGTTTGCGCCGGAGATTGACATCGATGAGCCGAGCATGCGGAACTCAAATTTATTGCCAGTGAAGGCAAATGGTGAGGTGCGGTTTCTGTCTGTAGCGTCGCGCGCAAACTTCGGCAGAACGTGAACGCCGACCTTGATCTGCTCCTTCTCCTTGCCACCGTAGGGCGTATCGTTTTCGATAGCCTCAAGTATCTCCTCAAGCTCCTCGCCGAGGAAAACGGAAATGATCGCCGGAGGCGCTTCGGCGGCGCCGAGGCGATGGTCGTTGGCAGCACTTGCAACGGATATGCGCAGCATATCCTGATAATCGTCAACCGCCTGCAAAACGGCGCACAGCAGCAGCAGAAACTGCGCGTTCTCATACGGAGTTTCGCCCGGCTCAAGAAGATTTAGTCCCGTGTCGGTCGTCATCGACCAGTTATTGTGCTTGCCCGAGCCGTTAACGCCGGCAAAGGGCTTTTCGTGCAGCAGGCACACCATATCATACTTACGCGCAAGCTTCTGCATGAGCTCCATGGTTATCTGATTGTGATCTGCGGCAATATTTGTCGTTGTATATATCGGCGCAAGCTCGTGCTGAGCGGGAGCGACCTCGTTATGCTCGGTCTTCGCCAGAACACCGAGCTTCCAGAGCTCCTCGTCGAGCTCCTCCATGAACGCCGCGACGCGCGGCTTTATCGTTCCGTAATAGTGGTCGTCAAGCTCCTGGCCCTTGGGCGGCTGTGCTCCGAAAAGCGTTCTGCCGGTGTACATTATATCCTTGCGCTTTTCATAGATGCTTTTATCTATTAGAAAATACTCCTGCTCCGGACCAACGGTGGTCTTCACCGCGGTGACGTCTGTATTGCCAAACAGTCTCAAAATGCGAAGCCCCTGACGGTTTAACGCCTCCATTGAGCGCAGCAGCGGTGTCTTCTTATCCAGCGCCTCGCCGCCGTAGGAGCAGAACGCCGTCGGTATGCAAAGAACATTATCCTTAATAAACGCGTAGGATGTCGGATCCCAGGTCGTATAGCCGCGTGCTTCAAATGTTGCACGCAGGCCGCCCGTGGGGAAGCTCGATGCGTCCGGCTCGCCCTGAATGAGCTCCTTGCCGGAAAACTCCATGATTATTCTGCCGTTATCGCTTGGCGCAATGAAGCTGTCGTGCTTTTCGGCGGTTATGCCTGTCATAGGCTGGAACCAGTGAGTAAAGTGCGTCGCGCCCTTCTCAAGCGCCCAGTCCTTCATGGCGTTGGCCACGACCTCGGCTGTCTCGCCGTCGAGCCGCTCGCCGAGCTTTATGGAGCGCTGCACCTGCTTATATGCCTGCTTCGGGAGCCGCGCCTGCATGACGCAGTCGTTAAACACCATCGAGCCAAACATTTCTATAACATTTTTCATAAGCAGAGCCGCCTTTCGTGCTGCGGCGCTCAAAAGCGCCCTAATAGGTGAATTATATTCTAATCCTTATATATTTGTCAACGTCAACAGACAAAACCTCTTATAATCGTTGACAAATGTGTGACGGACGTGTATACTAACTGTGTTAATAAAAACCACACAGTTAAGGGCATATGAAAAACAAACTGAAAAATAATTTGCTGTGGATATTGCTTTTGGTCACAATATCCGCAATAACGATAAAGATAATCACGTCATGCTCAAAAGGCTTTTCGTGGGGGCGATTTCTTTGCTTTCTGAAGAATTCTGATACCCTGTGGATGATCCTTGCCGCCGTGTGCGCATTCGGCTTTATTTACTTTGAGGGACTTGGTCTGCGATGCACCTGCCGCTTTTTCGGACACGGCTTTTCCGCCGGAAAGAGCATAATTTTTTCCGCGTCGGACATTTTCTTTTCAGCGATAACCCCCTCGGCCACCGGCGGCCAGCCGGCCGCGCTCATTCTGATGATGAAAAGCGGAATTCCGGCGGCGGTGTCGGCTATCGCACTGCTTTTGAATCTTGTGATGTATACTGTGGCGATACTGCTTATAAGCGCGGTATGCTGCCTTGTTCATCCCGGCATACTGCTTCGCATGAGTCTCGCTCCAAAGCTGTTTATAGCCTTCGGCGTCATCGTTCAATTGGCGTTCATCGCGCTGTTTTTAATGTGTATCTTTAACGACAGGCTCATACTCAGCGTATGCCGCTGGGGACTGAAGCTTATGTGCAGGCTGCACATTTATAAGGACTACGATGTACAGTACGAAAAGCTGCTTGAGATGATAAAGCAGTATAAGAAATGCGGCGAGCTTTTACGGCGCGAAACAGGGCTTCTTATAAAGATCTTTCTGTGCAATCTGGCACAGAGGCTGTCGGTGATCCTGGTCTCGGTCTGCGTGTTTCTCGCGGTCGGCGGAAAGGCCGGCGACGCGTTCAAGGCCTTCTCGGTTCAGGCGTTTGCGGTTTTGGGCTCGAACGCCGTGCCGGTTCCCGGAGCTGTCGGCGTTGCTGATTATATCCTGCTCAGCGGCTTTAAGCAGCTCGTGCGCGACCCCGTGAGCATTGAGCTTTTAAGCCGCGGAGTGAGCTTTTATGCAACCATTCTGTTGTGCGGCATACTGCTGCTGTGCGTACTAATCAAAATGAAAACGGTGAAAAGACATGACCTCTAAGAAAATGACGTTCGGCCTTACCTGCTGCTATTTTAAGCACCTCGGCTGGCCGGCGCGCCGCATTATGACAAATCCGGTTCTCACCGCCGTAGTCGGCGCATATATGGATACAAGGCTGTCGGCACGGCGTATTGACGGCTTTATCCGCGCAAATGCCCTGGACATGAGCGACTATGTTAAGCAGGATTACCGCTGCTTCAACGACTTTTTCACCCGTCAGGTGAAGGACGGCGCACGCCCGGTGAACATGGAGTCCGATGCGCTCATCTCCCCCTGCGACGGCTATCTGTCGGCGTATAAAATAAGCAATGACTCGGAATTTGCGATAAAAAACAGCTGGTACAACGTTGATGATCTCGTCGGCGGCGCGGACATTGCCGGCGAGTACATGAACGGTACATGCCTTGTGCTGCGTCTCGGCGTTGAGAACTACCACCGCTACTGCTACATTGACGACGGCTTCAAAAGCCGCAACCGGCACATTCGGGGGCACTATCACCCCGTGCAGCCTGTCGTCGTGCGCAAAAGGCCGGTGTTCATGCAGAACACTCGCGAATACTGCGTCCTGTACACCGAAAACTTCGGCCCCGTCGTTCAGATCGAGGTCGGTGCGTGCCTCGTCGGAAAGATAGAAAACTACCGTCAGGCCGGCGTCATTCACCGCGGCGAGGAAAAGGGGCTGTTCCGCTTCGGCGGCTCAACGATTGTCCTGCTGTTTAAGGAAGGTGTGCTTGATCTGCCGCAGGAGCTTTTATCCGACACTCTGCGCGGCAAAGAACGCCCCGTGCGCTTCGGCAGTGAGATATGCAAAAAAGCTCAGGCCAAATGACCTGGGCTTTTAATCATCCTCCGCATATATTGTTGTTCAACAGGCCGGTGTTTCGTCGGAAAACGACAGAGGTGTAATTGTATAATCGGTACGGCAGCACAAATTTTGCACAATAATTATCTTATGTAACTGGTTATTTTGCTGTTTTTAAACTTTTTGTATGAATAGCATTGCAAGTGCTGTAATAAATCTGTATAATAATTGTTGACATATTGACACCGTAAATATTTTATTGGCCATTTATTTTATGTCAATGGAGCAAGGAGGAATATTATGAAAAATCGCATTATCAGCCTGATACTGGTGCTGGTGCTCGTGTTCACGCTGCTGCCGGTTTACGCCATTGCAGACGTCAATGCGGAAAACGCGCCCGAGGACGATTCGGGCATGACGCTTGAGCAAAGTCCGAACATACAGGCGCTCGTCGATCAGATAAGAAAATTGCTTAACGGCGAGCAAGACAGTGAGCAGCTCAAGACTCAGCTTAAGGAGCTTCTCAAGGACTTGACCGGCGATGAATTTAAAGAGCTGCTTGAAAAGCTCGGCGTCAAAGATGCCGAAACATTCATGAAGATGCTCGAGGGTCTTCTTAATAATAACGGCAGCATCGATCCCGATCTGCTCAAGACGCTGCTTGGGATGTTTATAAAAGATAAGGATATTCTTGATCAGCTGCTTAAAGGTCTCAACTCGCAGGAGCTTAAGGACTTGCTGCAGAAGCTTCTCGATGGCAAGTTTGATTTCAATGATCTGCTCACCAAGGAAAATCTTCAGAAGCTGCTTGATGAGCTCATGAAGAACGAGGATTTCAAGAAGCTGTTCGGTAACATCGACATAGACAAGCTCATCGAGGCTCTCAAGGGTCTGTTCGACGGCGAGGACAACGGATTTAACAGCGACATTGTAGCGCAGCTTCTTCAGGAGCTGCTTAAAAAGCTCGGCGACGGTGAGCTCAAGGAGCTTCTGGGAAAGCTCAATATCGATGAGCTGAAAAAGCTTATTAAAGATCTTCTCGATAAGAACGGAGACATCGGCGATATCCTTGGAAAGCTTGACAAGGACAAGCTTCTTGAGCTGTTCAAGCAGTTTATCGGCGACAACGAGACGCTCAAAAAGCTGCTGGAGAAGCTTGACTCCGACCAGATCGCGGATATACTCAAAAAGCTTCTCGAGGGCGGCTTTGACATAAAAGACCTGCTGAAAAATCTTGACGCCTACACCTTCCTCAAGTTCATCGCCGGTCTCATGGGCAGCGAGCTTGACGTTACCGGTCCCAATGACGTTACCGTCAAGGAGGGCGAGAGCGCAACGTTCAAGGTTAAGGTAAACACCGCGGGAACATATAAGTATCTGTGGCTCGAGCCCGACGCCGTTAAGAGCATCGACTTCGGCGGAATCGATCTTTCCGGCAGCGACAAGCTGCAGATCGTGCTCAAGCTTCTTGCGGCGCTCAAGAAGGTCTCCCTGAGCACCACCGATACCCTTACAATCGCAAAGGCCGCCGCGAGCGACAACGGCAGAGCCTTCGCCTGCATGATCTACAATATTGATCTTAAGAGCCCAACCATGTACATCACCAACGAGGCAAAGCTGACCGTTGCTGCTCACGAGCACACCAAGGTCATCGACACCCCGGCAGTTGCAGCTACCTGCACAAAGGACGGCTGCACCGAGGGCAGCCACTGCAGTGAATGCGGCGAGGTCCTCAGCAAATCCGAGGTTATCCCCGCAACCGGCCACAAGCTGGTATACAAGGTCTGCTCTGTCTGCGGCTATGAGGTTCCCTTCCCCTTCGTTGACGTTTCCAAGACCGACTGGTTCTACAACGATGTCAAGTACGTTTGGCAGCACGACATAATGAACGGCGTTTCGGATACGAAGTTTGCTCCCGAAACCAAAATGACACGTGCAATGTTCGTCACCGTTCTGTACCGTCTTGAGGGCTCCCCCGACGTAACGGGCATGGCAACGCCTCCGTTTACCGACATCGGCGCCAAGAACTTCGACTGGGCATACAACGCCATCGTTTGGGCATACAATACCGGCGTGACAAAGGGCACAAGCGCAACGACATTTGCTCCCGGCGTCGCGATAAGCCGCCAGGAGATCGTCACGATGTTCTATCGCTATGCAGGCTCGCCCGCTGTCAGCGGCTCGCCTATCTTCGGCGATTCCTCTGTTATCAGCTCCTGGGCACGTGATGCGGTCCAGTGGGCGAAATCCTTCGGCGTTGTCAACGGATACCCCAACGGCAACTTCGGCCCTGTCGATGCGACGACCCGCGGCCAAATGGCGGCAATGATTCATCGCTACATGCAGCTGACCAAAGTCCTGTAATCAATATACAAACATAAAAGCTTGTGCAGACTGATAACGAAGTATTAAAAAACCGAGTTACCGGGCACAGCAATTAAAAGAAAAAATCACCGAGTTTAGTCTGTTACGGACTTTACTCGGTGATTTTTGGTTCTATGTCAGTGGTACGCGTCCTGCTCCAGTATCCGCTTCTGAGAATCCGCTTCGCGCTGCTCGTGCAGCGGAAAGCTCATGCCGTACATGGGCATCGCTTCTTTTATAGTTCATCATCTGCCTGCTTGATCCGTTTTATTTCCATACAATAAATCTCCTTCCTGCACTGACGATTACGGCCACAGCGAAATTATCCGCTGTGGCCGCCGATTGCCTTTTAAGTCGGTATTTACATCATTACGGGAAGCTTCAGAACAAAGCTGTTGCAGTAGCGCGAGAGAATGGCCGCGACCTGCGCACGGGTCGCCGTGCCCTGCGGAGTAAGCGTGGTGGCGCTCGTGCCGCTTATTATCTTGGCGCCTATTCCCCACTGGAACGGCTGAGTCATCCCCTTGGATATCTGAAGGACATCCGAATAGCCAAGAATGTTGGTTGTGTCGTACTTTGCCACATCGTCGCCCGCGTAGTTTTTGGCATAGCGGAAGAGCATGGTTATCAGCTGCTCGCGGGTTACCTGTCCGTTCGGGTCAAACACCGTTGCCGAATAGCCGTTTATTATGCCGTTTGCAACGCCCCAGCGCACCGCCTCATAGTAATAGGCGCCGCTTGCGACATCGTTAAACCGGCATTCGCTTCCGGGAACGACCGGTGAACCTGACATGCGCCACAAAACGGTTATAAACTGCGCTCTGGCCGTCGGGTCACCGGGCGAGAACGTTGTTGCCGACGTACCGTTCATTAGCCCCATCGTGTAAGCAAAGCGAACGTTATTATAAAACCAGTCGCTCGTCTTGACATCCGCGAATTTGTTTATATAGCTGTTGTAGCCGCTGTTTGTGTATTGGGCAAACAGCGCTGTAATCGTGTGATCCTCGCCTACGCTTATGAACTGATATGCGCCGTTATCGTCGAGCGTTACGCTCTTGCCGTCAACGAGGACGTTCTTGATATAATAGCCCTCGGAGGCCTCGACGGTGAAGCTGAGCGTTTCGCCGCGTGCGACGTTCATCGTTTCGGGGCTTATCCTTCCGCCAGCGGACTGGGTGACATGGATTTTGAAATCATAGGTGATCTCGCCGTCGGTGTAGCTGTCATCGCCGGGGTACGGATCCATCCTGTCTCCTATCGCCCAGGTCGCCGTGAAGGTCGTCGCCGTCGGAACATCGACAGTGCTGCCGGCTGCGTACAGCTCCTCATTGGCCATCCAGCCGCGCAGATGATATCCGTCGTAGTAGATAAACGGCAGGCTTACCGCGCCGCTCTTATCCTCGAGCACGCCGACGATGCGGCTGCCCTTGTTGCGGTCGAGCGTCGCGTTGCCGATCTTTATCGTGCCGTAGTCGTATATTTCAGCGCCTCCGGTCGTTCTTATGCGGGCATTGCGCTCAACATTGAGCGTTGCGCGCTCCTTTATCGTAAGCTTGCTGCCGCCGGGTATCCTGTGCGGATTGCCGGAATCGAGCGCTGCGTTTACGATAAATTCGCCGCTGTAGAACGTCAGGTCATAGGCCGTCGGATCGTCGGTCTTGACGGTCTGTATGGTCAGGCTTTCCTTTGAATAGAACGCACTGTTGCACGAATCGTCTGACTTCATATGCGAATAGATAAATTTATCGCCGTCAAGGTTTATCGTGCCGCCGCTTTTTATGATGAACGTGCCGAGTATCTGATTCATGCTCTTAACGGAGACCTCGGACATGATGATCAGAGAAAAGTCAGATGTGTTGAGCGTTACGTCGTCGTCAAAAGCGATATCCTCGCGGTTTTTAAGCTGCGCATTTACCAGCAGCGTTACAACGCCGCCGCCCTCGGCGGAGTTTGCGTCCTTCAGCGCGGCCAGAACCGAGAAGTATTTCTTGTCCTTGAACTGCGCCTTATACTGCTTATAATCGTGTTCGCCCTTGGTGTCCGACGCTGAGATGAGCACCGGGAATCCAGTTACGCCCTGGAGGTAGTACTCCTTAGAGTCGCCTATACCCCAGTAGCAGTAGTTCACCTCCGGATGCGCGTCAACGTACATTTTCAGCGCGGAGGAAACGTTTTTTGTGCGCGTGCCCTCAACGTTGACATACTCTGCCATGACGCAGACAGCTCCGGTGCCGTTAAAGCTCTGCACCGTGGGGTACAGAATGCCCTTATCCGATGGGTATCCCTGCTGACAGGTGCCGTAGAGATAGTAGCAGTATTTAAGCTGCGTGCCGACAGGTGCGCCGGCTATTGCTCCGTAGGTGGATGCACCGTTTACAGCACCGTAGCTCGTGCAGTTTATGACCGTGCCCATATTGCCGCCGCCGATTATGCCGCCGGAGTTTGACGCACCCGCGACGGCACAGCTCGACCAGCAGTTTGCTATCGTGCCGAAGTTGAAGTCGGCGCAGATGGCGGCGGAGTTTACACCCTTGGACGTTACAGTGCCGCTTATACCGAGGTTCTTTACCACGGCGTTATTGCCGGTGACGTGGCCGAAGAAGCCCTGATCGTCTGCATTGCTGTTTATATACAGGTATTTGAGCGTGTAGCCCTGACCGTCGAATATGCCCTTGAACGGCTCCTTTGCCGTGCCGACAGGCGTCCATGAGGTTCCGCTCGCAGCCGAATACTGAACTGACATGTCGATATCATGGGTCATGAAGAATATGATCTTGCTTGTCTTATAGCCCTCGTTTACGTACTTTCTGAACGCGACGAGATCATCCATATTGCTTATGCTGTAGCAGCCGCCCTCAACGCCGTCGGAGCGTGTGCTGTACAGTGCGCGCATGGTGTTTGTCGCCTCATAATCTCCGCAGTAGCCGTCGTCGCCGCCCGTGCCGCTCATTTTGGGATTGACCAGCACCGGGAAGTAGCCGTTCGCACCGGGGATCTCCGTTATGGATGAGGCGGTGTGCCACGAGCAGTAAAGCTCGTTATTCTGCATATATACCCACGCATTGAGAGCCTCGAGCATATCGTCGCCGGTGTAGCTGTCAACGGTGATGGCGGTTTTGAGGGTGCACTTCTGGGTACCATCTACGTCGTACTTGAAGTACATGCAGTTATTAAACACACTGTCCTTATCGGTTTTGTTGTAGAAATCGTCAATAAGGCCGTAAAGATAATAGCAGTTATTGAAGGTCGAGCCGTTGGATCTTCCGACAAAGCCGGACTTCTCGCCCTCATCGCTGGTGGTGTACAGCGGTCCGTAGGCCGCGCAGTTTGAAATCGTGGAATTGTGCGCATAGCCGACAATACCGCCGACCTCGGTCGAGGCCTGGATTATTACAGACGACCAGCAGTTTTCGATGATACAGTCATTTGCTCTGCCGACGATGCCGCCGACCTCATCGTCTCCGAGCACCTCGCCGGCAACGCCGAGGTTTCTTATTGTGCTGCCCCAGCACTGACCGAAGAGACCCGCCATGTCAATAAAGTCGGAGACAAAATAAAGTCCTGTGACCGTGTAGCCGCAGCCGTCAAAGTTTCCGCGGAAATAGGTGATCGTGGATATGCCCTGGTGGTTATTGAGCGTTGTTCCGATGGGAACCCAGCCCGCGCCCTCCGTGTCAAGTCCCTGAGTTGTTATGTTTACGTTGTCCGTAAGATAGAAGTTTGCCTTTTTGGTCGAATAGCCTTCCTGGACATACTTTGACAGAAGTCCAAGCTCGTCGCCGGTGGATATGCTGTAGTTTCCGCCGGGCAGAGCGTCGGCCTTGCTCTCGTAAAGCTCGGTCATCGTGGCCGTGCACTTGTAAGTGACATTGTACGGGTTATCGCTGCGGTCGGTCTCACCGGGCTGCTCGCTTATGTATTCAAGCGGGGAGGGATCGTTAAAATAAATATGTGCCGGGAAGCTGCCGCGCAGACGTGCAATGCTCGCAGCCGATTTATCCTGCTTCCAGTGGCGCATGTTCTGTCCCTTGCCGAGGGTATCGACCCAATAGTTGAGGGCATTGAGCACCTTGACTGTCTTCTGACCGTTTATATTGACGCTTCTCGTCAGGTTATATTCGCCGCTTGCGACCTTGAAGGCCAGGGTGAGGCTGTATGTTCCGGCATTGGGCGTTCCCGAAACGTCGGAGTTGTCGTTGCTGTAGTAGCAGTACTGCACGGTGCTGTTTACGGTCGACTCGCCGACGATGCCGCCGTATTTGTGATTATCGGTCGCCGTGCCGTACATGGTGCAGTTATAGATCTTTGCGTTATCCATGTAGCCGGCTATACCGCCGGTTGCCTTATCGCCGTTTACGTTCATGCTCACCCAGCAGTTTTCGACCGTACCTGCTCTGAGAAAGCCGACTATGCCGCCGGCATAGTCGTTTGCGGTTATGCCGCCGCCGACGCCGACGTTTTTGATGACCGCCTGCTCGCTGTTGACATAGCCGAACAGTCCTCCGGGATCGTTAGTCTTATTGATTATCAGCTCGTTTATAACATAGCCCTGGCCGTCAAAGACGCCCTTGAAGCTGTTGGTCTCGCTGCTGCCTATGGGCACCCAGCTCTCGCCCTTGTAGAACGAGCCGTTTACGACGATGCTCAGGTCCGCCGTGAGGAAGAAGGTAGCACCCGATGTATTGTAGCCCTCGTTTACGAACTTTGCGAGCATTTCGAGCTCTTTAACATCGCCTATGCTGTAGCATATGCCGGGCTGAGCGTCGGTTTTCGACTCATAAAGCGTTTCCATAGGCACGCTGTTTGTATAAACGGGTGTTTCGGAGGCGTAGCCGGGGTATGCCAGCATTGGATACCGGCCGCCGACGCGGTCAATGCTGTCGGCATCGGTGTTAAATGTCCATTTGCGCCATCTCGTGCCGCTGTCTGCCGAGACCCATGCATTGAGCAAAGCCAGAAGATCGTCGCTGGTCACGCCGCCGACGGTCTTCTCCGTTTCGGTCGGACACATCGTGGGGCTGGATGCAAAGCGCATGGTGTCTATGCGGCTGGCCGAATCCTTGCTGCCGATATCGTTATCGGCGCTGTAATAGGTATGGTAGACACAGCTTATCTCTGCATTCGTCACCTTGCCGGCAACGGCGCCGATATTTCCCGTGCCGCTTACCTTGCCGTAGTTTGCGCTGTTTATGATCCTGCCGCCGTTGACGATAGCGGCAAGGCCGCCGTTATTGCCCGTGCCGTTTACGCGAACCGCACTCCAGCAGTTCACTATCTTGCCGGAGAGGACAGAGGCTATGCCCGCGGCGTCAGCGCCGTTGGATACGCCGTTTACGCCGAGGTTCATAATGACCGCATTGGAGCCTGCGTTTTTGAACAGATATGTTATCAGACCGAGAACAGCATAGCCGCAGCCGTCGAGTGTTCCTTCAAACGCGTGCTGCGATGTGCCGATGCCGTTCCAGGTGTTGCGGCGCATGTTGACGTCCCCCTTCAGATAGAAGGTGACGCCCTTTGTATTTCTGCCGGCCGCAACATAGTCGGCAAGCGCTATGATATCGTCGTTATTGACGATACGGTAGTTCTGCCCGGCCACGGCGTCGGCGCTTCCCCTGAGAAGCTGCTCGACCGAGCCCGTGCATTCATAGCCGATGCTGTCAAGTGCCGCGGCTTCCGGAGCGAAGCAAAACAGTCCCAGCACCATTGTCAGGCACAGGAACATGCTCAGCACTCTTTTAACGCTGTTTTTCATGCTTTTGTCCTCCTTGAGGATATCTGAAAATTCATAAGCGGGCACAAGCCGCCAAGCCGTATAATGCCCCATAGTTACATTACATCATTTTTATTATAAATTAATCAGAGGGCATTGACAATATATTTTTTCGCAAATAAAATAGTGTAAATAAGCAGGCCTGCCGAAAAGGAAAGCAGGAGCATATCTGATGATATGCTCCTGCAAATTTGATTTTTTGCTATATAAATTCGTCGCTAATTAAGCATTAAGCCATATGCTCACACGAAATGAAGTAGCAATGAACATGCATAAAAAGCACTTTGCTCATCATGTCATATCGCAATAATTACGGCACATACCGCTCCTATCAGGCAGATAGCTCCAGCACAAACACCGACTATTTTAAGAAAGCGTGTTTTTAAAAGCGTAAGGCTTAGCACAAGTGCAGCAATACCCAAAAATGCTGTAAATGCAATATCGGTCAGCGTAATTGTTCCGACAGGGGTAATGGGCTCGGTAGTAATTTGCAGAGATAGCGAAGATACAATACCGACGCCAATACACGCAACGATGAACAGTGTCCATATTAAGGTTCGCAAATTTCTCATTTATTTATTTTTTCCCCATGTTCTATAACATAGCCGGCAAATTTCTCCCAGTTAATGCCTACTCTTACTGAGCCGCCATATCCTAGGTGTAGCTTGCGACAACGCTGCGGCTGCTGTTGACTATACGGACAACTTCGCCCTGCGCGTTGAGCACATAATAGTACAACGTATTATTGTACTTCATCGCCAGCGGCTGGCAAATAATCTGTTTTTTAATATACACCGTGCACGCCGCGCTGTCAAACATTATTAACACGGACGCAAAGCTCACAAAAAGCAAGAAAAAGACCCGAAAGCCTTAGCTTTCAGGTCTTCAAAGTTGGTGGAGAATAGCAGACTCGAACTGCTGACCTCTCGCGTGTGAGGCGAGCGCTCTAACCGGCTGAGCTAATTCTCCGGAGCTTTTGTATTATAGCATGGTACACCGAATAATTCAAGGAAAAATTACGCCGCACTGCAAAATGGCAGTGCGGCGATGGTATTATCAGTCGAATTTCGGCTGAGCTTCGTAATCGGTGTACTGGCGGTCGAACTTCTTCTCCTCCGGCAGGAGATCGAGGCCTATGGTACCGCCGGGATTCATATTGTACTTCGGGTCAAAGTAGTTTTTGAGCACCTTGAACACGCCGTACTCCTTCTCGCCGACGTAGCCCTCGAGCCAGGGTGCGAACATCTTGCCTATGCCGTGGTGGTGGCTTATCGACGCGCCGGAGCGCTGGATAGCGTCGAGAATGGTAGTGTGGTATGCCTTAAACGCCTTCTCATCCTGCATTTTAGTCAGGAAAATGAAGTACAGATTCGCGCCCTGCGGATAGCAGTGCGACATATGGGTCGTGACGACCGTGTTGGGCAGTGCATGGCAGACCTTGCGGACATCGAGGTGTACCTGCTCCATGTTCGACCAGTTGACGGTACACTCGAGGGTGTCGGTTGTGATGCCGAAGTCCATGAGCGTATCGCGCAGGTACGGATCGTTGAAGCGGCCCTTCTCCCAGCTCTTTGTGACATAGCCGGTCAGTGGTAGACCGCCGTGCCGGCGCGCGATCTTTGCGATGTTCTTCGCAACGTTTTTGGAATAGCCCTTCTCGCCGTCGGTAAAGCCGAGGAAAAGGCAGCGCTCCATGTCCTTATAGCCGAGCTTATCGAGCAGCGGGTACAGCGGCGTGTCGTCAACGTTATACAGTCTGAGCATCATGCTCGTCTCCTCCTGGTCGGACAGGCGGAACACGGAGGAGTAGCCGCACTCGTGCTGCATCATCTCTCGCGCTGCCTTCATTGCCTCGTCCCAGGTTTTAAAGATATAGGAGAATCTCTTGCGGTTCTCCGGCATCCAGCGGAATATCTTCAGCGTGACCTCTGTCAGAACGCCGAAGGTGCCCTCCGAGCCCATCATGATCTGGTTAAGATCCGGGCCGCAGGCCTCGCGCGGATAGTGGCTGGTGGTGATGGTGCCGATGGGAGTCGCGTACTTCTGGCTCAGGACGATGTCCGCGATGCAGCCGTAGTAGGTGCTGTTCTGACCGGCGCCGCGGGTCACGACCCAGCCGCCGACGGAGGAGTACTCGAAGCTCTGCGGAAAATGCCCGCAGGTGTACTGGCGCTTTGCGCCGAACAGCTCCGGGGCCGCCTGAAGCGTCTTTTCGAGGTCGGGACCGGACATACCGGCCTGAACTGTGATGGTCTGGTCGATCTCGTTGAAGGAAAGCACCTTGTTAAAGCGCCGTCTCATATCAAGCGAGATACCGCCCTTTACGGGCTCAACGCCGCGTGTTACGGAGCTTCCGCCGCCGTAGACGTACAGGGGTATATCGTGCTCGGTCGAGTACGCAACAATTTTCTCGACCTGCTCGGTCGTGTCAGGGTACAGTACAACGTCGGGTACTGAGTCGATGATCTTGTGGCGCAGGCGGAGGATATCATATGCGGTAAAACCGTATGCAACAGCAAGACGGTCATAGTCGGAAACGGAGAAGCCCTCCTCGCCGACGATCTGCTTGAGCGCGTCAAGGTGCTCCTGCGCAAGCTTCACGGGATGGTCGGAAAGATCGACGGGATCAAAGCCTATATCGTCGGAGTACTCCCTGAAGTCATCGTCGGTGAGCTTGAATACCTCCTTCATCATCTTGTAAAGAGATTCCTTAGGAAATTTAAAGAACTCCGGATCGCCCCAGCGGAATATAGAGCGATAGCTGTTCGACGGCGCGGGGGTGTTAACCCATTTGGGCTCGAAGCCCTCGTACTGCTTATGACTCATCAGATCATGTTCCTTTCTTTGAGGTTGTTCATCGTTGCGTACAACGGTCTTACGTTCTTGTAGATCTTGCGGTAGACCTTGTTGTACATATTCATATAAGTCTCATGGTTCTTTGGATCGGGCGTGAATACGTCCTTTTCGTGAACCATGCTCTTTATCGCTTCGTCGAAGCTTTCAAACTCACCCTTTGCGACGAACGCGACCATCGCCGCGCCCAGTGAGCAGGCCTCGTGAGTGTGTATACGCTTGACGGGCAGGCCGAAGGTGTCGGCAAGGATCTGACATGCCAGATTGCTCCTTGATCCGCCGCCGCCGACATAGAGCTCCTTTATGTGCTTTTTGCCGCGCCTTTCCATGCTCTTCATGGACATGTACAGCTCAAGGCAGATGCCCTCTATGATGGCGCGATAGATGTGATATTTAGTGTGGTAGTCGGAAAAGCCTATTATTGCGCCGTAGGAGTCGGGCTTGAGTACGTCCGGCGTCCAGTACGGCTGGAGCATGAGTCCCTGACAGCCTGCCGGGATCTCGGCGGCCTTTTTGTTGAGGATCTCCTCGGGCGATACGCCGAGTCTTTCGGCCTCGGCCTTATCCTTGTCACCGAACTCCTTTATGAACCAGCTGAGCATCCAGAAGCCGCGGAACACCTGTATCTCCGGGTTCCACG
>ENA-ORNF01001006-ORNF01001006.1-human-gut-metagenome-genome-assembly--contig:-NODE-1006-length-26533-cov-3.395876_pt1 | contig 26533 bp, 28 predicted proteins | sample MGYA00242110_ERZ509012 | MGnify/ENA primary metagenome ERZ509012 (study PRJEB26280, sample SAMEA2338714) | human gut metagenome | biome: human gut; feature: human-associated habitat; material: faeces...
GATTAAAATATAAGATGTTTCCGATTGAAGTGAAGTCAGGAAAGCAATACAAAACGACCTCATTAAATAATTTCAGAGAAAAATACAAGGAGCGCATAGGGGAAAGTTATATTATTCATCCAAGAAATTTAATTGTAAAAGATGGAATTATATGTATTCCACCATATATGACGATGAATATATAAAAATCTGACATACACACTTGACAATATCACTCTGAGCGTGGTGTCGGTGAAGGTATCCGCACCTGTGGCGTGCCAAGAGAGGAACTTTTTGTCGTATCAAAAGTAGCTGCCGAGCACAAAACTTATGAGGAAGTAAAAGCCGGCATTGATGAGACATTAAAGAAGATGGGACTGGATTATCTAGATATGATGATTATTCACAGTCCACAGCCATGGGCAGAAGTAAACCAGAGTGAAAACAGATACAAAGAAGGCAACCGTCAGGCATGGAAAGCACTGGAGGAAGCATATAACGAGGGTAAACTCAAAGCAATCGGTGTTTCAAACTTCCAGATTGAAGACCTTGAGAGCCTTATGGAAACAGCAAAAGTAAAGCCGATGGTCAATCAGGTGCTTTGTCATATCAGCAACACACCTCTTGAACTGATTGAATTCTGTCAGAAAAGTAATATATTGGTAGAGGCATATTCACCAATCGCACACGGCGAGATTTTAAATCAGCCGGAGGTTAAGGCAATCGCTGATAAGTACGGCGTAACAGTTCCGCAGCTTTGCATCCGGTATACACTCCAGCTTGGTGCACTTCCACTGCCAAAGACAGCAAATCCAGAGCATATGCGTGATAATGCAAACGTTGATTTTGTGATTTCGGATAGCGATATGGAGAAATTAAAGGCGGTGGAACGTATTCAAAGCTATAGTGAATTCAGTGGATTCCCGGTTTATGGCGGAAAGATGTAAAGGATTTGAATGTCATATAAATTTGTAATTGCCGAAAAACCTTCGGTGGCACAGTCCATTGCGAAGGTAATCGGTGCAGATAAGAGAGAGGCGGAGATTGAAGGATTTAAGCCGGAACCAATCTACAGACTTTCCATCAGCTGCGGAAACATAACTGAAAAGGCTTGTTAACTCACCTGTTGTCAAGCTTCCGCCGACAATCATTTTAGCACCTACCCATGAGATAGCGATAATACAGCCATACATAGCTGTCATCATAGCCGGATTGTTTAATGCTAATCGTGATTCAGCTTTAACGTAAAGCTTATATATAAGAGAGGCGGCTTTATTAAATTTTTCTTTTTCATAATCTTCTCTAACATAAGATTTAACAACTCGAATTGCTGTGACATTTTCTTGAACACTTGCATTCAAATCATCATATTTTTGAAAAACATGACTAAATATAGGAATTGTTTTCCATAGTATGAAAGCTATAACAGCCGTCAAAAATACAATAGCAATGCAGAAAATTCCACCCATTTTTGCACTAATATATAACGCCATGATAAGAGCACTGATTAAACTGATAGGGGCTCTTACACACATTCTGATAATCATTTGATAAGCATTTTGAAGATTAGTAACATCGGTTGTTAGTCTTGTTATCAATCCGGCAGTGCTGTATTTATCAATATTTGAAAATGCAAATGTTTGTATATTTTCATACATTCCATCTCTTATATTACTTGCAACACCGGCAGAAGCGATAGCAGCGTATCTACCTGCCAATACTCCACAAGCAAGGCCTAAAACTGCTGTCATAATCATACATAAACCGTAAAAATAAACATTGTTTATATTTCCGGATTCAATGCCATTATCAATAACTGACGCCATGAGCATTGGAATAATGAGCTCCAGGATAACCTCTAATACCGTAAAGACAGCAGCTAAAACAGACGCTTTTCTATACGGTTTTATTTGTTTCAATAAAGTCTTTAACACGACAATTCCTCCTTTGACTTTTGGTGATATATACTATTAGTGATAGATAAATGCGTTAAATAATTGCCAACAAATAGTATGTTGGCATGGTTAACAGGTTATCTTTGGCTGTAAAATGCTTGTATTTTATCTATGATTTTTAGCAAACATAAAGAATCTTTTTCACCGAGATAAGATAATAATTTACTAAATTCATTTAATGCTTCTTTTTCTGTTTCAGTAAAAACTTCTTTTCCTTTTTCTGTTATATAAACCATAACTTTTCTGCGGTCAAAAGAATCATGAACACGTTTTATATATTCCTTGCGTTCTAAGCTGTTCAACGTATTTGCCACTCTTGCGGTAGATAAGTTGAAACGCTCGCTTAATTCCTTTGGATTTGTCTCACTTTTTTCATACGTTAAAAAACCAAGCATTGCCATTTCGCCTTGTGATACCTTCTGCATTTTTTTAATAGGCTCACGTTGCATTAAACCAACAAGCATAAATAACTGTTTTGCCATTTCTTCATTATTCATGAAATCACCTCCGATTTAACTATCACTAATAGTTACTATTATATTTAGTTTTTTTGCTTTGTCAATAGATAATAGAAAAATCAGCGGGAGTATCCAACCGAATCGAAGGTCGAGATATTAAAACGGATACGTTGGAGTTATGAAAGTTATTTCGAAGTCAGAAAATGTGACAAAGTGTATCGCTGTGGAGAAAGATGAAAACTTATGATAGCCTGATTGTTAAAGGCTACTACAATCGGATAACGGTCACGCATACTGGCAAGAGATGTTAAAGCACATTCTGATCCAGGTGTAGTCTTTAAATTCTTTTCAGCTTCCCAGCAGTCAATGCGAAGCATATAACCTGCACTGGTATAAACATCAATGCTGTTTCGCTTGGGATTATATTCTGCAAATATCGTTCTCATCGTATCAAATCTCCTCATCGTTCAATCAATCATTTTGTGTTATACTGTTTTAGATGATTTTCTTTCTCTTGTTTTATCCCTTATCAGAGTTCGTAAACGTCAAATCTGCTGGTAGAAAAAGTTAAAAATATCATGGATATAATGTTAGAAATGATAAGAAAAATGAGTTAAAATACAAGAAAAAGGAATATGTAAAGGGGAAATTCTATGGAATATTCAGCCATTTTTCATGATATGGATAAAAGATTCTGCTATGCAATTGCAAAGGATTTATTCGTGATACGTGTACAGGTAAAAAAAGATGATATAAAGGACATCATTCTTCACTATGAGGATAAGTATATACCAATGGAAAGGAAGGATACGCGAAAGACGATTCCGATGAAAAAGGTTGCCACCTCACAGTTTCATGATTATTATGAAGCGGAGATTCAGATGCATTTGATATGTCTCCGCTATTTTTTTGAGTTTACGGACATGCAGGGGGAAAAGATATATTACGGCAATTATGAGTTTGATAAGCAATGCATTACAAACAGGGATAGGATGTTTGACTGCCCGCAGAACCTTAGAGAAGAAGAAATGTTTGAGGTGCCTGAGTGGGCAGCAAACAGGGTCGTGTATCAGATTTTTCCGTCTCGTTTTGCAGCATCACAGCCAGTAGAAAAAAAACTGTGGTATAAAGCACCAATTACGCCTATGGATGACCTGCATGGTGATCTTAGAGGAATTATAGAGCATCTGGATTATATTCGAAATCTGGGGATTGATGTTTTGTATATGACACCCATCTTTAAATCGAATTCATGTCATAAGTACGATACCATTGATTATTACCAGATTGATCCTTCATTTGGAACAATAGAGGATCTTAAGGAACTGGTACAAAAAGCACATGCGCGTGGAATGAAGGTAGTTATGGATGCAGTGTTCAACCACACAGGAAAAGAGTTTTTTGCATTTGAGGATATTCTGGAAAAAGGAGAAAAATCGAAATACCTGAACTGGTATTTTATCGATAAATTTCCACTTAAAAGTGAATCTGACGAGCTTCCGAATTTCAAATGTTTTGGATATTATGGTGGAATGCCAAAGCTAAATCTGAAAAATCCTGAAGTTGAAAAGTATATTACAGATGTTGCATGTTACTGGATCAAGGAATGTAATATTGATGGATGGAGGCTTGATGTAGGAGATGAAATCAGCCATTTCTTCTGGAAAAATTTCAGAAAGGCAATCAAGACAGTAAAAAAGGATATGCTGATAATAGGAGAAATCTGGCACTACGCAGGAGATTTTCTTGAGGGCGATGAATGGGACACAGTCATGAATTATCCTTTTTATCTGAATCTGATCGATCTGCTTGCAGACGAAAAAATTAATGTCAGCCAGTTTGTACAGAATCTGGGATATTTGAAGGGACGCTTAAATAAAAAGTGTTATCCTCTTATGTGGAACCTGATTGACAGCCATGATACAGCAAGATTTTTACATCTGTGTAATGATAATAAGAAAAAGCAGCACCTTGCAGCAGCGTTTCAATTGTTATTACCTGGCATGCCTATGATTTATTATGGAGATGAGTTTGCGATGCCGGGAGCAAATGATCCGGATTGCAGACGAGGAATGTACTGGGACAAAGAATATCAGGATAAAGAGATGTTTAAATGGTATAAACAACTGCTACAGGTTCGAAAAACACATACATGTATTGTAGAGGGTGAATTGATTGAAACAATCGCAAGGGATGAGGAAGATACGATTGTTATGATTAGAAAAAATGGGAAAGAGATAATAGCATTGATCTTTAATTGCAGTAGTAGTGTGAGAGAATTTAATGAGTACGCGCAAAAATATAATTTACTGAAAGAGAATGTCTTTGATGGAAAAGTAGAGGGGCTTGATGCTGCGGTAATAGTACTTTAAGAAAAAGAGACGCATTAAGGTAAAAAAGTATAAAGTGATGAACAAGGCAGGCACCTTAAGAGTCATATTCTGGGATGCCCGCCTTGTTTTTTTGTCTTTGCCGGGATGATCTGAATGGGTAAAAAATCACAATGAAATAAATTTTTTGTGATAAAATAGAGAAGATGAGATGGAAAGGAAGGAAAAAAACAGAATGATCACAACACTTTTATGGGATATGGATGAAACATTGCTTAATTTTGCTGCGGCGGAGAGGGCAGCATTGAACGCTTTGTTTCAGGAATTTGGATTTGGGGAATGTTCCGATGCCATGCTGCAACGTTACTCGAAAATAAACAGGAGTTATTGGGAACGTCTGGAACGAAAAGAACTTACCAAACCGGAAATCCTGGTTGGAAGGTTCCGGGATTTTTTCGAGGCAGAGGGACTTGATGGCACAGTTGCTGCGGAATTTAATGAAAAATATCAGTTAAGTCTTGGCGATACGATTGTTTTTCGGGATGACAGTTATAACATCGTAAAGTCTCTTCGTGGAAAAGTGAAACAGTATGTAGTTTCCAATGGAACAATTGCAGCTCAGACGAAAAAGCTGCGGCTTTCCGGTTTTGGGGAATTGATGGACGGAGTTTTTTTATCCGAAGATCTTGGCGTTGAGAAGCCGGATATTCTTTTTTTTAAGAAAGTATTTGAAGAAATCCATCCGGAAGATAAATCGCAGGTTATGATCGTGGGCGATTCCCTGACCAGTGATATACAGGGCGGAAATAACGCGGGGATCATGACCTGCTGGTATAATCCGGAGCAGAAGCCGTATCAGGGCGACTTAAGGATCGATCATGAGATAAGGGATCTGCATGAGGTATATGATCTTATTTGATGCAGGAAAAAGATGTGCTCATAGATCAGAAAACATGAAAGGATGTTCGGAGGTCACTATGGATCAGTTGAAAAAAGGAACAGCATACTATCATCTTCCCGGATTATTTGAATTTTACGAACTGTACCTTGCGTTTTTACCCTTGTACCGTGAGCACAGGGAATATTTTTATGACTGGTGTGAGATAGGCTCCATCTATGGCGCACCGGCAGATTGCATCTGGGGCGGGGGACGCGTGGGTTTCGGGGATGCCGGCCCGAAAGAGGTGCTGGCGTTACTGCAGGAATACGGGATCTCTGCCCGGCTGACATTCAGCAATTCCCTTCTAGGTGCAGAGCATCTTTCGGATAAAAAATGCAATGCTCTCTGTGCACTATTTGGAGAAAAGGAAGGCGTTTCAAATGGTGTCATTGTCCATTCGGATCTACTGTTAGATTATTTGAAAACAAATTATCCAGAGCTCTATCTTGTTTCTTCTACCACCAAAGTCCTGACGGATTTTGAACAGTTCGTAAGTGAAGTAAAGCGGGAGGAGTTCCGCTATGTTGTACCGGATTTTCGGTTGAATAAGGCTTATGGACAATTAGACAGGCTGACGGATGAAGAAAAAGATAAAGTGGAATTTTTATGCAATGAGTGCTGCTGGTTCGGGTGCAAGGACAGGAAACGATGTTACGAAGGCGTCAGTTATAAAAACCTTGGGGAAAATGTGCCGGAACACCATTGTGCGGCTCCGGATGCAGGGGAGGGATATCTTTTTTCCAAGGCAATGGAAAATCCGGGATTCATTGGTATCGAGGAGATCCAAAAGGTTTATTTACCAATGGGATTCTCCAATTTTAAGATTGAAGGACGGGGGCTCGGCAGTGCACTGATCCTGGAATTTCTTCTTTTTTATATGACAAAGCCGGAGTATCAGCTTCATGTCAGAGAAAAAATATATCTGGATAATATGTTGGACCTGTTTTGAGTGTATGCAAAAGGCATGCACTCAAAACATTTTATAAGAAAAAAAGTGTTTCCGATTCAAACAAGTATGTTATAATTGGCTTAATTAGGAATGAACGGAGGATATGAAATGGCAAAAGAGAAAAAACAAGTAAACAAGAAAGGGATAAAGTATCAGATCGAAAGCAAGGACTTTCCATTATTGCAGTTATGGCATTGATCTCCGTACTGGTAGTTGTAGATGTTTATAATCTGCTGATCAATGCAAACAACACAGAGCTGCAGCTGGATTAAGAAGCGGTGTCACTTCAGGTGGAAAAGTACTTTGAACCATTTGAACGTATGGTAGAACAGTTTGCACTCGATAAAGATGTAAAGGAACTGTTGACTACGACAAAAGCTGGCGAACGTATGCCAGACAATGCAATATATTCAACGGTGCTTGAGAAGATGGTTGAAGTGGCAGATGTAATGGAGCAGAGCAAGACACAGATGGCGCAGATGCGTGAAGCTATGGATAAGATCCAGGAGACAGCACAGATGGCAGATGTTCAGATGAAAAATATCGATCAGATCCGTGATGTTATTGATGATATGTCACAGGTGGTTCAGGATAACTCCGCTATGGCAGAGGAAACTTCCGCAACCAGTGAGAAATTAGCAGCACAGTCCGTTACATTAAATGAACTTGTGCAGAAATTTGAGTTAAACTAATTTTGTTAAGAAAGAAATAAAGCCATACAGAAGTTCACAGGCGGAGAGTGGAATAAGAACGATTCGTTTGTGAACTTTGTTTATTTCAGTAAGTTTAAAGGGAGCAGGAGCAGTGAAAAAAGGATATCTCATCACAATTTTTATCATCATAGCAGCAGTCATTGTCGGCATCGTGGCGGCAAAATTCCACCATCTAAATCAACGTCATGATGCGGTGAATCAGTTTTATTATTACATGAACACATTTCAAAACGAAGAACAGGTCGAGGTTCTTAGGGATACGGTCTGTTATGAAGATGACATCATTGGCTGGTTCTTTTACGAAAAAGACAATCAGGTCTATATGAGTCTCGAATATATGCAAAGGGATTCAAGCAATAAGAAGGTGTTTACCACAAGCGATTTCCCGGTTCCGTTTACAAAAGAAACGCTTGCCGATCATGACATCTGGAGCCGGACTGAGAGAAATGGAAAAAATCAGATCCATGCGGAGTATATCAGATCGGATGTAACCGTATTAAATATTGATGTAACCTATTTCTGCGAGGGTTCCTGCGGGGAGTATTTTGCCGATATTACGGTTTCGGATGCCAAAACGGGAGAAGAATATTATTCAAATGCTGAGAATTAAGAAATGGATGCAGGAGGAAAGTGGAGCAAAGGAGTAATGCAAGATGGGAGACAGACCAAACGAACCAAAGTATATTAAGGTAAAAGGGGCAAGAGTACATAATCTGAAAAATGTAGATGTGGATGTTCCCCTGCATCAGATCGTAGGGATTGCAGGCGTGTCCGGTTCCGGTAAATCGTCACTTGCACTTGGTGTTTTGTACGCAGAGGGATCGAGACGGTATTTAGAGTCCCTTTCTACCTATACCAGAAGACGGATGACAGGAGCGGCAAAGGCCCAGGTCGATGAAGTGTTGTATGTTCCGGCGGCTCTGGCACTGCATCAACGTCCGGGAGTACCGGGGATCCGCAGTACATTTGGAACCGGGACGGAATTATTGAACAGTCTGCGGCTGATGTATTCCAGATTGGCATCGCACCGTTGTCCGAACGGACATTATGTCCCGCCTACGCTAAAAGTGGCGGCAGAGCAGGAGATCTTGTGCCCGGTGTGTAGCGAAAAGGTGCATGCGCCAAGCGCGGAAGAACTTGCATTTAATTCACAGGGGGCATGTCCAAAGTGCAGTGGTACCGGAAGTGTCCGCACTGTAGATCTGGATTCGCTCGTACCGGATGATACCTTAAGTATCGATGAGGGAGCGGTCGCGCCATGGAACAGTCTGATGTGGTCATTAATGACGGATGTCTGCCGGGAAATGGGCGTGCGTACCGATGTCCCGTTCCGGGAGTTGACAGATCAGGAGAAAGACATCGTTTATCATGGACCGGCGGAAAAGAAACACATATTTTATAAAGCAAAGAAATCCAATCAGGCAGGAGAACTGGATTTTACCTATTACAATGCGATCTATACAGTGGAAAATGCTCTGGCGAAAGTTAAAGATGAAAAGGGCATGAAACGGGTCGAAAAATTCTTAAAAGAGGATATCTGCCCGGAATGTGGAGGAAGCAGGCTTTCAGAGGCAGCGAGAGCTCCAAAACTCCGTGGCATCGGATTAGTGGAAGCCTGCCAAATGACACTAAAAGATCTGGTGGACTGGGTGGCAGGAGTACCGGATTCTCTGCCGGAAGAGATGCGCCCCATGGCGGAAGCCATCTGTGAATCTTTTCAGACGGTTGCCAAAAGGCTAATGGATCTTGGATTGTCTTACCTTTCACTTGACCGGGCAGCCGCAACGTTATCCACTGGAGAAAGACAACGCATGCAGCTTGCGAGAGCAGTGAGGAACCGCACGACAGGCGTTCTGTATGTGCTTGATGAGCCATCGATCGGGCTGCATCCTTCAAATATAAAGGGACTCAACGATGTGATGCACGATCTGATCTCAGATGGCAACTCCATTCTTCTGGTGGATCACGATACACAGATTTTATCAGAGTCGGACTGGATCATTGAGATGGGACCGGAAGCCGGTGCAAAGGGCGGCTATGTAATAGCAAAAGGCAGTATTCCGCAGATCATTGCAGACAAAGCTTCCATGATAGGTCCGTTTCTGGCAGGAACCGCAAATACACGTATCCGAAGACCGGTAGAGGAAAATGAAATCTTTGCACAGGGAAAACTGCATCTTTCTACAGATCAGATCCATACGGTAAAACCTTTAGAGGTGGATATCCCCAAGGGCAGGCTTACGGTAGTGACCGGTGTGTCCGGCTCCGGCAAGACCACCATGGTTTTAGAAAGCCTGATCCCCGGTCTGGAAGCCGCGTTAAATGGAGAGCAGCTGCCAAAACATGTAAAGAGCATATCAGCGGAGGGCATTTCCCATGTAAAACTGATCGACGCATCGCCGATCGGGATCAACGTCCGGTCAACCGTTGCAACGTATGCCAACATACATGATGAGCTTCGTAAAATCTATGCTAAGACAACGGATGCCAAAAATCAAAAGTACAAAGCAGGAGATTTTTCTTATAATACCGGGAAATTAAGATGTCCGGTTTGTGATGGAACCGGACAGATCAGCTTAGATGTGCAGTTTTTGCCGGATGTGGATGTGCCTTGTCCGGAGTGTGACGGTTCCCGGTACGGGAGAGAGGCATGGCAGATCTTTTATGAAAATAAAAAGGGGGAAAGGTACTCCCTGCCTCAGTTGATGGAAATGGATGTCAATACGGCATTGCAGGCAACAGAGGATTTAAAATTAGTGCACCAACGCCTGGAAGTCCTTAAAAATCTGGGACTTGGTTATCTGACCTTAGGGGAGGAGACACCAAGTCTTTCCGGTGGAGAGGCACAGAGACTGAAGCTTGCCAGTGAAATGGGCAAGGGACAGTTGGATTCGGTATTTATTTTTGATGAGCCGACCATAGGGCTGCATCCGCTTGATGTGCAGACTCTACTTGGTGTATTTCAGGCACTGGTGGACAATGGAGCGACGGTGCTTGTCATTGAACATGATCTTGATGTCATCCGCAATGCGGATTATATGATCGATATGGGACCGGGTGGCGGAGAGGAAGGTGGCAGAGTGGTTGCTGTCGGAACGCCGGAGCAGGTGGCACAGAACAAAGACAGTGTTACGGGAAAATATCTGTGATAAATGAAATGGCAGGGGAAGTTGTGTCACAGTTAGATTATGACTTTTCCAAAGCCGATCAGGACAAGGCGATGGGGTATGGTGTCATTGCCAGAACGATCGTGTTGGACGGGATGGTAGAGCAGTATTTAAGCACACATAAGAATACTGTTGTCGTGAACATTGCCTGCGGAATGGACACCAGATGTTACCGGATGAAGGGAAAATATCTTCGCTGGTACAATGTTGATCTGCCGGAGACGATGGAGATCCGAAGCCGTTTTTTCACAGAAAACGGGTCGATTTATCAGATCGCAAGATCCGCAATGGATGAGACTTATGTGGATGAGATCACATATAACGGGGAAGATGTACTGGTCATCATTGAGGGAAGTAACGCGAAATTCACATGGGGCGTCAAAAATGGAAAAGAACTGCAAAAACTTCTGACCTCCTTTACCTACAAAAAAGAGGTCAGTCTGGTAGAAGGCATGAAAAAAATGATGCCGGTTTATCATGTGCTCGGGCTCATTCCCGCCGTTCGAAATATTTCAAATAAGATTATTGTTATGGAGAAAAATTAATTGATCCCGCACGCCTGACAAATTTCCAGTGTCCAGCGGTCAGCATCCAGTAACAATTCCTCGTGCTGCAGATCAAATTCGCGGATATCCGGGTCTGCAAAATATTTCAGGTAACGTTTTAAGTATTTTTCGCCCATCTTTTTCGCGTAGAAAACATGGATCGTTGTTCCATCTGCATGGATCTGTTCTCCAACTTTTGTGTACAGATCTGTGCAGAACTGATTTTTCATGGACTCTTTGGAGATAAAAGAGAAATCCATATCGCTGTTCATTCCCATCAAATCCATAAATTTCTTAATATAGTCGGAACTGTCATTTCCTTCGTTCATTTTCTTTTCAAATACTTTCTTTAGAAAACTGCTTCCAGTTCCGGTAATAAGGGGATAAAACATCGGCATCATAATGGCGGTCTCCAGTTTTGCCAGCCATTTTGGAGCCTGATCCATATCGCTGGAACCAATGATCGCATGGTCGATATGCACATTGTGACGACTTACGAGTAGGGAGACAAAAGAGCCTCCAAGTGAGCAGCCATAGGCTGCAAAAATTTTTCCATCAAAATGTTCCCTGATATATGCTTCAACCTTTTTTACTTCATCTAATTCTGAAATAAAAGTTGAAGTTTCCGTTTCATCAAATCCGCTGTAGCTGACCACCAGGGTGTAAAAATGCTTTTGCAGATTTTCTAATACATGTCCGAAATTTGTTTTCCAGTAACAGCAGGTTCCGGGAAACAACATGATACACGGCTTTTCTTTTTCTCCAAATTCATACACTTTCATAATCGATACGCTCCTTTATGCGAAAATCAATCTCATTTGACAGACGGGTCGATTTTATTGACTTAGTCTAGACTAACCAGATGGTAGCATTATAAAAAATAATTGTCAAGTGACCGTCTTTGCATGGTGGAAGAGAACAAAAAACAGAAAGATTCCGCAAAAAAACATCGACATTCGACCCTATACACGTTATGATAAGAATCATAAACAAGGATGGAAAGTCTTACTTTTAAGGTAAGACCGAATGGGGAAAAGGTAAAAAGCATGGGATATGATATTGAAAAAGAAAAAAGAGAAGCGGTCGACGCTGGCAACCGGGCATTGCAAAGTCTTCACGAGGCACAAAGAAATCTGGAAAGTGCGAAGAACTGGGGGCTGTGGGATATGATAGGTGGAGGATTTATCTCTACAATGGCAAAGCAGTCAAAAATGAACCGTGCAAGAGAGAACATGGAGCAGGCAAAATTTGATCTGCGCAATTTCAGCAGGGAATTAAATGATGTCAGTATGGCATGCAATCTGGATCTCGAAAGCGATGATTTTCTGTCATTCGCTGACTGGTTTTTTGATGGCTTTGTTGTAGACTGGATGATCCAGGATCGCATCAACAATGCAAGAAGCCAGGTAGAAGAGGCAATCCGGCGTGTTGAACAGGTCTTAAGACAGCTTCAAAATTAGAGAAAATCTGTTTCCCATTTAGTAATAATATGGTAAAATGCTACTAGATGGGAAAGATTTACTATTATTACACAGGAGGAACTGAAATGGGCAAGGAATATTCGGATTTAGACTCATTAGAATTACAGGAAAACAGCAAAATGCTGATCATCTCTATTTTGGGAATTGCAATTTTATTTGTGGCAGATTTATATGTGATGATCAACAATCCCGGAAATTTTGTTGTTTTTTCCATTATAACAATTCTGATGTTGGTTTGGATTTTTATATTTACTCGTCAGATGGTAAAATTCCAGCAGCAGAAGAGAAAAAAAGAAACCGAGCAGCTTGAAGAGCTGTTTCGTGGACAGAAGGCAAATTATTTACAGCAGAAAAAAGTGTCTGAGCAGATCGCAGAGGTAAAAACGTTATTGCAGCATGCTTCTGTGGAAGATATCGTGACAGCACAGAAGGCACTTGCGAAAGTGACCATCAGCAGAAGCCGTGAAAATGCAGAGGCGTTGATGAATTCCAATGACGAAGTCCGCCAGAAGATGAACCAGTTATTAGAAGATGTTTCAGCTGTCAGCGAAAAGATGAGCGAGCAGCAGAAAGCGATGATAGATGAGCATATCAAGGGCATGCTCGAAAGAGAAGAACAGATCTTAGGCAAGCTGCAGGAAATAGATGATTCTGTGAAAAATGAGATCAGCGAAGCCGTTGAAAAATTACAGACCGTAGCCGTAACACCGGCAGTAGCAGAGCCGATGCCTCAGGCAGCGGAACCGGTATTTGAGCCGGAAGCAGTAGAAGAGCCGTTACCAGAGCTTGAGCCGGAAGTGGCAGAGAAACCGTTACCAGAGCTTGAACCAGAAGCAACAGAGGAGCCGGAAGTGGCAGAAGAGCCGTTACCAGACTTAGATTTCGGACTGGATCTCGGAAGTGATTTATTAGGAGAGCCAGAAGTAACTGAGGCGACAGCAGAAGAACCAGAACTTGAACCAGAAGTAGCAGAGGAGTCGGAGGTAACAGAAGAGCCGTTATCGGACTTAGATTTTGGACTGGATCTCGGAAGTGACTTAATAGGAGAGCCAGAAGGAACCGAGGCGACAGCGGAAGAACCAGTACTTGAACCAGAAGTAGCGGAAGAGCCATTATCGGATTTAGATTTCGGGCTGGATCTTGGAAATGATTTATTAGGAGAGACAGAAACCGCAGAAGAGCCAGTAGCAGAGGCTTCAGAAGAACCTGTTTTAAAGGAAACTCCGATTTTAGAGGATAAGGTTGACGTAGAGACATTACCACCACTTGACAGTAATCAGATTATGGAAGAAGAGGCAAGACTTGACAGCATTTTAGCTGACATTCAGGGAATGGAAATGCCAGATCTTGAGGAACCGGTGGTAGAAGAAGATGCGGTAGAGGAACCTGTAACCGAGGAAGCCACACCGCAGGAGACTGTCGCAGTTGAACCGGCAGTGGAAGAGATCATTCCAGAAGAGCCAGCACCGGTAGAGCCAGAAGTAGCAGAAGAGGCAGTTCCAGTTGAACCGACACCAGAGCCAGTTGCAGAGGATCCGGCACCGGTAAAAGCACCGGCACCAGAAAATCCAAATAAGATCATGACACCAGATGAGATAGCAGCATTGATAGCAAACTTATAATTTAAGGTAATAGAATGTGCAGAAAGTGTACATTCTATTATTTTTATCTTGAAAAAGGGGGAGCAGGGGTTATGAAACCATTGGATTTTCGAGTAAAAAGAATAACAAGACCCTATTATTGGTATGCTTGGTTGCTATGGAACTGTATTTCAATGTTATTTTTCTGGGCAGCATTAGGAGAAGATCCAAAGTGGATGGTAGTTTTACTGATCGTGCATATTCTATACCTGACCTTATTAACCGTAAAGAGATTTCATGATGCCGGCTATGGAACAGGGTATGCACTTTTTTGTATCGTACTTACACTAATGGGAATCGGATATCCGTTGATTGTCAGAGTTGCAATAAAGCCAAGTGATCTGGATAATCAGTGGGGACCGAATGAAGAACGGTTGAAATTTGAAGAAAACAGAGACTTTTATGCAAGATAAAAAATGAGGCGTAACCCAATCTGGTCCGTCTCATTTTTGTGTCCTTGCATCCTAAGATTACATTTCCGCTGTGATCTTTACGATATTTTTTACGATCTCGATGGCAGTGCACATGCCTTCCACGCTGACATGCTCGTAAGGTCCATGGAAACCATAGCCACCGGTACCAAGGTTAGGACAAGGAAGTCCCATGAAACTTAATCTGGCACCATCGGTACCGCCACGAACCGGACGAGAAAGCGGAGTCAAACCGACTTCTTTAATTGCTTTTCTGGCGATATCCACAACATACTGGTTTTTCTCGATGATTTCCAACATATTGGAGTAGGAATTGTGGATCGATAAGGTAACGGTTCCCTCGCCATATTTCTGATTGATCTTTTCTTCGATCGTTTTTAAGGTAGCAAGACGGGATTCGAACTTTGCCTTATCGTGGTCACGGATGATATAAGATAACGTAGCGGATGCAACATCCCCGGACATATCGGTCAGATGATAGAAGCCTTCACGGTCTTCTGTGTGGGAAGGTGTTTCCATTGGCGGGAGCATGGACTGGATCTCGCAGGCAACAAGAGCTGCATTTACCATGATGTCTTTTGCTTCGCCCGGGTGAACATTCACACCTTTTACCGAAAATACAGCACCTGCCGCATTAAAGTTCTCGTAGGCAACTTCGCCCTCGTAATCGCCGTCCAGTGTGTAGGCAAAATCAGCTTTGAAATAATCCAGATCAAATAAGTCTGCACCGGCACCGACTTCTTCGTCCGGTGTGAAACCAACCCAGATATCGCCATGCGGCATGCCGGATTCAATGATCTGCTCGATCGCGGTCACGATCTCAGAAACACCTGCCTTGTCATCTGCACCAAGAAGTGTAGTGCCATCGGTTGTGATCAGGGTTCTGCCCTTTAAGGAAGTTAAATTAGGGAAATCCTTTACAGTCAGATAGGTATTGCTACCTTTTAATAAGATATCTTTGCCGTCATAATCGGAAATGATCTGTGGCTTGATGTCTTTGCCGGAAAAATCAGGCGCAGTATCCATATGGGAGATAAAACCGACCGCCTTTTTTCCTTCCATGCCGGATGTAGCAGGGAGAAGACCATATACATAGCAATGGTCTGTCAAAACAACCTTATCCAGTCCTAAGTCTTTTAACTCCTGCTCTAAAACTTTGGCAAGCTCAAACTGGCGGCTGGTGGATGGGATAACGCCCGCATCATCCTCTGAGGTTGTCCAATAAGAAACATATTTTAAAAATCGATCTTCAACACGCATGTGAAACCTCCTTGTATTCATTCTTTTCCTATTTAAAATAACATAAAACATAAAAAAGTTGAAGAAATTATTAAAAAAAACTTGCTTTTCTAAAATATATATAATATAATATCATTTGTTCACAGGAAATGCGCCACTAGCTCAGCTGGCAGAGCACCTGACTCTTAATCAGGGTGTCCAGGGTTCGAACCCCTGGTGGCGCACTAGAAAGTACCGATTTTGCAGCATTGTGACTGCGGGGTTGGTGCTTTTTTTGTGCATGAAACAGAAAAGCCATTGCAAGGGCAGAGAAAAATAGTCTGCTGTTACAATGGCTTTTTGGAATCCTACCGGGAAGCAATCAGTTTACAGATCGGATTGCCCTTCGAGGAAAACTTCTCTTCATATTCGGTCATGATGTTGCCTTCATTTAAAACGGCATCATGGTGTAAGTCTCTGGTGCAGGCATCTAAATGCCAGCCCGCAGCCGGGATCTCTTCTAGGGAAAAAGTAAAGAGATCCTGATTGTCCGTCTTAAACTCCAGATGTCCGTCCGAAGCTAAGATCTGGTCGTAACGCTCTAAAAATTGTGCCGAAGTCAGACGGCGTTTGGCATGGCGGTCCTTTGGCCACGGATCGGAGAAATTCAGATAGATCCGGGCAACCTCGCCTTTTTCAAAAACTTCGGTTACTTCCGTTGCATCCATGCAGACAAAACGAAGATTTGGAAGCGGATTCAGTTCCATTTTCTGAAGTGCGCGTAAAAGAACGCTGGAATAACGCTCGATACCGAGGTAATTGATGTCGGGATGGGATGCCGCCATATCCATAAGGAAACGTCCCTTTCCCATACCGATCTCGATATGCAGTGGCTGTGCGGATGGGAAAACCGACTGCCAGGTTCCTTTTTGTTCTTTCGGGTTCTGGATGCAGTATTCGCTGTTTGCGATCGCGTCATCTGCACCGGGAATATTTCGTAATCTCATAAAAGATCGTACCTTTCTTAACATGATATTTATTGACAAATAAAGCTGTCATTTGCATCGTAACTATTTTACAATAAAAACGCAAAAAAAAGTAGAACTTTTTAAGAAAGTATTAATGAAATTAAGCGGAAAAGAGGTTGCGTGTATTTTTTTTACCCTTTATACTGATACTAGGATAAAGGAACGCAAACGAGGTTAGAAATGTATAAGACAGAACGAACAAAAAAATGGATGTTAAGAGCAGGAGCAATATTGTTTGCTCTGCTTATGATGATACAGATGGGAGCATATCCGGTACAGGCATCGGAGTACTGGCCGGAGGGAACTGAGATCGCATCGCCAAATGCGATCGTTATGGAGCTCTCGACCGGCACGATCTTATATGAAAAGGAGAGTTTAGAACAGCATTTCCCGGCGAGTATTACGAAAATAATGACAACACTGGTCGCACTGGAAAATTCTGATCTGGACGAGATTGTTACCTTTTCCGATGAGGCGATCGATAACACGATGGGTTCCGGTATTGCCAGAGATTATGGCGAGCAGATGACGATGGAGCAGTGTCTTTATGCGGTTATGTTAGAGTCTGCAAACGAATGTGCCTATGCGGTAGCAGAGCATGTAGGCGGTACTGTGGAAAACTTTGTTGCCATGATGAATGAAAAAGCGGGATCGCTTGGCTGTAAAAATACGCATTTCGCGAACCCACATGGTTTGCAGGATGAAAACCATTATACCTGCTGTTATGATATGGCACTCATTGCCCAGGCGGCATATGCGAATGAGACGTTTCGGATCATCACGGGAACGGCGCGTTATACCATTCCGCCGACAAACAAGCATGATGAGCCGACCTTATTACAAAATCACAATGAGATCCTCTACCCGCGCCGTGAGACTGCGTATGTGAGAGATTATTGTACCGGAGGAAAGACCGGATATACGGATGCGGCACAGAGTACGCTTGTAACGTTTGCAGAAAAAGATGGCACTGGTCTGTGTCATTATGAATACGCAGTCACCAAATCAGTGGAAAGATACGATCAGTCTGTTTGAATACAGTTTTGATAATTTTCAGGTGTTTAATATCGCAGAGAATGAGACTTCCTATACCTCATCCAGAGAGAAAAGCACAGGTTCGCTGAACCAGAACGAACCATTTGTAGACATTGATCAAAACGCCTGCATCGTACTTCCGAAGACAGCGAAATTTAAGGATGCAAAATCTGAGATCACCTATGAAGATGAGAGCAGTCAGGTTGTGGGAAGTATCGCGTATACCTATGCCGGACGGGAAGTCGGAAAAGCAGACATTGTGACAACTGGTGTCAAGATAGACGGCTATGTATTTGATAATGAAAAGACACAGGAGGAATCGGAGCAGAGTACGGAAGAGACCAAAACGAAGATCTCTACCATCCAGATTAATCCGGTTGTAGCGGGCAGTATTGCCGGAGGTGTGGCAGTCTTAGCGGTGCTTGGATTTTTCATTAAGAAGCTGGCGGATAATTATTATATTATCCGGCATAACATGCAGGTAAAAAAAGATTACAGAAACCAGTTCAAAGCGATCAAGAGAAGAAAAAAGAGAAGAAGACGCAGATAAAAAATACCACGGGCCATTTTGGTCCGTGGTATTTTAACGTCCTTTGATCAGGCTGTCTAAAAGGATTTCAAGTTGCGAGCGGTTCTTCGTATAGAAGAGAAGCCCGTGTGAAGTCTGCTGGATCGTCAAAAATTTGCCATCAAAAACAGGAGAAGTACTGATCACATGAATGAGGTAAGAACAGATTGATGTGTCAGCTTTTAAAAATACGGTTTCGTATTCCTCAAGAGAGATAACAGACGCATCCGCTTTTTGAAGCAGCGAGGTCAGTTCTCTTTCGTGGGAAAATTGCTCGTTCGTTTTATTGGGAATGAAATACCCCTGTTCATTTTTTGGCATATCGAGGGATTTCACTGCGCGTTGCACCTGCTTTGTCAACGCATCGGAAGCAGGGTAAAGTGATTCGAAGTACGACATAAAATCGGCAGCGGTTCGGAAATGTTCGTTTTTTCCGTTTTCTAAAATTTCAGTCATTAAGATCCGGCGGATAATTCCCTCACAGGTTTCTCTGGATGGGTTTTTCCGGGAAGCAGTGTTCGCATAATCCATAAGAAACTCCTTTCCGATGCAAATATTCTCGCTCTTAAATAGATGATTCTATTTTAAAATAAAAGGGCGGGGAAATCAACAATGTCGTTGACAACCTGTGACGAATGGACTATATTTTAGTTATAAATAAATACCACAAAATGTAGTAAGAGCGGAAGAATTATACAATAAAAGGAGAAAGGAAATGGGTGGGGAGTATGTCAGATTCTTATGTCATCAATGAAAAGCGGGAACTGATCTTAGACCGCGTCAAGGAATTTATTTATAACAATGGGGGCATTGTGAAAAAGAGCCAGTTAAATGAGCTGGGGATTGATTACCGCAGGATCCTTGATTTTGTGGAACGTGGCGATCTGCTTAGAATCAAGAACGGATATTATACGGTTCGCATCAGTGATTTTTCGGAGGATGAGTTGATCGCAAAATTGTTTCCGGATGCGGTTTTAAGCCTTGAGAGTGCGCTCTATGTGTACGGTTATATTACGAGAAAACCCTATGGATACAAGATCGCTGTGGATAAAAACACCTCCAAATCCAGATTCAAGTTGGATTTTCCAAAGGTTGTGCCGTTTTATGCAGAACCGGAGACATTGACCTTTGGCGTGGAGCAGGTCGCGTTTGGCGGCGCACAGATGAATATATTTGACAAGGAACGTCTGATCTGTGAGTGTTTAAAATATGAAGAAAAGATGGAGAGGGAACTGTTTAAAGAAGGACTGCTTTCCTATATTAAGGATGAGGAAAAGGACGTTGCCCGTTTGATGAAGTACGCAAAAGAGCGAAAAGTGGTAAAAAAAGTACAGTCAGTGATAGGAGTATGGCTTTAATATGGAAGAAGTAGAAATGACAAAGGCAAAATTAAAGGAAAAAAGTGAAGCAGAGCAGGTCGCATTTCCCAATCTGCTGGCAGAATACCTTTTGGAAGAGTTACTGTGGCTGATTTCCGATTCCGAATATGCCGGTCATTTGTGGCTGAAAAATCCACAGATTTTAGAACGGAAACAGAAACAGGATGAAGATGAGGCGCTGTTTCTGGATTTTGTCTACCTTACAGAAGAGCAGACCATAAAAAGCGGCAAGATGAAACCGGGACAGAAAATCTCACTTAAACTGGCATACATGATGTTGTTGGCGTTCTTAAATAAGGAAAAAACACCAAACATCAAATGGAAGGGAAAAGCAATATTAAAAGAAAACGGCGTGGAGTATGAGATTACCGGTGAATTTGAAGAGATGATCGTACCATTACGGATCAGAATCACAGAACTTGGGGAAGCAGAGAGTGTTCCACCCGAGCAGAAAACCGTGGTGCTTTTTGTTTCGGAGCGGGAAATTACCTATTTACAATACCCGACGGAGCTGTTTCTGGCAGAGCAGATCGGAACAATCCTAAAACAGATGGAGCTGATTCCGGATATGGGAAGCTATCTGCATTGTTATGAGATCCTGATGCAGGCACCGTTAAACGGCCGTCACATGAGAGAACTTCTGGTCGAGGAATGTGAAAAGGCACATATTTTGCCGGAGGAAGAACGCTTCAAGGAACTGGAATCCTATCGGAAATATTCCTATATGGAAAAAAAGTGGAAAAAATACCTCCGCCATGGTGGAAAAACCACTCCAAACTGGCAGGAGGTTGTGGATAAACTGAGTCAGTTTTTAGCTCCGATCTGGCAGGCAATCTGCAAAGATGAGGTGTTCTTCGGGGATTGGATGCCGGAACTGGGGCGTTATCTGGATTAAAGACAAGCTAAATCAGATTCAGACGTTTTAGTGCCTGATAGTAGTCCTTTCTCGTCTGCATATGGAAAAACTGTGCATCAAGCGGAGTGTCGGTGCAGGAGAGCAGGTCTTCTTTGGAAAGATAAGCGGTAGTGACCTGTTCTTTCAGCCCCACAAAGGTCAGACGGTGTAAGAGCAGACATTTCCCGACGGTTGTGATACAGTTCTTGGAATAGGCACCGGTCGAAGTGTCCGGATAAGCTTCCTCCCCCTCAATGGCACAGATGTCGGCATCGTTTAAGTGATCTAAAAGTGCGATCCCGATCTCCGGCTCTAAAAAAGGCGTGTCCATCGACATAAAAAAGGCAGCATCTTCATCCATCATCGAGAGCCCGGAAAAAATACCGGACATAGGGCCGGCGTTTGGGTAGATATCGGCAATCTCCGTGACAGGGAGTGACAGATGCACATAATCGCCTTTTCGTTTTACCGAGAGATAGATCGTAGAAAAATATGGTTGAAACTTTGTCACCAGATATTCCAGCAGGCAGGTATCGCCAAATGGAAGCAGTGCTTTATCGGTCCCCATGTGGGAGCTGTTGCCACCACAGAGAATGACAAGTGCGTATTTCATAAAATCTCCGTTCTTGCCCATTTTTGGGGCATTTCAATAATAGTTCCGTGTAAACATGCTTTTGATTATAGCATTTCCCATGCGAAATTCCAATGCAAACTTTTTGTGGTAATTGCGAAGAATGGTTTGAAATGTTAAAATAAGAGCATGAAAGAAAAAGATTTACTCGAAACATTAGAAAATTATCAGAAGACGGATGTCTATCCGTTTCATATGCCGGGGCACAAAAGGCAGTCGCTACATTTTCCCAACCCATACGCGATCGATATCACAGAGATAGATGGATTTGATAATCTGCACCATGCAGAGGGCATCTTAAAAGAGGCGCAGGAGCGTGCGGCAGAGCTGTATGGTTCCAGAGAATGTTTCTATCTGATAAATGGAAGCACCTGTGGTCTGCTTGCCGCGATCAGTGCAGCTGCAAAGCGCGGGGAGACGGTACTTGTTGCAAGAAACTGTCACAAGGCAGTCTACCACGCACTGTTTTTAAGAGAGTTGTCGGCAAACTATCTCTATCCGGTCATTACAGAAAACGGGATCATGGGACAGATCACGGCGGAGCAGGTAGAAGAGGCATTATCGCAGGATCCCACGATAAAAACAGTCATCCTGACGTCCCCGACCTACGAGGGGATCGGTTCGGATATTGGAAAGATCTCTACTGTGGCACACCGCCATGGTGCAGCCCTGATCGTAGACGAAGCGCACGGAGCGCATTTTGGATTTGGTGCGGGATTCCCGGAAAATGCTGTAAGGCAGGGCGCGGATGCCGTAATTATGAGTCTGCACAAGACACTTCCCTCTTTTACGCAGACAGCACTTCTTCATCTGTGTTCCGACCGCATCAGCAGTGCGGAGGTAAAAAAATACCTCGGCATTTATGAGACAAGTTCGCCGTCCTATCTTTTTATGGCAGGGATGGATGCCTGTGTCCGTATGGTAAAAGAACAGGGAGATGCGTTATTTTTATCTTATCGAAAAAAGCTCGATGCGTTTTATCAGAGCGTGCGGGGATTAAAACATCTCCATGTGATGCAGAGAGAGGACTTAAGCGAGACGGATGCAGCCAGCTGGGATGACTCCAAGATCGTCATTTTTGCAGGGACATCGGGATTGACCGGGGAGGAACTGCATCAGAAACTGTTACAGGACTTTCAGCTTCAGATGGAGATGGCATTGGGAGATTACGTTCTTGCAATGACGAGTCTGATGGATACCGAGGAAGGACTGGTACGTTTAAAAAAGGCACTTTTTGCACTGGATAAAGATTGTAAGCGGCAAAAAGAAACACAAAATCTGCATCATTTTATTGAGGAAACCTATCAGAAGCAGACGAAGCAGATGGAGATTGGCGAGGCGTGGAACCTGCCTGCAAAAGAAGTGGCATTTGAGGAGGCGGCAGGAGCAGTATCTGCAGAATACATTTATTTATATCCACCGGGAATTCCATTGATCGTTCCGGGGGAAGTGATCACAGAGAATTTACTGGATCAGATCAGACGATGTCAGGATATGGGACTGTTTACCCTTGGAATGGCAAATTTATCTTCCGGCAGGATAAACATTGTATATTTTTAAAGACTATATTATACTGATAAAGGCAAAAGTGTGATAAAATATGGGAAAAATTTTTTGTATCATAGGAAAAAGCTCTACCGGAAAAGACACGATCTACCGCTTTTTATTGGAGCAGAAAGAACTTAAACTAAAAAAGATCGTGACTTATACGACCAGGCCGATGCGGGCAGGAGAGCAGGATGGCGTGGAATATTTCTTTTGTGATGACAAAAGGGCAGAGGAATTAGAAGCAGCAGGAAAGGTCATTGAGCTGCGGGCATACCATACCATTTATGGTGTCTGGAAATACTTTACCGTGGATGACGGGCAGGTCGATTTTGGAAAAGAGAGTTCCATTGTGACCAGTACCGTGGAGCAGTATCTGAAACTGCGTGAATACTACGGAAAAGAGAATGTCGTTCCGATATATATAGAAGTAGAGGACGGAGAGAGATTAGAGCGTGCGATCGCAAGAGAGCGGCAGCAGGTTACACCAAAGTACGAAGAGATGTGCAGACGTTTTCTGGCAGATGCAGCAGATTTTTCCGAAGAGAAATTAAAAGAAGCACAGATTACGAGACGATTTGTCAATGACTCGTTAGAAGAAGTAGAGAAAGAGATCGTTTCCTATATAAAAGAGCAACAGGGGTAAAGATACCGGAGAAAGAGGGTGCAGGCGATTGGATATTAAGGTAAACAATATAGCGGAAATCACACAGGTGCCGGATACCAGTCAGGTAGAACAGGGGGATGGCAGCTTTAAGTTTACACTTGCCAGCGCGATCACAGATGCGGAGTTACAGCAGAAGATAGACAGCATGCTGGTTGATATCACGGCACAGGGAGACCGGATCGCCAGACATATGGACATCCGGGATATGCGTAAATACAGAGAACTGATCCGTGAGTTTATGAATGAAGTCGTATTCCGCTCCCACAAATTTTCCAGAGAGAATTTCCTGGACCGGAAAGGACGTCACAGAGTCTACGGTATCATCAAACTGATTGATGCCAATCTGGACGAGCTGGCACAGGAGCTGGTAAAAGACGAAAAGGATCACATCACCATCTTAAATAAGATCGGGGAGATCCGGGGATTATTGTTGGATATATTTACCTGAAAAATGAGTGGCGCATACATGTGGCGCAGGAATGAGGAAGAATATGGCAGGATTTAAAGACATTATCGGGCATGAACAGATCATAGAACACCTGCAGAATGCCATTACCATGGATAAAGTATCACACGCATACATTATAAACGGACCGGATAAATCGGGTAAGATGATGCTGGCAGAGGCATTTGCAGCAGCGTTGCAGTGTGAGCGCGGCGGAAATGAGCCTTGCATGGAGTGTCATTCCTGCAAGCAGGCGGCAGGAAGAAACCAGCCGGATATTCTTTATGTACGGCATGAAAAACCAAACACGATATCTGTAGATGATATTCGTACGCAGTTAAATAATGACATTGTGATCAAGCCATACAGCAGCAAATATAAGATATACATTGTAGACGAAGCAGAAAAAATGAATGTGCAGGCACAGAATGCCCTGTTAAAAACGATCGAGGAGCCACCTGCATATGCCATTATCCTGTTACTCACGACCAATGCAGACCTGTTTCTGCCAACGATATTGTCGCGCTGCGTGACCTTAAATATCAAGGCGGTACCGGATGAAAAGATTAAAAAATATCTGATGAGCCATTATCAGATACCGGATTATCAGGCAGATGTCTGCACCGCATTTGCACAGGGTAATGTCGGAAAGGCGATCATGTTGGCCTCTTCCGATAACTTCAACGAGTTAAAAGCATCCGCACTTCAGCTTTTAAAGCGTCTGCATGATATCGATCTGTATGAGATGACAGAAGCAGTCAAACAGATCAGCGAGTACAAGCTGGATATCAACGATTATTTTGACCTGATGATGATCTGGTACCGGGATGTACTGTATTATAAAGCAACCAAAGATGTAAATAAACTCATTTTCAAAGATGAGGTTTATGATATAAAAAGGCAGGCAGAACAGAGTTCTTACAGTGGCATTGAGACGATCTTAGAGGCACTTTCCAAGGCACAGATCCGACTGAATGCCAATGTGAATTTTGACCTTGTCATAGAACTGTTGCTGTTGACGATAAAGGAGAACTAGAATGGTAAAAGTAGTAGGCGTCCGGTTTCGGAATGCAGGAAAAATATATTATTTTGGACCGGGAACATTAGACCTTGAGACGGGAAATCATGTCATTGTAGAGACTGCCCGTGGGGTGGAGATGGGAACGGTTATGATCGCACCACGTGAAGTCCCGGAGGATACCGTGATACAGCCGTTAAAACCGGTGATCCGTATTGCAACCGATGCAGATGAGCGCGTTGTGGTAAAGAACCGCGAAAAAGAAAAAGAGGCATTTCAGATCTGTTTGGAGAAGATTGCAAAACACAAGCTGGATATGAAATTGGTAGAGGCAGAGTACACCTTTGACAATAACAAGCTGCTCTTTTACTTTACGGCAGGCGGAAGGATTGATTTCCGTGAGCTGGTAAAGGATCTGGCAGCCGTATTTCGCACCAGGATCGAGTTAAGACAGATCGGTGTCAGAGATGAGACCAAGATCTTAGGAGGAGTTGGTATCTGCGGAAGGGAGTTATGCTGTCACAGCTATCTGTCCGAGTTTGCTCCGGTTTCCATCAAGATGGCAAAAGAGCAGAACCTGTCCCTGAACCCGACGAAGATTTCGGGTGTCTGCGGACGACTGATGTGTTGCCTGAAAAACGAGCAGGAAACCTATGAATACCTGAACCGCAAGCTGCCGGGTGTCGGCGATATCGTAACGCTGCCGGACGGCATGAAAGGTGAGGTTTCCGGTGTGAATGTGCTTCGTCAGCTCGTAAAAGTGCTGGTGGATGTGAACGATGAGAAGGAAATGCGGGAGTGCCCGGTGGAAGAGCTCAAGTTCAAGCCGAAGCATAAGAAGGAAAAAGGCAAAGAGAAGAAAAAAGACAGAAACAGCTCCGGGGAGCAGGCTTCTTCGGAAGAGGCAAAACAGCCGGAATAAGATTGATTTGGAATGCATTTTGAAAAAAGTAAGCGCCGGGTAAAACTGACGCTTCTTTTTGTGTGATGCGGCGCTGGGCGGTCAGCAGGAGGAGGGATTTTCATTGGATAGAAAAGAAGAATTTTTGAAGCCGGGTGAGCGGCTCGATGATCTGCAGAACGGTTACTGGATGATACAGAATCCATCCCTTTTCTGCTATGGCATTGACGCGGTGCTGCTGGCATCCTACGCGAAGGTGAAGCGCAGGGAGCGGGCGATGGATTTCTGTACGGGGTCTGGAATTGTGCCGATTCTTTTGAAGGCAAAGACGAACGGGGAGCATTTTTCCGGGCTGGAAATTCAGGAATACAGTGCCGAAATGGCGCAGAGGAGTGTGCGGTATAACCATCTGGAAAACGAGGTTGAGATTTTCCAGGGGGATGTAAAGACGGCATCGCAGCAGTTTGGAAAAGAAGTGTTTGATGTGGTAACGTGCAATCCGCCGTACATGACGGGGCAGCACGGGCTGACGAATGCGCTTGAGGCGAAGACGATTGCGCGGCATGAGGTGCTGTGCTCGTTTGATGATATTGCGAAAGAGGCATCGGCGGGTTT
>ENA-ORNF01001008-ORNF01001008.1-human-gut-metagenome-genome-assembly--contig:-NODE-1008-length-26474-cov-5.037019_pt1 | contig 26474 bp, 20 predicted proteins | sample MGYA00242110_ERZ509012 | MGnify/ENA primary metagenome ERZ509012 (study PRJEB26280, sample SAMEA2338714) | human gut metagenome | biome: human gut; feature: human-associated habitat; material: faeces...
TATCAGTCACATGATTTTGCTTCCACAGAAAACTGCTGAACCACAGCCACCCGTTATCAACAAGCCAGCCGGGGCAGAAACACTTCCTGATGAGGACGACACGATTTGGCCTGAGGTGGATTTTGCTGTACTGCGTGAGATCAACCCTGACATCGTTGCCTGGATCTACATTGAAGGAACGAAGATCAACTATCCGATTGTACAGGGAGGGGATAACAGCTATTATTTGAAGCACCTGTTCAGCGGCGAGTGGAATGGGTCCGGCTGTATATTCCTGGATTTCCGAAACGACGCAAGCTTTGCCGACCGGCACTCCATTATTTACGGACATCATATGAAGAACGGCACAATGTTTACAGGCATTGATAAATATAAAAAGCAGGAATTCTTTGACGAGCATCCGGTTGCGCTGCTGATAACACCGGACAAAAACTATAAAGTAGAATTCTTCGCGGGGTATGTTGCCGCGCCACGGGACGATGCGTGGGAAATTGATTTTACGGAAGCGGAATTTGAAGTCTGGCTTCAGAATGCGGCTGACCGTTCCTGCTTCACCAGCGAGATTGCACCGAATATCTCTGATCACATTCTAACGCTCTCTACCTGTAGCTATGAGTTTGATGATGCCCGTTTTGTGCTGGTAGGCGCTATTCGATAAAAAACGCTTGTGCCGGAGAAGACACCACTGTATGGCAGAGCAACGTCTGAGAAAAAACATCGAAGCAATCAGTCAAAGCCGTAATAAACTCAAAAACCTCTTGAAAATGTGCCATCTTTTTCATATAATAAAACTGTAACTTCTGTTTGGAGAGGAAGAAATGTGCGTTTTAAAAGCGTATCCACACAGCGTCTGACTTAAAATTGCCGTGTAGAAGCAGCCGCGGAAAACGCGGAGAAACAAGATCAAACGCGGAGGCGGTTCCAGATGGAGAGGCGCTTACGTATCTCAGCACATATTCCATTGCAACCCCCGTCAAGAATCTCCGCGGCGAAAGAGAAGAGTTGCGCAAAAGGGCTTTTTGACGAAAAGTATAACAATAATCCAAAGTATTCGTTGATAGAAGGGAGGCTGCTGCCATGTTTATCATTTATCTTATCCGGTTTAGCTTTGTGCGAATGCAATATTGGTGTAGCCTCCTCAGTAGGAGTTGTCAAAACCAAATTAGGATTAGCGGCGCATAAGCTAGACCGAGCGGTCTGCTTGTGCGATTTTCTTTTTTAGGGCATGAAGTAAGTTGGGAAATTTAGATCTTTCGTCATAACGGAAAAACACGAACCTTTTACGATAGTTCTTTGTTTACCAATTGAGATCAGGCAGTGCGAAGGAGGCAGGAGATGTAGGCGGTATCATAACATGAGATGCCTATAGAAAAGACGGCGGTGTATTCAGGGTGCTTATCCTTGTCCAGTTATTGTTTTCAGAAAACAATAACGACGGGCGCATAGGACGGCACTTTAGAGAATCTCCTCTGTATCAATAAAGAAGGCGGCAAGAGCCCTCCTGCTCCGTTCAAGCCTGTGTTTTCTCGCTCCTTTGAGATAATGAGAATGTGCGGCCGTACAGGATAGAGCAAGGAGGGTTTTTAATGAAAATTGCCATCGGAATGATTGTGCGGAATCTTATATCTGCGCATCCGCTGACAGACTTTCTGGATAATGCCGAGAAGTATGACCACCCGATTGAACGCGTGATTGTCGTATACTCTCATGAGGCTGATCCGGAGGCGATTCAAGAATTGCAGCGCAAGGCGAAGGTTTCTCTGATCCGGCTTCAGAACTACGAAAGAGCGCATATGATTTTGAAGCAGCTCGGCGTTCGCTTCTCATCCATTCAGCAGCTCTTGTTCTGCCCGTTGATTGATACGCACGGACTGATTCCTTATGGCTTTAATCGGAACCATGTGTTGATGGAAGCGCTGTTCACAGGCGTGGACTACCTGATCTTTGTGGACTCGGATGTGCTGCCTAGCGTGTTGCATCGAACACCTGACGGAGAGGTTGGGTTTGATGAGGTAGACTTTTTCGGAGCGCATCTATACGGGATGTCTCTGGGGGCGACCATCACCAGCAGTGATTACAGCGGATACAACATCCTGCCTCCGGCTTCCTTTGAGGGAATGACAGACCTGCTATGGGGCCTCCACAAGGAGGATATGGCGGAGTTTTGGCAGAGCAGCGAGGTTCGCGGCGGGCTTATTGTACAGGAAGCAGGGACACCTGAGCTGCAGCCCACCACAAAGGTTCTGGGTGGAAACATGGGCATCCGCATGAGCGCATTGACGACACTGCCGCCGTTTTTCTCGCCTTACTATTTTTACAATAAGACTCCGCTCCTCGCCAGAGGTGAGGATACGCTCATGGGACTGGCGGCATCCCGAAGTCAGATCAAATGTCTGGATATCCAAACGCCTATCTTCCATGATACTTATGGGGATTACCCCAAGATTCCGAATCTCAAAAATGACAGCAGTGTTCGGGACAGGCTCTACTATGCCTGTACGGGCTGGATCGGCCGCAATGTGTTTCTCCGCTGGAAGACGGGACATGCGCCCACGGAGTTTTTCGAGAGAGGCCGGAGGCTGTCGGATGGAGCGAAAGCACTGTACCGCTATACAAACGACAGGCGCTTCTTATATCTTCCGGATATCCAGTCCGCAGCGGAAGCGTGGCTGCCGGATATGGTGAAACAGCATCAAAAGACGAAGGAGGCATGGACCGAGTTAACAGAAAGGTGGTTTAGACGATGAAAGTATTGCTGATCAATCATTTCCCGCTGGAAGGATCGGGCAGCGGCACCTACACCAAAAATATTGCGCTGCATCTGCGCAAGCGCGGGCATGAGGTTGCGGTCATTTTCCCTGAAAACCAGCCGTTCCCTATGCTGCCCGGGATCCAAACGTACCCGGTGATGTTTTCAAAAGGTAAAGCGCAGAGAGATGAGCTCCCCTTTAATTTTCCTTGCTTCACCACACATCCCCAAAGCCGGACTACATTTACGGACTTAGGTATCGGGCAGCTTACACGGTATCTTACGGCATTCTCCGCTGCCTTGAGACGGGCATTGCAAGAGTTTCACCCAGATATCATTCATGCACAGCACGCATGGTGTCTCTCTTGGCTGGCTTCCCTGGGTAACCTTCCTCTGGTCATAACCATACATGGGACGGATCTGATGGGCTGCAAAAAGTGGCCTGCCTTTCAGAGCTTTGCCGAAGAGGCCGTTGCGGGAAGTATAAAAGTGCTTGCCATCTCCGCAGACAATCGGGATCTTGCACTTGAGCAGTTTCCTATGGCGGCGGATAAGCTTCTGCTGTTGCCCAACGGATACAATGAGGACATTTTCTATCGGGAAGAAGTGGACAGGGAAACGCTTTTCGATTCACTCGGCCTTTCTTATCGCGGAGAGTATGTCATTCTATTTGTTGGAAAGCTTGCAGCATTTAAGGGTGTGGACACGTTGTTGCGTACGGCGCGCCGCTATGAGCGGCTGGCGGATCGGGAGTTCATCACACTGATTGCCGGTGATGGCGAGGAGCGGGAGAGCTTGTCAGAGCTGCATAAGCAGCTTGGCTTGAGGAACACCTTCTTCCTTGGTAACCAGAAGCAGGACGAGCTGCGGCGGCTCTACAATGCGGCGGATGTTTTTGTAATGCCCTCCCGCCGTGAGCCGTTCGGTCTTGTTGCCTTGGAGGCGATGGCCTGCGGACTGCCCGTTGTCGGCTCCAATGAAGGTGGTTTGCCGGAGTTTATCAACAGTCAAGTGGGAACATTGGTCTCTCCGGAGGATGAGGAAGCTTTCTGCGCTGCGATTTTGAATGAACTGACGAGACATCATACAGAGCCGGAGCGGCGTGACATCATCGCACACTATGCCAGCAGCAATTTTGCGCAGGCACAGTTCGTGGCAAAGCTGGAGCAGGTCTACCAACGCGCTGTAAGAGATTTTTCGGGCTAAGGAGGGCGAGTCGTATGAGGAAAACCATGATAATCCCCACCTACTGGTGCCGCAAAACAGGCGACCCTTGGCAGGAGGGCGACGCCGTCTATGACCATCCCACTCCGGTGGATCAGGAGGGAACGCTGGAGCGCACCTTAGTCAGCATGAAGCAGTTCCATGAAAAAGACTTCAAGCTGGTGATTCTGATTTGTCCGACCACCCCGGAGGTAGAGGCGGTGGCCTATGAGCAGGTGCTCCGTATCGTGGTCCGGGCGCAGCTGAATGCGGAGACATACCTGTTCACTGCGGGAGATTTGCGCGAGATAACTGAAATCTTGAGAAAAGCCGGACTGAACGATCGGGGAGTCCGGCTCCTGTCCATGTTCGGATACTCAAACGTGCGCAATATATGCCTATTGGCCGCCTCTACCCTGACGGCGGACGCTGCTTTGCTCATCGACGATGACGAGGTCTTCGAGCTGCCGGACTTTGTGCCGCGCTCACTGGAATTTCTGGGCAGAAGAGTTTACGGAGACATCGTGCATGGCGTTGCCGGCTACTACCTAAACAGCAAGGGCCAATACTACGATGATGTGAGTCCGGAGCCGTGGATGACCTATTGGGACCGCTTCGGCTGCAAGGCGCGAGCCTTTGACCAGATCATCGGCAGCGGGCCGCGGCTCAAGCGCACAACTTTTGCCTTCGGCGGCGCCATGATCCTGCACAGAGAGCTTTTCGAGTGTGTACCCTTTGACCCCCTTGTAACCCGAGGCGAGGATGTGGATTATCTTATAAACAGTCGGATCTTCGGTTTCAGCTTCTTTCTGGATAATACCCTGTCCATCAAGCATCTGCCTCAGCCCAAGTCCCACCCCCAGTGGAAGCGTCTGCGGGAGGATATTTACCGTTTTGTATATCAGCGCGCCAAAATGCAGTCTCAGCACAAAACAGGGAATCTTGTCCATGTCAGTCCGGAGGACTTTGACCCCTATCCCGGGGAATTTCTCAAGCCGGATCTGGACGAGAAGATCTATCGAAGCAGCATGATGCTCTCATCGCAGTACCTTGCAAATAACGATCCTGATGCTGCTATGGAAGCCATGCGGAACATCTATATTGCCAAGCACAATGCCCCGCCCTCCTTTGATGCCTTCCGTGCCTATCTGGACACCCAAACACAATGGGAGAGGCTCATCCGCCTTGTACGGCAGGAGCGATACGCCGTCCGCGCCGTGCTGGAGAGGCACAATATTTCCGCACCGGAGATTCATCTCGACAAGGAGCATCGCCGAAGACTCACCCGGGAGGAGCTTCTGGCTGTATTGGCGAAGCTTCCGATATTTTCTGTTTTTACTGAGCAAGAGCATGCGGTTTTCTTTGATTACTGCCATGTAAAAACCTACTATGAGCATGAAACCGTATTCACCAGCGGCGACTACAATGAGGAGGTCTGTCTTGTTCTCAAGGGCAAGCTGCGTCTTGTTGCCAACCGGGAAGCAAACAGCCGCTCCGCGCCGCTGGAGATTGCATATCTCGCGCCGGGCAGCTTCCTGGGAGAAAATTGCCTTTCCCACAGCGTGTTCCGCCTCAGCGGAACGGCGGCAGAGTTCACTGAGCTGCTGTGCATCTCCAGAGGGCGGCTGAAGGCTCTGCTGGAGGAGCATCCCGCCATCGGTGTCAAGTTACTCCAGTGCTTCCTCGCCAGCCTGTCCGAAAAGATCATGCGTTCCAACGAGCTGCGGAAGAAAGCGGCAGCGTATGACCATAACGCAGTCAACGAGATTTTGGAGGAGTGAGCACGGAGACTTCTGCCGGCAAATGAAACACCGGAGCGTTGGGCACGCCGCACTTGATCGGTGCAACGGACGCAGGGAAGGTTCGATACTATATACAATGAGATAAAACAAGGATACCTGGACATTGATGTGTATGGTGCGGCACAGCAGCGTTTTCGCTTTCTGTTCCGTGAATTTGAAAGAAATCAGGATGATTGATGAGGTTCAAGGAGAGGAGGCAAAAGCATGCAATCCAATTGGAGTTCTAAACGGGATTGGCTTCTGTTCCGAAGCAAGCTTGCCGGATGGCAGGAGGCTTATATCGGGAGGCTGAACAAGGAATATATCGAATTGTTGCGTGGAGACGGTTCCGAAGCTGATAAGTTTTGGGAGTTATGCAAGCGCATCCGCGAGGATAGACGCTGTGCCGGAGTGCAGATATCCATGAGAGGATCGGATCCTCTTCCAATCATCTGCCGTATGATCAATGAGGGAGTGATCACACTCGGCGATCTCGACGAGTTCAGTGAGGAACTGCGGGAGGCGGTGGCAACAATTACGGAGCCACATAAGGACATATAAAAGGGAAATTTGATACATAAATCATCGACCCGTAGGCGCGATTGACACCGCAAAGCCCACAGGCCATATACACAGGGCAGTGGCTTTGCGCAGCAAGGTCGCTGCCCTGCCGCCATTTTATAAACCATGTTGAACAGGAGGCTTGTTTATGACCTATCTGCTCTATATGAAACGCTCATTCACGCGCTGCCCCCGCCGTCATGCGGTGCTGTTTGCGGTGCTGACCTGCGCGTTTCTGCTGCCGCTGCTGATCTCCATTTATCGGGACAGCAATGCATGGGGCACGCGGCAATATCTCCTTGCCCGTTCCGCGGGTGAAACCTATCACATTGGGAACGCAACGGAAGTGGACGTGCCATATTTTAAGGGCATCCGCGGACTGTCCGCGCCCGTTTATCGTGACGGCACCATCTATCTGCATATTCTGTCGGACGAGGAATGGAGAAATTCGGAGAGCGTGACCGTTTTTGAGAACGAGATCCGCAAGCGCATGGAAGCATCTGGAAACGAAGCCCTGCTTCCGACTGCGTTCAGCTATGAATACGCCCACGGGATATCCACCGATCCGTCCCATCTTTCGGGGCAGCGAAGCCTTCTGCTCGTCAATATGCTGGTCATTCTGCTCTCGGTATCGGTGGTGCGTTCCGCTTACCGAAGTCACCTGAAGCGCTTTTCCTCTGACATTGGGATACTCCGCGCCTGCGGAGCCAGCCGCCGTCAGATCAGCGCCCTGTTTGCCGCGGAGCTTGCGGCGGTGTTCCTGCTGGCGGCGGCCTGCGCCGTGGTTCTTTCCGTTGTATCGCTGAAAGCGCTGTTCACGGCGTTTCTTGAGATCCGCCACGACAGCCTTGCGTGGCTGATCTTTCATGTGGAGCCGATGAATATTCTGCTCCATCTGGCGGTTTTCTTCGTTACACTGGGCCTGTCGCTGGGCATGACCCTGCACCGATACAGCCGTGAGCCTGTGCGGGCGCTGCTGTATGATATGGAAAATGAGCATAAGGTCAAGCGCGGACGAAAGCCCCTTCGGCGGCGTTTCACCCCGGCGGCAACCCTCTGCGGCCTGTGGCGCAGCCGCACGAACCGCAGCCTCCGTTCCTGCCTTGCTGTTTCCGTTCCCGTCATGGCGGTTTTTCTGCTTCTGTTCAACATCCTCACTGTTGCCTTGCAGGTCACGGGCGCGGAGGAGGAATGGGGGTTGAAGGTTTCCCGTTCCTCCCATGACGGAGAAGGCTTTTCGACTGAGGACATGGCGTATGTTTCCTCTCTGGTGGGTGTGAAGCAGACGCGCCCCGTATATGAGCCGGACGGTTATATCCTGCTGCCGGAGTCCCCGGAGGAGGTGGAGACGCCGCTGCGCATCCGACCGTACAGCGATCTTGGCGCGGCATCTCAGACGCTTTCCAAGTATGAGATCGCCGTCAGCCGCAAGGCGGAACGCGGCGTCGGAGATGTACTGCGGCTTTGCCGGTCAGAAGCGTATTACGATGTAAACGGAGGTATCAAGCAGCCCGCACCGGAGGATGTGACCGCACTGACGGTGGCTGCGCTGACGGACACGAAGCCGTCCGGATGGGCACTGGATATCTATGTGAGCGATGAACTGTATGCGGACATCATCGCCTCAGAGCCGGCAACCGGCATCGAGATCGCCCTGACCGATCCTGCCATGAACGCGCAGGTGGAGACCGCCCTGCGGGCGCGCTTTGCAGGCGCGGAGTATGCTGTCACCAACCGCCAATCTGGGTCGGATTTCCTGCGGGAGATGTCCTCCGGCGTGTATCTGTTGCTGGGGTACATCTTTGCGGCGCTGTTCCTGCTCATCCTGCTGATCCTCTATGTCCAGCTCTGCGACTACATCGAGGGCAGCCGCCCGCTGATCCGCTCCCTTTACAGGCTGGGCGCGTCAAAGCGGACGCTGTACCGCTCCTATATCCGGCAGGACGGGATCTCCGCCGCCGCTGCTGTCACCGCGCCGTTTCTGATCAGCCTTCCTCTGACGGCGCTGCTATGCGTATGGCAGAAAGCCCCGCTGCACCTTGACGGCGGAATGCTCACAGCATACGCGGCTCTGGCGGCGCTGCTGATGCTTACCTACTGGCATCCCGTAAACCGCTCACTCAAGCGCGTATTACGTCCGCTATGACCATGCAGAAAGGAGATTTTCCGATGAATGCAGTGACAGTAAAAAATCTGACCAAGGTGTTCCGGCAGGGCGATGAGGATATCTACGCCGTGGATCATGTCAGCTTCACCGTTGCGCCGGGTGAAATGGTCGCCATTGTGGGGCAGTCCGGCTCCGGCAAGACCACCCTTCTGAACCTGATCGGAGGTATTGAGCATCCCACCTCAGGCAGCGTGGAGGTGGGCGGTGTGGACGTCTGCTCAGCCGATGACGAGACGCTTTCCGGAATACGCAGACGGAAGCTCGGCTATATCTTTCAGGACTTCAACCTGATCCCCATTCTGACGGCGGAGGAGAATATCATCATGCCGCTGCTGCTGGACGGCAAAAAGCCGGATAAGGCAAAGCTGCGGGAGCTGGCGGGCTTTTTGGGCATTGAGAACCGCCTAAAGCATCTGCCGAGTGGGCTGTCCGGCGGACAGAGACAGCGCGTGGCCATCGCCCGCGCCCTGATCAACGACCCGGTGATTCTCCTTGCTGACGAGCCCACCGGTAATCTCGATAAGAAGGCGGCAGACGAGATCATGGAGCTGCTGCTCGCCGTCAACCGCCGTGGAAACACCGTGCTGCTGGTGACGCATGAGCAGCGGTACGCCGATCTGTGCGGAAGAAAGATCGAAATCAGTGGCGGGAGGATTTGAACTTTTACCCCAATCCCGTGTTTCTGCTGAGCCGCAGGAAAAAGAGAACAAAAAGATAGAAAGGAAGGTGCACCATGATGAAACGAAAGGTTTCCGTGATAGTTTTATCAATGCTAATGACCCTCTTATGCTCCTGCGATGGGTTCATCGCCAATCATAGCATTCCAGAGCATTCTCCGGGAATGCCTGATAAGACTACTACAAACAGGTTTTCTGATTATGACAAATTTCCACTCCCATATGAAACAGCACTGAAAGTTAGTTCAGATGGAGAGCAGTTAATTCTATCTAAACAGCAAGCGCTTGAAGACTATGATGCCTTATGGGAAATGTTAGAGGATAATTACCCATATTTTGAAACGATAAAAAATGAACTGGGGCTGGATTGGAGGGAGGTAAGGGATACTTACCGTACTGAGCTGATAAGTGTGTGTAGGGGATCCTCCATACTTCAGGATAATTATATAAATGTAATCAATAACTGCTTGAATCAGTTTGAAAGCATAGGCCATCTATATGTCATTCAACCGTTTTTGTATCAACGCATGGTCGATTCTTTTCGATCGGTAGTGGAATACAACGTTCTAAGACCGTCCTGCGTGATGCAATGAACACGCTGATCACAACATCAGCTCAGTCAATAGAAAGCCAAAAGGTCAAAACCTTTTATGACTATTATAAAAACTTAATACCAAGCCACACACCTGCCTCTACCGAAGGTAGTACACAGCTATACCCGCAAGAACAATCATTGTATGAAGAAGTCAGACAAACGATTATAGAGGCTACGGTTGGAGAAGATATTCCTTACATAAAAATTACAGGTTTCCTTTGGTCGTCTCCAGAATGTACGCCGATTGCGATCAAGATGATTCAGGATTTTTTTGAAGCAAACAGCGAGGCGGATGATATAATCATAGACATACAGGGAAACGGTGGAGGGAACGACGTCGTGTGGATGGATGGAATCATATCACACATAAGTTGCGAGCCTTTGATACAATATGGTATGATCGGTGTTAAGGATGGCAAGTTTAACCGTTTTATGTGGGATGCAGAGCAGCCGTTTCCGTCCGAGTTTCAAGAAATCGATAGCGAGACTTGGAATAAGACATTTCCGGATTTAAATATGGAAGATTTCGGTCATCTGAAGTTTTACAGTTACGAAAACACTTGCACGCAACACGAGGATAACATTTGCTTTCAAGGTCAATTATGGATGTTGATTGACAGTAGCAATTACTCCGCTTCTGATGCATTTGCTTCCTTTTGCAAGGCTACGGGCTTTGCAAGGCTTGTAGGCGAAACAACGGGCGGAAACGGACGTGGGGGGCAGCCATATACATTTGCCTTGCCTAACAGCGGACTGCTCGTGTACTTCGACCCATATTTTTCTTTAAATCCTGACGGAAGCTGCAACGCCATTGCAGGCACAAGACCGGATATTGAAACTAAGGCAGGAATGACCGCGCTGGAAACTTGTCTTGAAGCGATAGGGCGAGACAAAGATTAAACAGCTGAGGATATAGCGTATTGAGGTGGATCGCAATGAAACAGATATTTAACTTTTGTGGCAAATACCTTAATGAAAAGAAGGGAATATTGACACTTTATATACTCATATGTATATTTGGCAGTATGGGTGGTCGTTCTTGCCATAATTGCTATTGCCGCATGTGCGTTTGCGGCGGTGACATATTATCGCTGCGAGAAGCAGCCGGAGCCACAATTCCCGGAGAACGAGCTGCTTCGCATTCTTGACGCGGGAAGCGATGCCGAGGGCGTAGGCTTTGAGGTTATGCGCATTGGCGGCGGGAGCGTGAATCTCCGGCTCGACCTGCGCTGGAAAAACGATTCCGGCAAGACGATTGCCTACGGGCTGGCGTTTGAGCTATATCAAATGAAAGACGGTGTATGGCAAAAGGTCACGCCCGCACGGCAGGTTGATTATCCCGACATCGGGTACAGCATTCCCAGCGGCATGGATAACGAGCTCTCCTATGACCTGACGGCTCCGTATAACCTGATAGCCGGGGAACGATACCGCTTGCAGACGGAGTTCCGGCACGAGGAGGGCACGGAGTATTCCGAGCCGATGGCAAACTGGGTAGAGTTTGAAGTAAAAATGAATCTGCCGTATAAGGAGGCACAGCCCTCCGACCAAAGCACCATACCGGAGCTTCAGGTGAATGCTATGTCCGGGTCAATGGGTGAAACAGATGAAATCACGGCTTCCCCCTGTGCCTTCTACTGGCAGGCCCCGGAACCGAATGAGGATGGAACCATGAGCTCCATCATTGGATGCGGGCCTGCGATCGACGAAGAGACTTCTCTGCCGGAGATCACGGCAGCCGCCGAGGGACTGATTTCCCACAGAAAGTCAAGCGAGATCTGGTTATATTTCGAGGTGCAGCCGGATACAGTGCGGATACAATGCGTCCCCCAAAACGGCGGCGAGGTTGAGACAATCACAGGCATTCTTCCGTATGACGGAGGATATGCGTTCGATCTGAAAAGCGGCAGCTTTGTTTACCGTGTGATTGCAGAATGGGACGATGGCAACCGTGTGGAATATGGCTTCATCGGGAAGTGGTTGTGATTCCGCGGCAATCAGAATAAAGGACTGACTATGATAAAGATACTATTGGTAGAAGACGATAAAATTATCGTTGCGAGCTTGAGCGAATATCTGAACAGCGAAGGTTATCTTGTGCGAAGTGTATCCGGGCAGGCAGAGGCCATGAAGCTGCTTGCGGAGGAAAAGGCAGATCTTGTGCTGCTGGATGTGTCTCTGGCGGAGGGCAATGGCTTCGCGGCGTGCAGAGCGATCAAGGCCGAATTTGATATCCCCGTCATTTTTCTGACCGCCTCCGGCGATGAGTACAGCACCGTTACGGGCTTTGACCTCGGTGCCGACGATTATATTCCGAAGCCGTTCCGTCCGCGAGAGCTTCTTTCCCGCATCAAAAATGTTCTCCGGCTTACAGGCAGCACGGGAAAGACCGTAAAGCTCGGTGATGTGGTGGTGGATACCGAAAAGGGCACGGCAATGAAGAACAACAAGGATCTGTTTCTTTCTGCGCTGGAATACCGTCTTTTGCTGGCTTTCATCAACAATCGGGGAATCGTGCTGACACGCGAACGGCTGCTTGACTCAATGTGGGATGTTGCCGGCACCTATGTAAACGACAATACGCTGACGGTATACATCAAGCGTTTGCGTGAGAAGATCGAGGACGACCCTGCCGAGCCGAAGATCATTCAGACGGTTCGCGGGATCGGATACAAGGTGGACGCATGATGAGGCTGCTGAAAAACAAAGAGGTACGCGGCGCGCTGCTGTGGCAGCTTTCCGTTGCCGTAATTGCCTGTTCCCTCTGCTTTTGGTTCGACCTCCGTGCCGGACTGACCGCCGTTGTCCTATCTCTGCTCCTTATGCTGGTATTCTGCATCAGCACTTACAAGAGGTATCAGAGGATTTCTTCCCTTGCGGATGATATCAATCAGGTTCTGCACGGCGACAGTTCGATCGATTTTGATAATTATTCGGAGGGCGAGCTGAGCATCCTCCACAGTGAGATCTATAAGATGACGGTTCGTCTGCGTGAGCAGCAGCAAAAGCTCATAAATGACAAAAAATATCTGGCAGATTCCTTAGCCGACATATCCCACCAGATCCGCACACCGCTGACCTCGATAAATCTGCTGGTAGAACGGCTGTCGGCATCCGGTCTGACCGATGAGTGCAGACATCAGCTGACAAACGAGCTTTATGGGCTGCTCGGCCGCATCGACTGGCTGATCACCACCCTGCTGAAAATTTCAAAGCTGGATGCCGGAACGGTAAGCTTCAACAAAGAAACGGTCAGCTTGGCAACACTGATAAAGAAGTCCTGTTCGCCCCTGCTCATCCCCATTGAGCTGCGTGGGCAGGAACTTATCATCCGCGCCGAGGGGGATTTTTATGGGGATCCCGCATGGACAAGCGAGGCTGTCGGCAACATTGTGAAAAACTGCATGGAGCATACGCCGGACGGAGGCAGAATCGAGATCGACGCAGCCGAAACCGCCCTATATTCCGAAATCGTGATCAAGGACAACGGCACGGGGATTTCTCCGGAGGATCTTCCGCACATTTTTGAGCGCTTTTATAAGGGCAAGGATTCCGACGGTAAAAGCTTCGGCATCGGGCTTGCCTTATCACGCATGATCATTGCGGGACAGAAAGGCACCGTCAAGGCGGAAAATCGGAAAAACGCGGGCGCCATGTTCACCATCCGCTTTTATAAGGGAACCGTCTGACCGGCGGCTCCCTTTTTTCAAAGTGACGGATCCGTCACTTTGAAGTCACCGCCGTGTCATCCGTATAAAGTAAAATGAGGATGTAAAAAGCGAAAGGAGTGTTTCAGAATGGAAATATTGCGGGTTGAAAACCTTACAAAGGTATACGGAAAAGGTGAGAACGAGGTGCGGGCGCTGGACGGCGTATCCTTTTCGGTGGAGAAGGGAGAGTTTGTCGCCGTGATCGGTCCGTCCGGCTCGGGCAAATCCACCCTGCTTCACATCCTCGGCGGTGTGGACCGGCCTACAAGCGGCAGGGTGCTTATGGACGGCAAGGATGTGTACGCGCAGAACGAGGAACAGCTTGCCATCTTCCGCCGCCGTCAGGTGGGACTGATCTACCAGTTTTACAATCTCATCCCCGTGCTCAATGTCACGGAGAACATCACGCTCCCCGTGCTTATGGACGGACAGAAGGTCAACCGCGACAGGCTCAAAGAGCTTATAACCACGCTCGGACTCAACGGTCGGGAAAACCATCTGCCGAATCAGCTTTCCGGCGGTCAGCAACAGAGAGTATCCATCGGTCGGGCTCTGATGAATGCGCCCGCGGTGGTGCTTGCCGATGAGCCGACAGGAAATCTTGACTCCAAAAACAGCAAGGAGATCGTGGAGCTGCTGAAGGTCTCCAACGAAAAATACGGGCAGACCCTCCTTGTCATCACCCATGACGAAAGCATTGCTCTTCAGGCGGACCGCATTATCTCCATTGACGACGGAAAAATCACGAGAGACGAGGTGATCCGCAGATGAATGTTTTCAACAAGGTCACCTTGGCTTCGCTGAAGAAGAACCGGACAAGGACCGTTGTTACGATCATCGGCATTATGCTCTCAGCCGCTATGATCTGCGCCTCAACGACCTTTGTTGCCAGTATGCAGAACTTTGTACTGAGATATACAATCTACAAAACCGGAGACTGGCACGGTGCTGTTTATGACGCCGCATACAAGGATTATGAGGATATCGGCGGCTCCGGAAAGGTTGCGTCAGCCACCTATGCTCAGGTTCTCGGCTATGCAAGGATAAACAGCGCCAACGAGCGCAAGCCGTATCTGTATGTCCTCGGCGGCGACGCGGCATCCGGATATTTTGAAACCATGCCCGTGCATCTTACCGCAGGAGAGCTTCCGAAAAGCTCCTCGGAGATCATTTTGCCGGAACACCTTGCCACTAACGGAAAGGTGAGCTATAAAATCGGAGATACCGTCACCTTTGAGGTCGGTGACAGAATTCTTGACGGCAAAAGGCTGGGACAAATCAACCCTTTTTTCACCTATGACAGCGAAATTCAGGTCGAGGTGAAAAATGACGAAAAGCTCGAAAACACAGTGGCAAGGACATACACGGTCGTCGGCATATATGAAAGACCGGCATTTGAGAATACAGACGCTCCCGGATACACGGCGCTTACCGTAGCCGACAGAGGAGCGGACGGGCAATCACCGATCGACTGCCATTTCAAAATGAAAAAGCCCTCTGCCGTATACGACTTTATGAAAGAGACGGGCTATACGGATGCCTATCGTTATGCCTACAATACCGATGTACTGCTATATTCCGGCGTTTCGCGGATTGACTCGGTTACCGCCACCCTTTACAGTCTTGCGGCTATTGTGATCGGGCTGATTGTCTTTGCCTCCGTCTCTCTTATCTACAATGCATTTTCCATCTCCGTGTCGGAAAGAACAAAGCAGTTCGGTCTGCTTTCGTCGGTGGGCGCTACCAAAAAACAACTCAGAAGGATGGTCACATTTGAAGCGTTGACCGTCAGTGCCATCGGCATCCCGCTGGGCATTCTTGTCGGAATCGGCGGCATCGGCATAACGCTTCTCCTGCTCGGCGACAAATTCAGCTCCATCGTCGGTAAAGCGCATATCCCCCTGCGGCTCTGCGTATCGTGGGAGTCGGTCGTTATTGCCGCTGTGATCGCACTGATAACGGTTCTTATCTCGGCGTGGATTCCATCGAAAAGAGCCACAAGGGTATCTGCCGTGGAAGCCATCCGCCAGAGCATGGATGTCAGGGCAGACAATAAACCGACAAGAACCTCAAAGCTCGCCTATAAGCTGTTCGGACTTCCCGGGGTCATAGCCGGAAAGTATTACAGGCGCAGCCGTAAAAGGTATCGGGCTACCGTTGTCAGCCTGTTTATGAGCATTGTTCTCTTTATCTCCGCCTCTGCCTTCACCGATTATCTGGTGAAATCGTCGACGGGGGCATTATCCTCCGAACAATTCGACCTGAAGTACACGACAGACCTTGATACTCCCGATTCAAAAACGCCGGACGAGCTGCTGGCGCTCCTCTCGTCCGAGCAGAATATTACCGGCAGTGCATATGCCAAAAACCTGTTTTTACAGGGCGACATCCCCCGTAAATATGTGACAGATACCTATATCAACCGTTTCGCCGATTTTGGCTCCGCAAAGGATAAAACCGACACGGATACCGTGGGAATTTCGGGATATCTGTACTTCGTGGATGATGCCGAATTTAACAGGCTGCTGAAAAAATACAGCCTCAACGAAGCGGACTACTATAACAAAGAAAACCCTTTGGGCATTGCACTTGACAAAAATATTGAATTTGACCGGACACTTGAAAAGTATGTCACGCTGGATACGCTGAAGGGTGACCGTTGTGAGATTGAATGTCTTCTGTATCGTGAGATCGACGGATACTTCCGAAAGGGAAACAAATTCGACGAAAACGACAACGAGTTTGTCATATATCAGTCGCGGAAGGATGAAAAGGACATCATAGAGCTTCCTTGTGAGGAGTCGCTCGTCAGGTACACCCTGAGAGCCGAGAAAACCATTGAAGAGGCCCCGTTCTTCGTCAGCCGAAGCACGCCGGTGAAGCTGAGCATGATCTACCCTTACAGTATGATGGAAAGCGTTATCCCGAAGGAAGGGCTGAACAGCTTCAGGGAGACAGACTTCTTTCTCACATCGGACAATCATGCCGCAAGTTTTGAAAAGCTGGCAACAATGCTGACCGAGAACGGACTCAGCACCAGGGAGCTTACAGACATTGCCCGACTTGCCGAGGCCAACCGTAATATTATAACGATTATCAAGGTTTTTGCCTACGGATTCATTGTGCTGATCTCCCTGATTGCCGCGGCGAATGTGTTCAATACGATCTCCACGAATATCAGCCTGCGCCGCAGAGAATTTGCCATGCTGAAATCTGTCGGGATGACGCAGAAGGGCTTTCACAGGATGATGAACTACGAGTGCTTGCTGTACGGCTCGAAAGCACTTCTGCTCGGACTGCCGGTGTCCTGCGGAATCACATATCTCATGTACCGCTCGGTAAATCAGGCTTATGAAACCTCCTTCCGCCTGCCATGGGCAGCTGTCGGCATCGCCGTGATGAGCGTGTTTCTTGTCGTATTCGCCACGATGATGTATTCAATGAGCAAGGTAAAAAAGGACAATCCCATCGACGCTTTGAAAAACGAAAATTTGTAAGGAGGACGCGAAAATGTACAATAATGAAGCAACCGCACATGGGAAACTCCACTTGAAATCCTTGCTGATCTGTTGGGGGATCATTCTCGGCGGATACCTTTTGATCCGTATGGTTTTTCTTATATTCGGGTTGCAGCTGCACCTGACTGCGCAGGGAGCCTGCCTTGCGCTGCTGCCGTACTGCTTTGGGGCGCTGTATCTGTGGAAGCGCTGCAAAAAGCAAAAACCGTGGTTTTATGTACTCGGACTCCTGCTTCCTGCCGTTGCCGAGAAGCTGACGCTGTATTTCCTCGGGGCGTATCTATGCGGGGTCAGTCCATTCCGTGTCACGGCGGCCATGGAGGCAATCGGAAGGGTCGAACCGTATGCGGTACTCTTAACACGGATGCCCATGCGGTACGCAGTCAACCTGCTGTTCTTTAACTGGATATACACTCTTTGCGGCATCGCCTTCTCTGCACTCTGCTTTTTGGGCTTGTCCCTCCTGCAAAAGCGGACGGAGGATGAATTATAAGCAAGATGTAGGGGCGGCAGAATGTTGTCCTGTGTCTGATTGCCTTTCCTGTAATCAATACTACTTGCAAGCTTAGCTGCGGCTTGATGATCGCCACTATTTGTAATAACTTCGTTTCCTCCTTCGTCTGGGGCGTATGTTTCTCTAAAGTTCAATCTTTCAAAGGCGAGAACGGATGCAAGGTGCTTATTTCCGTAATCAGCATTGCTCTGCAGACCCTGAATATATTGCTTTAAGCATGAGATAGCCGCCCGACAGCGAAAACTGCCGAGCGGCAGTCTTGCAATATGGATAAGATAAGCAGTTAACTCTAATTTTTTGAACTAACACTCCCGTTGTTTGTTGAATGGGATGTACAATTCCGGGCTTGCTTAGTGAAGGCATAATATGCTATACTGTGCTACATAAGAGAGGTGGAGCAAATGACCTTTGCAGATGCGATTCTGAAACTGCGCAGTGAACGGAGGCTATCCCAGACTCAGCTTGCCAAAGAATTGGGTGTCAGCTATACCTCCGTAAACCGATGGGAAAACGGAAGGTCACTTCCGACAAAAATGATGCTTCTCGTGATCCGCAGATACTGTGAAGAGCATCATTTGGAATTCTCTTGTGAAGAGGTTGGCCGCCTGTCGTAAAAGAAATGATGCTCAAATACAGGCATAATGCTGATGCGGAATGTCAAGTACGGTGAAAAGCCGAACATGTATCTGAACTGCCACAATGCTACCAACCAAATATCATAACGAAAGGTCTGTTAAAACCAATGAACCAAAAAGAACTCAACGAGCTGCGGCGCCGCTGGAAACCGGATAAAAATGCCATCAACCGTATTTACGGCTGTTTTGTCAATAGCAATAAGGAGATTATAACCGATTTGGACGAGTCGCTTGGCATGATGACGCAGGAGGAAGCTGAAAAATACCTCAGCCTGCTGAAAAAGGCACTGTCAGGAGCACTCGGGAAAAACCTGATCGATATTGTGTTTTCCACCCAGCAGGTCATGACGGGGGAAGAACACAGAATGTTGATGGAACTGCGCACATCCGGTGCGAAGGATGCTCGGGTGCGGCAGGCATTTTATCAGAAAGTCATTCAATCGTTGGACATGGGCGAGAGCAATTTTGGATTGCGGTGCTTCGGAGGAACAGGCGGAAGCTTTTCAAGCTGCCTGTGGGGAACGGTTCGGCGCAGGCGCCGTTCTCAATCCGGCCAACCTGATTGATGCAAAGAAAGTGGAGCTGAAAACGGAGAAGGTATCACTCTCCATTGACCCTGAATACAGCCATCTTGTGGAAGCGAAGGTCATCGACGGTCAAAAGGTGTTAATCGTTCCGGTAGAAGATCATTTGGAATTCAACGGAGTTGCCGTCAATGTCAATAGGGACAAAGAATAACCGACAATGCGCGCTGCGAAGCTTCGCGGTATGCCGAAGGGGGTATTTTTACGGCTCGGCGATATAGATTGGCAAGAAAACAGAAAAGGATTACGCTAACGGCGACGGCCAAAATGCTTGGCGTTTCGCAGCCGACATTGAGTGCGATGCTTGTGAAGCTGGAGGACGAACTCGATGTGCGCATTTTTGATCGCACAAACAAAGTTGTGAAGCCCACCTCCGTCGGCGAGAGGATAATCCGCCAGGCTCAGAAAGCCCTGATGGAGACAAACCGCATCAACGAGCTGATAACAGAAAGCAAAGGAACCGTCGGAGGACAGCTGACATTGTCGATAGGTCCGACAATCGCTCCCTACCTACTGCCAAAATTCATCAAGCACTACAGACAATCCTATCCGTCGGTAGAGCTGACTGTCAAAGAGATGAAAGCCGACCACATGCTCGAAGCCATCCTGAACGGCGAGATCGATGCCGGCATCGCCATCTCAGACAACGCCCGACAAGGCGTGCTCGAGATGCCTCTCTACACCGAACGATTCTACGTTTATCTCGCTGAAAGTTGCTGGCGCAAACTGCCGGTGTTCAAACCCGAGAATCTGGAGCACGAGAACATGTGGATAATGAAAGAGGCTCAGTGTCTGCGCGACAGCGCCTTCTCATTCTGCAAGGCACGCGGCAAAGGGCACCACATCTACGAGGCAGGCAGCATCGAGACACTGATACGCATTGTGGACGAAAACGGAGGCTACACCATCATCCCCGAGATGCACCTGCCGTTTCTCACAGAGAAGCAGGCGGGAAACGTGCGCGAGATACAAGGTGACTATCTCTCACAAAGGCGGATATCCCTATACATCAAAGACGACTACATCCGCCAGCGGATGCTCAACACCGTGGCTGACACGCTTAAACGTTTCGTGCCGGCAAGGATGATGAGCGAAGGCATCGTGAAATATGGCATAAAACTCTAAAATCATCCTTTATCACAACTTCTTTAATCAACAAATTTTTCTTGACAAAAAAGTCAATAAACTTGGCTTTTTTCTTTCCATTTGTTACCTTTGTCGCATCAAACCTTTAAAAAAATATAGGCTTATGAAAAAATCTACAATTTTATTGTTATTTACGCTCACCGCGGCAGGCTTCGCCAATGCCGAGGATGTGACAACAAGCGGCAACGGCGTAACATATACGCTTGAATCATTGTCGACAACAGAAAACAGCGGCGTGACAAAAAACGGAAAAGTCTACACTCTGACAAACAGCATCACCATCGCCGAAGGCGACCGCTTCGAGATTGAGAGCGGCGCGACAATGAAGATGGGCGACGGCGTGCAACTGCGCATCGAAGGCACAGCAAATTTTGCCGCCACCGACCGAGTGCTGGTGACGCGCGCCGACGAGAATGCAGCGCCAAAAGGAATCTACATGGTTTGCGACGCATCCGACACAGAGTTTAAAAACATCGATTTCGAATATGCCGGACTGCGCAACTTCTCAAGCACCGGACTTACGGTGGCGAACTGCACTTTCCGCTACAACAACGGCAAAATGACGACGACTGGCGCACTTGCCATCGGCAGCGACGGCGCCACATTCAACGTTGACAACTGCACATTTGAATACAATGAGGTGCCGGCAATCGGAGGCTCGGCGATGGCAGCAAACGGCATCGAGATTACAAACTGCAAATTCATCGACAACAACACCAAAAACACCAACAAACCGCAAGTGAACCTCACCGTAGGCGGCGCAAACTCTGTCAGCATTGAAAACTGCGAGTTTACCGGAGCGCAGCGCACCAACGTGGGCGCGGTGGCTGTGGCAAACATGGCCGGTATAGCAGGCGACAACATCGTGTGGATTTCAGGCAACACTATCCGCGACCACCGCTACGGCATCACTTTCTACGGTGGAATGAACGCAACGGTTGCCAACAACCAGATTATCGACAACAAATATGCGTCAAGCGCAATGGCGGGCGGAGCCGGAATCAGCATCTACGACTATGGCACAAAGCCTAATGTGACGATTACAGGCAACACCATCGAGGGCAACCTGTGGGGCATCACCGTGCTCGGCGGCGAGAACGTGAACATCGGCAAGGTGGACAATCCCGATGCCGATGACTACAACCCCGGCCACAACACATTCAAGAACAACGGCAACGGCGGCGCGCTCTACGACCTCTACAACAACTCCGCGCTCACCATCTACGCACAAGGCAACCACTGGAGTGTTGACGAGCAGACGGCAGAGAAAATCGAGAGCGTGATTTTCCACAAACCAGACGATGCAAAACTCGGCGAAGTAATCTACACCCCGGCTTGGGACGGTGAAGGCAGCGTCAACGAAATCGCCTCGGAAGCAATCAGATATGCCGACGGCAAAGTCTATGCCGAAGGTGCCGACATTCAGGTTTACACACTTGGCGGCGCACTCGTGGCACGTGCAAACAGCGTTGCCGACCTTTCGGCTCTCGCAAGCGGCGTATACGTGGCACGCGCAAACGGCAAAGTGCTGAAATGCGTGAAATAACACCACATACCAACACTAAAAAACAAAAAAAGCGGCGATTGCCGCTTTTTTTGTTTTCAACGAAGTTTTATGTTAAGGATAACTTTTCACGTTAAATAAATTGTAAAACAGAAATAAACGAATTATCTTTGCCAATTAGAAATTGTGTAAGGGAAACTGTGGACAAGTGCAGATGCCGGAAAACTGTGAAAAAACAAGCACTGAGCTTTGTTCATCCTGTGCGCACAATACACTAATACACAGGTTATTGCAAATATTATTTGCGCTGCAAAAACGTATATGAACAGACTATATATTCTCCTGATTTCGTGCATGCTGCTCGTTGGATGTAATTCAACGAAAGATGTGGCATATCTTCAAAACCTTGACATCAACAAGCAAGAGAGCATCTCTGCAAGCAAAGGAATCACCATACAGCCGAAAGACGTGCTGTCAATCATCGTCAGCTGCAAAGACGCAGAGCTGGCAGCAATGTTCAACCTGCCCGTAGTGTCCTACCAGACCAACTCCGAAATTGTGTCGTCGACCGGCGGCACGCAACAGCTGCTCGGCTATGCCGTCGACGAGAATGGAGAAATCAAACTTCCGGTGCTCGACAAGATGAAAGTGGCGGGCATGACACGATGGGAAGTGCAGGAAAAAATCAAAAGCGAGCTCAAAAGCCGTGAGTTGCTGAAAGACATGGTGGTAACCGTAGAATTCCGCAACTTCAAAATCTCGATACTCGGCGAGGTCAAAAACCCAGGTTCATACAGCATTGAAGGCGACAAAGTCAACGTGCTCGAAGCCATCTCGATGGCTGGCGACCTTACCATCTACGGTCTGCGCGACCAAGTCTACGTAATCCGCGAGGAAGGAGGAGAGCGCACCGTCTACCGCCTGAATCTCAAGTCGGCGGAAGTGTTCCAGTCGCCCGCCTACTATCTGAAGCAGAACGACGTGGTCTACGTGCAACCCAACAAGGTGCGCGCCGGCGAATCGAACCTCAACGAGAACAGCATGAAGTCTATCGGCATCTGGATTTCGATAGCCTCTCTGCTCACCACCGTAGCGACGCTCGTTGTTGCGGCAAAGAAATAATGAATTAAAAAGCACTGCGTAATTTATACAAAACATTTATACTAAATGAAGGAAGACTACAACAGCATAGGCGCTGCCGAAACGGAAAACCAGAAGAATGAATTCCAACTGAGCGACATGATTTCATGGACACTCTGCCACAAGAAATTTTTCGCAATCTCGATAGTCATCTGCGTGGCTCTCGGGCTCATCTACGCACAGCGCGCGCAACGCATCTACCAACGCTCGGCGAGCGTAATGCTCCGAAGCGACAACAAGGGACAGGCTCAAATCAGCGAGTTGGCGGCATTCGCCGACCTCGGCATCGGAAGCACCGGCATCGACGTCTACAACGAGTTGCAGGCATTCCAGTCACCGCTGCTGATGCAGGACGTCGTCAACCAGCTGCGTCTCAACGTGACCTACAAGAGCAAGAACTGGATTGGATATGTCACCGACTGGTATGACAAAACGCCAATCTGCGTGGAATACAAAAATCTTCCCGATCACGTCGGCGAGCAGCCGCTCAACTCCGTGACATTCGTCGCTGAGAAAGAAGGTCAAAGCCAACTGACCGTCAAGGACTTCAAGATAAACGGCATCAAGAGCGACGCTCCGGCACAAACCGTGAAACTCGGGCAGCCGTTCAAGACGCCCGTAGGCACCGTAGTGCTCAAAGCGACAAAAGAATACGGCAAAAACTTTGAGCAGGCGGTCATCGTAGGCTATGAGCGTCCGGAGCTCACGGCAAAGTCGTGCCAGGCACGCCTCACCGCCGAACTTGCCGACAAACTTGCCACCGTAATCAACTTCTCCTACACCGACGCATCCGAGAAGCGTGCCGAAGACGTGCTCAACACCCTTCTTGACGCATACAACGAGGAGTGGATACGCTACACCAACAAGTCGACCGACAACACAGCCAAGTTTATCGACGAGCGTCTGATGTCAATCGAACGCGAACTCGGCAACGTAGACTCCGACATCGAACGCTTCAAAAGCTCCAACCGTCTGCTCGACATGAACGCCGAGACAGCACAAGTGACACAAGAATCGAGCAAATATTCAGAGCAGGCATTCCTTGCCAACAACCAGCTCGCCGTGGCTCGCTTCATCCGCGAATATCTCGTTGACAACACACGCCAGTACGACCTTCTTCCTTCAAACTCTGGCGTTGGAAGCCAAGCCATTGAAGAGCAGATTGCCGAATACAACAAGAAACTGCTTGAGCGTCAGCGCCTCGTGGCAAACAGCAGCGACAGCAACCCGTTGGTGTCTGACATCAACAACCAGCTGCGCATGATGCGCTCCACAATTCTGCGCTCCGTCGACAACCACATCAGCGCGCTTAAAATTCAAGCCGACCGTCTCTCAGCGCAGGAAAACGCCATCGAGAACCGCATTTCAGCAGGTCCGGGCAAAGCAAAAGAACTGCTCACAATCGAGCGTCAACAGAAAATCAAGGAGGAGCTTTATCTCTACTTGCTTCAGAAGCGTGAGGAAAACGAGCTTCAGGCAAGCATCGTGGTCAACAACACCCGCCTGCTCAAGCCTGCCACCGGCGACAGCGTGCCTGTATCGCCGAAGAAGGGCATCATCCTCGCCGCAGCGTTCATCCTCGGTCTCGCCATCCCTTACGGCTATATGTTTGCGTCAAACATGCTCAACACCAAAGTGCGCAGCCGCAAAGACCTTGAAGGCCTGGAAGTTCCGGTGCTCGGCGATGTACCTCTTGCCGACGGAGCGAAGAAATTGAGTTTGATGAGCCGCTTGATGAAAAAAGAAAATGAGTCGGAAACACCGCACATCGTGGTGGAAGACCACAACCGCAACGTCATCAACGAGGCATACCGCGTGGTGCGCACCAACCTTGACTTCATGATCGGCGCCAACAAGTCGGAAGCCATCATGGCCACCTCGCTTTACCCAGGCAGCGGAAAAACGTTTACATCTGTCAATCTCGCCACCGCAATGGCGTTGAAAAACAAGAAAGTAATCGTTGTCGACTTCGACATCCGTAAAGGTACATTCTCCAAGATTGTCAATTCGCCAAGCACTGGAGTCTGCGCATATCTCAACGGACAAGTGTCGCTCGACGACATCATCCTGCCATCAAAAACAACAAAACTGTTGTTTGACTCAATACCTACCGGACACCTTGCTCCAAACCCTGCAGAGCTTCTGCTCAGCGACCGTCTGCAGGCAATGATAGACGAGCTGAAGCAACGCTACGACTATGTGTTTGTCGACTGTCCGCCAATCACAATGGTCACCGACGCATCGCTCATCGCACCGCATGTTGACCGCACAATCTTCATTGCCCGCGCCGGACTGATAGACCGTCGCACCCTTCCTGAAATCGACGAGATTTACAAGGAAAACCGCTATAAGAACATGTGCCTGCTGCTCAACGGCAGCGACGAGAGCGGCACATACACCCGCTACGGATATGGTTACGGATACGGCTATGGATATGGCTACGGCAACGACACCAAGAAACAGTAGCGATGTTTGGCATATTCTCAAGGAAAAAGTCAATACTCGAAAGCGGCCTGCTTGACGGATTCACCGACCACCACAGCCACCTGCTGCCCGGTGTCGACGATGGATTCCAGACAGCCGACCTCACTCTGGAAGCCCTCCGCACAATGGAGCAAGCCGGTGTTGCCGACGTGTGGCTCACGCCCCACATTATGGAGGACGTGCCAAACACCGTCGGCGCGCTCAAGCAACGCTTCGAGGAATTTTCCGCCACATACAACGGATCTGTCCGCCTGCATCTCGCAGCCGAGAACATGATGGACGGCATCTTTGCCGAACGCTGGCGTCAGCGCGACATTCTGATGCTAGGCGACAGCCATCCGCTTATTGAGACAAGCTATTTCCGCGCGCCGATAGAAATGCGCGGACTGATAGGAGAAATGCTCAACGCCGGCCTGCACCCCATTCTCGCGCACCCCGAACGCTACAAATACATGGAGCAGTCTGACTATGAGGAACTGAAGCAACTCGGGCTGCTGTTCCAGCTCAACCTCGGCTCCATTGCCGGATGCTACAGCAAGCACACCAAAGAAAAGGCTGAATGGCTGCTTGAAAACGGGCATTACGACCTCATGGGCAGTGACATACACAACCTGCGCTTCTATAACCACACCATCAACGAGCCTCTGCCCAAAAAGGTGATAGAAGCCATGAGGCAAATTCCAAACCAATTATAAACACAGGCACAATGAAAGTCACGATTATCGGCGGCAGCGGATTCATCGGCACCCGCATTGTAGACCACTTCACGCAGTTCAAGGGCTACGATTTCCGCATAATCGACATTCGTGACAGCCATTTCTTCAACGACATCACCACCATCGGCGACGTGCGCAACCAGCAACAGATGGACAGCGCCCTTGCCGGCACCGACCTTGTGATACTTCTCGCCGCACAGCACCGCGACAACGTGACTCCCACATCGCTCTACTACGACACCAACGTGGGCGGAATGCGCACCACTCTGCACGCCATGGAGCGCAACGGCGTGAAACGCATCCTATTCTTCTCATCCGTGGCTGTCTACGGCATCAATAAAGACAACCCCGACGAAACCTCGCCGAAAGACCCGTTCAACCACTACGGCAAATCGAAATGGCAGGCGGAGCAACTTCTGCAGGAATGGCACACGATGCACGCCGACTGGAACATCAACGTGGTGCGCCCCACCGTAACCTTCGGAGAGCGCAACCGCGGCAACGTGTACAACTTGCTCCATCAGATACAAAGCCGTCACTTCCTGATGGTTGGCAACGGTCGCAACCGCAAGTCGATGGCATACGTAGGCAACATAGTGGCCTTCGTGAAATTTCTCATCGACAACTACACATCGGGCTACAACGTGTTCAACTACATCGACAAGCCCGACTACGACATGAACCAACTTGTGCAACACGTGGAGACAGTGTTGCAGAAACGCTTGCCGGCAATTCGCATCCCCTACGCCATAGGAATGGCTGGCGGCTACTGCCTCGACGCGCTGGCATG
>ENA-ORNF01001010-ORNF01001010.1-human-gut-metagenome-genome-assembly--contig:-NODE-1010-length-26425-cov-9.861889_pt1 | contig 26425 bp, 17 predicted proteins | sample MGYA00242110_ERZ509012 | MGnify/ENA primary metagenome ERZ509012 (study PRJEB26280, sample SAMEA2338714) | human gut metagenome | biome: human gut; feature: human-associated habitat; material: faeces...
ATGAACGTGGAGAGTTCTTGTAAATCATACAGTGGTGAGGGCAGTTCATCGGTTTAAGGAAGTACTCTTCGCCTTCTTCCGGAGTGTGGATAGGCTGGAATGAGTCTTTACCGTATTTAGCGTAGTGACCAGAAGTAACGTACAGCAACTTGTTACCGATAGGCGGACACATTACTTCCTGATAATCGTAACGAGCCTGAATGCGGCGCAAGAAGTTCTGCAAGCGAAGACGCAACGCAGTACCCTTAGGAAGCCACATAGGAAGTCCCTTACCTACGGTATCAGAGAACATGAACAAGTCCATTTCCTTACCAATCTTACGATGGTCGCGTTTCTTGGCTTCTTCCAACATTACGAGATACTCATCGAGCATCTTCTTTTTCGGGAAGGTGATACCATAGATACGTGTCATCTGCTTACGGTCTTCATGTCCTCTCCAGTAAGCTCCGGCTACAGACAACAGCTTGATAGCCTTGATAGGAGCTGTAGAAGGCAAGTGCGGACCACGGCACAAGTCGGTAAACGCACCTTGTGTATAAGTGGTGATATGTCCGTCTTCGAGTTCAGAGATAAGCTCACACTTATAAGTTTCTCCTCTTTCGCCGAACATCTTCAGAGCGTCTTCTTTAGCGATGCTCTGACGTACTAACGGTTCTTTCTTGGCAGCCAGTTCCTGCATCTTCTTTTCGATAGCAGCCAGGTCGCTTTCTTTAATTATGGCTTCTCCCGGGTCTACGTCGTAGTAGAATCCGTTTTCGATAGCCGGACCTATACCAAACTGAATTCCAGGGTACAACTCCTGCAACGCCTCAGCCAACAAGTGGGCGCTAGTATGCCAGAAGGCGTGTTTACCTTCTTCATCGTCCCATTTGTAAAGCACAAAATTGGCATCTGTTTCGATAGGTCTTGTTAAATCTATAGTCTCGCCGTTTACGCCGCAAGCCAATACGTCTTGAGCCAAACGGGGACTGATGCTTTCTGCAATCTGCAGACCAGTAACTCCTTCATTGTATTCACGAACGGAGCCATCAGGGAAAGTTATCTTAATCATAATTACAAAATATGTATTAATCTTCTTTTTTTATACGAGTGGCAAATGTACACAAAACTTTTGAATAACAAACGGATATTCAATTTATTCGTCTTTTGCCGTACTTGTAAATCGTTTTATCACGCTATATGCCGAGAAAATACCCAGCTCGCCCGCCTTACTGAGGTCACGGATGCCTTCACGGTTATTTCCGAGATATACATTTGTAAGACCACGGTTATAATAGGCGTCGCCTAATCGTCCGTCAAGTTCGATAGCTTTATCATAGTCAACCAACGCCGCACGATAATCTTTCATCACCGCCAGTATGTTAGCACGATTATAATAAGCGTACGCAAAGTCGGGAGCCAAGCGAATCACCTCGTCCAGATCGCGACGCACGGTAGCATAATCAAGCATTCGTATCTGAGGTTTTTCTCCTTCGGGGGCAGTCTCAGTTTCGTATCCACTACTTTGACGCTTGCGATACTCTAACTGTTTATAGTGTATCACCGCACGTGTAAAGTATGCGGGGAAGAACGATGAATCTCGCACTATGGTACTGTCAAGGTCGCGCAGAGCGTTGTCGAAATCCTGCACAAGATAGAAATCGAGCGCACGAGCATAGTAATGCAGCGGATTATTAGGCTCTTTCACTATCTTTTCTGTTTCAGTATCGATAGAAGCGAAGTGTCGTTTCACCTGCTCTTCGCTCAGCGAAGCTTCGTTATTAGTAATGAGCAAACGTCCGGGCAATACATGGCGGTTGTTAAGTTCATCGATGCTACGGTTATAAGTCACCATTCGCTTCACCTCTTCCTGACGCTCGTAGTAGTTCAGCGCAAACATAGGTTGCGGCAGAATATTCACGTTCTTATCCTGAACACGGCCACGATAGTCGGTCTTATACTTCGGCGTAGCGTCGTCGTTATCAGCCACCACTATCTTACGATAGTTGTTCATGTTCTTATCCGACTTCTTACGAGTCTTGTCTGCCGAAGCGGTATTTTGCTTACGGTTATTCTGAGCCTCAAGCTGAGCTTTCAGTACCGTAAACTCATCGGCTTCCGCTCCTCGCAGGTCGCCTACCCTACGTCGAGCCTTCGCTCTTACCTGATATCCTGCCAAGAAATTAGGATACTCGCCAATCACACGCGAATAGTCGGCTATGGCACCACGGTAGTCGCCCGTCTTATCGCGCAACTGTCCACGGTTGAACACGGCCATCATATTATCAGGCTCCATCTTCAATACGAAGTCAAAGTCCTCTATCGCACGGTTATCATCGCCCACTTGTGCACGCAGCAAACCACGGTTATAATGTCCGATAAAGCTGTTACGGTCTATATCGAGAGCCAAATCATAGTCTTTCATCGCCCCGCGCAGATTATTCTGATGGTAACGAGCCAAAGCACGATTGATATATATGCTAGAGTTACGTATCGACAAACGGATAGCCTCCGTCAAGTCCGATTCGGCATCCTTGTACTTGCTGCGCTGCAGAAACAGCATACCGCGCGAAGCCCATGTATCAGCGTTATAGCGGTCTATCTCAATGGCACGGTCGGCATCACTCATAGCCTGAAGCGTATCTTTCTGCTTGAGAGACACCTCGGTACGCATCAAGTAAGCATCGGTATATCGTGGCGATATACGTATCAGCGTATCAATGTCCGCCTTAGCCGCCGCATAATCTTTCTCGCGCATACGACACAGCGTAAGGTTATGCCACAAACTTACATTTTCAGGATCGAGGGTAAGAGCCTTTTCATAATCGCGTATGGCACCCTTGAAGTTATTTTGGTGTATGCGCGAAATACCTCTAACCTGATATGCGCTGGGCACAAACGGATTGCGCTCAATGGCTTCGGTACAGTCGGCTTCGGCTCCCGAAAAGTCATCGAGGTTCATCTTGGCCAATCCGCGATAAAAATACGGTTCCGCCAGATAAGGTTTGGCGTTTATAGCCTGATTGAAATATTGTATAGACAGCACGTAGTCTTCAAAGTAGAGAGCGTTACGGCCGATGGTCATCACACGCTCGGTGTTTATCTGCCCGAACGCCATCACCGGAAACATACATGCTATATATATAATGTGTGTAAGTCGTTTTATCATCTAATTGCTTTCGTCTTGTACGTGCAGCGTACTTTTCCTTTCACCAAGTTGGTGAGTTTGCCTTTTATCATTTGTTTACGCAGCGGCGACAGATGGTCTATGAACATTGTTCCTCCCAGATGGTCGAACTCGTGCTGCATACAGCGTGCCAAGAATCCTTCTACCCACTCATCGTGCGGATTCATGTCTTCGTCCAGATAAGTCACGTGGATACGGTCGGGGCGTTTCACGCTTTCGTGTATACCCGGTAGACTGAGGCATCCTTCTTCCATAGATACGATATGGTCGCCTGTCTCTATGATATGCGGGTTGATATATGCGTGACGGAAGTCCTTGTATTCAGGAAAATCATCAGCCATACAGTCAAGGTTAATCACTACCACGCGGATAGGCAAACCGATTTGCGGAGCTGCAAGTCCCACACCTTCTGCACGGTCCATAGTTTCGTGCATATTCTGTATCAATTCTTTCAAGTTAGGATAATCGGGAGTAATATCTTGTGCCTCCTCGCGAAGCACGGGCTGTCCGTAGACGTAAATAGGTAATATCATAATTATTATTTTGTTGTTTTTTACAGTTTAAATTTTCTCGATTCCATATACGACTGCAGTATGATGGTAGCACTGATTTCGTCTACCAGCGCCTTATTCTGACGGTCTTTCTTCTTCAGACCACCAGTAAGCATAGCCTGATGCGCCAACACCGATGTAAACCGCTCGTCTACCAGCTCTACTGGCATTTGAGGCATTTTCTTCTTCAGCTGATTCATGAAGGGTACGATATTCTTCATGTTTTCAGAGTCTTCATTATTCATCTGCTTAGGATGCCCTATGATGATTCGTTCTACCTGCTCTTTCTGCACATAGTTCATAAGGAAGTCCATCAGTGTATGTGTAGGCACTGTAGTTAGTCCGTTCGCTATAATCTGCATAGGGTCTGTAACCGCTATGCCGGTACGCTTTTTCCCGTAGTCGATTGCTAAAATTCTGCTCATATCACGGCAAAATTACTAATTTATTCTGTATACTTCTCTATATAAAACTTAAAAGATGCGTAAGATATGCGTTGGCGCAACAATACCAGTCAGAGAAAAACCACAACAAAGTCGTCTCACATCGGTCGATGCTAGCGTTCGTATCGACCGAAGTAAACGTTCGTATCGGTCGTTGTGAACGTCCGTATCGGTCGAAGTGAGACGACTTTGCCGTATTATTTGCACGACTTTGTTAGCGCATTCAATGAGATATTTGTATTTTTACACCAAACTAACGCTAAGAATATGAAAAAGACAATCTTTCTGTTTGTGATGGCTATGGTTTGCTGCATAGTAAAAGGCGAAGCGCAAACGCAGCCAAGCCCCACGGCGAAACAACTTAGATGGCATAATGCCGAAATGGGAGCCGTATTTCACTACGACCTTCATGTGTTCGACGGAAAACGATACATTCAATCAGAGAACCGTATCCACCCGATAGAAGATTATACCATTTTCAATCCTACACAGCTTGATACCGACCAATGGATAAAAGCCGCCAAGACTGCGGGATGTAAATTTGCAATTCTTACAGCTACTCACGAAACGGGATTCGGACTATGGCAAAGCGACGTCAACCCATATTGTTTGAAAGCAGTAAAGTGGCGAGACGGAAAGGGAGATATCGTACGCGACTTTGTCAATTCTTGCCATAAGTACGGTTTGATGCCTGGCATATATGTAGGCATACGGTGGAACTCACTGCTAGGCATACACAACTTCCGGACAGAGGGAGAAGGGGAATTCGCAAAAAACAGACAAGATTGGTATAGACGTTACTGCGAACGAATGGTAAAGGAATTATGTACCCGATATGGCGATTGGTTTCTGATTTGGTTTGACGGCGGAGCGGACGACCCACACGGAATAGGCCCCAACGTTGAGCCTATAGTAAGCAAGTATCAGCCTAACTGCTTGTTCTATCATAACGTAAACAAGGCCGACTTCCGCTGGGGAGGCTCTGAAACCGGCACTGTGGGATATCCGTGCTGGTCATCATTCCCGACCCCTTGCTCTCACCATAAAGGAATAGAAACATCACCCAATTGGCTAGAACTTCTGAAACACGGAGACAAGGACGGACTATACTGGCTGCCTGCCATGGCCGACTTTCCACTTAGAGGAATAAACGGACGCCATGAGTGGTTCTGGGAACCCGATGACAACAATAATATATTGCCATTAGACAGTTTGATGAGTATCTACGAAAAGTCGGTAGGCAGAAACGCCACTCTCATCATGGGACTTACCCCCGACCCATCCGGACTATTACCTGAAGACGACGTAAAACGACTGAGTGAATGGGGTAATGCCATTGTTCAAACTTGGGGATGCCCCATAGCGAAAACAGCCGGCAATAAAAATAAGCTGTATCTCCGTTTGCCATCAGTCAATAGCGTAAAAGGCTACAGATTGAAAGAAGATATCACAAAAGGAGAAAGAATACGAAGTTATAGGATAGAAGCAAAGGTAGGCAACCGTTGGCAAGTCATTGCCGAAGGTCTGTCAGTAGGACACCAGCGTCTGGGAACGATTGCTCCGGTCAGCACACAAGAGCTGCGGCTGACCGTAACGCAATCGGTAGACACTCCATCAATATTGGAGTTCAGCGTCTATTGACGCTATAAATTCTAAAATTCAAAGCTATAAATCAGAATATCGACTCGCTTGTTTCTGTAGTGAACAGTTCGAGTGCCTTGATGCCCATAATGGAGTTTCCTTTGTTATTAAGTCTAGGACTCCATACGGCAATGGAGTAACGCGACGGGTATATTGCTACAATGCCTCCGCCTACACCGCTCTTGCCGGGCAGTCCCACAAGAAATGCAAATTCGCCAGCCTCATCGTAAAAGCCACAAGTCTGCATAATGGCATTGATACGCTTTACTCTGGAAACACTCAGCTCTACACCGCCGTGCGAGAATGGCTCGCTGCTATGGGCAAAAGCAAGAAACGCTTTCGACAGGTCCTTACAACTCATCTCCACAGAGCACATTGTGCTATAGAAGCGAAGCACATCAGTAACGTCGTTCTGTAGGTTGCCGTGATGCTTTAGAAGATAGGCTATGGATGCGTTTAGATAAGAACACCCTATTTCCGACTCCGCAACATCGATAGAATAGTTGATAGAGTCGTTTCCGCACAACTTACGCACAAAGTTGATGAAGAATTGATACGGATTATCCAAGTTAGACAGCAACACGTCGGCCAACACTATAGCGCCGGCATTGATGAATGGATTTCTAGGCTTTCCATGCTCATATTCAAGTTGCACCAAAGAGTTAAAAGCACTGCCCGACGGTTATTTGCCTACACGGTTCCACAGTTCTTTTCCTTTTATACTTAGTGCAATGGCTAGCGAGAACACCTTAGATATACTCTGTATTGAGAATTTGGTGTCATAGTCGCCATACGTACAATGCTCTCCATTCATAAGGCTCAGATAAATGCCGAACTGGTCAGGGTTTACGTTGGCAAGCGCCGGTATATAATCGGCCTGTTTCCCTTCGTGCGCAAACGGCTGTATTTCTTTACAAATTCTTTCTATTACCTCCTGATAGTACTTATTGGTTTTCATGGTATTATAACTGTGTAATTATATTATTATGGTTGTTTTTATTTTCACGTTCTATAAATTGCGAAGGCGTAATGCCGAACTGTTCACTGAAATGTTTTCTCAGAGTACGTGGGTCATTATATCCCACCTTTTCCGCTATTTCTTGTATCGTATATTTCCGTTCAAGAATTAGAGCAGCTACCTTACTCATTCTCATGCTGCGTATCATATCGATAGCAGTGAGCTTACTTACATCCTTCAGCTTACGGTATAGAGTAGGCTGACTCATATTCAACTGTTCGGCCATCATCTTCACGTTGAAGTTTTCGTTAGATATATTGGCTTCTATAGTCTGTATCACCGACTTCAAGAATTCGTTTTCTGCATCAATTCCGGTATCGGCGCTATTTGTTCCTTCATGCTTTGCAAGCATAAGTGTCTGCGTATAGATTCGCTTCAAGCGTTTGCGTTGTTTAATCAGACTTGTTACTTTAGATATTAACACCTGCGGATTGAACGGCTTGGTTATATAATCGTCAATGCCAAGTTGGGTAGTCTTCAGCAAATCTACGTCTTCGGCCTTAGCTGTAAGCATAATAATGGGTATATGCGCTGTCTTTGGCGTTTCGCGTATCTCGCGGCAACAAGCGAATCCGTCTTTTACAGGCATCATTATATCAGAAATTATTAGCGAAGGTATTTTCGATAAAGCAATCCGTACACCTTCTTCGCCGTTTTCCGCTTCGTATACGGTATAGTTCTGACTGAAGAGACTACAAATGTATTGTCTTACGGCAGTATTGTCTTCTACAATCAGCAAACTGCATGGATTTTCAGAAGAATCTGTTTTCTCGGCAGTAGCCACAACAGCTAAAGAAGGTGGGGTTTCCTGAATAAGCACTTCTGAATCGTTTTTGAAATGCTCGTTTCCTTCGGGTAATAAGATAGTAAATGTGCTACCGCCTCCTTCTACACTGTTCAATGAGATATAGCCGTGATGAAGATCGACTGTATTCTTCACGATATGTAACCCAATGCCGATGGTAGATGACAACGTTGGCAGATTTGGCGACGTAATAAACGAATCGAATATGCGTTGCTGATAAGTTTCAGGTATGCCTTGACCATTATCTGCCACAGTAATTTCACAGCGGCGCTGTCCGTCTATCTCCACATTTCTTATACGCAAGGTTATCTTGCCTTTATCGGGGGTATATTTAAATGCGTTAGACAGTAAATTCTGTATGGCAGAAGTAATTTTGTTTTCGTCAATCCACAGAATATACACGTCAGAATGTATCTCAATGGAATAATCTATATGCTTAGTCTCGGCCAGCGGACGGAAACTTTCGCCTACAGAACGGGCCAACTCATTGATATCAGCCTGCGTAACGTTAAGTCGTACAGTACCGGTCTCTATCTTTTGAACATAAAGCAGATGATCTATCAGCGTGTGCAGAGACTTACAATTTTTATATACCATCTCGATTGAATGATATAACTTATCATCCTTTTGCAAGCGACTCATGATATCTTGCAACGGAGAGATTATCAAGGTGAGAGGCGTACGCAACTCGTGCGCCGTATTAGTAAAGAAGTTTTCGCGCTCACGGTGTATCTGCGATTCCTTTTCTCTCTCCATCTTCATGGTAAAGTTTTCATGCTCTAGTTGCAACTCGTAATGCAAACGGCGTTTGCGATTCTGAAAATGTCGCATCGGCATAATGAATGACAGCACTAACGCAATAGCTACAAGCACCTTAAACCACCATGTCTCGGTCCAATGTGGAGAAAGGCATATATCCAACCGCGAAACGTTACCCAGCAGTCCGCCAGGATAGACAGCCTGTAGTTCGAACCTGTAATTACCCGCATCCAGATTATTGTAGTTCACACGGTAGCCTTCTCTATCTACCACAATCCATTCTTTCTGATAAGGATATAGGCGATACCTTATTTGTGGATGCTGATTAGAATACGACAGGCTACTGAACGACAAGGCGAAATCGCGGTTCCGGTCATTAAGCTTTATCTTCTTCGCATAGTATATATTTTCTTTCAAGATAACCTGACCGTGAATTGTGTCGCCTATCCCCACAAGCTGATTATCTATCTCTAAAGCACTTATTCCAATCCTCTTTTCGGTAGGCACTATGTCTATGAGGCGTGGGTTGAAGTAAGTTACACTTCTATTGTTTCCCCAAAACACGAATTGCCGATAGGCATAAGCCGACTTGTTATTACTAGACAGCAGATAATGGAAGAACAGCTTATTCTTACGGTCGAAACGAGAGATACAAGAGTTCGACCCCACCCAGATTTCGTGTTCGGTGTCTTCAAGTATACTACCTATATAGTTATTATATAGTCCACTGCGAGTGGTGTAACGCTGAACTATGCGTTCACTGTCAAGGTCCATCACCCCAAGTCCGTTAGCATATCCTATGTATAGTTCACGGTCTGATGTGGCGTGTATAGCCAGCACGTCTACTTTATCCAACTGTTGCTCTTTTCCGTAGCCAATACGAATGGTTCTATCTGGCAACACTCTACCTAACCCTCTGTTTTCTATGCCTACCCAAATTCGTCCGTCATTACTCTCTGCTATGGCTTTTACACAGTATCTTTCTTGAGCATCGCCCGAGGTCTCGCTTCCTATACTGAACGGCACACATTTTCCTGACTCCTGCCTGTATAGATGCAGCCCATTATCACCACCTATCCACACCCGTCTTTTAGAGTCAATAATAACGCTCCATATTGTTCCTATTTCTGGTAAGTGAACGACTTTACATTTCTGCTTGTCGCAATCATACACAAACAATTCACCCTGCATACTCCCCAACCACAACGTATTTTGGGTAGTATCGTTATACATGCATAGTATAGGCGATGAATGTTTGAAACTACTTGCGACATCGAACGACAGATTTTCAGGATTATCCTGCCGGAAAGGATAATCACTCCGCATCAGTCCCTTATGATAAGTAGCTATCCATAAATAGCCAGCCTTGTCCATCGTAATGCCTCGCGTTTCGTTATGGCTTTTCTGCCTATACTTATACACATTACCCTGCTTCAAGTCGATATATACAGCTCCACCTCCATACGTACCTATCCACAAGCCGTTTTCGGTCTCGTCATAGTAGGTGGAAATCATTCTCACATCTACATCCTGCCAAGCCAATGTCACATTATTGTATATAGAAGTATGAAACTGATGGAAACCGTTGTCTTCGGCAGTGAATATAGTGAACCCGTTCCACGTAACGGCTACTATTTGCCGACCGTTTATGGGTAATATCTGGTAGATGTCTGTATGCGACAGCTGATGTTCTTTCGCTGTATTGCCGTATGAGAAGTGTTGCAAGCATCCAGTCTCCTTATTAACCCTGTATATACCTTGTGAGGTAGTACCAATCCATACGTAGTCATTAAAATCCAAGATGGTGTTAATGTCTTGCGTCATACCTTTTATATCTAAACACACTTTCTTCTTACGTGAAGCTAAATCAAATACTGTCAGTTGCGACGATGTGTTTGTAAAGTACAAGGTAGAGAAGTCATCAGACAGTGTATAGGCGGTTATCTCAGAAGAAGAAAGTTTATCAGAAGAGACGCTGAAAACAGGACGTATGGATATAGGATGATTCGCCGAGTCTTCTGCCGTTATGTCACAATAATGAATATTGAATTTCCCTATAATCCAGCACTTATGTTCCGAAACGGGATGTATGCCCAATATCTGTTTATCGGGTATGGGCATATCTATAGGCGAAAACTGTTCGGTTACCTGATTGAATGCGTAGAATCGACTTCCGATACGCACGCATAGGGTTTTCTTTTGCAGCAAGACGATATCGTTCACGTAATTATGCAAGCCGTTAAGCGTGAAATTCCTTACCGAACTTCCGTCGTAGCGGCTCAATCCGTAATCCGTTCCGAACCACACGAATCCTTTCGGGTCTTGATAAATGGTGTTAACCTTGTTGTCCGCCAGTCCCGACTGAACTGAAGGGTAAGGTTCTTAAAACGGTTGTTCAGGTTAACCTGTCCGTGTATGGGAAGTACGGCAAACGCCATAAACAGCAGTACGGCATACATTATATATAAGCGATGTCCCGAAAGTGGTTTCATATTATTTTCTTAGGTCATTATCCAAAAAACAAAGATATGATTAATCTAAAAAATATAAAAGCATTAAAGGCAAAAATGCACAAAAACAGGGGCTTGAATTAAACATGCACCCTTTTTGAAATGAACATGCACCTGTTTTTCAAACCATAACGGCTAATTTTGTGATGTTAAAACCTTAAAGATGTTTAATTAAAAACTTAGATTCATGAAAAAACTACTTTCCTTACTCTTGATGTTACTGTGTGTAGTGGCAGTCAGTGCACAGCAGTTTCGCATCACCGGAACGGTGCATGACAAGAAGACAAACGACCCTATTATAGGGGCCAGCATCTTAGTCAAAAACACGAGCAACGGCATCATTACCGACGTTGACGGTAAATTCGAACTCCAGAATGTGTCGAAAGGAAACACTCTGATTGTTTCGTATGTGGGCTATCGCTCGCAGAACATTCTGGTAGACGGAAGCAAACGTAATTTCTCTATCTTATTAGATGAAGATAATGAGGTACTTGACGAAGTAGTTGTAGTAGGCTACGGCACCCAGAAGAAACAAGATATCACAGGATCTGTGGTTTCAGTAGGCGAAGGTAAGTTTACGGAAGGCGTAAATACAAATGCTTTTCAGATGATAAACGGTAAGGCAGCCGGCGTAAACATAAGCCAGACTAGTTCGGCTCCGGGCGCCAGCACTAAGATTCAGATTCGTGGTGCCGGTTCTATCAATAGCAGTAACTCGGCATTGGTAGTAGTAGACGGTCTGCCAGGAGTAGATGCATCATCTATCAACCCGAGTGACATTAAATCTATAGAGGTACTGAAAGACGCATCGGCTGCTGCCATCTACGGAACACGTGCCGCCAACGGTGTAGTGCTTATCACCACGAAAAGCGGTAAGAAAGGTGACATCAGCGTAAAATTCGGTGCGGAAATAGGTTTCCAATCGGTAGCCAAGAAAATGGAGATGCTGAACGCTAAAGAATATATGGAAACACTGAACGCACTGCGTAAAGAATCTAACAACTCAGACGGAATAATCTACACCCCAGACCAAGTGGCAGCTGCTGGCGAAGGTACAAACTGGCAAAACGAAATCTTCAGAAACGGAGCGCCGGTGCAGTCATACCAATTATCGGTAGCAGGTGGTGGAGACCGCAACGACTATTACTTCGGCTTGAATTATTTCGACCAGAAAGGTATCGTTAAATGCTCTGACTTAAAGAAATATAATATACGCGCCAACTTGAACTTCACTCCGAAGGATTTTCTCCGCTTTAAGGTAAACTTGAATTTCACTAGAAAAGACGGACGTGAAATATACGAGAGCAATGCAGTAAACGAAAACGCTGGTCCTATTAATGCAGCACTTTTGTTCGACCCGACTTTACCTGTCGGTAAGGACCCGGAAACTGGACGTTATTACCAAAACAGCTATATATCTCTCGATAACCCGTTGGCTTTACTTTACGGTGTTTCGCCAGAACAACACAAAAATAACGCATACGGTACTTTCACTACCGAGATAGAACCTCTGAAAGACTTGGTATTCACTGCCCGCTTAGGAGCTACCCTCGATTCTTATATCACTTCGCAATACAGAAGCCGTGAAACCATGACAGGTCTTTCAAGTAAAGGTGTAGCTACAAAGAAGAGCGGTGAAGACACTCAATGGTTAGCCGAATTCTTTGTAAACTACAAGAAAAACTGGGGCGACAAACATAAATTAAGCGTAATGGCCGGTTCTACATTCGAACAATTCATGTCGGAATACGTAAACGGTAGCGCACAAGGATTCCTTTCTGACGTTACAGGCACCAACAACATGCACAGCGGAGACAATCTTAACGGTGACGATGTATATTCATATAAAAGTCGCAACCGTCTGAATGGTTTCCTGGGCCGTATCAACTACGACTTAATGAATCGCTACCTTCTTACCTTGTCTTTCCGTTACGATGGTACTTCACGTTTCTCTTCAGATAACAAATATGCGTTCTTCCCTTCTGCAGCGTTCGCATGGCGTATGTCGGAGGAACCGTTCATCAAGCGCATCGAACAAATCAGCGACTTGAAGTTCAGAGTAGGTTACGGACAAATGGGAAATCAGGGCATAGATAACTACCAAACGCTGAACACATTGAAAGCTGGGGGCTCGGCTGTATTCGGCAACTCTCTGTCGCAAGGTGTAGTACAGTCTCGTCTTCCTAACACTGGTTTGAAGTGGGAAACCACCGCCGAAACCAACATGGGTATCGACTTCGGTCTCTTCAATAACCGCATCACAGGTAGCGTAGATTTATATATGCGCGACACCAAAGATCAGTTATTCGATAAACCCCTGCCATCAGCAATCGGTTTCAGCAACATGAAGGTTAACGCAGGAAAGGTCCGCAACTCTGGTATCGACTTCACACTGAACACTGTGAACTTTGACACCAAGAATTGGGGATGGGATACTTCGCTCAACCTCTCTTTCCTGAAGAATGAAGTAAAAGAATTGCCAGACTTCATCCCAGAACTCATCACCGGATCAATAGCAAGCTTTGTATCGGGATATGAGATTACACGTGTAGGCGATCCTATCTATTCATTCTACGGATATGAAGTAGAAGGCATTTTCCAGAAGAACGATGACATTGCTCACTCTGCACAGCCTAACGCCAAACCGGGCGAACTGAAATTCAAAGACCAAGACGGCAGCAAAACCATCGACTCTAATGATAGAGTTGTACTGGGCAAACCATTCCCGAGCTCTACATTCGGTTTCACCAACACACTGAGATACAAACGCCTCACGCTGAGCGTATTCTTACAAGGTGTATTTGGCATCAGCACTTTAGATGTCAACGTACTGGAGACTCTGTATCCTACAAACGAATATCGTAACAGAATAGCTAAATACTACCGCAACCGCTGGACTGAAAATAATCCTACCAACGAATATCCTAGCGGAGTAAACCCATCAAACTACGGCGGACAGTATGCCGTGAACTCACTTACCGTATGCGACGCTTCGTTTGTTCGTATCAAGAACATAAGCCTCAACTATGATGTGCCCTTGAAGAAAAACAATATAATAAAAGGTCTGCAGGTATATGGTTCTATCGACAATGTAGCTACCTTCACCAATTACGACGGATTCGACCCCGACGCAAGTGCGGCAGGCAGTACATCGGTATCGAAGGTAAGCTTCAACAGCTATCCGCTGGCAAGAACCGTAAGATTTGGCTTTAATGTTACATTTTAAAAATAAAGGAATATGAAACTAACAAAATATATGTATATACCTGTAGTGGCTTGCTTGGCTCTGGGAACTACAGGATGCAATAGCTTTCTTGAAGAAAAAGTCTATACAGAATATGATCCAAACGCAATGTTGCAAGAACAGTCTGGACTAGATGCGTTGCTAGCTGGCGCATATTCGCGTTCACGTATCATTAGCTATACACATAGAAACTATACTTACTTGATGAACGAATTTCCTACCGACATAGCGTTCGAGACTGGCGGTGGACTAGAGCGAAATGCAGCTCCGTTCATCAACTTCACATGGTCTGTAGACGACGGTTTGCTAAACAGCTTCTGGATTCAGATGTATGAGGCTATTTCGAGTGCCAACTCTGTGCTCAGCGTTACGGAAGACCTGACTAGTCTGTCGAGCGACAAGGTAAAGGCCATACAAGGAGAAGCACGCTTTATCCGTGCGGTATCTTATTACTTCCTATACAACCTGTTCGGCACTACTCCTATCATAGAAATCCCCAAGAACGCTTCGCCCGATGAAATAGAAAACATAGGTAAATCTACTCCACGTGCATCAAAAGAAGATTTCGTGAAGTATCTGGTAGACGACTTTAAATTCGCCGCCGAAAATCTGCCGGTAAAAGAAGACCCGATAGGAAAAGCCACCAAAGGAGCCGCTTTGGGTATGCTAACCAAGCTATACATGCACGAAAAAGACTGGAGTAATGCGGCCTCTACTGCAAAAGATGTAATAGACCTACACCACTACGAACTGTACGCTGACTATAAGAAGATGTTCAGCGTAGACGGCGAAGGCAATATGGAATACATCTATCGTGCTCCGTGTATAGCCCAGATGGCTATCACAACAACTACATGGCTCATGCGTTCCCTCCCAACTACCCCATCCAGAGCAACTGGATTAACTTCGGAGCGCAGTTCCGTACTTACACCGCTTTCTACGATACCTTCGAAGCAGGCGATATCCGTACACAGTCGTTCGTAACCAATTACGTTGACCAAAGCGGAAAGCAGGTTGAACTGTTACGCGATGAAAACGGACAGGCCTTAAACAATGTGCGTAGCTTTAAATATTGGCCTGACCCTAACGCAGCGAGCGAATGTAATGGAAACGATATAGTTTACCTACGCTATGCCGATATCCTGATGTGCCGTGCAGAAGCCCTCAACGAACTTAACGGTCCTACAAAAGAAGCCATAGACTTAGTCAACGAGATTCGTAAACGCGCAAAGGTTAAGGAAATTGAATTGACAGACTATAACACAAAAGATAAGCTACGCGACTTTATCTTGGCAGAACGTGGACGCGAATTCTTCTCTGAAGGCTTACGCCGTGAAGACCTAATCCGCCACGGAAAATTCATTTCCGACGCCGTATCAAGAGGCAAAAACGCCAAAGCTTATCAGGAGCTATACCCTATTCCACTGCGCCAACGCGAAGCCAACAAGAACCTGTCGCAGAATCCGGGTTACGAAGGAGCGGAATAATATGAACGCTTTAAAAAGAATCCGGATCCGATGACATACAGTATATGCATCAACCGGATTCTTTTTTATATAGATATCTATAAAATAACATAAAGCCATGAACAATACGCTATTAAATGTAACTTCCGCCATGATGCTCGCCAGCGTCGCAATGCCGGTTGTGGCAAACAATGCGGTACACCAAGACAAACGCCCCAATATTATCTTATTTCTGGTAGACGACATGGGGTGGCAAGATACCTCAGTGCCTTTCTGGACAGAAAAGACTCATTATAATAAGATATTCGAAACGCCAAACATGGAGCGACTGGCAAGCCAAGGTATGATGTTTACCCAAGCCTATGCCTGTCCGCTAAGCTCGGCTACCCGATGCAGCCTTATAACCGGCTCTAACAATGCCCGCCATAGAGTAACAAACTGGACTCTGGAGCGAGATAAGACAACCGACCGCAAAAGCCAGACGCTAGAACTGCCGGATTGGAACTATAACGGAGTAAGTCAAGTAGAAGGTATAAACAACACCTTCGTTGGAACCTCGTTCGTACAATTACTGAAGAATAGCGGCTATCATACCATTCACTGCGGAAAAGCGCACTTTGGAGCCATAGACACTCCGGGAGAGAACCCCGCCCATTGGGGATTTGAAGTAAATATAGCAGGACACGCAGCCGGAGGACTGGCAACATATCTGAGCGAAAGAAACTACGGTCACACAAAAGATGGCAAAGCAACTTCGCTAATGTCTATTCCGGGACTGGAGAATTATTGGGGAACAGGCATCTTCGCCACTGAAGCTCTTACGCAAGAGGCTATCAAAGCACTCGATAAGGCCAAACGCTATAACCAGCCATTCTATCTGTACATGGCGCATTACGCCATCCATGTGCCAGTAGACAAAGACATGCGTTTCTTCCCAAAATACGTGCGTAAAGGACTAAGTGATAAAGAAGCCGCCTACGCCTCGCTTATAGAAGGCATGGACAAAAGTCTGGGCGACTTACTCGATTGGCTCGACAAGAACGGTGAAGCCGATAACACAATCGTGATATTCATGAGCGATAACGGCGGGCTGGCAGCCGAACCGGAATGGCGCGACGGGCCAAAAGATACTCAGAACTATCCACTTAACAGCGGCAAAGGCTCAATGTACGAAGGAGGAATACGCGAGCCAATGATAGTACGCTGGCCAGGCGAAGTAAAAGCCGGAAGTCGATGCGACGATTATCTGATGATAGAAGACTTCTACCCTACTATCCTTGAAATGGCAGGCGTAAAGAAGTACACTACAGTAAACCCCATAGACGGTATCAGTTTTATGCCTCTGCTAAAACAAACCGGCCATACCCCTAAAAGCCGATCGCTTGTATGGAACTTCCCAAATATCTGGGGAAACGACGGAGCCGGCATCAACCTGAACTGTGCTATACGCAAAGACGAATGGAAATTGGTGTACTACTACGAAACCGGTAAGAAGGAGCTCTTCAATATTCCTAATGACATAGGCGAGAAAGACAACCAAGCAGCACGTCATCCCGATATCGTAAAGAGGCTGTCGAAAGAATTAGGCGAATACCTACGTAAAGTAAATGCCCAACGCCCTTCATTCAAGAACACCCATCAGCCATGTCCATGGCCCGATGAGATTTAACAAAAAAAAATAGAGAAGGCTATTATTGCAATAAAAATTAGAGACAAGTTAAGAAGGTGTGTAGAAATGCACGCCTTCTTTTTTATTGAAATTAACTCATATCAAAAAAATATCATCATTTTAACTTTTACACACAATCCGTTTGTAAGCTCATGTAAAATTAGTAGCTTCGCAGTTGTTTTATTAAGAATTGATTTCTAAACAATTGAGGCACCATAAAGTTGCAAGTACTTGCAATAGCATGTTGCTTCCACGTTATTTAAAAGAGAAAACTCTATAGGCATTATTTATATGAAAGCTTACAATGTCATTCTAGAAGCGCTATTTTGCTGTATGCTATGCTTGTTAAGTATCAGCGTAGCAGCCGAAAACATTGAGAACGAGCGTATTCTGATTATCACATCGTACAATCCAGATACAGAGAAAACAAACGCAAACCTAAAGGATTTCTTCAAAGAATACGAAAGACTGACAGGATATACGGCAAACATCTGCATTGAGAACATGAACTGTAAGAACCTGTCGGAAGGTATGCTATGGAAAGACAGAATGGCAAAACTGCTTGAGAACCACAAAGCCACACCTCCCAATCTGATTATATTGTTAGGACAAGAAGCGTGGGCATCATTCCTCTCGCAAACCTCAGACATGGCACGCAAAACCCCGTCAATGGGCGCTATGATAGGCACAAACGCTATAGAGGCTCCTAAAGAAAAAGACGTAAACCTTCGCACATTTATGCCGAACAGCAAGGAATATCCTTCCTTTACTAACTTCAACATTGTAGGCGGTATATTCTACAAATACGATGTAGAGCGCAACATCGAACTGATTCGCAAGTTCTATCCCGGCACAAAGAACATAGCTTTTCTTTCCGACTTCACGTTAGGGGGCCTTACGCTTCAGGCTTTGGTCAGAAAAACGATGGTAGAAAAGTACAAAGACTTGAACTTGATACTTATTGACGGCAGACGCAGTACTGTGTTCGAAGTATGCACTCAGATACAGAAGTTGCCGCCCCACACCACATTGCTATTGGGTACATGGCGAATAGACAGTAGCGATAACTATGTATTGGCAAACACAACAGGCCCTATCAGTAAAGCGGCACCACATATACCCGCTTTCTCGCTGTCATCCGTAGGCATTGGCAATTGGGCAATAGGCGGTTATACTCCAGAGTATTCGCTAGCCGGCAAAGAACTTGCAAAATTAGCTTATCAATATCTTACAAAGAAAGCGCCAAACAACGATTTGTTTATAATCCGCCATAACACATACACTTTCGATCAGGTACGACTTGACCATTTCGGCCTGCCAATAGATAAGGTACCGGCAAACTCCATCATCATAAACTCCAGCGAGAATTTCTATCAGAAGAACCGCAACGTAATACTTTGGGTGGCATCGATAATATTGGCGTTAGCCATCGGGCTACTCATTGCCATATATTATATCGCACATATCCTAAGTTTAAAGAACGCTCTTAACAAGAAGAACCAAGAGCTAGAAATAGCTATGGATAAGGCTGAAGTAGCCAACCGAATGAAATCGGCGTTCATAGCGAACATGAGTCATGAGATACGTACTCCGCTCAACGCCATAGTAGGTTTTTCAGAGCTACAAAGCATGGACGAATACTCGCAAGAAGAAAAAGCGGAATTCGGAAGAATAATAAAGGAGAACTCTGACCTTCTGCTAAACCTTATCGGCGATATCCTCGACATGTCGAAGATAGAAGCTGGACATATAGAACTGGATTATAGCCAGTGCGACATAGTGCAGCTGTGCCACAGTTGCTTGGTATCGGTAGAACAAGCAAGACCGTTGGAGCATGTAGAATATAAGGAGAGTTATCCTGTAAAGTCGCTGCCCGCCAGAATCGATACCACGAAGTTCAGACAGGTAGTAATAAATCTGCTTACCAACGCCAGCAAGTTTACTAAGGAGGGACATATACTACTTAGCTTCGTTGCCGACGAAAAAACGAATACATTAACAGTATCAGTAAGCGACACCGGTATGGGTATTCCTAAAGATAAAGCTGAAAAGGTATTCGAACGCTTTGTTAAGCTCAACCAATACATACAGGGTACGGGCCTCGGTCTCTCGCTCTGTAAAGTAATCATTGAGCGATTGGGCGGAAAGATATGGCTCGACACCTCGTATACCGAAGGGGCACGATTCATGTTTACCGTTCCTTTGATAGACCCTACATCCGAAGAGCAAACAAATAACCATGAAGAAAACATATAACATTTAAAAGACATCTAACCTCTATATATATGGGGGGGGGGAAATTATGAATAACAACAATACAATTACAGCTATGGCAGACAAAAAAAGCATCCTCATAGCGGAAGACAATGCAAGCAATTACAAACTACTCGAAGCGATACTATCTAAGAGCTACAATTTGCTGCACGCATGGGAAGGAAAGGAAGCCGTAGAGTTGTTCGCCAAACACAAACCGCAAATAGTATTGATGGATATCTCAATGCCTGGCATGGACGGATATGAATCTACACGCGAGATAAGAAAGTTATCGGCCACCGTACCTATTATAGGACTTACCGCCCGAGCCTTTCCGGATGACGAGCAGAAGGGCTACGACTGCGGCATGACTGAATATATGACGAAGCCTATAAATATTTCAAACTTACGCATGCGTTTAGAGCAGATTTTGAAAGCCTAATTGCAATTTTTAAAATTACAAACCCTAAAATAAAATCTATAATCTATGTACAAAAGAAACCTAATGCTCTTACTCGGAGCTCTTTCACTGCCGGTATGGGCAGGAGTTCCACCGTTGGGAGGTTATTACTATGGTGACACTACCGCCCCATCGGGATGGGAATGGCAAAGTCCTGACTCTTTAGCGTATAACAAACAGCAACCACATGCGTGGTTCTTCTCGTTTGGAAGTGTAGACGAGGCACGTAAAGTACTGCCCGAAAACAGTTCGCTCTGGAGAACGCTCGACGGAGAGTGGCTTTTCCATTGGTCTAAGAATCCTGAAGAAAGAGCAAAAGACTTCTATCGAACCGACTTCGACGCTTCGGCATGGGATAAGGTTACAGTGCCCATGAACTGGAACATCGTAGGTATTCAGAAAGACGGAACATTTAAGTACGGCGAACCGCTTTACTCTAACCAGCGCGTTATCTTCCAGCATAAAGTGGCAGAGGGCGACTGGAAAGGTGGCGTAATGCGTACTCCGCCCCACGACTGGATGACCTATAAAAACCGTAACGAAGTAGGTGCATACCGACGCACATTCAGCGTACCCACCGACTGGAAGGACAAGAATGTATATATCAATTTCGACGGAGTTGATTCATTCTTCTACCTCTACGTAAACGGTCGTTATGTAGGCTTCTCAAAGAACTCTAGAAACTTGGCGCAGTTCGATATCACACCTTATCTTAATAAGAAAGGCGAGAATGTAGTGGCTGTAGAAGTTTACCGCCACAGCGACGGCTCGTTCCTCGAAAGTCAGGATATGTTCCGCCTGCCGGGTATATTCCGTAGCGTATCGCTTACCGCCAAACCGCAGATTCAGGTGCGCGATCTTAAGGCTATCCCCGATTACGACGCTTCTTACACAGAGGCTTCGCTCTGCATATCTGCCGACGTTCGTAACCTTACCAACAAAGCGGCTAAGGGATATACCATCGACTATACACTCTATGCCAACAAGCTCTATTCTGACGAAAATACTCTGGTGCCGGGCGTTAGCGCTACAGCTACCGTAGGCGATTTGGAGAAAAAAGGCGAGCAGACAGCTACCGTAACTCTTAAGGCAGGCGATAAAGTTAAGCCTTGGAGTGCAGAGTCTCCTTACCGCTATACACTTGTGGGCGAACTGAAAGACAAGAAAGGAAAAGTGGTAGAAACATTCTCTACAGCCGTGGGATTCCGCAAGATAGAAATAAAGCAGACTGCCGCTAAAGACGACGAGTTCGGATTGGCAGGACGTTACTACTACCTTAACGGTAAGACTATCAAGATGAAAGGTGTGAACCGCCACGAAACAAGCCCCACTACAGGTCACTACATTCCGCGCGAACAGATGCTGGAAGAAGTCTTCATCATGAAGCGAGGCAACATTAATCATGTACGAAACTGCCATTATCCTGACGCTCCTTACTGGTATTATCTATGCGATAAGTACGGTATCTACCTCGAAGACGAGGCAAACATAGAAAGCCATCAGTATTACTATGGCAAGGAGAGCTTGTCGCACGTGCCAGAGTTCAAGAACGCTACTGTAGCACGAAACATGGAAATGGTACACGCCACCGTTAACCATCCATCGGTAGTAATATGGAGTTTGGGTAACGAGGCCGGACCGGGCGTAAACTTTGTAGAAGCGTATAAAGCTATCAAAACTTACGATACAAGCCGCCCTGTGCAGTACGAGCGCAACAATAGCATCGTAGATATGGGTTCTAACCAGTATCCTTCTATCGGATGGATGCAGGCTGCCGTAACAGGTAAGTACGATATCAAATATCCGTTCCACGTATCAGAATACGCTCACTCTATGGGTAACGCCGTAGGAAATCTTATCGACTACTGGAATGCCATAGAAAGTACTAACTTCTTTATAGGTGGTGCTATCTGGGACTGGGTAGACCAGGCAATGTATGGTTACGACTCTAAGACTGGCGACCGCTTCTGGGGCTACGGAGGCGACTTTGGCTACGATAACAAGCCTAACGACGGTATGTTCTGTATGAACGGAATCTTGCGTCCGGACTTCTCGCCCAAGGCTCAGTACTTCGAAGTGAAGAAAGTATATCAGAACGTAGGCGTTAAAGCTATCGACCTCAAGAAAGGTCTCATCGAGATATTCAACAAGAATTATTTCGAACCGCTTCGCTATCAGATAGTATGGTCTTTGTGGAAAGACGGTCAGTGCGTATTGGCCGATCAGTCTCTCACTGGTCCTAAGATGCCTGTAGGTCCGCGCGAACGCGTAACTTATACTCTCGATTACGACTACAGCAAACTCGATGCCGCTTCAGAATACTTTGTAAAAGTTCAGTTCCTGCAAGGCAAAGACATGCCGTGGGCTAAGAAAGGCTACGTGCAGATGGAAGAACAGCTCCGCGTGAAAGGTGCCGAAAAAGCCGCTCCTTCATTGGAAGAACAGAACACTGGCGAAGGAAAACAGTTTGTAGAATACACCTACGACGGCAACTCTATATGCGTAACCGGCAAGGGCTTCAGCGTGAAGTTCGATAAACTTACAGGAGCTATCAGCGAACTGACATACGGAACACAGCGCATCATAACCGACGGCAACGGACCTAAGCTCGATGCCTTCCGTGCGCCTACCGATAACGACGCTGGTATAGGCTATCCTAAAGCATGGTTCCAAAATGGTTTGTACGACTTGCAGCACCGTGTAATAGGTGAACCTAACATCTTGGCATCGAAAGGTAATGGTGCTTTGCAGATAAGCCTCACCGTAGAAAGCCAAGGCAAAGAAGGATGCGCCCAGAACTATGGCAACCGCGACCGTACTCCAGAAAAGGCATATACATTTAAAGAAGGCGTGAAGAAATTGGGCGAGAACGACTTCAAGTTCCTCACCACACAGATTTACACCATCTATCCTGACGGAAGCATAGAACTTCAGAGCACTATCTCTGCCAACCAGACAAACGTGGTATTGCCTCGCATAGGATATGTAATGAAATTGCCTACAGCACTGAAGAACTTTGAATACTACGGACGCGGACCGGTAAATAACTATGCCGACCGTAAGACCGGACAGTTCATAGAGCGTCATAAAGGCATCGTGGGCGAGCAAGACATAATGCTTCCTAAGCCTCAGTCTATGGGTAACCGTGAAGAAGTTCGCTGGTGCGCCCTCACCGACAACAACGGATACGGAGCAGCGTTCATTGCCGATAGCGTAATGTCTGCCTCTGCACTTCCTTGGAGCCAACAGCAACTTACCGTAGCGCCCCACCCCTATCAGCTTGTAAAGAGCGACGGAGTTTATCTCCACCTCGACGCTAAAGTAACCGGATTGGGAGGTGCCAGCTGTGGACAAGGCGGCCCGCTTAAACCCGACCGTACACTTAGCGACAGCTATAGCTTCGGATTCGCTATCCGCCCCGTTACCAACGGCAATGCTCCGGCAGTAGTCAACGCATCACTTTCGGGTGTGCGTCCTATCACCATAGTACGCAATGCCAAAGGCGACGTAACTCTCCGCTCGGCAGATGCGAGCCGTACTATAATGTACTCGGTAAACGGAAAGAAGAAAGCCCAGGTTTACACTCAGCCGTTCAACTTCTTACAAGAAGGTACTGTAACAGCATGGTATAAAGACTCACCTTACTTCAAGATGAATATGAGTTTCGACAAGATAACCAGCATTCCGCTCGATGTAGTGTTCTGCTCATCATTCGAGCCGAAAGAAGGAGAAGCCACTTTCCTTGTAGACGGTAATCCTAATACCTACTGGCACACCATGTACTCTGTAACCGTAGCCAACTATCCTCACTGGATTGACTTCGACGCTTCGCAGACTAAGACTATAAAAGGCTTCGTTTACCAGCCTCGTCAGGACAGTGCCAACGGTCGCATCAAGGATTACGAAATCTATGTAAGCAATGACGGCAAGAACTGGGGAAGCCCTGTAAACAAGGGTTCTTTCAAGAACTCTTCAGAAACTCAGCGCATCATGTTCGATAAGCCTGTAAAAGCCCGCTACATCCGCCTGCGTGCACTAAACGAGCAGCGTGGTCAAGACTTCGCCTCGGGTGCAGAGTTCTCACTTATAGCTGAATGATAGATTAACGACGGAGAAAGTTGTAATATAAAAAATGTATCGCTGTTAAACTTAGCGTAATGCTTGGTTTAACAGCGATACTTGTTTTTTAGCGTCAATAGCCACTGCATGAAGCTTTCAATGGGCTCGGGGAGGGGGAAGAGTAAAGCGAAAATTTACTTTTGAATGATAGGCTTAATGTCGTAGCCGTCATCTGTCTTGATGATTTTATATTGCTTCCCTTTTATTCCTTTATTCCAGTTTTCTAATATATTCATAATATATTGGTACAAATCTTCTGATATACTTAAATCTTTTCCGGAATCTGTATTGCAAATCAGCTGATTATCTTTGATAGCAAGGTGCTTTTTCATTCTTTCCAGTGCTTTAAGATAGACTACTTGGTTAAATGCATAATTGGGATTAAATGGATCTACAGCACTGTCAGACATCTTGTCTTTAGTCTGTAAAAATGTAGTGTCTGTAATGGATGCCTTGTATTTATTTGCTTCCTCCCATGCTTTTTCTCTGTTTATTTGTTCTGTGTCAGTGCTATTTGCCATAGATAAAACTTGGTTGCTGTTCTCAATTACTGCATCTTTCTTGTTGCCAGTGCATTGACATAGAGATATTAGTAAAATGATGATTGAAAGGATATAACATGGCTTTTTCATAATGCTGTATGGCTTTTAGAGTTGAAAAAATAGAAAAGTTATCGCTTTTCCGTTTCTTTAAAATTTATTTTTCTTGTTGGTAAGTTATGATAGCGAGGTGACTTACGTTCCTTAGCGAACAGACATAGACATCTGCATCAGGGACAATTACGCTTGTCGCAATATAATTATAGACACAAGCTGGGTCATTTATGCCGTGAACCATGCAGGCATTACATATATAATATCTTCTGACTTTTCCTGATATGCGGTATTGTCCTGCGATTTCTTGACCGAAATTAAGAACGAAATGTTCACCTAAATAAGTCTCCACAGGTTCTGAATCCACAATTGATTTTACAATACGCCAGCGTTCACCCTGACTTCCTATGCGTGCAAAGTTAATTGGCTCTGTTCTTGTAGACTTGAGACTCTTAATATTAGGCTCAATACTATAATAGCTATCCCCGATGTTTACAATATCAAATTCTCCCTCTTTGATTAATTTATTCCACGTACACATAAGTTCTGAAATGTATGAAAATAAATCCTCGGCCATATTAAGCTCTTTCCCAGACTTAGCTTTGATTATTAACTGATTGTCTTTTACGCTAAGGTATCTTTTAACTCTTTCTAATGCAGTTGTATAAACTTTAATATTATAGGCTTTATTTCCTACTAAACCTGTTTTATAATCAAAAGGGGCTATGGCATTGTCTGACATAGGTTCTTTTGTCTGAAGAAAATCGTTATCATAAAAGATAAGCTTATTGGCTTCAGCTCTAGCTCGCTTATTTTCTGCAAATGTAGTATTACTATTCATTACAGCAGAAAATGTCTCATTGTGCAACTTTTCCGAATTTACAATGTCACTGTTGTTACATTGATAAAAAGAAAAAGACAAAATAACAATTAAACAATAAGAAAGGTTCTTTTTCATAAGCCATCAATTTAAAAATTATCACTTGTTGCAAATCTAAATATAAATCACGATTTATATGCCAGTGCTATAAGAAAAAAATCAAGACCACCCCTATCTTTATGGCATTTGAAATCTCAGTGTGTGAGCCTCAAATTATGCATAACGAGCTCTTGGTTCCAAATTACACCTTATATTCGACTGTTCATAAAAGAACGGTCACTGCACGTATGCCATTAAACTCCACTAATGAATATGTTAGCCATAAAGACAACATGGGTAATCTTTATTCTTTCATAGAGGAAAGATAATTCTTTTTACATTTATTCTACCTTTGACAATCTATTTTGTTATATATTATAGTGATATTTACACTTTATCTTTTAATTACCAGCTATTATCCACTTACCATCATTGTCATAGCCTTCTCGCTTTAAGAAGCCATTTTTTTCATCAATGACAAGTCTCGTTCGATAGTACGAGAAGACACCGACAAAGTCTCCGACATTTGCTTGGCAGAAATAGAAGGATTCTCTTTAATCATATTTTGCTGACGTTCAGTAAGTTTTATCTCCGACACATCTCCGACATTTGAGGCTACGGCGGATGCATAAATAATCGTCTGGAATTGAATTGGAGTTGACTTAAACACTAAGAAAACTCGAATCATACACCATGTACAATTCATTTACCTGCACCAACAAAACATCAAAGCCTCATCAACCCAAAGCCCACGGTATTTAGCTTTCATAAATCGGCCTCAGAAGCCATTCTGGATGGGGTAAAAAAAC
>ENA-ORNF01001011-ORNF01001011.1-human-gut-metagenome-genome-assembly--contig:-NODE-1011-length-26417-cov-9.698847_pt1 | contig 26417 bp, 30 predicted proteins | sample MGYA00242110_ERZ509012 | MGnify/ENA primary metagenome ERZ509012 (study PRJEB26280, sample SAMEA2338714) | human gut metagenome | biome: human gut; feature: human-associated habitat; material: faeces...
TGTGACGCCTGCCATTGGAGCTAATATCAGATTATTTTCAAGTGTTACACTGCCAATCCCAAGTTGTTTGATGACACTCATCGTTCTCCCTCCGCCGTAAAAGCTTATCTGATTTTTCCACTCTTACGGTTCTGCTTCTTATAAATCAGGTTCATGCCCTTTAAGGTCAGATTTGGGTCGTAGACATCTATTACATCCGTCTCATTTGCAATAATTCTGCCAAGTCCACCTGTCGCAACAACCTTTACTTCTCCGAGGTTTGCCTCCTTTATCATATGCTTTACTATGTATTCGGTCTGTCCAATCTGTCCGTAAACAAGCCCCGCCTGCATACTTGAGATAGTTTCCTTTGCCAGAATGCTGTCCGGTTTTATAATTTCAATCTCCGGAAGCTTTGCTGCATCTTCCCAGAGCGCCTTCGCCGAAATACGGATACCCGGAGCTGTCACACCGGAAAGGAAGGAACCATCCTTGTCAACCAGGTCATAGGTCGTTGCCGTTCCAAAATCAAGCACCAATACCGGTCCGCCATAGATTCCGTAAGCCGCTGCCGCATCCACAATCCGGTCTGCACCAATCTGACGCGGGTTCTCGGTTACCACGCGGATTCCGGTCTTTGTTCCCGGCTCAACGATAATTGGCGTGATTCCTAAATATTTTACCACAGCGCCCTCTAAAGAATGCATCACGTTTGGCACAACCGAAGCGATGATTGCATCCTCAATCTGCGTATGGTTAATTTCATTCTGCTCTAAAAGGTTAATTAAAAGCATTCCATACTCATCCGATGTCCGCGGCATCTTCGTCGTCATACGAAAAGTTGCTGCGACTTCATCTCCGTCAAACACGCCCACCGTAATATTTGTATTTCCAACGTCAATTGTAATAATCATATTTTACCAACCATTTCCTTTCCCGCACGAAAGACATTAATCTTCGTCGTCAAGTCTTCCGTAAATTACCTTATAGTACATTTCAAGGGAACGAAGCAACTCTTCCTTTGTGCGCTGCAGTTCCCTGATTTTTAAGCCGCAGCCAATCTCATCATACAGCAAATCGCCCTCATCACAGGAAGTCCGAAATTCCAGCGTTCCGTCTTCATCAAACACCAGTTCAAAGATTCCGCCGATATCTTCCGTAAACAATACGCACATGATTTTCAGCTCATCCTTAATCTGCTGGGGCATCCCCTTGAAATTCTGGTTTAAATAAAATTTTTTATTGTAAGCACTTGCTCCGCAAAGTACAACTTCTTCCATTATCTGGGTCTCTCCATTTCACACTTAGATATATCCGTAGATTCCCCGCACCGATACCTCACCGGAGGAAACCATCTGATTTCCTTCCTCCGTTTTTACAATAAGTTCTCCCCTGTTCGTAATTCCTTCTGCCACACCCTCAAACGGCTCTTTCGGGTCAAGCACCCGGACTTTTTTCCCGCTGTTTGCAAGGCTTTCATCATATTCCCGCATAAGTCCGCTTAAATCTTCCGTCTCAAGGAACACTGCATAGTAGTGCTCAAAATGTTCAAGCACCTTTTCAATCAGGGCAGCCCGGTTATGGCGGACGCCCGTCTCAAGGTAGAGCGATGTCGCAACATCTGCTATGTCCTCCGGAAATGCGGAATTGTTTACGTTGATTCCCACTCCCACCACAATATGGTTAATATAATCGAACTGCGCACTCATCTCTGTAAGTATTCCGCAGACCTTTTTGCCATTCATCACGATATCATTTGGCCACTTGATGCCAGCCTTACGTCCGGTGCAGTCCTCAATCGCAGCATTTACCGCAAGTGCGGCTACAAGTGTAATCATTGATGCATTGTTTGGATTTATCTGGGGTTTGAGCACCCATGTCATAAAAACCGCTTCTCCCGGCGGCGACTGCCAGGCGCGTCCACGCCTGCCTCTTCCGTTTTCCTGCTGTTCTGCGACAACTAAGGTTCCTCCGGGGTGTCCCTCCTCCGCCAGCTTCTTTGCCTTGATATTGGTAGAGTCAATAGTGTCAAAATAATAGGTTTCAGCACCCATCCAGTCTGTTTTGCGGATGCTGTTTAATTCCATCTCACACAGTTTGTCCGGAACTGCGGTCAGGCGGTAGCCCTTGTTCTGCACCGCCTCAATCTCATATCCTGCTTCCTTTAGCTGATTGACCGCCTTCCACACCGCCGTCCGCGATACACCGAAGCGTTCACACAGCTCCTGCCCGGAGATATATCCCTCTGCCTCCCGCAGCAGGGTCAGTAATTTGGTCTTCATGTAATTAGTCTCCTAATGTTGCAAGCATCACAGCCTTGATGGTATGCATCCGGTTTTCTGCCTCGTCAAACACAACAGACTGTGCACTCTCAAATACTTCGTCGGTCACTTCAAGCTCGCTGTAACCAAACTTCTCATATACTTCTCTGCCAATCTTGGTCTTTAAATCATGGAATGCCGGCAGACAGTGCATAAATATGGCTTCCGGCTTTGCATTCTGCATCACGGTGCTGTTGACCTGATAAGGCATCAAATCCTTTAAGCGCTCTGCCCAGATTTCATCCGGCTCTCCCATGGATACCCAGACATCCGTATAAATAACGTCCGCATCCTTGGTTCCGGCTTTTACATCTTCGGCAAATGTAAGTGTTGCGCCGGTCTCTTTTGCAACATCCTCGCAGTATGCAATCAGTTTTTCATCCGGGAAATATTTTTTCGATGTGCACGCAACAAAATCCATTCCAAGCTTTGCGCAGGTTACCATCAGGGAATTTCCCATATTATAGCGGGCATCGCCCATGTATACAAGACGGATTCCCTTTAATCTGCCAAAATGCTCTTTGATGGTAAGCATATCTGCTAACATCTGTGTCGGATGAAACTCATTCGTCAGTCCGTTCCAGACCGGAACGCCTGCATATTTTGCCAGTTCCTCCACAATATCCTGTCCAAATCCACGGTATTCGATTCCGTCAAACATCCTTCCCAATACGCGTGCCGTATCCGGAATGCTTTCTTTTTTGCCAATCTGAGAACCTGACGGGTCTAAATATGTAACGTGCATGCCAAGGTCATAGGCTGCTACTTCAAAGGAGCAGCGTGTTCTGGTGCTGGTTTTTTCAAAAATAAGTGCAATGTTTTTGCCAATCAGACTGTTGTGCAGAATCCCTTTCTTTTTCTTCTCTTTGAGTTCTGATGCCAGATCAACAAGATACAAAATTTCTTCCGGTGTGTAGTCCATTAATTTTAAAAAACTGCGTCCCTTTAAATTCATCGTTTCTGCTCCTCTCGTTTTTGCATCCTAGTTAATCGGGCTATCATTTTCATGATAGCCCGCATTTGATATAACCTGTACTATTAATTCTTCTCCGGTACTGCTACTTCTGTCACAGCCTTGGCAAGTCCTGCCAGTCCCTGAATCTCGGATGGAATGATAATCTTTGTTGCCTTTCCGTCCGCTGCCTTTGCAAACGCCTCAAGGCTCTTAAGCTGGATGACACTGGCATCCGGTGCAGCTTCTTTTAACATCCGGAGTCCGTCTGCATTTGCCTGCTGAATCTTTAAGATAGCCTCAGCCTGACCTTCTGCCTCGCGGATGGTTGCTTCCTTCTTTGCCTCTGCACGTAAGATTGCTGCCTGCTTCTCTGCCTCTGCATCAAGAATTGCAGATTCCTTTTTACCTTCTGCCACAAGGACGGTGGATTTCTTCTCACCTTCCGCACGAAGGATTGCCTCACGGCGCTCACGCTCTGCCTTCATCTGTTTCTCCATGGCATCCTGGATTGCTGCCGGAGGAATGATGTTCTTTAATTCCACACGGTTTACTTTGATTCCCCATGGGTCTGTTGCAACATCAAGTGTTGCACGCATCTGTGTATTGATGGTCTCTCTTGAAGTCAGTGTCTCATCTAACTCCAAATCACCGATGATATTACGAAGTGTTGTTGCCGTCAGATTCTCAATCGCCATAATCGGATTCTCTACGCCGTATGCGTACAGCTTCGGATCGGTAATCTGAAAATAAACAACCGTATCAATCTGCATCGTAACGTTATCCTTGGTGATAACCGGCTGCGGTGGGAAATCCACAACCTGCTCTTTTAAGGTGACTTTTCTTGCTACGCGGTCAATAAACGGTGCCTTGAGATGAATACCAACCGGCCAGGTTGTAAGATATGCACCCAAACGCTCTACAACCGCTGCATTTGCCTGCGGTACAATTTTAATACAGGACACCAGAATTGCCAAAATTACAATTATCAGCACGATAAATGCTATCACAACTCCACCACTTTCCATGTTCTAAATACCTCCGTTTTACAATTTTTGCTAATATCCATATTACTATATCTCATAGCAGATTACAACAAAAAAAGACTGTCACACCAACGAATTTTCTCCGCCAGCATGACAGTCCTAGGATTCCATCTTTTATTTAATAAAATACATGATTGCCGATTACGACTCCGGCATGACCGGAACTTGCTCTGCGGAAAGATACTGCACCACCGGTATTATCTGTGCCGTTTAATGCCTCCTGCGCTGCCTGAACACAGGTTGCGCTCGGTCCGTTTGCAATTACTCTTGCAACAGAACCACTTCCTGCCGGTGTAAACTGACCCTTCTGATAAATGACATCGTAAATCGTTGACGGATAAGAACCACTTCTCAAACGATTCATGACAACTGCTCCGACAGCCACCTGTCCCTCATAGCACTCGCTTCCTGCCTCACACTGGATGATTGCTGCAAGAAGTGTCACATCGTCTGCGCTTGCAGCTACGGATGTGTTCTGTACGGTTGTAACCTCGGTGGTCTGTGCTGCCTTTCTGGCTGCCTCTTCCTCAGCTAAGCGTCTCTGCTCTGCCTGTTCCTCTTCAATCGTAACAGCTTCGCCTAAATCAAGCTCGGTCGTCACATATTCTGCACTTACATATCCGGTCTGTCCGTCACACTCTACTGCGACCCAGCCGTCTACTGCTTCTGCATCTGTATCTACGGTAAGATTTGTTCCCGCATATGCGGTTGTCAGTACGGAAGCGTCTGTATTTGCCTCGCTTCTGACACGAAGTGCATCTGTCGTCAGCTCAGCCGTTGCATCAACATTGGCTGTTGCATACGCATACGCATCCATTCCAGCGACACAATAATCATTCTTTACATAACCGTCTGCATTTCCGGAACGGATATGAGTCCATTCCTCGCCCTGCTCTACGATTTCTGCCACATCGCCTTTGTAGAGTTTTCCGATGACCTCTGCATTCTCATCCCCTGCTGCACGGATGTTTAAATACTCATCCACATCTGCCATCAGGCGGTTCTGCCAGGTAGCTTCTTCCTCGGATACTTCCGGTTCTTCCGAAACTTCTGCTTCTTCGGAAACCTCTGCTTCTTCCGCTGATGCAACCACATCATTTGCGGAACGCTCCACTGTGATGGATGCAGACTCAAGATAGCTCATTGCTCCGTTCTCTACCTGATTTAAACAAACCACAACGCCAGCCATTCCATTTGTACCCTGTCCGGCATCCGATGTTTTCTTTTCTTTTACAGCATCTGTATCTTCTACAAGAGAAACTTCTGTATCTGTCAGATACGCTTTTGCAGGTGCTGCATCTGCGATTGTACACATCAATACAAGAGAACCTGCCACTATGACGCCACTAACCGCTTTCTTTTTCAAATTCATTTCAAACCTCCATCGGTGTATCCTATATCACTATAGTATTACACTTTTGTTCCGTTTTATTCATAAATTATTACATTTATTACGAATTTGTTACAGCGTGATTATAGCAAAGCGTTACATTTTTGTCAAGTTTTTGGAACGAACAGGAAGGAAAAACGACCCGTTTTCGAAAAAAAGAGCCGCCAAAGCCCGCTATTTACAAGGGGTTCGGCGACTCTTTGTGCAATTCTTACAATCTTTTTAATAATGCTTCTCTTGCTTCCTCATAACCAGGTTTTCCAAGCAGAGCAAACATATTTTTCTTATAACTCTCTACGCCCGGCTGGTTAAACGGATTTACACCTAAAAGGTATCCGCTGATGCCAACTGCAAACTCGAAGAAGTAGAATAACTCTCCAAGATAAAATTCGTTCTGCTCCGGAATCTTTACCATAAGGTTTGGAACATTTCCATCGGTATGTGCAAGAACGGTTCCGTTCATCGCACTCTTGTTTACAAAGTCCATATCTTTTCCGGCAAGGTAGTTTAAGCCGTCCAAATCTACCGGCTCCTCGTTGATGACAACGGTTTCACGGGATTTCTCAATGTTGAGAACGGTCTCGAACATGATTCTGGAGCCATCCTGGATGAACTGTCCCATGGAATGTAAATCTGTGGTCAGGTCAACAGATGCCGGGAATAATCCCTTCTGGTCTTTTCCTTCGCTCTCGCCGTAAAGCTGTTTCCACCACTCAGCAACATAGTGAAGGCTCGGCTCGTAGTCTGCGAGTACTTCGATTGCCTTTCCCTTGCGGAGTAAAATATTACGGATTGCTGCATACTGTAAAGAATCATTTTCTTCAAATGACTTCTCAAGTGCAAGTTTTCTTCCCTCTGCAGCACCTTCCATCAGCTTGTCGATATCTGCGCCGCTGACAGCGATTGGAAGCAGTCCCACTGCTGTAAGTACGGAGAAACGTCCTCCTACATCATCCGGCACTACAAATGTCTCGTATCCTTCTTCGGTAGCAAGGTTCTTTAATGCTCCCTTTGCCTTGTCTGTCGTTGCATAAATTCTCTTTGCAGCGCCTTCCTTGCCGTATTTCTTCTCAAGCATTTCCTTAAATACACGGAATGCGATTGCCGGCTCTGTTGTCGTACCGGACTTGGAAATAATATTAACGGAGAAATCACGGTCGCCGATAACATCAATGAGTCCTTTTAAATATGTACCGCTGATGCTATTTCCTGCATAGTAAATTTCCGGTGTCTTGCGCACTTCCTTCGGAAGGTTGTTGTAGAATCCATGTCTTAAGAATTCAATGGCTGCTCTTGCTCCAAGATAAGAACCGCCGATACCGATTACTACAAGCACCTCAGAATCAGACTGGATGCGCTCTGCTGCCTTCTTAATTCTTGCGAACTCTTTCTTATCGTAATCTACCGGGAGGTCAATCCATCCTAAGAAATCATTTCCTGCTCCGCTCTTGTCGGTAAGCTGCTTTTTTGCATCTGCCACAAGTTTGCTCATGTAAGAAACTTCTTCTTCACTGATGAACCCGGCTGCTTTTGAATAGTCAAATGTAATCTTTCCCATTTTTTAACACTCCTTTGTCCCTTCATAATTCCATTGCCATTTTTCAGTAATATTTTACCAAACCCTATTTCGGATAGCAAGAGCGAACACGCTTTTTCCCATGCTTTCCTTAAGAAAATACCTCTTCGATGACATCATGAAGTAATCGTTCCGATGCCTCCTTCGTCTCCGGGGCTTTGGCCTGTTTTTCCTGCTCCATATGGATGTTTTCTTCTTTCACCGCAGAGTCTTTTCTTTCCTGCTCAACGCTTCGTGATTCCGCCATCCGGCACTGCTCCATCGTTCTGATGCGCCCTGACAAACAGTTTATCTTATGCAATGTGACAACCACAAGGAGGAACGTGATAGTACTAATCCCCATCGAAATCCAGGTGGAATTGTCCGTCAGAAAAATCATCATCTGCTCCATAGACTTCCCTTTCCCGCAGGCTCATTTCGGGCTTTCCGGCACCCATGTACCAAAGACCCGTCCTGCATCCTTTATTATAGAAGAAATCCGTTTTTTTGAAAAGAGGAGCGGCATATGATTTCATCGCAACTTCCGACAAAGTTCTTTTCCCTGTCGTCAATTTCTTACAGATTTGTCAGCTTTTTTCATCCCGGTAACGTTTTCAGAAACACCCCTCTCTATTTTAATCTTTATTTTTCAATTTACAAGTCTTTTCTTGACTTTTTCGCATATGGGTATTATAAATAGGGAAGTGTATATCTTGCAGGAAAGGGATTGTTTTCTATGAAAAAGATTGTAATGACCGGAGGCGGCACAGCCGGACATGTAACACCCAATATTGCGCTGATGCCAGCTTTGCGAAAAGAGGGCTTTGAAATTTCCTATATCGGTTCCTATGACGGTATCGAAAAACGTCTGATTGAGGAACAGGGCGTTCCATATTATGGGATTTCCTCCGGAAAGTTAAGACGCTATTTTAATCCAAAGAATTTCTCCGATCCTTTCCGCGTCATCAAAGGCTACGGACAATCCATCAAATTATTAAAAAAAATAAAACCGGATGTGGTATTCTCTAAGGGCGGCTTTGTCTCCGTTCCTGTGGTACTTGCAGCGAAGTTCTGCCGGATTCCGGCAATCATCCATGAATCCGATATCACCCCGGGTCTTGCCAATAAACTTTCCATTCCGGGTGCCGTAAAAGTCTGCTGTAACTTCCCGGAGACGCTTAACTATCTCCCGAAAGAAAAAGCAGTACTCACCGGTTCCCCGATTCGCCAGGAATTATTAAAAGGAAGTGCAGATGCCGGACGTACTTACTGCAAATTCCCGGAAGCTTCAAAGCCGGTCATTTTGATTATCGGCGGAAGCAGCGGTTCCCGCGCCATCAACAATACGGTTCGTGAACTTCTGCCACAGCTTTTGCCGGATTATAATGTGATTCATCTCTGCGGAAAGGGAAATCTTGATACTTCCTTAACCCAGACTGCCGGTTATCTTCAGTTAGAATATGCTAACCAGGAGCTTGCCGACCTGTTTGCACTGTCAGACCTTGTGATTTCCCGTGCCGGTGCAAATGCAATCTGTGAGCTTTTAGCACTGCACAAACCGAATATCCTGATTCCGCTTTCCGCAAATGCGAGCCGTGGAGACCAGATTTTGAATGCAAATTCGTTCCAGGCACAGGGATTTAGCTATGTTCTTGAAGAAGAAAATCTCTCACCCGAAACGCTGCGTTCTGCCATCACCCATGTGATTGCAGAAAAAGAGTCTTATATCAGCGCAATGAAAAACAGCCAGACCAGAGATTCCATCGAAACCATTGTAAATCTAATTCTCGATGCTTCCAACAAGCGGAAATCCTGAAAACTTTTTAATTAGGAGCCAAAACAGGAGCGTCAAACTGACATCCATCAGTTTGACGCTCCTGTTTTTTATGCCTTGAGGGACGCACAGATTTCCTGCATTTCCTTCGGTGAAAATGTTTCATGTGTCCACATTAAAATATCATTATTTTTTGCATCCTTGTAACGTGGAATCAAGTGCATGTGGAAATGAAATACAGTCTGTCCTGCCACCTCATGGTTGTTCTGTACCAGGTTAAATCCATCACATTTGAGAACATCCGTCATATGGATTGCCAGTTTCTTTGCCAGCTTCATGGCATCTGCTGCCACGTTCTCGTCAATCTCATACAAATCCGCATAATGCTTTTTCGGCAGAATCAGGGCATGCCCCTTGCTTGCCGGACTTGCATCAAGAATCACACGAAATGTGTCATCCTCATAAATCGTGTTGGAAGGAATCTCTCCCGCCGCAATCTTACAAAAAATACAGTTTGAATTTTCCATCTTTTTCTCCTTCTTTGTTTACATTTGTCGAATTTTGTTATATTATTCTAATTGCACTTTAACATTGTAAATGATAAACTATTTCGTATCGGTTTTCATATTAAAAATAAGGCAGGGATAAGTGTGTTAAGCAACGAAGATTACCTTAATATCTTTCATGAAATTAAAAATTCCATCACATTAATCAATAGTTCCCTACAATTGGTTGCCAAAAAACACCCGGAAGTCGGTTCGTTTGACTATTGGAACGAAACCATGTCCGAAATTAATTTCTTAAAGAACATGATTACTCAGCTTTCCTCTGCCCGTTTATGCAATCATCTGAATTTGTGCTGCGTTGATTCTGCTGCATTTATGGAGCAGATTAAAGAAACGGTTTCCCTTTTTTCACAGGATTTTCACTGCGAACTCATCATGCAGCCTAATCTCCCACAGATTACAATTGACCCACAGCTTATCCGTCAGGGCATCATCAATCTGGTGAAAAATGCACATGAAGCCATGGGCTGTACCGGCACTGTCCGGTTAGAGGTTCGTGCCGACTCTGCTGCTTTTTACATTGCCGTAATCGACTACGGCGGCGGTCTTGACCCTGCTCTTGCCGCCAATATCTTTGAACCTTTTATCACTTCCAAAAACGGCGGAAGCGGTCTCGGACTTGTCATTACCAGACAAATCGTGGAATCCCATCACGGAACACTTGAATGCGATTCCCGCCCCGGTGACGGCTGTACTTTTACCGTCACTCTGCCTCTCACCCAAAACTGACAGTCTACATAAATATAGCTCCTGCCAAAATCATCCATATTATCTACGCAAAATGGAACATGTTGTCGAGCATTCTTAAAATCTTGAAATTTCCCTTGGCAGTCATCTCACCCGTCATGAAAGCACGTTGAAATGTCATACGTCCCTGGATAACTCCGTCGAGAATTGCAGTCGTCATTCTCGCATATACATCAATGGCTTCTTCCTGTCCGTAGTGCATCTCCATCTTGTCATTGGTCACTTCCAAAAACAACGGTTTTTTCTTTCCCTCTAACATAAACAAATATCTGGCATGAAAATCCTGCTGCGGTATAAAATGAGACTCAAACTCCGTAATATAAACAGAATCATCCTCCACCTCAGATTTGCCGAGCATATCCTTAAACATGGATGCTAACTCTTCAATATCTTCTTTCTGCTTCTTTACATAAGAATCGTCCGAAACATATTTCGAAAGCTGTTCGCTCTCCTGCGGTGTCAAATCCATCTGCGGTGTGCGCAAAATACTTTGTTTTACCGCCTGATTACTCGTCGGCAGATTCTTTAACTTCTGTGAAATCGTGCGATAAAGGTTTTCCGCCTTCTTTTCAATGATAACGGTAAAATCCTTATTCTGCTCAAACTCTGCCAAATCCTCCACATAGCCGCATAATCCTGCACATGGAAGTCCGCCCAGAATCTCCCATGCATTTGCCAGAGTCACTTCACCCTCACGCTCTCCATATGTGGTCGACATAACAATTGGCTGCATATAGGTGGTCTGAATCTTTTCCTTGTCTCCGTAAAGCCAGCAGGAATCCAGAAACTGCTGCATATAGCCGCCGATTCCAAGCCACTCTACAGTTGTAGCAAGAATGATTCCGTCTGCATCTTTCATTGTCTGAGGCAGTGTGGCAATTTCATTCTTATGCTCATAAATATTAATCCGCTCGACGCTGACACGAAGTTCCCGCAGTACTTCTTCCATTTTTCCTAATACATACAGGGTGGGGTCATCGAGCAATCCACGCCCGCCATAATAAATATTTACTTTCATTCCATTGTATCCTCTCTCTGTTGCAACTGCTGCTTTCAGTATATAAATTTTCTCATGCAAAATCAATCTTTTTGGCATTTTCCATGATATAAAATCACAGAAACCACAAATCCTGTAATGATTCCACCCACATGGCACCAGTTATCAATTCCGATTGTCGAAAATCCATAATACAGACTTAACGCAATCATAAGCATCATGCCGCGTGCCGTAACTCCCTCAAGACGTCCGCGATGCCTGATGACTGCCCATAAAAATCCACCGATGACTCCAAAAATAGCGCCCGAGGCACCCGCAGACACGGCATAATCACCCGTATGCACCATCATAAACAATGACAGCAGCCCTCCGCCGATTCCGGAAAGAAAATAAATCACGAGAAACCGGATATACCCCACCGCACGCTCAAGTCTTGAACCGACACAGCAGAATATCACCATATTATTCAATAGATGTGCCGCCCCAAAATGAAGAAACATTGCAGTGAGAATCCGCCACCACTCTCCCTCTTCCAGCACAAAGTCCGGATACATTCCGCCATGCTCTGCAATAAATGTGGCACTCTCGGTACTTCCCATACATTCTAACACCACAAAAACAATCACATTGATTGCCGCAATGATTCCGGTAAAAAGAGGCAGTTCCCAGGCTTTTTTCTGCGGAATACTCTCTAACCCGCTTCGCAGTCCATAAAAGTCTCCCGGCTGATTCTCATAAATCACCAACCTGCCATTCTCCGGCCGGTATGCCCAGATACCCTCTTCAGATGCGCAAAGATGTTGAATCCACTCCATATTTCCTCCTATGATAAGCGTCAGTATCTCCACCCTGCCCATCGGATATTCCTGCGGTGAAATTGTCTGCATCATCCATTCTGCAATACGTTGCCGTATTCCCTGATAAGCTGCCTCTGTCAGTCCCAGTCCGTGCTCTGCATCCACCACAAGCACACCATACACTTTATGCTCTTCCTGCTTATAAAACAGTTCTGTTTCTTCCCATTCGGTCTCCCAGGACAGGTACCCATTATCCTCAAACAATTTTTCGATTTTTTCCTGCATCTTTACACTTCCCTGCATTTGATATGCTTATTATAATTTTAGCGCTCCGGAAATGCAAATAATTGTCTTCTATAAAAAACGATATTTTTCATTGGCAAACAAAATCACCTCATTGGGCTGTAGACTTATTTTTGTTTTATAATTCAACAGCTCCCCGCCCACCGTTGTTCCATTTGAAGAGTTTAAGTCCTCGATGAAATAAATATCCTCTGTCCGCGTGATTCTTGCGTGCTGTCTGCTGACCGCACGATTTTTGATACAGGCATCACAGGACGGATCACTTCCAATTACAAACGGTGTCTTATCAATTGTGATATCCACTCCGCTTCCGCTTCCCTCATAACGCAAAATCCCGCGCTGCGCCTCCGAAACCTCCGACAGCAGCACCGTCGGATGCACAATACTTTCCGGTTCTGACTCTGGTGTAAAAACAAATGGTTCTGCCGTTGTCTTCTTATGTGCCCACTTATGCTTCCGTACAAATATGTTTTTCCAAAATTTCCGGCACCCTGACCAATGTTCCTTTAACGGTGTAAAATTGTCCACCAAGGGTTCCTCTTTCACCGGATATTCCTGCACCTCATCTGTATCTTCTCTCGCATATGGAAGTTTCAGACTCTCCCTGATATCCGCCAGCGCATACCCCTCTTTTAACGTTTTCTCATAGACTTCATAGGCAATCTTGACTGCCATCATATCCTTATGGTCAATTCTGCTTAAAAGATACTCCACAAGCCGCTGCATCGACTCTGCAAGAAGTCCTGTTTTTCCCGGAAGATATGTAAATACGGCCTGTCCTGTCTTACGATCAATAAAAATACTTTCTGCCTCTAAAAGCATCCCATTTTCACTTAAAAGAAACGCATCAAGTTTTTCAATAACACTGCATAACTGTGATAAAAGCTGACAAAACAATTCCTGCCCCATTTCCCGATTTGAAAGCACAAGCTCTAAGGATTGTTTTCCGGTAATTTCATACCACATTTTCCGTTCCGTATCCCTGGTTTCTGAAAATGGGATTAAAAGTCCCTCCAGTTGATTGTAGCGCAGCATTTTCTCCTCAAAGAATTCCGGCTCACACTCTGTCGCAATTACCATATAGCTTCCCTTCAAATTTCTGATATATTCAATCTTTGTCCTCTCCATCCATCAAATCCTCTACCATCTGCCACCGATAAAAATGTTTTAACACTTCCGGTGATTCTTCCTGTTTTATTTCTACTGCCAGTTCTTTTGTCTCCCCATAAAGAGCCACACCCCCTCTGATTGCCAATACAAAAACTGTCAGCACCATCGGTACGATTATGGCAGCTTCCACCGTAAAACTTCCACATACCTTTAACATATCATAAGCAACAAATCTGCCAGAAACAAAAACGGTATAAACGGCATTCTGTCTTTTCTCCCCTTTCTCTTTATCACTAAAAGATATCCCGCCACAAGCGCAGAAAGTATCAGTGCAAGAAATAAAAGCCTTAAGTTTCCCCAAAAACCTAAAAATACTCCGGTTGCCACAAGCACTGCCCCGTCTCCCGCTCCAATGCTGCCGTGACTAATCCATGAGAGCACCAAAAACCCTGCTCCAAGCCCCGCCCCTGCGAGAATATTCCAAAGTTCCTGTTCCTGCCATACAACGTGAAAAATCATTCCAAGAATGATAAACACAAGCACTGCATACACAGAAACCTTCTGTTCCTTCCAGTCCTTATATGCTAATGCCCCAAGCATTCCGCATAACGTAATCGTTCCTATCACGTTTCCTCCTTTCCCCCGCACCTGCTGCATGGTTTTCGTCCTCCCACTTCTGACAGATAGATTTTCTGCACCGTCCGCTTGAGTCCGCTGCAATCCAGACTCGCATGGTAGCGGTTCCCCTGCTCCGTAATATACAGGCACTCCGGCAACGTTTCAGACCTTATGCACCGTTCACAGGCATAATACTTTCCTCCATCTGCATTTCTCTGCTGTTCAATTACATTTGTCTCTACGGACGTAATTGATAGGTTCAGATACGTACACATCTCTGTCCTGTGATACACCGTTCCTGTCTCTGCCACATAGACAATTGGGTCAGATTCATCCGTTTCGTCCTCCGCCTCCCAGCCCGTCCATTTCCTGCAAACAACATTCCACGATAACTTCACCGTCTTCTTTCCAAGAAGTTCTACCGGAAGTTTCATATAACATTGTGCAACAAGATGAATCTCCTGTCCTTTAAAGGTGGACCGAAGCAGATAGATTCCAAAGGTTCCTCCCCTCACATACTCCTCTATCACCGGTTCCCCTTTGAGTTCTTTCACCAAAAACGCTGTTGCCACCACGGTTCCGGTCTTTTCTATCACCTGCCCGCCGTTTTCTCCTGCCGCATAAACCGCCATCAGTCTTCCACTGCGATTGAGCGCATTTTCCACCGTAAGCTGCACCTGCATGACCCGGAAAAAAAACAGGATTGCCACAAAAAAAGCAGCAAGCAGTGGCAGCACAACCGCAGCCTCCAATGTAAACACTCCGTTTAAAAGGATGCACTGCGGTACCTCTTTTTTCCGCACGCTGCCAGATTTGCCATCTGTATCATGAGAAAAATTCATACCGGTACTTTCAGGGAGAGATTTTTTTCCTTTCGTTTTATTTTTGTAAAACCTGTAGAACAGAGGCACCGCAGTACACCCCCTTTTCATAGAATATAGGAAAACTTTGTGGACTTTTTAAAATAATAGTTTTTTGTCTTTAACTTTCCAATCGCCACCAGTCTCGAAAACAGCGGAACTGCTCGATATTCCGTCTGTACCTCCAATGCCGTAATCATATGGTCCATTCTGCAATTCTGATAACGCTCCATCTGCCTGAGATTCTGTTCCATTACATCCATCATGCGCATTGCAAGCACTTTCTGGGATTTTGTGTATAACAAAAATTTCAGATATTCCGAATAATTCCATCCATTAGAACAATTTTTTGCTCTGGATGTCTTTTGAAAGGACTCCAGCAGATTTTCTGTATCGACCGTCCACTGATTTGTACTTTTTACAAGCGCAATCTTATCCCCCGCCAGAAGTGCCCTGACATCCTGCACACTCTCCATATATGCCCATGCGGCGATGACCCCTGCCTGCACCACCTGAATAATCGCGGGATTTCCGGTAAAACCGGCTAATGCATCCGCCATTAACGACGCACTTTTCCTTTTACTGCTGTCTCCTAAAATGTGTGCAATATTTGCAGTCTCCCGCAATGCAAGAAGCCTTACGACCGTTCCTTCGAGGTTCGCCTTATCTTCTGCTTTCCCGCAGAGCAGATACTCCATCTCATAATCAACCTTATGTCCTTCCATAGGTTTCGTATAATCCGAAAAATGCTGTCCTGCATACTCAAGCACTAAAATCCGCTCATACCAGTCCTTCTCCGGTGTCTCCTGCATGGTTCCCTTCATAAGCGTACGCCTTGATACGTTTTCTTCTATATTTATTTCCTTCTCAGACAGCGCATCCACATCCTCTACCACCATACCCAAAATGGCGTTCTGCTTTAGTTTTAACACAATTTCCAGCGGATTTTCTTTTTCCGGCACACTGCCTGTGTCTGCTTTTCCATTTCCCTCTGCATTCGCTTCTGCTTCCTCTTTCGCATCCTCAAGCGTTCCTTTTGCATCCTCAACACTGTAGGAATCCTTCTCTTCTTCCAGTTTTTGCCCGCTTTCATATCGTTCCAGAATTGCTTTTGCAGCTTCCTTCGGCAGATTCTGCTTCATATAGGAAGAAACCAGCGCAAAAAACACACGTCCGTCGCCATCCGTCAACAACTGCCAGGAAGACGTCTCTGCATCTGATGCCGAAAGTGTAAAAAAATTCGCTCCATACTTCGTTCCCTTACAGTTTTTAGATACCTGTTCCACGAAACGCTCTGCCACCCGTTCCGCCTGAAATTTCTCCCCGCTGTATGCCCCATCCAGACACAACAGTCCGTAATCCTGCCATAATTTTATCTGGTATTCCCCGCAGACCGACTCCACTCCAAGCTCTGTCAGAAGCCCTGCGCGGGCATCTAACCCATACACCCGCGCAGATTCTAACAATGCCAGAAGAAGAGACGCCACTAACATCAGGCATAGTGCCGAAAAAATAGTAATACTTCCTTCTCTGCTTCGCTTCATCAGATTTTTTTCACATTCTTTGTAATCGTCTCAAAAATACTGTTTACAAGCGTGGTGAGCTGTTTCTTAAAAATAATGACTAACCCAATCAAAACGACCAGAATTAATATTACTTCCACAACTCCCACTCCATCTTCCTCGTTCCAAAATTCACGTATACTTCTCATTGCTTTTCCTCCTAAATTTGAAATGATAAAACTGCCGGCACGATAAGAATCGCCATAATAATTCCCATCATAAGCACCATCGGCAATAACAGTTTTGTTCCCGCCTCTTCGCCGTATTTTCTTGCCTCACTTTTCCGTTCTTCATAGGACTCTTCCACTTCCTGCGCCAAAAGCACGGTAAGCCCTCTGCTTCCTTTTCTCAGATTCTGAGTTAAAAGGTTTCCAAGTTTCCGGAATTTCCGTTCTCCGCATCGTTCTCCAAATCGTTCATATGCCTGCTCTTCGCTGATTCCCCCTTCTATTTCCCTGCACGTAATCAGCATTTCTTCATACAGTGGCATTTGGGAAACTGCTCTAATTTGCCGCTTATTTTCATATACAGTGGCAATTCTCTTCCATGCGCCACCAACTGTCATGCCGGCGCCAAGCAAAAGCACCAGTTTGCTTAACATATCCGGATACTCCAACAACAGCTTTTGTTTTCGCTCCTTCTGTCTTTTCTTTTCCTTCTCTTTCTCTGAAAAGAAAAGGCAGACCGCAAGCACGCCTCCTAATGCAACAATTTTCTCCGGCAGATATTCCCTCTTCCGGTTCCAGTGCAGTGTATACCCCAAAAGCTGCTCCGGCAGTTCTAACACCTCCTGCCCGGCTGTCTGTTCCTGATTGTCAAAATAAGCATCCAGTTCCGAAAGTAAGCGTTCCTGTTTTGTCTGTTCCCCCGGAAACACACGAAAGTAAAACGACTCACTGCTCTCGGCTTCTCCACAGCTTAATTCCACAGTAGCATTTACCAGAACACCTTCCTCCGGCAGCCCACAAGCAGTCACTTTTCCCTGTCCGTCCATCACTTCATAGTTATCAAAATACCATTCCGCTGCAACTTTTCCGTTCTGATAACTATCACGAATCACAACCTCTTCTGTAATGTGGTTTACGGAACGGTTCTCCCTCGGGAATTCCTGCGCAATTTCTGCCCTCGCTTCCTCAAGCAGATGCCATTCTTCCTCCCTCGTCAATACCTGCTGTGGCACTTTTACATGATAGTTGTAGTTTTCCAATACCCCATCCACATCCAGAGAGTATGCTTCTTCGTAGTCTCCGGCTCCATATTCATTCCGGCTGAATGTCTCTCTCTCCTCATTGCTTTCCCCAAATATTCCCGCAAGAAGCCCTATGGCAGCCATCACAAACAGCAACCATCCTATTTCCTTTTGTCCATGCGATAACTTCTTTCTGTAAAATACAAGTCCAAAGGCAGATGCAAGCATTACCAGTGCACATATCAGCATAGCCCTCTCCTTTCCTGTGGTCTTAAATCCGGATATCCAGAATTTTTTCCGACAATCTGATTGCCCCAGCGTATGCTGCAAGTGCCGCCGTCATCACCACCACTCCAAGAACATTTCCATATAAAAGTTCCAAAAAATCTCCGGATGTAAGATTCAGATACGCCAGGATAAAAAGCGGCATCCCGTTCATAATCCGTCCCTCAAGCTTTTTTCCTGCCACCGCAGTCGCTATCTCACGTTCTATTTCGATTTTTCCACTGATACGCAGCACTGCCGTCTGAATAATTCCAACAAAATCTCCCCCACTGCGCTTCGCAAAGGAAAATACTTCCGCAAAGCTCTCAATATCCTCACATCCGCTCCTGTCTGCGAAATCCTGTAGTTCCTGCTCTAATGGCTGGTTCATCCTGACTGCCACGTTCATTTTCGCAAATTCACACACCATGTCGGTATTTTCTCCATGAAGTTTGCGCAATTCGCGTTCCGCTTCCCGCCACGCATTCTCCATCGAATACCCTGCAAGAAGTGCAGAAGCCACTGCCTGCATTCCATCCCGAAACTGCAATAACAGTTGTTCCTGCCGTTTTTCTTTCCGTTTCTTTGCATATCGTCTGCAAAAAAAGAAAAACAAAAAGACGGATAATGCCATTCCATACACAGACTGATAGAACAGCCATGCCAGCAAACCACCGCCGCAGACAGCTCCCAGAGCGCAGCAAAACCAGTCTTTCATCGCAAACCGGTAGCATCTATAGTCCATGCTCCACCTCCAGCGTCGGCAGCAAAACACCTGCCATCCGGCACTTTTCCCTATGCTGCAATGTGCCTACGCACTTAAGTCCCCCGCAGACCCGTCCAGCTTCCTCTCCCGACTCCACAAAGCGAAAAATTTCATTCAGACGAATTTCTCCCTGCTCTACGGCAAGCACTTCCGTAATATTTAAAACTCTTCTACTCTTATCGCGAAGTCTTCCAAGGTGCACTAAGATATCGATACCGGACGCAATCTGACTCCGGATTGCAGGAAGCGGAAGCTCCATTCCCATCAAGACCATGGTCTCAAGGCGGGAAAGCATATCCCGGCAGGAATTGGCGTGACCGGTAGAAAGACTTCCATCATGCCCGGTATTCATTGCCTTTATATGGACTCCCTATGTTCCCATCATGCAGAAATACAATATCTGTACTTAATATACACTGTATATAACGTTATTATCTTGCCATTCCACAGTTGCAAAAAGAAAAGAGAGCCTTTCACAGCCCTCTTTCATATTGACTTTCTCATTCATTTGTCATACTTAACAGTTTGGCAACCAATGTCTCTAAACTTTTTCCCAAAAATGGGACAAAGTCTGGTATTGCACCAAATGCCATCCCAATTATTATCATTCGCCCACATTCTCTTGCAGATTCCAATGCAAATCCATAACTCAAAACACCTGTCAGAATAAATATAATTGATAAAAAGTAAAGCAAAATATTTCCCAACATCATCGGAATTTTTAATAACCAGCGAATCAATGTCATTACTGCAAGAATTAAATATAAAAACACTTTTATTATGTACTTAACCAACATTTTTAATCCCTCACTTTTTTGTCTTTCCGGACAGCAAGAATCTTGCCATCCGGACTTCCTTTTTTTTGCTATCCGGACTTCCACTTTTTTGCTATCCGGGCTGCAAAATTCTTGCTATCCAATACAGTTCATTATCCTTTCGTGTATATCATTTCCGTCAAAATCATCTCTTCTGCATCATGACAAAGGGTATTCATCCTCCTTGTCCATTCCATGTTGTCTTGCCTTTTTAATTCCTCTGTAATTCCTTCTTTCTCCATCATCTGTTTTACTAATTGTTCTTCTCTATCCCTTGCTTCTGCATCAATCTGATTCAAATGCTCGACAAGTTTTCCTTGTAACAACAATATTTGATATTTTGCCTTTCTGTGTTCCTGTAAATAGCTTTTACGAAGCATCCCATATTTCCCATAAGTTGGTTCGATATCTGTAAGTGCCAATTCTGGCAAATAATAATCACCACATAACATATAAGTAAGTCCATTTTTCTCATCATAAATTTCGTTCTGCATAAAATATTCTCCTTTTCTTCCTATAATTGGTCGTACATCTTCAACAGTGTTCCCTTTTTCATTTGACTATATTTCACCTGTAATTCTTCATATTTTTTCTGAAGACTTTCATATTCGTTTTTCGGAACACTATCGGATAGTTTCTGTTCTAAACTCTTAATACGTGCTTCCTGTGCTTTTGCAATAGCAGCGCTTTTAGGATTTTGCAATATCATTCCCTGTTGTTTTTCCTTCAATTCCATCATGACCTGTTTCACATTCGGATTATTATAGAAAAAACCTCTGGAAAGTCCTGTTAGTTTTGTAAGTTCAGCAACTGAAATTTTTATATTTTTTCTATACATTGTTTCAATAGCTGTTATTGCTGTTTCCGTCATTTCCGCACTTTTTTCTTTTGCCAGTGCTACCATTTTATCGTGTTTCTGCATTTTCCTTTTCCCTCCTGTATTGTGCTAATAATTCATTCATTTCATCTCGTACAGCCTTTGTATCCTCCGCTAATGCTTCGTTTCTTAACCGCCGATAATGTGGTATGGTTCGTGTATCCTTATGCCCCAACAGCCTTGCAATGCTATCATCATCTAATTTCATTTCTGTAAGTTTTACTCCAAAAGTATGTCTAAAACGATGTGTACGAAACTCAAAATAATTTCCCTTATCATCCCTGATATCATTTTCATAAATCATGATATTTACATGATATTTCAGCATTGAATCTGTATACAATTTTCCATTATCTTGCAGAAAAATATATTCTGAATCTGGATGCTCCTTTTCTGAAACTTCTATTGCTTTTCTAATCAATTCTGCCAGCTGATCGCTAACTGGTCTTTTGTATTTCCTTGTTTTCTGCTGGATAATAGTTATAAAATAATGTCCAGATTTCTCAGATAAGCAATCTCTTCGCAAAGTCAACGTATCCTCTATTCTTGTACCGAGCATCTGATGTATTATTAAACATCTGCCTAACTGGGGCTTTAATTTTGTTAATGCACAATTAAATCTTCTGATTTCTGCATCTGAATACGCTTCTGGTAAAGCGTTGTCATATGCTCTGCAATCACTGGACAGAAAAAGGTTGCATATATTTCCTATTTCCAGTTCACGCCCTATTTCATCCAACAGATTATCCAAAACCGACAGCTCTGTCGTGTAACTGACTGATGTAAGACCGGTATCCGTTTTTATATAAACCAGATAATCTTCTATCATATCCCTGCTAATTTCTGTAAAGTGCTTTACTTCTGGGAATCGATCATACATGAAACTAGCAAACCGACGGAATCCACGCAATTCACCTTTTATACTACCCATTGCTTTTGTCTGGCAGTGGCTATACAATATTCTCTTTATTATCTCTTTAAATTCTTTCTGCCTGATCTCACGAAAATCTAATCTATATCTTCCACGAATCGGATTACTCCTTGGCACAATATCCAACTTTCTCATATCCCATACATCTTTTTCATTTTCTGGAATATCAGCTGTTTTACACTTCACAACATACTCATAATACATTTTCAGAAAAGAAACCTGAGCGCTACTTTGTTGCTCAACATTCCGCCTATCCGGTCTATTTCTTCTAACGTACAGCGCTAATCCTTTTTTATATAAAAATGCTTTATAGCTTCTCTCCAGTTCTTCCCATTTTTTATCAGTGATGCTACTACAACTTGTACACTTCTCATTCAGAAATTCTTTCAACAGATCAAATCTGTAAATATCATTTACTGCTGTTGATAATGATAAACGTCTACATCTATCATCAATATACCCATAAATCTCATCCTGTATCTTTTCATTATGAATCTCTGATACATAGTACACCCTGTTTTCCTTCCATTTCAGACTAGCCAACTGTTTTTCTGTAGCTTGTTGATAACAGTCATAAGAAATCAAATTAATATTACCTTTCATCATCTTCTACTCCTTTCAATTTAAATGACTGATTTTTTGAAAAATATTTATCTTCAGCCGATACAATACGTTCCGGCATGAAATCAATGTACTGTTTTGTCATATTCTCACTTGAATGTCCTAGATAATCTCGTACTCCTTGTATAGAAACTCCATTTCCGTACATTGAGGTTGCAAGGTTATGTCTGTAATCGTGTGCTCTAAAGATATAATCTCCGCAGGCAATCCCACGGGCCTTACACTCCCGAATCATCTGATTTGAAAATGTCTGTCCATTAAATGCACCACCCTTTTTATTTTTGAATAAATACTCCCCATTTTTTATTCCGTACTTTTTTTCATAATCGTTCACCAGTCCAACCAATAAACTGGGAACAGGAATGACTTTTTCCCTCCGCATTTTGCTTTGATATATGCGCATCCAATTCTCATTGCCTTGTGAATAAAAGGCTCCCGATTTTATTGTACAAACCTCGCTTTTCCTAATTCCTGTGCAAAACAAAATCAAATACATCAACTGTAAATGCTCTGGGAATGTCGGCAGCTCCTTAATTAGATGAGCAATTGTTTTTTCTGGAACACTTCTTTCATTGTGTTCCGAAAAACCTTTTTTTAAAAATCGTTCCGGATAAAACTTCAACACTTCAATATTTTTCATTTTCAAAAACTGTAGAAATGTATGCATATGTGTGATATGTCGGTTAAAAGTGGAATACTTAATATCGGACTCATCCAAAACAGACACATAATCCGCTATATCTTGCATCTCCAGTTCAGTTACTTTTTTACTCTGTCCATCCAGATATTTTAAAAATTGTGAAATAAAACTTATTGTATTTCGGATATTTGATAAAGACAGATCAGATATCCCGACCAAATATTTTGCGTATAATTGTAAATACCAACGATTTTCTTTTTCGTAAATATTAATAAATGAAAGGCTTTTAACAGGTGAACTGGCATTGATTCTCGATTTATCAAACTGAAACCTATCCATATACCAGATACACGCTCGCCAATTTGTCTCTGAATCTGTCAGAAATAACGTTCTTCTCGCAAACTCAACAATCTTAGAAGCCTGTTTTTTTATAATTTCCGACTCCTTGTTTAAATACAGATAAAATCTGTTTTCGTCTGCCTGTTCCATTTCTTCAATATCATCTATTCCGTACTTATCGCAAAACCGTATAAGTGCTTTTAATGGTTCTAAAAAATATCTTCGATGTCTTTGTACCTTATCCATATTCAGAATTTCACACAGCAATATTTTTGTCTGTCGCACCAACTGTGATGAATGTATCCTCGTTAAGTCCCATAACAAATCATTCTTATCAACCACCTGACGGAAAGATTGTGCTTTCTTCTTATTGGGGACATACAGCAAAAACAATTTGTCTTGCTTAAAAAACTCCTGTTCTACAGAGAAGGGCTTTCCTTGTGAATAGACATCCGGCATATTTTCTATTTTTAAACGATCAAATAAGCTCAGTAATTCCGCTTTATATTTTTCTGAAATATCCTCTTTTTCAAGAGAATCCATATACATTTTTCTCGTTTCATAGTTAATATCTGCAGTACACTGTATATCTGTATACTGAAAAAATTTGTATAACCGGTTATAGTATTTTGCTTCTCCAGTCGTAACTAAAGATATTTCTTCCTTTAATTTCTCAGGTATTTTTTCCTGATATAACTTCGGAACAATTTTTAATACTGCCAAGGTAATCCCTCCTTCCTTTTACAGAAAATCTGCAATTTGGTATAAATTTTCATTATTTGAGTAGTATTGATCTGTCGCTTCTACCAATCGTTCATTATTTTCACCCAAGTATTTAATGGTAGTTTCAACTTTCTTATGCCCCAGGGCAAAACGAATGTCATTCAAATCCCATCCTTCTTTTCTTCTTTCCTCCGCAAAATAGTGTCGGAGCTGATGCGGATGGGAATTGATATCCGTTTTTTTGGATAGCCTTTTCAACATGCTATACACAGAATCCGCATCTAATGGCTCCCCTTTGTTTTTTCCAGTTAATTTTGTAAATAGATACTCCGAGTTCATCAGACTTTTCCGGTTATCAGAAATGTACTTAACCAAGAACTCAAAAGTTGTATTACTTAACAAAGCCATTCTATATTCTGCATTTTTTGCTCTTGCCAAGTTGGTATTGGATTCACGATACCTTACCCGAACCGTCCTTCTTTCAAAATCAATATCTTCGGTATAATGGATTCCCAGAATTTCCCCTAATCTAAGACCGGTTTCTGCCATCATTGCTATCAGCAATCGATCTCTATCATTCGTACAGGCATTTATCAGCTCCTGTATTTCTTCGGATGTTATTTCTTCCAGATTAGGTTCTTCTTCTTTGAAGAAACCTTTAAACGAATTCACTGCATTTTGATGATTTACTCCCATACTGTCAAAATATGATACTTTTTTTACTCGTAAGACTTTAAGCATTGGCAAAACATCTTCCAGTGCCAAAAACTGGTAGTATCTGAAGACTGCACCAAGATACATATTGCAGGTCTTATTGCTCGTCTGTGTATTATGCTCAGTATGCTTTCCACTCTTAACCCAATACAAGAAATCAATAAAATGTTTATTCTGCTCTGAATAGGATAGCAATGTAATCTCATCCAATCCTATCGTTTGCTCCTGCAGATAATTGTAATAATATGAAAGTGCGAAGGCTGCGGATTTTACAGTATTCGGAGAAGTATTAATCTGATCCAGATGCTTCAAATACTTTGATGGAAGGATTTCAATTTCTTCAATATCAGAAATAATCAAAAAACGTGGTCTATTATCTTTCAAAACCGAAACAACCCTATATTTCAATCCACAGCCCTCCTTCCTTTCTCTTGATTCATTTGACTTCTTTGACTTCTTGATTTACATTATACACAAAGATGTCAAAATGTCAATTACGTTTTTGATTTCTTTGACTTTTGTAAGAATATCAATAAAGCATTTTTTGATTTCTTTATGTTTTAAATTGATTTTTAGGGATATAATTGATAAGATAAAATACAAGAAGTCAATTTATACAAAGTCAAAGAAGTCAAGAGGAGATTTGCATGAACGAATTTATATCAAATTCAGGCACACTAATAAATCCTGACAGCGTTTACGATCAGGAAAGATTCATCAATATACTTCAAATCATTTTACAGAAAAAAACACAAAAAGAATTATCTGAACAAACAGGCTTAAATAATGCAACCATTTCACGAATGCTCAACGGTGCCCGATCTGGAAGACCATATAAAAGCACTATTGATAAAATTGCAAAAGCCATTGATGATCCAGAACTTATCCAAGAATTATATGATGCAACGGGATATTCTTCTAAGAAAATACGGGAACGAAAAAAGATAATTGCAGACAATGGATTTTCTCTGGATCTCTCTACTGTTCAGGTGCATGAAAAATTTTTTTCTACCTTAATGCGTGGACTTTCCATGATGACAAGTCTGCATAAAATTGAATGGACAATAAAATCTGGAACACCCAGATCATACGATTATTTAATTAAATTAAAAGAGGGAAATATAGATTATTGGTATATTAGATATGTAGATAGAATTACTTCTGATGAAGAAAGAAAAAAATCCTTAACTGCCATTTATGGAGAATTTGCAAAATTGAAATTGGGCGGAAAAATCAAAGTTTCTTGCGCCACTCCTTCTTACGAAGATTATGATTATTTTGTTACAATTCCGCCATATCAATTAAATACAAATGCTTCAATTATACATTTTGATTCTGAACTCGAAAGATTTGCAGACGAAACCTTTTTAGAGACAGCTTTACCACTTAAAGAAAATATTCCTGTTAAGGATTTTTGTAATCTTACCGAACCACTGATACTATAACTTTTTGATTTTATCACAGAGAGAGTTACTTATGGCTCTCTCTTTTTTTTACACTTCCTCCTCCCACGTTCCAACTCATTATGGCTAATCATTTTCTAAAGCAAGATCCACCTGTGTTTAACAATATTGTCTTTCATCACAATATTCTCTCATCAGGTTTTCATCTTGCTGGGGATTCCCCAAACCCATTTTTCTATTTATGCCGAGGTCTCAGTACACACTAGAGCAAGATCCACCCCGGTAATACCATATCGCTATTTTAGCAATATGATATTTTCCGGACGTAGGATTCTTGCTGAGGATTGTGCTCCCCAGTTCCTCACATTCAGCATAAATATATAATTGGTTCCTCGAATTTCTTCGGTCACAGCACAGGGAGAAAAAATAGGCTAAACAGCCCTATATCCCTGTGAAATCACCATGTGATTAAAAAATAGCAAGGACAGGAAGTGTGGATACACTTCCGCAAAATTGCCAATTTCGGAGCCATATCCAAAATTGAAAAATACATAAAAA
>ENA-ORNF01001028-ORNF01001028.1-human-gut-metagenome-genome-assembly--contig:-NODE-1028-length-26085-cov-13.032539_pt1 | contig 26085 bp, 22 predicted proteins | sample MGYA00242110_ERZ509012 | MGnify/ENA primary metagenome ERZ509012 (study PRJEB26280, sample SAMEA2338714) | human gut metagenome | biome: human gut; feature: human-associated habitat; material: faeces...
ACTGTTTTATAGATTTTTCTTGCCCTTGTATTTGCCCTTATCAGAGTTCGTAAACGCTGACGGGACGATATAACACAAGGGAAACAATAAGGGAAAGCTCACCTGCGATAAATCCAGTGTTTTCAAGGGTTTGCAGAGAATTTAATAACAAAATATAACAGTTATTAAATTCCCTAAAACAGGTGAAATCTCAATCGGGATTTGTGGAGCTTGTAAGTTCTTATATACTTAACATAGGAGGATGGTCGAATATGGATGATATAGAATTTGTTAGATGTTCTGGCATAAATGAAGACTTTATTATGAACTGTCAGTTACTAGATATGGATTTAAATAGGCGAGTAGGAAGGGTAATTAAGAGAGACAAGTACAAACAGTACAACCAACTTGATGAAATTAAAGAGGCTATAGTTGTATATGTTGATGGCAAAGCCGCTGGTGCAGGAGCAATTAGAGAATATCATTATGGTGATATCGATGATGCAACCGAATTGAAAAGAGTATTTGTCAGAGATGAGTTTCAGGGGAAAGGAATAGGAACCAAGCTGGTTCTTGAATTGATTGAGTGGGCAAAAGAGCTGGGATACAAGAGGTTGATTCTTGAAACTGGAGAACTGCTACAAGAATCATGTCATGTATATCGGAAAGTAGGATTTGAAAAAATAGATAATTATGGTCCTTACATTTCGATGCCAGAATCATTGTGTATGATGAAAGAATTGTAGCTGGCAACTTCAAGTTTATAAGGATAATACAAAAATTATTTTTGCATGAAAAAAGGTGCGAAGCACCATAGCCCGTCAGAGAGACTGCCTTAGTCCGCAACCTATAATGAATGGTCGCAAAGAGAACAGGGGTATTTGAAAGTCTTGACCCGAAGGTCTAATTTGCGTTGCTGCTGATTCCCTTTGCTTTACTGGATCTGGCTGTCTATATCGCTGATATTGTCCGGGATTTATTTGGTTTTAAAAAATCTATAGAGAAAAATAGTGAAAAAATAGTGAAATATTAATGGAAAAAAGCTTACCTTTTGTATATAATAATATTTGAAAGGGAGGCTTTTCTTATATGATAAAAGTGACTTTAACGAATGAAATTTTAAGATATATAACAGAGATTGAACAGAACAGATATAAAGTATCATCGGTAAAGCTGTCCAAAACTGTCATGAATAAGCTTCGCAAAAATTCGAAGAAAAAAAGTTCTTATGCTTCGAATAAAATTGAAGGTAATCCATTGTCAGAAAAACAGGTGGATGAAGTAATAGAAAGCGACGGAAGAAAACATTATCTGAAACCGGAGCAGGAGGTACGGAATTATTTTCTGGCACTGAATTATCTTGAAGAAAAGGTAAGTAAAAAAGAGAAATTATCCATGAAACTTATTTTAGATGTACAGAAATTGGTAGAAAAGGGGGCTTCCAAGGAGGAAATCGGACTCAGAGGACCTATGCCACCGGGAGTGTTATTTGCGGTATATGATTCTAAGACAGGAAACCCTGATTATATTCCGCCGGAATATTGCGACATTCCGGGACTTTTGAATGAGTTGGTGGAGTATGTAAATACAACCGATGACCACCCTCTGATTGTAGCAGCAGTTGTACACTATCAATTAGTGACAATACACCCGTTTGAAGATGGAAATGGCAGAACTGCAAGACTGTTATCTGGTTATATTATGGACTTGAATGGATACGGCTTTAATGGAATCGGTTCATTGGAAGAATATTTTGCTTATGATATTGATGAATATTATGAATCCATTCAGATGGGACTCCCTGCGCTGTACTATTCTGGCAGAGATAACCCGCCACATCCGGAGATCTGGATCAACTATTTCCTCAGAATGGTGAAATTGTATTCCGGAAAAGTCTGTGATTTGCAGTTGGCTTCTGAAGAGGAAGATATTACCGGAAGTCTGTCGTTTCTGAAAGGAAAAGAAAAAGAGCTATTGCAATTTCTAATAAAAAACTATAAAGGAGAGTTTACTCCTATTGAAGTCAGCAGAAAATTGTCGGTAACAAATAAGACGATTATTAACAGGCTGGCGGATTTGGTAAAAAATGGATTTGTGATTCCTATATTAGTCAACGAGAGAATTCGTTCTTATGAATTAAGTGAATTTACCAGAGGCCATGAAAAAGAGATTATGAAAGCTATCGTCTGAAATTCTATATTTTTCAGGTTGTGGATGAGAAGTAAGAATTGGAAAGTGGTAAGTCTGAGTGGTAAGCTTATGGGGAAAACGATATGTTCTATTTGAATGATAACAGGAAACTAACAAAAGACTAACCATGGACTAACAAAGAACTAACCGCACGTATCTGTCTTTTTCAAATAAGAGATGGTATTATTGTGGAAGTAATGAACAGAGAGTGATCGAGAAAATTCGGTTGCTCTTTTTTATTGTGAAGGGGGTGATATGTGCTATAATAAAACAAATTATCAAATCGGGATTTCTTGAAGAAAAGTAAAAAAATACAGGCAGTAATAAGAAACTAACAGAAGGGAGAAACAAAATGGAATACAGAAAATTTGATAATGTAATAATAGCGAGAAGATGGAGAATATTATGCGCATCTTCATATGAGTGTCGGAAATGAGAAAGGTGAAGCGTTTGGAGGGCATCTGAACAGAGCTGTCGTGAGTGCAATCTGTGAGATGGTAATTACGGTCATTGATGGAAAAGTTGACAGAGTTTATGATGAAGAAACAGGGCTTAATGTATTTAAGTTTGATTAGATGCGTTGAACACATGTGAAGAATCGGGAGTTTCAGGAGGGAAATCATGAGAAGCAAGGGTATTTTTATTTTAGCGATTACATGGATTGTTATATCATTGTTTTGGTTCTGGGCAGAAAATATTGCAATAGGTATCATAGGGCTATGTGCCGGAGTCATTGAACTATTTATCGCGTTAGTGAGACGCAGCAAAGAGAAGAAAGGCAAGTAAATTCCAATTTATGGAGAATACTGACTTATGAAAATACATATTATTGGCTGCAGTGGTTCTGGAAAAACCTATTTAGCAAATGCACTTTCAAAGAAGTATGATATTCCTCATTTCGACTTAGACGATATCCAATGGGATAACAACGCCAAAGAATATGGGAAAAAAAGACCACTTGATGAACGAAAAGCGTTATTACAGAAAATATTATTTAATAACGACTGGATAATTGAGGGGGTATATTATGCCTGGGTACAGCAAAGTTTTGATGAAGCTGATAAAATATATGTTTTAAATACGCCAGGCTATTTATATAAAAGCCGAATTATTATGCGTTCTATCAAAAGAAAGTTGGGAATACAAAAAGGGAAAAAAGAAACTTTGAAATCAGTCTATAACCTCTTGAAATGGACTGAAACTTTTCAGAATAAAAATCTGAAAGAAATAAAAAGTATTTTAGATAGATATGACAATAAAGTTATATGGTTATCAAGTAAAAAGGATGTAGAAGAAATAATAAAGGCAGCAGGTTAGCACAGAGCAGATATCCACAGGACATTTTGTCGAGGGAGCAGGAAGCTGGAGTTTGAAAGGAAAAGGTTATGAGAATCGGATTGGCAACTTACGAATGTAGAATAAATGACATCGAATTTAATCTTTCTCAGATAGAAAAAGCGTTAAAGGAATCTGGCAATGCAGATTTGGTGTGCTTTGGGGAAGCCTTTCTACAGGGATTTGGTGCAGTTACATCTGAGTATGAAGAGGACATTAAAATGGCTGTGGAGCAGGATTCGCTGACTATGAATCGAATCAAAGATTTATCCGTTAAATATCAAAAGGCAGTCATGACAGGATACATTGAAAAAGAGAATGCTGATATTTATTCCTCATGTGCATTGGTGGAAGACGGAAAGATTGTTTATAATTATCGAAGAATCAGTAAGAACTGGAAAGATTATGAGATAACCAATGAACATTATAAAGAGGGGAAAATAAGCAGCCCGTTTCAGTTTCACGGAATAGAAATGAATGTCGCTTTATGTGGAGATTTGTGGATATTTCCGGAATCCTTTAAAAGCAAGGGGGTATTTTTATGGCCGGTTTACGTAAATTTTGATTTGGATGAAGCCGAAGCAGGTGAGTATGCAAAACAGGCACAGATTGCATGCGAAAAAACATTACTGGTAAATCCAATTTCAAAAGACCCTTTAAGCAGGGGCGGCGCATTTTATTTTGAGAAAGGCGAAATCAGGAAAAAGGCAGCACTTGATAAAGAAGAAGTTCTGATAATTGAAGTTTAGAAATACAAATTAGCAGCGGCAGAGACCATAAAGCTGATAAACGAACACTAAGGAGTCGTAAGGCAGATGAAACACAGCGGACAAGCACCGATAGGCGAAGGAGGATACATTCGGGAAAAATTAGAAGAGACACTGCCCTGTATCTGGTTTCCGATGCAGAGGGAGGAGCGCATATCAGTCGTGGAAATCCAGAAGCCAGAGTAGGAAATTTCTTATGTTGTAAGAAATCTGAATAAATATCTGACAAGACCGGTTTATCTGGTACTCGATGATTATCAAGAGTGTAACGAGTCTGCAAAGAGCCAGGCAGAAGCACTCTCCCAGATTGAGGCTGGAATCGAGCAGATTTCCGGTGTAACGCAGAACACCGCAGCGTCCACGCAGGAAAGCTCTGCAATCAGCGAACAGCTCGCGGAGAAGAATTTATAGCTTTACTATCCACTCGCACGCGAAAGTGTGCGAGGGGAAGACTATTGGAAAATAAATGTGAAAAAACACATTGTATCATATGAAAAAATGTAATATAATACAATAAAACACAGGAATAAATTTAAAAGAAAGGAGGACATGATTATGAGACGTAAAATTACACAAAAGTTGTGCGAGTGGAAAGAACAGACAAAGGGCAGAATGCCAATGCTGATTTACGGGGCAAGGCAGGTTGGAAAAACATACGAAATGCAGGAGTTTGGAGCACAATATTACAAGAATACCGTATATGTCAATTTTGAGACGGATGAAATGATTGGAAAGTATTTCGAGACGGATATTCATGCGAATCATATTATATCCATCCTGGAAAAATATTATCAGACAAAAATCATCCCGGAAAGCACGCTGCTTATTTTTGACGAGATTCAAATGTGTGAGAGGGCGCTGACTTCTTTAAAATATTTTGAGGAAGAGGCACCGGAATATCATGTGATTGCGGCGGGGAGTCTGCTTGGCGTAGCTGTCAACCGGGAACGGTATTCCTTTCCAGTCGGAAAAGTCCAGATGCTGACCATGTATCCAATGGATTTGGAGGAGGTTTTATGGGCAAAAGGGAAAGAACTTCTGGCAGATACCATAAGGGCACACTATGAAAGCAATGAGCCGATGGATGAAGTGCTTCATGAGGAAGCAATGCAGGAGTTTTATCATTATTGTATTGTAGGCGGAATGCCGGCGGCGGTGAAGGCAGACCTTGCAGAAAACAGCCCGATGAATCAGAGCGAGATACGGCAGATGCTTTTAAATTCTTACATTGCTGATATGACAAAATATGCTGACAGAGCAGATATCGTGCGCATTTTTGAGGCATATGATTCGCTTCCGGCGCAGTTGGCACGGGACACAAAAAAGTTTCAGTATAAGCTGATTAAATCAGGTGCAAGGGCATCCCAGTATGGGGATGCGATTGACTGGCTGGTATGCGCGGGAATCGTGAATAAATGTATGAAATGCAGTCAGGGATTTTATCCCATTGCAGCATATCAGGATTTGAGTGCTTTTAAGCTATATTACAGCGACATGGGAATTATGTCTGCAAGAGTCGGGATGACGCTAGAAGCATTAACCGGCAGGGAGACAGAGCATTTTCGGGGAATTTTAACCGAGAACTATGTCTCAATTGCATTGAAAACAAACGGTTATGACTTGTATTACTGGGAATCAGACAATACGGCAGAGGTGGATTTCCTGATTCAGAAGGACAATCATGTGCTTCCGGTAGAATGCAAGGCAGGCGGCCATGTGCGGGCAAAAAGCATGATGGTTTATATGGAAAAATATGCTCCTGTTTATGCAGTCAGAATTTCTGCGAGAAATTTTGGATTTGTGAAGGGGATTAAATCGGTGCCGTTATACAGTGTGTTCTGTATTTAGACTGTATTTTAGGGTTGAAAATGATTGACATTTGCGTCATTATCAGCTACGATTTGACTAGCAGATTGGCATGGGAACAAAAGGCAGTGGGAAGTCAAGAAACGAAAGGCAGCTTGACCTCATTTGCCTTTTTTTGATTGATAGGATTCTCCTATAAATCAAAAAAATCCTTCGGGCGGTATGCGGGCAAGAGATGAGAGGAAGAGGCGGACAATGGAGAAGAACAGGTCAGAAAATATCATTGAGCTTAAGGGAATACGCAAGTGTTTTGAAGATAATTTTGAAGCGGTAAAGGATTTTAATCTCCAGGTGAAAAAGGGAGAATTTGTGACGTTTTTGGGACCTTCCGGCTGTGGAAAGACGACAACGCTGCGCATGATTGCAGGGTTTGATATTCCGACAGAGGGGCAGATTCTGTTAAATGGAGAGGATATCAGCAAGCTGCCGCCGAACAAGCGCCCAATCAACACGGTGTTTCAGCGGTACGCACTGTTTCCGCATCTAAATATTTTTGAGAATATCGCATTTGGTCTGAAATTAAAGACGAGAGAAGTGACCTGCCGCAACAAGGCGGGGGAACTTGTGACAAAACAGGAAAAACTTTCCGCCAAGGAAATCCGGGAAAAAGTAAAGCATGCACTTGAAATCGTAGATTTGGAGGGCTTTGAAAAGCGAAGTATCTCTACGTTGTCCGGCGGACAGCAGCAGCGAATCGCAATTGCAAGAGCAATTGTCAATGAGCCGGAAATTCTGCTTCTCGATGAACCTCTCGGTGCGCTGGATTTAAAGATGCGAAAAGAGATGCAGTTAGAGCTGATGGCGATGCACAAGGAACTCGGCATCACGTTTATCTATGTAACGCATGACCAGGAGGAAGCGCTGACAATGTCGGACAAGGTCGTGGTCATGTCGGATGGAATGATTCAGCAGATTGGAACGCCGGAAGAAATCTATAACGAGCCAGAAAATGTATTTGTGGCAGATTTTATCGGCGAGAGTAATATTTTTAACGGAAAAATGACAGCGAAAAAAGTCGTCCATTTCTGTGGTGGAGATTTTGTGTGTCTCGATGATATGCCGGTCGGCGCGAAGGTGGATGTCGTCGTAAGACCGGAGGATGTCATCATGACGGCACCGGAAAACGGAACAATTACAGGAGTGGTAAAATCTGTGATTTTTAAAGGAATGCACTATGAGATTATTGTGGAATCCGGGGACAATGAGATTGTCATCCAGAGCACAAAGAGTGCCAGAGAGGGCGATACTATCGGAATGTGCTTAGAGCCGGACGGTATCCATGTCATCATGTCCGAGATGAACCACAATATTTTCGAGGGAGAGCTGACGAAAAATTACACCGTATTATTTGCAGACGGCGAATATGCGTGTGATGTGACCAGACTGTATCCGGATTCTGTTTTTAACGAGGAAGGAACGCTTGTGGATGCACAGGGAAGTGAAATCCATACGGCGGGAGTCCGCGTTTCGGTAAAAGTTCCGGTGGAAGCAGTTTCCATGAGCGACGACACAGAGGCAGGCGGAACCTGCGGACACATTGTTTCCTTAATTTATAAAGGTGACCATTATCATTATATTGTCCGTACAAAGAGCGAGGAGGATATTCATCTTCACGATGAATATTTGTGGAATGAAAATGATTATGTCAGCCTGATTATTCCAAAGGATTCCATCGAACTTTCATTTGCTGACGAGGGCGGAAAGGAGTCCATGCGATGAACTTTCGGTTTTCAAGAAAACACTTAAGCATTCCATATGCGGTGTTTTTATTCTGCTTTGTGGTTGCGCCGCTTATCGTGGTGGTCTACTACGCATTTACCAACGGGCAGGGAAGATTCACGATGCAAAACTTCGTGAACTTTTTCACAAGCCCGAACACTATCGGAACGCTCTGCTACAGCCTTGCTGTGGCGGTGGCAGTGACTGTCTGCTGTACGTTGATTGCGTATCCGACGGCATATATTCTCGCAAAAAGCCACCTGAAAAGAAGAGGTGTGCTGTTAGTGTTGTTTATCGCGCCGATGTGGATTAACTTCACGCTGCGTGTCGTGGCATTAAAGGAAGTGCTTACGGTCATCGAGGGAAATCTTGCGTACCATCCGTTTTTAAATACGGTCATCGGAATGACGTATGATTTCCTTCCGTTTATGATTCTGCCGTTGTATACGACGCTTAGCAAGCTGGATAACTCCTATCTGGAGGCGGCGGCAGATTTGGGCGCGAACCCTGCGACCACGTTTCTTAAGGTGACACTGCCGCTTAGTCTGCCGGGATTTGTCAGCGGCGTCACGATGGTGTTTCTGCCGTCCATGACAAACTATGTCATCCTTGATATGCTCTACAACAGCACGTACATCATGGGAAATCTGATTGGAAGCTACTTTAACGCCTATGACTGGCATAACGGCTCCATGATTTCTCTGGTGCTGCTTTTGATTATTTTTATCCTCACCTGGGCAACGAATGGATTTGGCGAGGAAGAGACAAGCAGGGGGGCAATCCTATGAAAAAAAATGTATTTCGCTATGCGTGGCTGTTTTTAGTGCTCCTGTTCATGTATCTGCCGGTATTGCTGCTGATGGGCTACAGCTTTACAGATACGGCGGTGATTGGAACAAGCGGTAATTTTTCTCTGAAAAATTATGTGACGTTATTTACGACAGAAGAACTTCTTAAAATGATTGGCGGAACATTTGCGCTTGCATTTGGCTCTGCATTTTTGGCTACGATACTCGGAACTATCGGAGCAATCGGAGCATTTTATTGTAAAAAAGGTCCAAAGCACACGATTAACATGTTAAATCAGATTCCGGTTGTCAATGCGGAAGTGGTAACCGGTTTTTCACTGTGTGTTCTTTTGATTGTCGTATGCGGTGTCAACAAAGAATCATTTGTACCGCTTGTGATTGGACATATTGTGCTGGAGGCGCCGTTTGTCTATCTTTCGGTACTGCCAAAGCTAAAGCAGATGGACAACAGCATTTATGAGGCAGCACTGGATTTGGGTGCAAATGCCAGGACTGCGCTGACAAAAGTAGTGATTCCGCAGCTGATTCCGGGAATTGTCTCCGGCTTTATGCTGTCGGTAACACTGTCGCTGGATGATTATTTTATTACCACTTACACGAAGCCGGCAACGTTTGACACCATCAGTACCTACGTGGTCAATGCGACAAAAGGTTCCCACACGGAGATAAAAACGGCACTCTGGGCGCTTTCGACTGTGATTTTTGTTGTGATTTTAACAGTGGTTCTGGTAGGAAATGCGGTTTCTGCAAGAAAGGCAGGTGCGGCAAATGAAAAGTAAGAGATATGCGGCGGCTTTTCTTGGGACACTGCTTGCATTGGGCAGTTTTTCGGAGGTTCCGGTTTTTGCCGCTGATGAGAAAGATACGATAACGCTTCGTGTCTGCAACTGGGAAGAGTATATCGACGAGGGTGGCTGGGACGAAGACGAGGTCATTGACCTTGACAGCCAGAATATTTTCGGAGAAAATTCCCTGGTGAGTGAATTTGAAACCTGGTATTATGAGACCTACGGCGTGCGGGTGAAAGTGGAGTATTCTAACTTTGGAACAAATGAGGAGCTTTACAGCCAGTTAAATCTCGGAAATGTCTACGATTTGGTCTGCCCGTCCGACTACATGATTATGAAGCTGTTAAAGGAAGACCGTCTTGAGCCGCTGTCCGAGAATTTCTTTGATGCGGCAGTGGAGACGAACTATTATGTGAACGGTGTTTCTCCTTATATAAAGGGCGTTTTTGAGGAAAATGAGATTGACGGAAAGTCCTGGGCAGATTATGCAGCCGCTTATATGTGGGGCGTGACAGGAATTGTATACAATCCAAATGAGGTGACCGAGGAAGAGGCATCGACCTGGTCGATTCTCGAAAATAACAAGTTTTACCGTCAGGTGACCATCAAAGATAATGTGCGTGATGCCTATTTCCCGACGATTGCGATTCTAAATGAAGACCTTTTGACAAGCAGTGATTTTAGAAACAGCGCAGATTATACGGAGCGGCTTTCTGACGTTATGAATGATACGGATAAAGAGACGATTGACCGTGCTGAGCAGAAGTTAAAGGAAATCCGTGGAAATGTTTACTCTTTTGAGACAGACAGTGGAAAAGCGGACATGATTAGCGGAAAAGTGTTGGCAAATGTCCAGTGGTCCGGGGATGCAGTCTATGCGATGGACCAGGCAGAAGAGGATGACTTTTATCTGAACTGGGCAGTGCCCAAGGAGTGCACTAACCTCTGGTTTGACGGCTGGGTGATGTTAAAGAGCGGTGTGGAAGGAGACTCTGCGAAAAAGCAGGCTGCGGAAGCATTTATCAACTTCCTCTCAAGACCGGATAATGCGGTTCGAAATATGTACTATATCGGCTATACCTCTGCAATTGCGGGAGGTGACAGCAGCCTCATTTATGAGTATCTCGACTGGAATTACGGGGCAGATGAGGATGAGACAGATGTAATTGAGTACCCGGTCGGCTATTTTTTTGCCGGGGATAACAGCGACGAAAATTATGTGATTACAGCGCCCACAGAACAGGCAAAAAGACAGTTGTCAGCGCAGTATCCGTCAGAGGAAGAGATTGCGCGCAGCGCGGTTATGAAATATTTTGACGAAGAGGGAAATGCCAATATCAATCAGATGTGGATTAATGTCCGCTGTTTTAACTTAAGCATGTTATCTGCGGGACAGTGGGTTGCAATCGGCATTGGAATCGTGCTTGTGGCAGCAGCCTTACTTTTCGCATTCCGGGATAAGATTTTTCATTCCGCCGGATAAAAAACAGTGATTTTTACAGAAAAAGCCTTCCGGGGCGATTCATAAGAAGGGAGAGAGAACGATGCCGGAGAAGAAGACGGACAATGGATGTCAGTACGCAAAAAAATGCGGTGGCTGTGATTATCAGGGGATGCCTTATGAGAAGCAGTTAAAGGAGAAACAGCGCTATGTGGAAAAAAATATAGCGCAGTTTTGCAAGGTGCGCCCGATTGTCGGCATGGAAGATCCATATCATTACCGCAACAAGGTGCATGCTGTATTTGATATTGCAAAGGGTGGAAAGATTATTTCCGGTGTTTATAAGGCAGGGACACATGATGTGGTCAATATCGACAGCTGCCAGATTGAGGACGGTCTTTCGGATGCGATTATCCGCGACATCCGTGGGCTTTTGCGCTCCTTCCGGATTAAAACCTACGACGAGGATACCGGTTACGGCTTATTGCGCCATGTGCTTGTGCGTCGCGGATTTGAGAGTCGTGAGGTGATGGTTGTCCTGGTGCTCGGCTCGCCGATTCTTCCGTCGAAGAATAATTTCGTAAAGGCGTTAAGGCTCCTTCATCCAGAAATAACCACAATTGTAATCAATGTAAATGATAAGAAAACCAGCATGGTTTTAGGGGAAAAGGAAACCACGATTTACGGAAAGGGCTACATCGAAGATACGCTCTGCGGCTGCACATTCCGCATTTCACCCAAATCCTTTTACCAGGTAAATCCGGTACAGACCGAGGTGCTTTACAATAAGGCAATCGAGTATGCAAAGCTGACCGGAAAGGAGCGCGTTGTGGACGCTTACTGCGGCATCGGTACCATCGGTTTAATCGCATCTTCAAAGGCAAAAGAGGTCATCAGCGTCGAGTTAAACCGGGATGCGGTGCGTGATGCCATTACCAATGCCAAACGCAACAGCATTAAAAACGTGTGCTTTTTCAACGCGGATGCCGGTGAGTTTATGGTCGGGATGGCAGAGGACGGCGCGGACGTCGACGTTGTCTTTATGGACCCGCCGCGCGCCGGAAGCGATGAGGCATTTCTTTCCTCCGTTGTAAAGCTTTCCCCGAAGCGCGTCGTCTACGTCTCCTGCAATCCGGAAACGCTCGCAAGGGATTTGAAGTACCTGACAAAGCACGGCTATGAGGCAAAAGAGTGCACACCGGTGGATATGTTCCCGTTTACGAAGCACGTTGAGTGCGTGGTTGCACTACATCGGGTCGATATGTAAGAATCCTTGATTTGCGCGAAGGCAACGAGGAGAGTTCCGAAGAAATAACTGGCTGTAAAGCCAGTGTTTATGCGGAATTCGACGACTGCCCGCGAGTCGGGAAGTTTGTAAAACTTCTCGACTTCCGGCACTTTGAGCGACATATGATGTTCTCACAGAGTGATAGAAAAACCTACAAAAAAGCAATTTCAGACGGTGTGAATGTCTCAGTCGTATTGGATGTGGGGTGTGGAAACACATAAAAGTACAATTAATATTTTGAAGTTATTCAATAGAATACGAAGCGTGAAAGACCGTTCATTTTCAAGTAATTGGAGATGAGCGGTCTTTTTCTGTTTGCAGATAACATTGACGTAAGCGGAATGTATCAGTTTGCATAAAGAATCAAAGAAAACAAAATGACAGTATTTGCGAGAACTGACCTGTAAATACAGACGGCCGGTTCTCTTAATATGAAAGTTGAAAATAATAAGGAGTTAAGGATTATGATAAAGAAAATATTGAAGATCACCTTAAGTATCGTTTTAATTCTGATTCTGGCTGTGGGAATCGGCCTGACATATTTAGTAGGAGCAGTAGGCGGTGGAGGGCCGTTTGATTTTGTCTGGAAGAATAAGCTGAAAAAAATGCCGGGAAACGCAGAAAGATACAGTCTGGAAAATGTAGAACCGTTAGAAAACAGCCCTCTTGCAGGGAAGCGCATCTGCTACCTTGGATCATCTGTAACATTAGGCGCGTACTCAATGGATGTTTCTTTTGCAGATTATATCTCTTACAGAAATGGCTGTGAGTATGTAAAAGAAGCCGTCAGCGGTACTACTTTAGTAGATAACGGAAAGACGTCTTATATCCAAAGAATGAAAAATAATATCGGTACAGATGAGAAATTCGATGCGTTTGTCTGCCAGCTTTCCACGAATGACGCGTCGAAGGAAATGCCGATGGGAGAACTCAGCAGTTCAGAAAATCTGGAGGATTTTGATACACAGACGATAACAGGAGCAATGGAATATATCATTGTATATGCAAAGCAGACATGGAATTGCCCCGTGATCTTTTATACCGGAACAAAATATGACAGTAAACAGTATCAGCAGATGGTAGATGTATTGTATGAGCTTCAGGATAAATATGGAATAGGTGTGATCGACCTTTGGAATGACGAGGAGATGAATAACGTTTCTGAAAAAGAATATGAAGTTTATATGGCAGATCCGGTTCATCCGACGCAGGCAGGATATCTGGAATGGTGGACGCCTAAGATGGAAGAATACTTATATCAGTTTTTAGAAAGATGATGATTATATTAAGTTTCGTCGGTAAACTACTTATATATCGTTGGTGATTTGCCCTTTGGAATTATTTATAATTGAGTCAAACAATGAAAGGACGGATAACGAAATGGAAAATTCAGTTACAAAAAGAGAAAAAATCAGTTATGGTTTGTATTTTATGGGACAGAATGTATTCTATGGACTGGTAGGATATATGACTACATATTTTACAGATATCGGCATAACGGCAGCATTGGTTGCGATCGTGGCGCTTATCACGAAAGTGTGGGATGCCATCAACGATCCGATCTTCGGTATGATCATGGATAAGGTGAATTTTAAGAAAGGGAAATTCCTACCGTGGCTTCGAATATCTGTCATAGCGATTCCGGTGGCAACTATTCTTCTTTTTATAATACCTACCGGGATTTCCATGATGGCTAAAATCATATGGGCAACACTTGCTTATATGTTATGGGATACAGCCTATACCCTTTGCGATGTACCGATTTTTGGTATTGTTACCACGATGACAATAGACCAGAAGGAACGTGTTTCACTAAACAGCATAGGAAGAATGTTTGCTATTTTTGCAGGTATTGTTACAGGAATTGTCCTGCCGTTGGTACGGCAGCGGTTAGGCGGCTGGTCAACAACAGTAATTGTGTTATCTCTTTTGTCATGTGTTATGATGATTCCGATTTGTCTGTTCGCAAGGGAGAGAGTAATTGAAAAAGAAAGAGTCCTGAATGACGGGGCAGAAGAAAGTTATACATTGCGAGATATGGTAGAATGTCTGCGGAAGAACAAATATTTATTGCTTTTCTTTGCGGCTCCGCTCATCAGCAGCCTGCTTAATGTTGGTGCAAATTGGGGCTTATACGTTGCCCGGTACTGCCTTGGCAGTGAAGAAGCTGCTTCATATGTTTCAATGGCAGTGATTATTCCGACCTTAATCGGTGCGTTTATGGCAGTAGAATTATGCAAGAAATATGATAAATTTAAAGTCTTCTATATTTCATATGTTTTCGCTTTACTTTTGGGAATCGTAAGATTCATTGCTGGGTATGAGAATATGATGGTGTATGTGATTTTAAATGCCTTAGGAGGAATTCCGCTGGGAATAGCAGTTATACTGCAGTATCAGTTTACGCCGGACTGCTACGAGTATGGACAGTACAAGACAGGATTAAAAATGCGTGGTGTAACGTTTGCGGCGCAGACATTTTTTACAAAATTAAATGGAGCGATCGCAACAGCAGTCAGTGTGTTTGCGTTAACTTTAATCGGCTTCCGAGAGGGAGAAGGCGTTGTTCAGGCGGCAGGATTTGCCGATAAATTATGGACATTCAGCTGTCTTGGCAGCATTATCGGGGGTATTTGCACTCTGCTTATACTTCGTCTTTACAAGCTTAATGACCATGATGTCCAGCTGATGGCAAAATGCAACAATGGTGAGATCAGCCGTGAAGAGGCAGAGGCACAGATGATCAATCAGTATTAAGAAAAGAATGGAGAACTTTTGCGATGGACAGAATAAAGGAACTGATTTCAAAAATGACGCTGGAAGAGAAGGCAAGTCTCTGCTCGGGCGCTGATAACTGGCATACGAAAGAAATCAAACGACTGAACATTCCGTCAGTTATGATGGTGGACGGCCCTCACGGACTGAGAAAGCAGGAAGGGGAAACGGATCATCTGGGATTGAATGAAAGTGTGAAGGCCGTTTGTTTCCCGGCAGCCTGTGCAACAGCCTCCAGCTTTGATGTTGACCTGATGGAACGGATGGGAGAGACGCTGGGAGCGGAGTGTCAGGCCGAGAATGTAAGCATACTGCTTGGCCCGGCGGTGAATATTAAAAGGAGCCCGTTATGCGGGCGGAACTTTGAGTATCTGTCGGAGGATCCATATCTGGCAGGTAGGATGGCATCGGCATATATCCGCGGAGTACAGAGTCAGGGCGTGGGGACAAGCATTAAGCACTTTGCACTGAATAACCAGGAAACACTCCGTATGACGATATCTTCCGAAGTGTCAGAACGTGCGCTCAGGGAAATCTACCTGCCTGCGTTTGAGGAAGCGGTGAAAGAATCAGCTCCAAGAACCGTCATGTGTAGCTACAACAAAATAAATGGAGAATATGCTTCGGAAAACAGATATCTTCTGACAGATATCCTGAGAAAAGAATGGGGATACAAAGGCTGCGTCGTTAGTGACTGGGGCGCTGTAAATAACCGTGTGAAAGGACTGCAGGCCGGACTGGATCTGGAGATGCCTTATTCCGGAGGATACAATGACAGACAGATTGTGAAAGCAGTACAGGAGGGAAGACTGGACGAAGCTGTGCTGGATGAAGCGGTGGAGCGGGTATTGAATGTTGTATTTGCCGGTGAAGAGCAGCATCGTCCGGAAGTTATATCTGATAAGGAAACAGATCATAAAAAAGCAGCTGATATTGAGACGGAATGTGCGGTCCTGCTGGAAAATAACGGTATACTTCCGCTGAATACAGACAGAAAGGTTGCCTATATAGGGGAATTTGCCGAAAAGCCGCGGTATCAGGGCGGCGGCTCCAGCCATATCAATCCGTTCAGGGTTGTTTCGGCATTGGATGCTGCCAGAGAAAAAGGGCGTAGCGTGACTTATGCAAAAGGATTTTCTATGGAAAATGACGCGATGACGGAACAAGAGCTGGAAAAAGCGCTTCGGACTGCTGCAGAAGCAGACGTCGCGGTAATCTTTGCCGGGCTGCCTGAGATATTTGAGTCGGAAGGGTATGACAGAACATCCATGAAGCTGCCCAAATGCCAGGACCGGCTGATCGAAGAAGTGTTGAAAGTACAGCCTAATGTTGTAGTAGTACTCCACAATGGAAGTCCGGTAGAACTGCCATGGGCAGACCGGGTAAGCGCGATCCTTGAAATGTATCTAGGAGGTCAGGGCGTTGGCGAAGCCTGCGACTGGCTGTTATTCGGGGAAGCGAATCCGTCCGGCAGGCTGGCAGAGACATTCCCGTACCGGCTGGAAGATAATCCGAGCTTCCTTCATTTCCCGGGAAATGAAAAGCGGGTGTTATATGGCGAGGATATCTTTGTCGGATATCGTTATTATGATACAAAGAAAGTTCCGGTGCGGTATGCATTCGGACATGGGCTGTCTTACACGGAATTTACTTATGGGGATCTGACTTTGTCATCGGCTCAAATGACGGATGAGGATATACTGACAGTTTCTCTCAAGGTGAAAAATTCAGGAAAGACAGAAGGAAAAGAAGTCGTACAGTTGTATGTAGCTGACCTGTGCGGCACACCGGAGAGACCGGTCAAGGAATTGAAAGGATTTGCCAAAGTTCATCTCCTGCCGGGAGAGGAGAAAACGGTATCGATGGAAATTTCGGCGAGGAATCTTTCCTATTATGAAGAACGTCTCGGGGACTGGTATGCGCCATCCGGAACATATCGGATCCTGATCGGCCATGCTTCTGATGACATCCGATTACATGCGGATATTGTGTTTAAAACAAAGAAAAAACTGCCTCTTCGCGTAGATTTCACAACAACGTTCGGAGAATTATTGGATCATACGAAAACCGCTCCCGTTATTACGGAACTGCTGGCGCCTTTGGCAGCAGCGGCCGCATCAGCAGAAGGGATGAGTGACGAATACAAGAAGCTGGGAGAGCAAGTTATCCGGGAAATGCCGCTGAAATTTCTGCTGGGGCAGATGCCGGGAGAGCAGGTGGAACAGCTGATCGGGCAGCTGAATTGTTTACTTGCACAATAGGATAATTGAGGATGAGGTAGCGGTAAATGGTATTCGTAATATGGCAGAAGAGATTGTGTTGAAAGAATTGATTTACAGGTAAACAAAGAGCTGAAATCTTAAGTTTGGTAGGTAAAATGATGAAATTCCGTAAATGATTTTATGAGGCAAATCCATTATACTCGAATTACAGTGTACACAATGAAAAAAGGAAGGAGCTTGGAAAACGGCAATATGAATCAGATTTACGCAGCAAAAACAAATCATATCACGAATCCGGTGGGATTTTTACTGAATCCGGTGGTTTTTTCGTGGAAGGTCAGAGAATGCAGGGGAAAGAACCAGAGATGTGCCAGAATCCTTGTGGCAAAGGATGAAATCTTCGCGGATGTTCTTTGGGACACCGGGGAGGCAAAGCTCGACAGTCTGGCTGTAAAAGCGGAGATGAATCTGGAGCCTTGTACCAGATATTACTGGAAGGTAATCGTTACTACGGACGCAGACGAAGTGCTGGAGTCCGACGTACAGTTCTTTGAGACGGCAAAGAGGGACGAGCCGTGGGTGGGAAAATGGATTACCTGCGACAGCAGGATGGAACGCCATCCCATTTTCTCAAAGCGAATCATTCCCCGTGGAAAGGTAAAAAAAGCCCGTCTCTATCTCTGCGGACTGGGGCTTTATGAGGCATATTTTACGGATGGAGAGAAAACCGAAACAGATATTTTAAAATCCGCGAAAATTGGGGAAGAATATCTGACCCCGTACTGCAATAACTACAATCAGTGGTTACAGTATCAGACGTATGATGTGACCGCGCAGATGCAGCGCGAAGGTGTGTTGTCCGTTCTTTTGGGGAATGGGTGGTACAAAGGGAGGTTCGGGCTCAATCAGACAGAACAGAAAGGATTTTACGGCGACGAGTGGAAACTGCTGGTAGAGGTGCATCTGGAATATGAGGATGGCACACAAGAGATAATCGGCACGGATGACACATGGGAAGTGACAAGGAGCAATCTGTTTTTTTCCAATATATATGACGGGGAGAAACGGGATGATACCTTGGAACCTGTCGAACCTGTCAGCGCGCAGCTTGCGGAGGCGCCGCAGGGGCGACTGACGGAGCGGCTGTCCCTTCCGGTGACTGTGCATGAACAGTTTACACCGAAGGAACTGATTCACACCCCGAAGGATGAATGGGTGTTTGACTTAGGGCAGGAGATTACCGGGATTTTCAAACTTCATGTCCATGAGCCGAAAGGAAAAGAAATCAGAATCCAGACAGGCGAAATCCTGCAGGACGGATGTTTTTATAACGAAAACTTAAGAACCGCTTTGTCGGAATATGTGTATATCTCTGACGGGGAAGAAAAAGACATTGTTCCGCATTTTACATTTTACGGATACCGGTATGTAAAAATCAGCGGGGTAACCAATGTCTCCTGTGAAGATTTTACGGGAATGGCACTCTACAGTGATTACGAAGGTACCGGTAGTATACAGACAGGAAATGAACTGGTAAATCAGTTGATTTCCAATGTGGAATGGGGCATGAAGGATAATTTCTTAGATGTGCCGACAGACTGTCCGCAGAGAGATGAGCGCATGGGATGGACAGGCGACACACAGGTGTTTTCGGGTACGGCATGTTATCTGGCGGATACCTATGCATTTTACAGAAAATATCTGTACGATTTGTATAAGGAACAGCTGATTGCCGGAGGGATGGTTCCGGAGGTGGTGCCGACCTTCGGTCCGTCGAAATGTTCCTGTGCATGGGGCGATGCGGCCTGTATCGTTCCGTGGAATGTCTATCTGTTCAGCGGGGATGCTGCCATATTGGAACAGCAGTTTGACAGTATGAAGGCTTGGGTGGACTATATCCGTAAGGTGGACGGAGAGCACCACGGATGGAGACATTCCTTCCATTACGGAGACTGGCTGGCGCTTGACCGGGTGGGAGCCGCGGCGGGAAATGTATACGGAGCGACCGATGAAGGCTATATTGCGGATATTTATTATGCGGCAAGCGCGGAGCTTACAGCGAAGGCAGCGGCGGTTCTCGGGCGAAAGGAAGAGGAAAAACAATATCGGGAAATCGCCGAAAAACAATGGCGTGTGGTAAAAGAAGAATATTTTACCCCGACCGGAAGATGCGCGGAAAAGACACAGACGGGTCTTCTGCTGGCTCTGAAATATCATTTGTCAGAGGACGAAGAGCTGACCAGAGAGATGTTAAAGAAACTTTTCCGCGAGAGCAGAAACAAATTGAATACCGGATTTGTGGGAACCTCTCTTTTGTGCAATGTGTTGACCGATAACGGAATGACGGATACCGCCTACCGCCTGCTTTTGAACGAGGAGTATCCGGGGTGGCTGCACGAAGTGAAACTGGGAGCCACCACAGTCTGGGAACGATGGAATTCACTGGATGAAGACGGTAAGATATCCAGTACCGGAATGAACAGTCTCAACCATTATTCTTACGGGGCGATTCTGGAATGGATGTTCCGCCATGTGGGAGGAATCCATCTTTTGGAAGAATCTCCGGGAGGAAGAAGGATTGCAATTTGTCCGAATGTCCATTATGATTTGAGAAGGGCAGAGGCAGTGTATGATTCGGCCGTCGGACAGTATGCATGCAGCTGGGAAATTATGGAGGATAACAGGATTAGAATCAAAATTACGATTCCGTTTGGCGGAGAAGGCGAGGTGCGATTGCCGCATGCTCCGGAGATTCTGTTTGAAGATAAGACAAATCCACTATTCGCAACAGTGGTGAACGGTATTTGTTATATCACTGCAGGAAACTATGAAGTCGTATATGAGGCAACTGAGAAGTTAAAGAAAATATACAGCGTGGAGTCAAAGCTGGAAGATTTGCTGAACCATCCGCAGATACGGGCATTTTTGTCGACGATGACCGAGGTGGATATGATACCGGATGCGGTCTATGGACTGTCGTTTCGACAGGTGGCGGAGATGTTTTCCGGACCGATGGATGAAGGGCAGACAGAGATGTTGAATACAGCATTATCACAATATTAACGAGGAGAGAACAAATGAGTGAGAAGAGTAAAAAACAAAAGGTTAGTATCGTGGAAAAAATGGGCTTATTTATGGTATGTGCGGGAAATATTCCACTGATGGGATTATTGTCAGGATTCTTTATGATTTACTATACGAATGTGGTTGGTCTGGAACCGGCAGCACTGGCGACCCTGTTTTTAATATCCAAGGTGGTGGATGGAATCAGCGACCCGATTATGGGATATTTTCTGGACAAATTTCCGGTAACAAAAATGGGAAAATTTCGCCCTATGATTATTCTGGGAACAATCATCTGTGTTATAAATTATATTTTACTGTGGTTTGGCGCAGTCTGGATTCCGGTCGGAAAATATGTGATTGTGTATGTGACGTATCTGCTGCTGGGCTGGACGTTTGATATTATGGATATCTCCAAGAACAGTTTGCTCCCGGTCATGAGCGCGGATGACAAGGAGAGAAACAGTTTGTCACTTTTCAACGCGTTGGGAACAATGATAGGTAGCGCGGTACTGGCTGTGGCAGCACCGATTCTTGTGGCGGAAGGAACGTTACAGAACTATTACGTGTTAATTTTCGGTTCCATGGCCATGGTGTTGGTTTTATCTATTGCAGGGGCTCTTTGTGTAAAGGAAAGAGTAGCTTTTGAAGGAAAAAAAGAAGAAAGTTATACATTCAGGGAATTGTTACAGTTTTTGCGGTATAAACCTGTCTGGGCACTGTTTTTAGTGGCACTGGTAGTCGGGGTGGGCAGTAATATAGCAGGAGGAGCCGGCGCTTATTTTTACACATATATATTGGGTGATATGACGCTTATGTCAGGGGTGTCACTTGTTTCAGTGATAACTGCTCTGGTGGGAATTTTCCTTGGACCAATTCTGGCAAACCGGTTTGGAAAGAAACAGATTTTTGTAATGGCAATCGTCGTATCCATCCTGTTTTCCGCACTGCGTTTGATTGATGTGAGATCTATGCTTTTGATCTATATTAGTACAGTGGCAGGAGGTGTGGCAGGCGGATGTATAGCACCGCTGACAACCAGTATACAGGCAGATAATACTACTTACGTGCAGTATAAAACCGGAAAACGTGCAGAAGCGGCGATCGCATCGCTTACATCTTTTATTACAAAAGTGGCGCAGGGACTCGGAGGAGCGATTCCGGGGTATGTATTGGCAGCTACAGGTTTTGTTACCGGCTCGGTTGCCCAGCCGGAGAGTATCAATACAGGAATTATCCTCTGCGTACTGATACTTCCGACTATCCTGACTGCCGCAGGGGCGATTCTTTTTGGTACACAGTATACGTTGGATAAAAAAGCAGTAGAGGAAATGCACACGGCAATCGCAGCGCGCAGCAATAAGTAACATATTGAAGGAGAATGCGATGGAACTGTCAAGATTAAAAGTAAACAACCACAGCGACGGATAACACCGGTGATACCGCCACCGCCACATCCTCCTTTGAAACAGGTTTTATGAAAAGGGAGTGGAGTGCGCAGTGTTGTTTGAAACGAGAATTGAGTATGAAGACGGCACATTTGAGACAGTTCTCTCTGACGATAAGTTGAAAGTTGCCGATGGTACAGTATGGTGAACCTGTGCGGCCGGTGAAAGAAGTGGAGGCGGTCGGTATGGAGGTAAGCCCAAAGGGAGAGACCATTATCGATTTCGGTCAGAATCTGGCAGGTGTACTGCGGGTAAAGGTGGATTTGCCCGCAGGAACAAAGTTGATACTAGATCACTTTGAGACCAAGGATTCTCAGGGGAATTATTTTAATAATATAGCTGGTGCTGACATGATAGGTCATACACAGACGGATGTATATATATCTAACGGGAAACCCGCAGAGTACAGACCGCATTTTACATATCATGGTTTCCGCTATGTGAGAGTGATATGTGATGCTCCGGTAAAGCCGGAAGATTTTACGGCAGTGGCGCACGCAGGACAATTTTGGGCAAGAGATAAGGAGGAAAAGAACATATGAAAATTCTGGCAATGATAATGCTCGTGCTGCTCATTTTAGCAGTCGGCTTTGTGGGGTATGTTTATAAGAAAAATGCGATGTTTCTGCCGGCACTGTTTGGCATCGGCGGTTTTCCGAATATAAAAAAGAAAGATTATTATCAGGCAGACGGAACATTCCGGAAAGCGGAAAAAGATGATAAAATGGCATTTTTTATGCAGCATCCGGTGTTTGGCGGCTATAAGCATATGTTTTTTAATGTTGAGGATAACGTGTTAAAAGCGATTGCCCCGGCAAAATATGCAGATTTTCTAAAAGCGCAGGGCAGAAGTGATCAGATGGAAAATGCACTGGAGGCTTTTAATTACCTGACCCGGCTTGTGGAAAGTGGAGAGGCGCAGTTGATTTCCGATATTAACTCGAAAGAAATGATAGAACAGAATCCATATCAGTCTCATTTGACCGGAATGTTTTACAAAGGAAAGCAAGGAAAACCGTTGGCGGTGGTCGTTCCCGGAGGTGGATTTATCAGTAATGTGACGGACTGCGAGGGATATCCCGTGGCAATGAAATTACACAAGTTGGGGTACTCCGTATTGGTAATCAGTTACCCGATTGGCAAACAGCTGGGAGAAACGGAACATGAAAAACAGGGGCAGGCAGCGGTCAGGGAGCTGGTGCAGGTAATCCGTTATCTGAAGGAGCATGAGCAGGAACTGTCTGTGGATATGGATGACTATGCGATATTCGGTTTCTCGGCAGGCGGCATGATGACTACGGCATATTCCTTCGCAAATTACGAGGACTGCTGTCACAAAGTAAAACTGCCGAGACCGAAAGTGATTTTCCCGATGTATGGTCTGGACTGGAATGTGAAAGCGCTTGAGCAGGATAAGGGACTGGCGGTATTTTCCATCGCAGGGCGCGAGGATGAATACGGATTCGGAAATGTAGAGAAGAGACTTCCGCAATTGAAATCCGTGTTGGGTGAGGACAATGTGTCTGTACGGATTTACGATAATCTCGGACATGGATTTGGTATTGGTTCCAATACCATAGTACCTCATTGGTTTGAAGAGGCAGTGGAATTCTGGGAGGCACATCGGAAATAATTTTTTCAAGAACAGGAAGAGTGAATTTTGAGAGGTCAAGTGTTTTATAAAATTATAAAACATCTGACCTTTTTTAAAGATGTTGGGGTCAAAAGCCCCCAACTATGATGCCTACGGATTGTTCCGTGCTTTGCACTCCCACAATCCTCCCAATTATTCGCAGAGTAGTCTCGGAAACTCAATAAATAATTGATATAATTCAGAGAGTATTCCAGCAAATCAGTAATACAGTGGTTTGCGAGCGGAGGAGATGATGTTTAGAAGAGCTGCAGTAAAAAAAAGACATGGTAAGCAGCCCTCTTGAATGAGAGCTGAAACAAACGCTATTGGGGAAAGAGTCCGCTTATATGTTGGATAGTTATCCATGGCAGAATCAAGGCACATATTTGATATGTGCAGGTCGGGCATGTGTTTTTCAAATTCATGGAAAGCTACCAGAAAACTGACAGAATCATGTCTTTTGGCACTGGTAAACCGCAAAAGGAGTGGAATATCAACGTGTAGTGAATGGCGCACAATTCACGAGAAATGACAATAGTTTTTTGGAAATTTGCTGAAAAAATTTAAAATCCCTCTCTGAAAATGGGAGGAAACGAAAAAAGTAACAAGTACAAAAAGAGCGGAGATTCGGGTTTTATGGAGTTTCCGAGACCGTTCTGAAATAGATAAGGAGGAAAAAAACATGGGTAAGTACAAAGGGCTGTTCTGGCCGGCAATCTTAGGCGTCAAGCATATGCCGAAGGTAAAGGAATCGGAGTTTTACAATGTCGCGGGAGGGTTCCGCAGGGCTACGATCAATGACAAGATTGCGTTCTTCCTGCAGCATCCCGTATGGGAGGGCAGGCCGGAGCTTTTTATGAAGACCGGGTCGCCAAAGGAAATATATGCCATGTCAGGCATGAGCGTCCATGGTTTGTGCAATCTTATCGGGCAGCCCGCACAGGCGCAGAGCATCGTGGATGGTTTCAACTATGTCGTGGAGCAGAAAGGGCTGAAAAAGGTGCATTTCATCAGCGGGCTTTATGCGGAGGATGAGGTAAGGCGTGATCCCGACAAGGGAAAGGTACAGGGGATCCTGTTCCAGGGGGAGCCAGGGAAGCCCGTGGCTGTGCTGATTGCGGGCGGCGGGTTTGACGGCGTAGCCTCTTATTTGGAGAGCATCCCGGCAGCCATGGAGCTGCACAGGAGGGGATACAGTGCGTTTGTGCTGGTCTACCGTGTGAATGTGGAGCTGCATGAAACCGAACCGCAGGCCAAGGGCGGGGAGGCATCCAAGGATGTGCTGCCGGCGGTAAGGTATCTGATAGGGCATCAGGCAGAGTACGGCTATACGATGGACGGCTTTGGTATGTTCGGGTTCTCCGCTGGAGGCCTGATGACGACAGCCTACGCATTTTCTGATTATAAGGACTGCTGCCATAAACATAATCTGCCAAGGCCCGCCGCCATCTTCCCCATCTATGGCCTGCACTGGGAGCTTAAGGTTCACGAGGAGGACAAGGGGCTTGCTATATTTTCCAGGGTCGGGCGGGATGACCCTACCGGTTTTGCGGCCGTGGAGAAGATCATCCCGGACATCAGGAAAGCGCTGGGGCAGGAAAATGTCGATATCGTCATGTATGATAAGCTGGGTCATGGCTTTGGCCTGGGGATAGATACTGCGGCAGAGGGCTGGCTGCGGGATGCAGTCGCATTCTGGGAGGAGCATCGGAAATGTTGATTTGCTCTTCACGGATTTCAACTGTTGTTTGTGCCGCGGTGCGGCATGTCCGAAAGCGTGGGAGAACAGGAGAAATGACAGTATGGGACAGGTAAAAAACAATGATTCTTTTTTGGGCAAGGCTGAAAAATTAAAGCCTGTGCTGAAGCACAGGATGCTCCGGCCGGTGGGCGTTGTGTCCTTTGAGCGGAAAAAGGCGGACAGCGGGGCGGATTTCTGGAATACGGTGGGAATTGAGCGGTTGGGGATCCTCTCCGTTATGTTATCGGACGAGCCTCTCGCATATCGTGGGATTGTCATCCCACTTTTAGGCTCATATTGGGGCGGGTCCCAAGGCCTTTCATCCACTTATGAGCAAGCTCATGTGGATTTAGACCTTTTGACCCTGGCATCTATATATAAGCGGATTATAGCACATAATTCATATTTCATACAAGTATACCGCCCGGCTGATCCTCCGTTTAAACGGTCTAAAAACTGCCGTTTATATAAAATTGATTCCGTGTCCTGCGATTCCGGCATCTTTGATTGTACAATTCCTGATATAACATAAGCTCGATCATATCTTTCAACTGTGCATTTTTTTCAATTTCAAGATATCTTTCCTCATTTTTTCTTACATTTTCATAAATTCTTCCGCACATCAGCTGTAATTGCAGCCGGTCCGGATACTCATCATAGATGACACTGTTCCCATATTCCATCCGGTCACACTCCTCTTCTATATAAGGAAGAATCCTCTTTGCAAGAGCCGGATAAAGACTCTTCATATACTCCAGATCCATTCTCTCCACCCGTTCATCATCATAAGCAAGCGGTAAGCCATATAATAAGGCAGTTTCTGATTCATTTCATTCACTCCCGGTCTGACATTATATTTCACTATATGCAGAATACAGCCAAACGTTCTTTTATGCCAGCGGGGCGGTTTTATACAGAATCACTGCTAATGCCCGGCTGATCTATTTTACACAACAGGCAAAGGAAATAAAAAGGGGAGAGCCTTATTCGCTCTCCCGTAAAATATTCAATATCTCAAGTC
>ENA-ORNF01001032-ORNF01001032.1-human-gut-metagenome-genome-assembly--contig:-NODE-1032-length-25978-cov-7.486865_pt1 | contig 25978 bp, 18 predicted proteins | sample MGYA00242110_ERZ509012 | MGnify/ENA primary metagenome ERZ509012 (study PRJEB26280, sample SAMEA2338714) | human gut metagenome | biome: human gut; feature: human-associated habitat; material: faeces...
GGTAAGAAATTCGGAGATAAAGAGAACCCGCTTCTCGTTTCCGTACGTTCAGGAGCTAGAGCTTCTATGCCTGGTATGATGGATACAATTCTTAACCTTGGACTTAACGAAGAGGTTGTTGAGACACTGGCAAAAGCTTCAGGCAACCCACGTTGGGCTTGGGACTGCTACAGAAGATTCATTCAGATGTTCTCTGACGTAGTTATGGAAGTTGGTAAAAAATACTTCGAAGAGCTGATCGACAAGATGAAAGAGGAGAAAGGCGTAAAACAGGACGTAGATCTTGACGCAGATGACCTCAAAAAACTGGCTGAGCAGTTCAAAGCTGAGTACAAAGCTAAAATCGGTGAGGATTTCCCGACCGATCCTAAGGTACAGCTGATGGAGGCTGTTAAAGCCGTATTCCGTTCCTGGGACAACCCGAGAGCAAACGTTTATCGTCGTGACAACGACATCCCGTATTCCTGGGGTACCGCTGTTAACGTACAGATGATGGCATTCGGAAACATGGGAGATGACTGTGGTACAGGTGTTGCCTTCACTCGTGACCCTGCTACAGGAGAAAACGGACTGTTCGGTGAGTTCCTTACCAACGCACAGGGCGAGGACGTTGTTGCAGGCGTTCGTACTCCTATGCCTATTGCTCAGATGGCAGAGAAGTTCCCCGAAGCTTATGCTGATTTCATCAAGGTTTGCGATATCCTCGAGAACCACTATCACGATATGCAGGACATGGAGTTCACCGTTGAGAACGGCAAGCTCTTCATGCTCCAGTGCCGTAACGGTAAGAGAACCGCTCAGGCTGCTCTGAAGATCGCTTGCGACCTCGTTGACGAAGGTCACAAGACCGAGCAGGAAGCTGTTCTTATGATCGACCCCAGAAACCTCGATACTCTTCTTCACCCTCAGTTCGATGCTAAGGCTCTGAAGGCTGCTACTCCTCTTGGAAAGGGCCTCGGCGCTTCTCCCGGAGCTGCTTGCGGTAAGGTTGTATTCACTGCTGATGATGCAGAGGCTTGGAACGCTAAGGGCGAAAAGGTAGTTCTCGTTCGTCTTGAGACTTCTCCCGAAGATATCACCGGTATGAAGGCTTCCCAGGGTATCCTCACAGTTCGTGGCGGTATGACCTCTCACGCTGCCGTTGTTGCACGTGGTATGGGTACCTGCTGCGTATCCGGCTGCGGCGATATCAAGATGGATGAAGAGAACAAGAAGTTCGAGCTCGGCGGAAAGACCTTCCACGAGGGCGACTACATCTCCATCGACGGTACAACCGGTAACATCTACGGCGAGATCATTCCTACCGTTGATGCTCAGATCGCCGGTGAGTTCGGCCGTGTAATGGCTTGGGCTGACAAGTATAGAAGACTTAAGGTTAGAACCAATGCTGATACTCCTGCTGACGCTAAGAAGGCAAGAGAACTCGGCGCTGAAGGTATCGGCCTTTGCCGTACAGAGCACATGTTCTTTGAGGCTGACAGAATCGCAGCATTCAGAGAGATGATCTGCTCCGATACAGTTGAAGAGAGAGAAGCAGCTCTTGCTAAGATCGAACCTATGCAGCAGGGCGATTTCGAGGCTCTCTACGAGGCACTCGAGGGCAACCCTGTTACTATCAGATTCCTAGATCCTCCTCTTCACGAATTCGTTCCTACTGAGGAAGCTGACATTGAGGCTCTTGCAAAGGCTCAGGGCAAGTCCGTTGAGACTATCAAGAACATCATTGCTTCTCTCCACGAGTTCAACCCCATGATGGGCCACAGAGGCTGCCGTCTTGCTGTAACATATCCTGAGATTGCTAAGATGCAGACTGAAGCTGTTATCAAGGCTGCTATCAATGTTAAGGCAAAGCACCCCGACTGGACTATCGTTCCTGAGATCATGATCCCCCTCGTTGGTGAGGATAAGGAGCTCAAGTTCGTTAAGAACATCGTTGTAAAGACTGCTGATGAGATCATCGCAGCAGCAGGTTCCGATCTCAAGTACGAGGTTGGTACTATGATCGAGATTCCTCGTGCAGCTCTCACAGCTGACGATATCGCTAAGGACGCTGACTTCTTCTGCTTCGGTACTAACGACCTTACTCAGATGACATTCGGCTTCTCCAGAGACGATGCTGGTAAGTTCCTCAACGCTTACTATGACACCAAGATCTTCGAGAACGATCCTTTTGCAAAGCTCGACCAGGTTGGCGTTGGCAAGCTCATGAAGATGGCTATCCAGCTCGGCAAGCCTGTTAACCCCAAGCTCCACATCGGTATCTGCGGCGAGCACGGCGGCGATCCTACATCTGTTGAGTTCTGCCACGAAATTGGCCTCGACTATGTATCTTGCTCACCTTTCCGTGTGCCTATCGCAAGACTGGCTGCTGCTCAGGCTGCAATCAAGGAAGCTCAGAAGTAATTCTGACTTCTCAATAAACAAATTTCACCCCGTATCATTTGATACGGGGTGTTTTGTTTTTTGTGGGGGGATCGGTTTGTGCATTGTAATGCTTTTGCTTATACTAAGCACCAATTAAAAACTATACAAAAAATTGAGCATAATCTTGCGTATATGGATTATGCGATGATTTTTTGTCTATAGTTTTATTGGTGATTAGTATTATACTATGCTCATGAACCACTTTACGGTCTCGGGATCATGGTGGGAGAAGAACAGGCTCTTTCCTGTATCAAGCGCTTCTATACGCTTCATCTCATCATCGGTGAGGGTGAAGTCAAATATGTCGAAATTTTCTTTCATGCGCTCCTCGTGAACGGACTTGGGAATGATAACAACGCCGCTCTGCACAAGGAAGCGGAGTGCTGTCTGTGCGGCTGTCTTGTTATGCGCTGCGCCGATAGACACCAGCTCGGGAGTGGAGAAGAAATTGTTCCTGCCCTCGGCAAAGGGACCCCATGACATAAGGCGTGTATCGCCAAGGTAGTTTCTCAGCTGCTTCTGCTGCTGGAAAACGTGAGTTTCCATCTGGTTTATGGCGGGCTTTACCTCGGCAAAATGGGCGATATCGAGAAATCTGTCGGGATAGAAGTTTGAAACGCCGATGGCTCTCACCTTTCCGTCCTTATATGCTTCCTCCATTGCACGGTAGCTGCCGTAATAGTCGCCGAACGGCTGGTGGATAAGCAGCAGGTCGATATAATCGCTTCTGAGCTTTTTCAGTGAAGCGTCGATAGATGCCTTTGCCTTTTCGTAGCCTGCGTTTGTTATCCATATTTTTGTGGTGATAAAAAGCTCCTCACGGGGCAGGCTGCAGCCTGCTATTGCGTTTCCCACGCCCTCTTCGTTGCCGTATGCCTGGGCGGTGTCGATGCTGCGGTAGCCAAGCTTTATGGCAGATGATACACAGCTTTCGGTGTCCGCAGGGGGAGTCTGATAAACGCCGTAGCCGAGGATAGGCATTTTAACGCCGTTGTTTAAAGTAACATATTCCATAGAAATGACCTCCGGTTCATTGTGTTTTTACAATTTGTATTATACATCATAATTTTGCTGATGTACAATATAAATTAAGAAAACTGGTTTCATAAAATGAATAGTGAGGGTAATATGCTTGATTTTGATGATCTTGAACAGCTGACGGCTTTTGCACGCTGCGGAACTCTCTCTGCGGCGGCTGAGGAGCTTCATATCTCCCAGCCGACCATTACACGGACGATGCAGCGGCTGGAAGATGATTTCGGCGCTCCGCTGTTTGTCCGCAGCAAAAACAGCATTGAACTGAATGAAACAGGCAAAATGGCGGTGGAATATGCCCGCAAGCTTATATTTGAGGCGGAGAACGCCGTCCGTTCCGTGCAGGAATTTGATAAAAACCTGCGCTCCATAAATGTTGCTTCCTGTGCGCCTGCGCCGCTGTGGTCGCTGCTTCCCGAACTTTCGGCGAGGTTCCCGAAAAATACTGTCACGTCCCAGCTTATGGACATTCCCGAGATAATCGCAGCCGTTTCGGCAGGGCGGCAGGATATCGGCATACTGCCTTTTGAATGCCATGACAAGGGGCTTGTGGATATGGTATATATAAAGGAAGATCTGGCGGTGTGCGTTCCGCCCGAAAGCCCTCTGGCGGAGCTTGAAGAGGTGAACTTTGCGGAGCTTAACGGCTTTAACTGCCTGCTGAGAGATCAGCTGGGCTTCTGGACGGAGATGGGCCAAAGGAAAATGCCTGCGTCAAGGTTCCTTATCCAGACGGACGCTTCCGAGTTTTATGAGCTTGTAAAGGCATCGACACTCCTTTGCTTTACCACAAAGCTTGCAAATCCCGCAGGGACTATATATGACCGAAAGACAGTGCCCATATCCGACAGCGAGGCGCATATTACCTATCATCTCATCTGCCGACCGCAGAAAAGGGAATTATTGCCTGCGGAAAAGAAATGATGAAATAAAAATTTAATAAAGATCCGGCTTTACTTTTTAAATGCCCTGTGCTATAATGGACGAAAAATGTTTCGGGGGAATATATGGGAAAGAATATCCTTGTTGTGCGGGGCGGCGGACGACCGAGAGGAAACACCGCTCAGCTGGCGGAAAGCTTTGCAAAGGGCATATGAGTTCGGAAAAAAATATTTACGGCACTTGTGACGGTCAATAAATGAAAGAGGGATAATATGTATCTGCTTCTGCTGGCGGTGATATACATCGCATTTATAAGTCTGGGTCTCCCCGACTCTCTGCTGGGTTCTGCGTGGCCCACTATTCATGCCGAGTATGGCATACCATTGTCATACATGGGCTTTGTTTCCATGATAATCTCAGGCGGAACTATCATTTCGGGGCTTATGTCCGAAAGACTGACCAAAAAGCTTGGCACAAGGGCGGTGACGACTATAAGCGTGTTCCTCACCGCTGCGGCTATGTTCGGCTTTTCCACATCAACGGAGTTTTATCAGCTCTGCCTGTGGGGTATCCCCTACGGACTGGGCGCAGGTGCTATTGATGCGGCGCTGAACAATTATGTGGCGCTTCACTACAATTCCCGCCACATGAGCTGGCTCCACTGCTTCTGGGGCGTGGGAACTATCGTCAGCCCCTATATAATGAGCTATGCTTTGACCCATTCCGGCTGGACAAACGGCTACCGCACGGTATCGTATATCCAGTTCGGCATCACGCTGATACTGGTGCTGGCGTGGCCCTTATGGAAGATAAACAAGACTGCTTCCGAGGCTGAAAGCTCCGCAAAGCCGCTGGGCATAAAGGGTGCGTTCAAAATAAAGGGAGTTCCCTATCTGCTGATAGGCTTTATGTCATATTGTGCGGCGGAAGCCACCACGATGCTCTGGGCGAGCAGCTATCTTGAGGGCGCAAGAGGCGTTTCAAAGGACGAGGCTGCCGCATTCGGCTCGCTTTTCTTTATTGGCATAACCGCAGGAAGATTTCTTTCGGGCTTTATTTCCGACAAGCTCGGGGACAATAAAATGATAAGGCTGGGAACTTCCCTGGCGCTGGTGGGTGCGGCACTTATCGCAATTCCTGTGAGCATTGTCTCCGAGATCGGCTTTGTGGTCATAGGTCTTGGCTGTGCGCCTGTATATCCCTGCATTATCCACTCCACGCCAAATAATTTCGGTGCAGAAAATTCCCAGGGCATAATCGGTATCCAGATGGCAAGCGCATATGTGGGCTCCACCTTTATGCCTCCCCTTTTCGGACTCCTGGCAAACCATATCAGCCTGAAGATAATGCCTGTATATATCGCTTTCTTCTTTATACTTTTGCTCATAATGATATCGAAGACGGAAAAGGAATGTGGAAATGGACGCAAACGCACTGCACAATGAAATAATGCGCATTATCATAGGCGGAAAGGCGTTTGAAGATCAGCCTTTCAGGTTCATGCGCTTAGGCGGCGGATATAAGATCTGCTCATTAAATGACGGCAGAGCATTGACCCTTTCTGAAGGCTCCGCAGGGCTTGAAAGCTTTTCGAAAAGCGAAAATCAGATATGGGAAATAGTCCCCTGCAATGGAAGACACCTTATGCTAAGGTGCGGAGCGGGAGTGCTTTCCGCAGGCGGAGATACGGCAGCAAAGCTTGTGTCCCCAAAGGGCTGGATACGCTTCGGTGAAGCATATCTCAATCACATGGGCTTTGAAAAGACAAAAGTGCCGAGAAAGCCCCTCAGGAATTATTTTGCCAATGTAAACATCGGGCTTGACAGCTCGTCAAAAGAAATTTACAACGGATATGAGCTGCTCATAAATCAGAGCGGCGGAAATTTTCCAAAGCTGAAATTCTGTCGGGTAAAGATGTCGGGCGTGTGCTGCGAGGTCATGGCGGCTTACAATGCCCTGACCCTTGCAGGTGAAGAGCCTGACTTTTTCAAGCTTGCGGTCGAGTTTGAGATGAACGCAGCCGTAAGGATACTGGGGCTTGCGCCCAAAGGCACATGGGGCAGCGACCCGTACAAGGTGGGCAGCTGCCTTGAAGCATTTAATGTGCCCTTTGTAAAGATAGGCCCGAAGGACAGCTTTGATGATGCGCTTTCCCGCAGCAGGGCGGGGATAATATGCTGCCGCTGGCCTGTTATGGGGCTGTATCTGGGGATACACACCTTTGCGGCGGTAAGCGAGGGCGGCAATATGCGGACATTCAACCGCTACGGGAATCATGCCCATTCCGTGCTGTACCCCTCAACGGAAGCTGCCCTTTGTGACGGAAAATTCAAAGACAGATTCATGGTGGGCTATGTTGTGTGATTGACATAATCTGCGGGCTGTGATAGAATAATAATACTATTAAATCAAATGAAGGGCATTGCTATGAACGAGCGTCTCGATTATCTGAGAGAAAAAACCTATCTGCTCACCACCGCCCCCGGGGTGTACCAGATGAAGGATAAAACAGGGCATATAATTTATATCGGCAAGGCGAAAAATCTGCGCAACCGTGTGTCATCATATTTTGCAAAGACACCCAACCACACGCCCAAGGTGGCAAAAATGGTGGAGAATGTCTATGACTATGACTTTATCGTGACCACCTCCGAGTATGAAGCACTGGTGCTGGAATGCTCAATGATAAAGCAGCATACCCCAAAGTACAATATCCTGCTGAAAGATGACAAGGGCTACAGCTATATCCGCATTTCCCCGCCCCCTTATTCACGCATTACGGCGGAGATGCAGAAGCCCAAAACAGGCGAGATAATGGGCCCCTATACCAGCTCCTTTGTGGCAAAGCAAGCGGCGGCAGAGGTCAGCCGTGTGTTCATGCTCCCCACCTGCAAAAGGCAGTTTCCACGTGACATCGGCAAGGGTCGGCCTTGCCTTAATCATCACATCAAGCGGTGCATGGGCTTGTGCATGGGCAATATTTCCGAAGAGGAATATGCAAAGATAATCGACGAGGCTGTAGATTACATCAAAAACGGCTCGGAGGCTTCCGTGGAGCGCATGACCGCCCAGATGAACGAGGCGGCGGAGCGGCTTGATTTTGAGCTTGCCGCAAAGCTCCGTGACCGCATAAGCGCCGTTTCAAGAGCGGCGGACAGCCAGAACATCATTGCCGAAAAGCTCCCCGACACCGACGCCGTTGCCATTGCACGAAACAGCGGAGAAGCCTGCGCTGCGGTCATCATGTACCGGAACGGCAGGCTGTTTGACCGTGAAGAGGTGTTCCTGGGCGAAGAGGACAGCGAGACTGTTATGATGGAAGATTTCATCACCCAGTATTACGGCGGCGGACGGGAGATACCCCGAAATATCGTCCTTGGTACTGATGTTGAAAGCCCCGAGGACGTGGAGAGATTTTTCAGGGAGCGTTCGGGTCATGCTGTTGATGTTATGAGCCCCCAGAGGGGACGATATATGCGCCTGGCGGAGATAGCAAAGTCCAATGCAGAGGAGTATCTTTCTATAAAGGTGGGCAGAACTGCCCGTGAGATATCCGCCCTTGAAGAGTTGGCAAGAATGCTGGGGCTTAAAAAGCCGCCCCTTTATATCGAGTCCTACGATATTTCCAACCTGGGGTCATCAGACATGGTTGCGGGCATGATAGTTTTCGAGAACGGCCGCCCCTGCAAGAAGATGTACAAGAAATTTTCCATCAAGGAAAATGTTATCCAGAACGACCTTGCCTGTATGCAGGAAGTCCTGCGCAGGCGCTTTAAGCATTACCTTGACCCCGAGGAAACGGACGAGGGCTTCAAGCGTCTCCCCGACCTTATCCTGCTGGACGGCGGCAAAAATCAGCTGGCTGCGGTCAATGAAGTGCTGTGGGAGCTGGATATAACCGTACCTGTTTTCGGCATGGTAAAGGACAATAACCACCGCACAAGAGCTATCACCAGCGACGGCGGTGAGATAGGCATTTCCGAAACAAAGTCCGCTTTCCTGCTGGTAACACGTATCCAGGACGAAGTTCACCGCTTTGCTATCACATATCAGCGGAATAAGCACAGAAAATCCACCTTTGAGCTTGGCATAACAAACGTCAAGGGTATTGGCGAGAAAAAGGCAATGAAGCTGCTGACCCACTTCAAGACTGTGGAAAATCTGAAAAAAGCCACCGTTGAGGAGATCGCTCAGGCAGGCGGCATAAGTCAAAGTGTAGCAAATGATGTGTATGAATTTGTGCAAAATTCTCTCTGAAAATTCATTTTATCTTATAGACAAAGCTTTTGTTTTGGGTTATAATAGAAATAGTATCGTGTAATCGTTTTGTAATTTTTGACAGTTCCGATGTCCATGTTATTGTACACATCGGAAAGGATTGGAGATAATATGCGGGTAATAACCGGTCTGGCAAGAGGAAGAAAGCTCGTTACCCTTGAGGGGGAGGACGTTCGCCCTACCACCGATATGGTGAAGGAAGCTATTTTTTCCGTAATTCAGTTTGATATAGAAGGCTCAGTGGTGCTGGATCTTTTCAGCGGCTCGGGTCAGCTTGGAATAGAAGCCCTTTCAAGAGGGGCAAAATACTGCCGATTTGTTGACAAAAGTCAGGCATCGGCGGAGATAACACGTCAGAATGTAACTGCCTGCGGCTTTGTCCGTGACAGCGCAGTTTCCGTTATGGACAGCATCGACTTTGTACGTGGCGTGAGAATGACTTTTGATATTGCATTTCTCGACCCTCCGTACAGGCACGGTCTTATCGGGCAGGCGCTCCCTCTTCTGGAAAGCAAAATGTCCGACAGGGGCATTGTTGTCTGCGAGCATGAAAAGGGTCTGGTGCTTCCCGACAATGTGGGTAAGCTTGAAAAGAAAAAGACCTACAGATACGGCAAGATAGAGGTAACTGTTTACCGTGTTCCCCTGCCTGTCGATGATGAAGAATGATATCCGAAAGGAATTGATACGGTTGAGAATAGCTGTATGCCCCGGAAGCTTTGACCCTGTTACTTTCGGTCACAGGGATATTATCCACAGGGCTTCCGTGCTTTTCGACAAGGTAATTGTCCTTGTGGCGATAAATAAGATGAAAACTCCCGTTTTTACTCCCGAAGAGAGAGTGGAAATGATAAAAAAGGTCACAGCGGATTTTGAAAATGTTGAAGTAGATGTCTGCTACGGCCTTATTTCCGATTATGTCCGTGAAGTGGGAGCGGTGGCTATAGTAAAGGGTCTCAGAGCCGTTACCGACTTTGAGTACGAGTTCCAGATGGCACTGGTCAACAGGAATATCTATGACGGTGCGGAAACTGTGTTCCTCACCACCAGCTCGGAAAATATGTACCTCAGCTCCAGCGTTGTAAAGCAGGTGGCTTATTACGGCGGCGACATCAGCCGATTTGTTCCAAGGTGCATACTCAAGGATATTGAAGCAAGACTTAAACCCGAACAGTAAGGAGAAGTAAAATGGCACTTTTTGAAGATTATCTTGACGCAATGGACGAGATCCTCGATAAAGCTCAGGCTATCCCTTTTTCCTCCAAGAAGAGCGTGGTCGATGTGGATCAGCTGAGAGAATGTATCGACCATATAAGAATGTACACCCCCGATGAGATAAAGAATGCCAAGAGCATTGTTCAGGACCGCAAGTCCCTTATGGACGATGCCAAGAAGCAGGCTGAGGAGATCATCACCCGTGCGGAGGCTCGTGCCAGCGCAATGGTGGAAAACAGCGAGATAACCAAGGCTGCTCAGGCAAAAGCTGCTGAGATAGAGAAGAACGCACTTATCAAGGCAAGAGCCGTAAAGAACGCTGCCGATGAGTATATCATCGACATTCTCACCAAGACAGAGGAAACTCTGGCAGAGAGCCTTACTTCCGTAAAGAGAACAAAAGGCTCTATCAAGATGCCCCGCACCTCAAATCCCAATATCCCTCAGCAGAACCCCAATATCCCAAATCAGCAGAGATAACATTAGCAAGCTTAAAATGATATGGACAGGCGTTATGCCTGTCCGATAAAATATCTTAATGTGAATAAATAATTATGGGAGGACTATATCCATGAATGAAAACCTTTACAATGTCCACATGGGCAAGGCAAAGTGCGCCGTTGACCTGGGCGACGGCTCCGAAAGAGGCGAGTATGTAAACCAGGACTACATACTCCACAAGATGGGCAGACCTCACAGAAGCATCAGCCTGATGTACTGCTATTACCCCTTTGACAAGCAGTGGCCCGGAAGAATATCCGAGGTAATGAAGGATGCAAACGTTTCCTTCCAGTGGGACTACCCTTATGACGATTACTTCACCTACAAGGGCGGTATCGGCGGAACTACCGATGACGAGCCTTTCACCTGCATGAGAGATGTCCGCCGCCACGGTCAGGACGTTACCCTCACACTTACAGTTGACCCCCACTGCACCGATGAGCAGCTTATCGCCATTGCAAAGGATCTCCGTCCTTTCGGGAGAATGATGCTCAGAATCAACCACGAGGCTACAGGCAACTGGTTCAGCTTCAACAAGAGAGCTACCTACAAGGAGATCGGCGATTTCTTCGTTCGCTTCACCGATATTATCCACGAGTATGCACCCAATGTAAAGACTATCATCTGCATCGGCGGCATCGAGGACCTTAACAAGACCGAGATGGAAAAGGAAGAGGAGTTCAAGGCAACTATCCCCTCCGCAGATATCTGGTCTGTTGACAAGTACATGGCACTCCACTGGGGCTGGCCTTATGACGTTGCGGTAAAGGGCGGTTCCACCCACTCCAGAAGCAGCGTAAGAGAGACCTATGAAAAGACCAAGGCAAGCTTTGAGCGCTACAAGTTCCTTAACGGCGGCGAGGGCAAGCCCATGGTAATGAGCGAGTTCAACGCCGACGGCGATGTTACGGGCGCATATGATCAGGCAGCAATGGTAAAGGAATTCTGCGATATCCTGGTAAACGAAAAGGCTGACTGGTTCTCAGGCTTCACAATGTATCAGTTCAGAGACAGAGGCCGCCTGGGACTGGAGATCGAGGATCCCAACAATGCAGATGTGGGCATCGAGCAGCCGGTTCTCAAGACATACAAGGAGATAATCCACTCCCCTTGGTTCATGCCTGAGATAACCGAAACAAAGGCAGACGCTTCCGCACCCGTAAAGCTCAGATGGGGCGGCGCAGAGGACGCAGACGGCGTGGCAATTCCTCTCCACTTTGAGAAGAATCCTCAATTCTGCGAAGTTACCTTTGAGGACGACGGCAACTATATGATGGAGCTTAACGGCACATGGTTCTACAAGTCTCCCAAGGCAAAGACCATTGACCTTATGAGCGCATTCTTTGAGAAGCCTCTGGAGGGCGAGTGCGATATGACACTCAAGATATTTGCACCTCCCGCAAGCGGCGAGAACGATCCTTCTCAGGGCGATGACTGGGCAGAGAACTACTACTACACTATGGAGAAGCTCCCCACAGTACGTCTTGAATTCGAACCTGTTGTATCTGAAGTAAAGTAAAATGATAATGCCCCTGATGATATATCGTCAGGGGCGTTTTGTTTAAAATCTGCACAAATAAGAGCAAGGTAAAAAGTTTTGTTTAAAAATCCGCAAAAATAAGCACAAAGGTAAAGGGGTTAGGAAGTCCACTGAGGGCAGAGCCATCAGGTCGCTGAAGCCGCAGATACGGACAAATTCACTTTTCATTTTTATAAAGTTCGTACCATGCAAAGGAGACACCACCAGGGGGAAGAGGAAACTAAAGCAAGGGCAAAAAACGGCATTCCCCTTCCCCCTGATGGTTTCTCCTCTGCACACCTCTTCCTTGAACCCCTATTCCCTACCGTTTTTTATCCCCCTACATTTTGCTTGCCGCCGGAGACTGAACCCCATTCATCTGTTTGTACTTTTTTCTATAGCTATGTTTTCAGGTTTGGGCTTCAATCCGTTCTTTTATTTGCGTTTTTTTGGTTAATTTGAGAGCAATTTTATAAGAATGTCCTTTGCCTTATTATTGGATTTTACGGGTTATATCGAGTATCTGCTGTTTGTTTTGCTTGGCTCTGCGGTTGGAATTGGCTATATTGTCCGTTATACGTTAGTTTTTTTCGTCAGTCGCTAATATTTTATCAAAGTTGCTTGCAAACGGATTTCGTAGGTAAACGTAGTTTATAAACCCTTTACCTTTGTGCTTATTTGTGCGGGTCTTAACGTAAAACGCCACTGACTTAGTTACTGTCAGTGGCGTTTTGATTTTTTGTTTTATTTTTACTGCATTATACCGCCGGAACGCTCGGAAAGCAGCTTCTTTATAGTCTCCTGCAATACTTTCATATCCGCAGGCTTTGCCAGATGTGCATTCATTCCTGCCTTTACCGTTCTTATAACGTCCTCCGAAAATGAATTTGCCGTGAGGGCGATTATTATTACCCAATTTGCATCGGGTCTGTCAAGTGCTCTGATAGCCGCTGCCGAAGCACAGCCGTCCATTACGGGCATCTGCATATCCATTATGATAACATCGCAGCTGAAAAGCTCCGAGCGCTTGAATATCTCCAGCGCTTCCTTGCCGTCGCAGGCAGGCGTTACCTTTACGCCGTGTTCTGTGAGCAGGTCGGACATAAGCTCACGGTTAAGCTCATTGTCATCTACCACCAGCATATTAAGGTTCTTTATGCAGTCGTCATTTGCCTGCACAGCCGTTTCTTCTGTGGGGACAGGCGCAAAGGGAAGCGTTACTACCACTTTGGTTCCCTTGCCTGCGGTGCTGGAAACATCTATCTGACCGCCCTTCTGGGTAACAAGGCTCCTTACTATCGCCATTCCCAGACCGCCGCCTGTTTCAGAGCGGTTGCCGAATCTGTTTTCCTGAGAATATGGGGTGAAAAGCTTCGGCAGGAACGCTTCGGACATTCCTATTCCCGTGTCTTCCACGGTGAAAATGTAGTTGCTGCTGTCCGGAGCTGCCTGACGCATGGTTACGGTCATGCTGTCTCCGCTTCGTGTAAAGCGGACTGCGTTTGAAAGCAGATTGTTCATTATCTGGGACAGCTTCAGCACGTCGCCCATTACCATGTCCTTTGAGATGTCGATCTTTATCTCGCAGCGTTTTCCCTGTGCTACAGCCTGCTCACGGAACGGCTGCACGATGTTTGTAAATTCCTCACGCAGGTTTATCACCTTGCGGTCAATGGGCATCAGACCGTCCTCTATTCGGGATATTTCCAGAATGTTATTGATAAGTCCCAGCATATCCTTGCCTGAATATTCTATCTTTTTCAGATAATCCAGCCGCTTATTTTCAGGGCAGTCGGGGCTCATGGCAAGCTCGTTCATGCCGAGAATTATGTTAAGGGGCGTGCGCATTTCGTGGCTCATTTTGGAGAAGAAATATTTCTGTGATTTCTCGCTGGCATCTGCGGAGGCAAGGGCGCTTTCCAGCAGCTTTGTGTGGCGTATCTGCTGCTGTTTTTCCGTATCTATCTGGCGGAATACCAGTATGCCCTCTTCCTTTGTCAGCGACTCATCAATGATAAATGCCATATTTACCCACTTGTCATCGCCGTTCATCTTTCTGAGAAAATCGCCGCCGAAATCCTTTATCTGCTTGGAAGCCAGCTCTCTCAGGTGTTCAAGGGAGAATGAGGAGCGCATTTCCGCCGCCGTATCTTCATCTACTACAGATGCAAAGCCGTCCATCATTGCATTGAATTCGCCTTTTCGTGGGATAAGCTTCTGCATCTCGTCGGAGCCTTTTATCATATCATACGTGCCTTTTTTCAGGTCAATGCGGTAAATTGCATAATAGGTGTTGCACAGGGCACGGATTATGGCACCGGTGTGGATTATGGTTTGGCCCATATGTATATCATGCACGAACATAAATATTATTATGAGCATGAATACGGCAAATACCGAAACATAGATAATGATTATATTGTTGAAGCCTGTCAGCAGAACAGAGTGGGGGATAGTCATTATGCACAGCCAGCCGTTATTGACTTGGTTATAGTATATTCCCCTTACCTCGCCGTTCAGGTCGATGATATCATCGCCTTCGTTGGATATTTTTCCGTTATGTATATCGGCGCACAGTCCCATGGCATATTCTTCAAGTGAAGCTTCATCTACCTCAAAGGGGGCAGTGTAATAAAGCAGATGACCGTCTGTATCAAAAAGGTAATATGCGCCTTTTTCGGGAAGGTTCAGACCGCTGTGTTCGGATATAAAGTCCTGCTTTCTGAGATTTATAAACACTGCGCAGTCAGTATCGGGTTCGCCTGCTGCGGCAACGGTGAACTTTGCTCCGCTTTCGTCATTGATGTCCGTGAATATTACCTGACCGTCAGCAGCCAGCACATTGCGGTACCAGCCTGTATTTTCAAAGTCGTACTTATCCAGTCCCTCTATAGGCTCGGTGGATACGAGCCTGCCCTTTATGATAGCAAAGCACTGCAGGTCAGGATCGCCTGAGGCATCTGCAGCCTTTTTGAAGAAATCCTGCATTTTTATGCTTATTTCCTCAGGGGAGCCGCTTTCCTCCGAGCTTTCCATAGACGACATACCCATTTTTATGATGGTGTTGTAAACGGCAATGCTCCGCTCCTCGTCGGAAGCATAGCTTTGTATAAGCTCATGCCCCATCTTGCGTGAATTTATGAGCAGCACCATATATGTGCCCAGCATACTTACCAGCACAAGCACAAAAACCACTGCCAGAGTGATAAGAGTTCTGAGATTATCGTTCCATATTCGTTTTTTAGTTACTTCATGAAATCTATCCATATATTTGCCCTGCTTGTAATTTGTGTTTACGATGAAAAATCCGTGATTTTGCCCTGTTGGATTTGTTCATTTTATTATATCATCTTTGCAAGTTGCCTTTTAACAGATGTCAAAAATTTTTTGTGAATAATAGGTAACATTGTGTTTTACAAATATAACCTAAAGTTAAGATTTTATAATTAGTTTACAAAAAGCACATCTGATGGGCTTAGCATTGCGTTGGAAAAATATAAGACCAGAGGATAGACGGCATACTGTTCCTTGACAATGAGCTTAATGTGGTGCAGAGTGCGGGCATGAGTATCCCCACGGAGGATATTATCCGTGATACTAATCACCAATAAAACTATAGACAAAAAATCATCGCATAATCCATATACGCAAGATTATGCTCAATTTTTTGTATAGCTTTTAATTGGTGCTTAGTATGAGCAGATATATTGGAAAATAAAAAGGTGCTATTGCGGTTTTGCAGCAGCACCTTTGGTTATTACGTTTGTTATTTTGTTACCTCATTTGCAAAAAGTCCGTTTTCTGCGGCATTTCCCGCAAAGAAATTATCCGCATTGGAAAGCGTTGTTGTTGCGATAGCACTGAGCGCTTCCGCTGTCAGGAACGCCTGATGTGATGTGATTATTACATTCGGCATTGATACCAGCAGCGAAAGTGTTTCGTCGTCTATGATATCTCCCGAACGATCCTCGTAGAAAACGTCCGCCTCTTCCTCGTAAACGTCCAGTCCCGCTGCTGCGATACGCTTTTCACGCAGTGCGGTAAGAAGTGCGTGGCTGTCGATAAGCTTTCCTCTTGAAGTGTTTATGACGAATGCGGAGGGCTTCATAAGCTTTAATGAGTTTTCGTTCACGATGTACTTTGTATCATGTGTCAGCGGGCAGTGGAGAGAGATGATGTCGCTCTTTTCAAAAAGCTCCTCGGGGCTGACGTATTTTGCGCCCTTTGCCGCAAATTCTTCCGAGGGGTAAGGGTCATATGCCAGGATATCCATTCCGAAGCCCTTGCATATATCTCCGAAAACCTGACCTATTTTTCCTGTGCCTATGATGCCTGCGGTCTTGCCGTGAAGGTCAAAGCCTGTAAGACCGTTTATGCTGAAATTATAGTCTCTTGTGCGCAGGTATGATTTGTGTATCTTGCGGTTAAGGAGCAGTATCAGCGCCATTGCGTGCTCGGCAACGGCGTAAGGGGAGTAGGCGGGAACTCTCAGCACTCTTATCCTGCCTGCGGCATATTTCAGGTCAACGTTGTTATAGCCTGCGCAGCGCAGTAGCACCAGCTCCACGCCGATCTCGTTCAGTGCGTCGATAACGCATCTGTCGATATTGTCATTCACAAAGGCGCATACGGCTTTGCAGCCCTTTGCCAGTGCGGCGGTATCACAGGTGAGCTTATCTTCAAAGTAGCGGAGCTTGTATCTGCCGTTGTTGTGGCGGTCGAAGCTGTCCTTGTCATAGGGCTTGGTGTCATAAAAAGCAATAGTTTCCATATAGGCCTCCTTATAAAATATACTGTTATTGTATGATTTTATTATACTATACTTCCGAGGATTTGTCAATATACCAAATCGGTATATTTTTATGCGGTTCATATTTCACAAATCATAGTATTTGTTCCTCGTGATTTTTTATTCAGTCGGTACGTTGTTTTTTTGTTGATATTATGTAATTAAACTGTAATAAATTTTGTTGTAATTACTATTGGCATTTGGGAAAATATATGTTATAATAAAGACAAATAGGGAGCAATACCAAAGCTGTACTAACCTTATAATACAAACCCGATATTTGTTCCGTATGAAAAAATAAATAAACAAAGGAGATTTTACAATGAGCAAGAAATTGACTAAGTCCATCGCTTCTATTGCATGCGCAGCCCTGATGGCTTCTCAGATGTTTGCGTTCAATGCTTCTGCTATTGAAAATAATGGTGGATATTATTATTACTACAACGGCGTTTACTATTCCTACCCTGTAGATGCTGATACTGCATCAGGCGTAGCAGGAACTTACGAAGCCGTTCCTACAAGCAGAGTTCCCGCCGGTGCTACCGAAAAGTACATTGACCCCAGATTCCCCAACAAGTACTACGATACAAAGAAGGCAGCTGAGGACGCAGGCATAGAGAATCCTCACGTTGTTTACATCGGCACATATTACGGCAACTACCCCAGCGCTACCGGTGCTTACTACAGCTCCTACACAAATAAGTACTACAGAACCTATTCCGAGGCTCTCGCTGCTTCCAACAACAACAGCACTTATGTATCTTATGTTGCTAACTACTACGGCAACAGCTACTACGGCTATTACTACAGCTCTTACACACGTCAGTACTATTCTACATACAGCGCAGCTCTTGCAGCTTCCAACGGCAACTCTGCTTATGTAACATATGTTGGCAACAGTGCTTACGGCCGTGGCTATTACTACAGCACATACACAGGTAAGTGCTACAACACTTATGAGGCAGCTCTTGCAGCTTCCAACAACAACAGCTCTTTCGTAACCTACGTTGGCGGCGCTTATGACGGAAACGCAAGCTCCATCTACAGATACTACTACAACGGCGTTGCATATCCTTCTCTCGATGCAGCTATCGCAGCAGGCGGAACTGCTCTCGGCGTTGATATCTACTATGCTCCCGTTGGCAGCACAGGCAACGTTAAGTACTATTACTACTACAACGGAACCTACTACGGCAGCCTTGACGCAGCTATTGAAGCAGGCGGAACCGCTCTCGGCGTAGATATTTCCTATGTTCCTTACAACTACTACGGCAAGCACTACAACTACGGCTATGGCTATAACTATGGCTACGGCTATCTTACCGATCCTTACCTCATGTTCAGAAAGGATCCCTTCTCCACTTCTACTTCCACAAGCAAGACCGATGCAGCTGAGGACGGCGAGCCTTACCTCTACGGCAACAAGAACTATGCAGGCTGGAAGACCATTGTTAAGTTCATCAACAATGCTAAGAAGGGCGCTAACATCAAGGTTGATATGAACGGCTGCTCCGTTGTTGACAAGAGAGTATTTGACGCACTTGACGGCAGAAACGTAAGCGTAACATTCGTTCTCGACAACGGTGTTAAGTGGACTGTTAACGGCAAGAACGTTGATACTCCTCAGGACGTTACCATCTACACTGAGTACAACATTGACTACATCCCCGCTTCCCTCGTTAAGAAGGCTTCCAACGGTGCTGTTTCCAAGGCTCAGATCGGTGTTTCCACAAGCTTCAATGACTTCGGAACCACTGCAAGCGTAACAGTTAAGTTCAACAAGAAGCGTGCTGATCTCACAGCTGTAGTTTACCGCTACAACCCCGACAGCAAGTCTCTCAAGGCTGTTTACAAGACCAAGGTTCAGTCCAACGGTTCCTGCACATTCACAGTTGACCAGGGCGGTCCTTACCTCATAGTTCTCAAGTAATTTTGCTTGAATAATACGACTTAAAAAATTTAAGCCATAGTATTTCTGATTCAATTTCAGAGATACTATGGCTTTTCTTTAAAGTATGACATTGTAATGGGGGATAATATGAGCAGACAGATGATTGAATTTTTTACTGTATGGGGCTTTCCTGTATTCTCGTGGGCAGTTGCTTTGTTCTTTTGGATACTGACATATGTTGTTGCTCCTATACAAAGCCGCAAAAGTGGGAAGCACGTATCGGGATTTCCGGGCATGGCATTTGTTTTCTGTATTCTGGCAGGCGTGCTTTCGCCCTGCAAATGGTTGGTGCTGCTGTGCCTGTCGGACATCAGCGTTACGGCGCTTCCCTTTTTCCTGCTGAGGGAATATATCAGGGAGAAACGACGTAAAAAAGAGTGATATGCGAATTGGATAAAAGTGGCTGTCGCAGTATTTAGCTGTGGCAGCCATTTCTTTATTATAATGCAGTGCGGGAGAGGATAAAGAAATCCGCACAAATAAGCACAAGGCAAAGGGTTTGGGAAGTCCACTGAGGGCAGAGCCATCTGGTCGTCCTTGCCGCAGTGGTAAACTACGTTTACCTGCGAAATCCATTTGCGAGCGGCTAAAATGATAAAACCCAAAGCCGACAAATTATAAATTTCCAAAGCCGCCTGCACTGTAAATTTAAAATCAAGCAAAATAAAAGTTTCATTTCGAACAAATCAGAAACAATTTCATGCAGGCGGCTTGAAACCAAGAGCCGTTCCGTCAGGAACGACGATTTTGGTTTCCGCCGTAAGGCGCAGGTACGGACAAATCAGCAAATTCCTTGCTTTAACGTTTACTAAAAAAGGCTGCTGCATCTCGTGCAGCAGCCACTTTTATTATTCCTCCCCGGCAAGCTCTTTGTAAAGCCCGATATAGAGCTTTGCGGAGCTGTCCCAGCTGAAGTCATTTTTCATTGCATCGGAAACAAGCTTTGCCCAGGCAGGCTTGTTCTTGTAGTATTCATATGCTCTGCATACGGCGTTGAGCATATCGTGAGCGTTATAGGTCTTGAATGTGAATCCGTTGCCGTTTTCACCGCCTGCGTCTCTTACACTGTCCCTAAGTCCGCCTGTTTCACGGACAATGGGTATAGTTCCGTAGCGCATGGATATCATCTGTGCCAGTCCGCAAGGCTCACTCTGTGAGGGCATCAGGAACATATCCGCACCTGCATATATGCGGCGGGCGAGGTCAGGAACGAAGCCGATGGTGGCACTTACTCTGTCGGGATAGCGCCATGCCATTTCCTTGAAGAAATCCTCGAATATCTTCTCGCCCGAACCCAGGATAGCAAAGCGGCAGCCCATATTCACCATTTCCTCGAAAACGTACTTGATAAGGTCGATTCCCTTGTGGGAAACAAATCTTGTAACAATTCCGATGATAGGCTCGCCGTTCTTTGCAAGCTTCAGCTCCTTTTCAAGAGCTTCCTTGCACTTTTCCTTGCCTGAGATATCATCGGCGGAGAAGTGAGCGGGGATCAGGGGATCCTTTTCGGGGTCATAGAGCTTTGTGTCTATGCCGTTAAGGAAGCCGCAGAGCTTATACTGCTTGTTTGCAAGGGCACGGTCAAGGCCGTGAGCGTACCATGGGTCAAGTATTTCCCATGCGTAGCTGGGGGAAACGGTGGTTATCTTATCCGCTGTCTCGAAAGCGCCCTTCATCATATTGATGCAGCCGTCATATTCCAGCAGATTTGCGTGGTACATGGGAATGCCCATTACCTCGTTGAGTACATCCATGCCGTACTTGCCCTGATACTGGATATTGTGGATAGTGAACACGGTCTTGATATCCTCATAGCCGTGCTGATATTTGTAGTAGGTCTGATAATAAACTGGAACAAGGGCGGTCTGCCAGTCGTTGCAGTTTATTATCTGAGGCTTCCAGTCGATGTGCCTGATAAGCTCCATTACCGCACGGGAGAGGAAAACAAAGCGCTCGCAGTCGTCATAGAAGCCGTAAAGACCGTCTCTTGCGTAGTAATATTCGTTATCCAGCAGATAATATGTCACGTTGTTTGCATGACCCTCGAAAACGCCGCAGTACTGCTTTCTCCAGCCAACGTCAACGGTGAAGTTCATAAGGAATCTCAGGTCCTTGCGAAGCTCGGGCTTTATGCTTTTATAAAGGGGCAGAACTACACGGCAGTCATGGCCTGCCTTGCACAGAGCCGCAGGAAGTGAGCCTGCAACATCGGCAAGTCCGCCCGAAGCTGCATATGGAAGAGCCTCCGAAGCTGTATAAAGTATTCTCATATGGTGTGGTTTCCTTTCATAAAAATCGGCCTGCCCTGAGCATATCCCAAGGCAAGCCGATCGGTCAGTTTTTATCAGATCTCAGCACCCTTGCCGATGTAGATGGGGTAGTTTGCAGAGCCTGTAAGTATCTTGCGGTCGGTGATCTTAACGATCTTATCTGTGATAACGCAGTCAACAACGCAGTTCTTGCCGATAACGGTATCCTGCATGATGATGCTGTCCTTAACAACAGAGCCCTTGCCTACCTTTGCACCTCTGAACAGGATAGAGTTCTCAACAGTACCCTCGATGATGCAGCCGTCAGCGATAAGGGAGTTCTTTACCTTTGCGCCGATAGCGAACTTTGCGGGAGGATTATCTCTTACCTTGGTGTAAACAGGAGCATTGTCGGGGAACAGCTTCTGTCTCTTGTCGGTATCAAGAAGAGCCATATTAGCATTGTAATAGGACTTGATATCAGTGATCTTGGAGAAGTAGCCCTCGTGCTTATAAGCCATGATCTTGTAATCATTGCATCTTGCCTGGAGAATGCTCTTTGCAAAGCTGTAGATGCCCTTTGCAGCACCGTCGGCTACCATGCTCATGAGCAGATCCTTGGAGATGATGTATGTATTCAGGCAAACGTTGCACTCGCCGCTGATCTGGGGGTCGATAAGAACGTTGTTTACTCTTCCTGTTTCGTCGATGCCAAGAATGTTGCTGTGCTCAGCAGCCTCAAGGTCAAGGTTTGCGGTGGAATAAACAGCAGTGATATCGGCGCCGCTCTTGATGTGAGCGTCAAATACCTTGTTGTAGTCAAGGCTTGTTACAACGTCGCAGTCGGACATGATAACATAGTCAGCGTCAGAGCACTTGATGAAATCGGAAATGCCGTAGAGAGCCTCAAGACGGCCTCTGTACATACCGCTGGTCAGGTTGCTGAAAGGAGGCAGCAGGTGAAGTCCGCCGTTCTTTCTTGCCATATCCCACTCACGGCCGCTGCCCAGGTGGTCGAGCAGTGACTGGTAGTTGGACTTTGTGATGATACCAACCTCATCAACGCCTGAATTAGCCATGTTGGAGAGGGTGAAGTCGATAAGTCTGTAGCGTCCGCCGAACATAACGGAACCCATTGTTCTCTGTCTTGTAAGTTCGGGAACTACGTTCTCGTGCATATTGGCAAAGATTATGCCAAGGATTTTTTTATTTAAGCTCATTTGAAATAACCTTCCTTCCGTGAAAACTCTTACTTCTTCTTGATATCGGGAACCATCTGCTTGGGACCTACGACCTGATTTTCAGCGATCGTGATCTTGTTGCCGATAACGGCAATGCCCCAGTCGTCTCGGTTTTCAACGGTTTCGGGACGAGCGCCGATGTGTGCGCCCTTTTCGATAATGGAATTTTCGCCTACGATAGCGTACTCTACAGTTGCGCCCTCCTTGATAACGGAGCCGGGCATGATGATTGAATCTGTTACGGTTGCGCCATTTTCGATTGTAACGCCCTCGTAGATTACGGAGAAGTCGATGTTGCCATCGATGATGCAGCCCTCTGCGATCATGGAGTTCTCAACATTTGCGTTCTCGCCTATGTACTGAGGAGGAAGAACGGGGTTTCTGGAGTACATCTTCCAGTCAGGATCGTAAAGGTCGATGGGGATATTGGGATTGAGGAGGTCCATGTTTGCTTCCCACAGGGAATCAAGGGTTCCAACGTCCTTCCAGTAGCCGTCAAAGGTGTAAGCAACAAGCTTTTCGCCTGCGTTCATCATGTTGGGGATAATAGCCTTACCGAAGTCCTTATCTTCATCGGGGTTGTTCTCGTTGTCGATAAGGTACTGCTTCAGCTTGCTCCATGTGAAGATGTAGATACCCATGGAAGCAAGGGTGGAACGGGGGTGCTTGGGCTTCTCCTCGAAGTCAACGATGTTTCCGTCGTCATCGGTTATCATGATGCCGAAACGGGAAGCTTCCTCCATGGGAACGTCCAGAACGGCGATGGTAGCAGCAGCGTTCTTTTCCTTGTGATAGCTGAGCATCTCGTTATAGTCCATCTTGTAGATGTGGTCGCCTGAAAGAACCACAACATACTCGGGGTTGTATCTGTCAACGAAAGCAATGTTCTGGTAGATAGCGTTTGCAGTACCCTTGTACCACTCAGCGCCCAGAGCGGTCTGATAAGGAGGCAGGCAGTGAGCGCCGCCGTACTGCTTATCAAGGTCCCAGGGCTGACCGTTGCCGATGTAGTCGTTAAGTACGAGAGGCTGATACTGGGTGAGGACACCTACTGTATCAATACCTGAGTTTACGCAGTTGGAAAGAGGAAAATCGATGATCCTGTATTTTCCTCCGTAAGGAACGGCAGGCTTTGCCATATCCTGAGTGAGGGCATACAAACGGCTGCCCTGTCCGCCTGCCAGAAGCATTGCGACGCATTCTTTTTTAGTGTACATCTTGAAAATCCTTCCTTTCGATATATACTGCCTGCTTATTTGGCAGTCTTTTCGGTCTTGGACTTGCTTGCCTTCTTGGGAGCAGTCGATGCCGAAGTTGTTTTTGCTGTTGATGCTGTATTTTCGGACTTGTCCGAAGTTTTTGCTGATGTATTCTCAGAAGATGTTTCCTCTGTTGCGGCAGCCTTTGCCGAAGCTGCCTTAGCAGAAGTTGCCTTCGCAGAAGTTGCCTTCGCTGAAGGCTTCTTCTTTGCGGGAGCCTTGGCTGTCTTGCGTGTCTTGACCTCAGCGGTCTCGGTCACGTCGATAACAGTGTCGGACTTCTTTGCACGCTTCTTGGGAGGTACATATCTGAAGTACATTGCGGAAAGTCCCGGAATCGTCAGGGATATGGAGTAATCATAGCCGTGCATGGAATATTCCTCCGCTTTGATCCTGCCGTTATCCACCTCGCCCGAGCCGCCGTATTTCAGGTCGTCTGTGGAGAGTATCTGCTCATATGTGCCCTCGTAAGGAACGCCGATCTTGTAATCGGTGCGTGTTACGGGAACGAAGTTGCAGACAACGATGATCTCATCATGCTTACCTTGTTCGGATGTGCTTATCCTGCGGAAAGAGATAACACTCTGGGTGTAATCGTCCGCACATATCCACTTGAATCCGTCCCATGAATCGTCATCGTGCCACAGGGGCTTCGACTCCAGATAGAGGTGATTTATATCCTTGAAGAATTCGTGCATTTTAAGGTGGGTCTCAAAGCCCAGCAGCAGCCAGTCGAGTTCCTCTTCATAGTTCCACTCGATGACCTGTGCAAGCTCTGTTCCCATGAAGTTGAGCTTCTTTCCGGGGTGAGCGTACATATATGCTATGAACGCCCTCATGGAAGCAAATTTGCCCTCCATCGTGCCGGAGCTCATTTTGCTGAACAGCGATGCCTTTCCGTGAACTACCTCATCGTGTGAGATAGGCAGTATGTAGTTCTCGCTGAAAGCGTAGAAGAAAGAGAATGTAAGCTTTCCGTGGTTGCCCGCACGGTAGATGGGGTCGGTGCGCATATAGTCCAACGTATCGTTCATCCAGCCCATGTTCCACTTGAAGTTGAAGCCAAGGCCGCCGTCCGAAGCAGGCTTTGTGACCATGGGCCATGCAGTGGATTCTTCCGCGATCATGTACTTGTGGGGGTGACGGCCCAGCACGGTGTTGTTGAGCTTGCGCAGGAAGGCCACGGCCTCCAGGTTCTCCTTGCCGCCGTCCTTGTTGGGCTCCCACTCGCCCTGCTTGCGGTTGTAGTCCAGATAGAGCATGGAGGCCACGGCATCCACCCGCAGGCCGTCGATGTGGTACTGCTCCAGCCAGTAGAGGGCGCTGGAGATGAGGAAGCTCTGCACCTCGCTGCGGCCGAAGTCGAACACCATCGTGCCCCACTCCTTGTGCTCGCCGCGCTTGGGGTTCGGGTCCTCATAGCAGGCCTCGCCGTCGAAGTTGTACAGGCCGAACTGGTCTTTCGGGAAGTGGGCCGGCACCCAGTCCATGATGACGCCAATGCCCGCCTCGTGCATCTTGTCCACGAAGGCCATCAGGTCCTTCGGGGTGCCGTAGCGGCTGGTGGGGGCAAAGTAGCCCGTCACCTGATAGCCCCAGCTGCCGTCGAAAGGATACTCCATGACGGGCAGCAGCTCGACGTGGGTGTAGCCCATCTCGGTGATGTAGGGGATCAGCTCGTCGGCCAGCTCGGAGTAGTTGTAGGGCAGGCCGCCCTCCTTCATCTTCCAGCTGCCGGCGTGCATCTCGTAGATGTTCATCGGCCCGTTGATGACGTCCGCCTTCTTCTGGGCGCTCTGCCATGCCGTATCGTGCCAGACAAAACCGTTCAGGTCATAGACCTTGCTGCCGTTCGAGGGGCGGGTCTCGGCGTGGAACGCATAGGGGTCGGCCTTGTAGACGAGGTCGCCCGAACGGGTGGTCACGCAGTATTTGTATACGTCATATTCCTTCATGCCCGGGATGAACAGCTCCCATACGGAATCACCGTCCACCTTGCGCATCGGGTGGCTGCCCGGTTTCCAACTATTGAAATCGCCTACCACGCTGATGGCCGTCGCGTGCGGTGCCCAGACGCGGAACACCACGCCCGTCTCCCCGGCCCGCTGCTCGATGTGTGCGCCAAAATAGCGGTATGCTTCACAGTTGTTGCCCTGTTTGAACAAATACACCGGAAGATCCGATGGATTGCTGTGGGTCTTTTCCTCAGTCGGTTTCATAAACAGCTCCTCCCCGCACAGGCCGCATGGGCAGCGCTGTGCCTTTTACTCTCTTATATTAAAGAATTTCGTCGGATTTTTCAAGGGCTTTCTTGGAAAATATACCATAATCTTTTCGTTGATATTTTTCTTATATATACAACATCTCCAATTTTAGACAAGAATTATCAGCAAACATGACAGATTCCGGGCAAAAAAGAAGCATCCGCCCCGGTTTTCGCGCATTTGGCACAAAAACAGAGCGGATGCTTTTCCATTCTTTTACTTCAGTTTTTCTCTAGGCCCATCAGCCCACGACATAGACGTTGACGTTGATGGCGCCGTTGATGACCGACTCCGCGTAGGTCTCGTAGAACAGATCCACGAGGATGCGGCCATCCTGCACGGCGATGCCGGTGTCCGTGGCCACAGCGTAG
>ENA-ORNF01001034-ORNF01001034.1-human-gut-metagenome-genome-assembly--contig:-NODE-1034-length-25956-cov-5.101965_pt1 | contig 25956 bp, 21 predicted proteins | sample MGYA00242110_ERZ509012 | MGnify/ENA primary metagenome ERZ509012 (study PRJEB26280, sample SAMEA2338714) | human gut metagenome | biome: human gut; feature: human-associated habitat; material: faeces...
GGAGGATAAAGGATTCCTTGCCCATAAAACTTATGGAAATACCTATCAATATTATCCCGTAGTTAGTGAAGAAGATTTTCGTAAAGGAACGCTGCGGAATGTGATTAGTAAGTATTTTAATAATTCTTACCTGAATGCCGTTTCTTCTTTGGTTAAGGAGGAAGATATTTCCTTGGATGAATTGAAACAGCTCATCGAGGAAGTGGAACAGGCTGACAAAAAACACTAATCTATTAAACGAAAATCTATGCTATGGGAGTTTTCTTCATTTATATATTAAAATCATCTGTTTGTCTTGTTCTGTTTTACCTGTTTTTCCGGTTATTACTTAGCAAGGAAACCTTTCATCGTTTCAATCGTATGGCTTTATTGGGAGTGTTGTTCTTTTCATTACTCATTCCTTGTATCGAAGTAACTACCCGGCATCAGGTTGAAGTGCAGCAGGCTGTGCTTTCCATTGAACAATTGCTATTGATGGCAGAGTTGGAGGCTACTCCTGCCAATGTCGGTGCAGTGCAGGAGACGTCGGCTATATCTTGGGTACAGGTGGTTCTGCTGGTCTATCTGGCGGGTATTCTATTTCTTGCCTGTCGCAATATCTATTCTTTGATTTGTCTCTTCCGGTTGATACATTCCGGTAAACATGAGAAGTTGGAGAAAGGGGTTACACTTGTGGTGCACAATCAGGAGATAGCTCCGTTCAGTTGGATGAAGTATATTGTTATCAGCCGAAAAGACCTGGAGGAAAACGGGAGGGAAATCCTTATTCATGAAATGGCTCATATTCACCATCGTCATTCAGTAGATTTATTGGTGGCGGATATTTGCATCTTTTTCCAATGGTTCAATCCTAGTGCATGGTTGTTGAAACAGGAGTTGCAGAACGTTCACGAATATGAAGCGGACGAGACCGTCATTAATGAGGGTGTAAACGCGAAAGAATATCAACTATTATTAATAAAAAAAGCCGTTGGCACAAGGCTCTACTCTATGGCCAACAGCTTTAATCACAGTAAACTTAAAAAACGTATCACTATGATGTTAAAAGAAAAATCAAGTCCGTGGGCACGTTTGAAGTATCTCTATGTACTTCCGGTAGCTGCTATTGCAGTAACAGCTTTTGCCCGTCCCGAAGTGTCTGAAACAGTGGAAGAAATTTCTGCCGTCAAAGTTAATGATTTAACGGCAATTGTAGAAACAAAAGTTGCGGAAAGTTCCGGACAGTTATTGCCTGTGCAGTCAGTTCCGAAAGACTCTGTGAACCGGAAAAGCAAGGTGGCAGTGCAACAAATGGACGAACTGGTGGTAGTGGGCTATGCTTCTAAAGACAGTGTGAAAGACAGAGAACCGGTATTTAATGTTGTAGAACAGATGCCTTCATTTCCGGGAGGAATGGAAGCCTTGATGCAATATCTGGCGAAGAATATGCGCTATCCGGTGGAGGCGCAGAAGAACAAGGTGCAAGGTAGGGTGGTTGTTGGCTTTATCGTTAGTAAGGATGGTGACATTAAAAAGGCGCATATTCTTCGTGGCGTAGATCCTGAGTTGGATGCGGAGGCTATCCGCGTGATAGAATCTATGCCTAGGTGGATGCCGGGCATGCAACGTGGAAAAGCGGTAGCAGTGAGTTATACACTACCCGTTATGTTCAGGTTGACGGGGGATGCTCTCGGCTTGAAATTGGTTGAGGCTTCCGGTTCAACTGCCGGAGAACTAGATAAAGGGGTAACTTTTTCTTACGCGGAGGGTAAGCAGCCGCTTTGTATTGTAAATGGTAAAGAAGTGGATTGGGCGGTGATGCGCGCCCTGAATCCCGATAGAATAAAAAGTATAACTGTACTGAAAGATAAGGCTATACTGGAAGAGAAGTATGGGGAAAAGGGGCAAAACGGTGTTTTGTTGATTACCTTAAAGGGATATACCGAATAACTGAATCGGTTATACATCTTATCGGTTAGTCCTTGCAACCTACTGTGTTGTAAGGACTGATTTCTTTTATGTGATACGCTTAATCCGGATTGATTATTTATCTTTGTCCTGGACCATGCAATTCTCGATATGAGCAAGTATTTCTTCCTCTTGTCCGGGATTGAACCAGCTTATTTCTTCGTCCCGTTTGAACCATGTCATTTGTTTACGGGAGTAGATGCGGGAGTTCTGTTGAATCTTCTCAATGGCGAAAGGCAGTGTCCATTCGCCGTCAAGGTAATTGAATATTTCCTTATAACCCACTGTATTCAGGGAGTTGAGCGCCCGATAAGGATAGACGCTGCGTGCTTCTTCCACAAGTCCGTCGGCTATCATCTGTTCCACGCGTCGGTTTATGCGGTCGTACAACTCTTGACGGTCACGTGTGAGACCTATTTTTATGATACGAAAAGGGCGTTCCTTTTTTTGTTGCGTGCGGAAAGAGGTGTAGGTCTTTCCGGTCATATAACAGATTTCCAAGGCATGTATTACCCGTTTGTGGTTCTTTAAGTCTACAGTTTTGTAATACTCCGGATCAAGCAGCTTCAGTTCGGTGCAGAGGTTCTCCAATCCCTCTGTCTCGTATTTGTGAAGCATCATCCGGCGGGTATCGGCATCTACGGTGGGAATGTCGTCAATGCCTTTGCATACGGCATCTACGTACATCATGGAGCCTCCTGTCAGGAGTACGACCTCATGCTCGGTATAGAGTTTCTCAAGAAGCTGCAGCACTTCGGTTTCATATTGGGCGGCACTGTAATAGTCGGTAAGTTGCAGTGTGCCGACAAAGTAGTGCCGTACACGTTGCAGTTGTTCCGGAGTGGGGGCAGCCGTACCGATTTTCAAATCGGCGTAAAGTTGTCTTGAATCGGCAGAAACTATGCATGTTCTGAAATGCTCCGCCAGGCGGAGGCTGAGTTCCGTCTTACCCACTCCCGTAGGTCCTATAAGTACTATCAATGTTTTCATGAGGCCGTAATAAAATAATTCGGGCGAAGAACAGTTGCATCCTCCGAAACGGGCATATCCTCATGGGATATTCCATTATCATTGGAGCAAATTATTATTCGCCCGAACCGGTTTATCAGAATTTGTCTTCTTCGTAAGGAATATCAGCGGCACCTTCGTCCAAACCTCCAAAGCCTTCTTTGTCGAAGTCCTCCATGTCAAAATCTTGGTCGCCGTAGAAGTTCTCGTCCAAATCAAGCGAACCGCCGGCAGCAGTCATTTCCTCAAAGTCGATGGTTTGTTTGGGTGCTTCTCCCGCTTTCTTTGTACATTTGGCTCCGGTCATACTCTTTCCGGTGATGATTTCAGAGAGCTCGATAAAGAAGCAGCGTTCTGTCATGTAGTCGAATACATACAGCAGTTTTTGCTTTTCGTCTTCTACTAATTCGCTGATTGGAGTATCTTTCATCACCCAGCTGTCTATCTCCGGATTGTCATCCATTTCTTCGAGAGTGATTTCTTTCTCTTTTTCCCAATCGTCGTCGCAGATGAAGAAAGAAGTCATTTGGTCGTTGGCGTAGCCTACTGATTTTAGGATAGCCTCGTGGAAGTCATAGAATGTAGCTTCCGGATCAATCTGTATTTCTCTGATGAAGTCGTCTGCTTCGTCGGAGATGAGAGTAAATCTATATATCATAATGTTAACTTTTTTATTTACTTGCAGGAATGATGCCGCGAGCTGATTCACGTATAAAGTTTACAATATAGCTGATTTCGGGTGTCATTTCCATTTCATTTTCAATCTTCTTCAAAGCGTCCGTATTGTTCATTCCGCTTTGATAGATGATGCGGTAGGCATCATGGATGGCCTCGATCGTTTCGTTGGAGAAACCGCGGCGACGCAGTCCCACAATGTTGAGACCTGCATAGCAAATAGGCTCCCGGCCGGCTATGATATACGGCGGTATATCTTTGCTGAAACGGCATCCGCCTTGTATCATGCCGAAACCTCCTACGCGGCAGAACTGGTGCATCAGGACGTTGGCACTGATTATGGAGTTGTCGTCTATAACGATTTCTCCAGCCATTTTTGTTGAGTTACCGATAATGCAACCGCTTCCTATGAGGGCGTCGTGGGCAACGTGTACGCTTTCCATTAGCAGGTTGTTATTGCCTACGATTGTTTTTCCTTTGGCGGCTGTACCCCGGTTGATTGTTACGTTTTCGCGGATAATATTGTTATCGCCTATTTCGGCAGTAGTCTCTTCTCCTCTAAATTTCAGGTCTTGCGGAATGGCACCGATTACGGCTCCGGGAAAGATTGAGTTTCCATTGCCGATACGTGATCCGTACAGAATGTTGACATTTGCCATAATCTTATTGTTATCGCCGATTACCACATTCTTGTCAATGAAAACAAAAGGAGCAATCTCTACGTTTTCCCCGATTTTGGCTTCGGGATGAATATACGCTAAGGGACTTATCATATTATTTACGATTTAGCTATTTACGATTTACGATTGAGAATACTTGCGATTTACTGTATATACGATTTTATCCGAATGTGATAATTCTCACGAGTAATTTGAATCGTAAATCGTAAATAGTCTAATCGTAAATTTTATTATTTGTTCTTAACTATTTGCGCCATAAACTCTGCTTCGCAGACAACTTTTTCGCCTACAAACACATAGCCTTTCATGGTAGAGATGCCGCGGCGTATGGGGGCCATCAGCTCTACACGGAAGATGAGGGTATCTCCAGGTACCACTTTTTGGCGGAATTTCACACCGTCAATCTTCATGAAGTAGGTGGAGTAACGTTCCGGTTCATCCACTGAATTCAGTACAAGCAAACCTCCCGTCTGTGCCATTGCCTCTATCTGCAACACACCGGGCATTACGGGTTCCTGCGGGAAGTGTCCTTGAAAGAAAGGTTCGTTGGAAGTTACGTTCTTGACACCTACAATGTAGTTGGCACCTATTTCTATGACTTTGTCCACCAATTGCATCGGGTAACGGTGAGGCAGAAGTTCGCGGATGCGGTTTACATCCATAATCGGTTCGCGGTTGCAGTCGTAGGTAGGGGCTTGTATTTCGTGCAAACGGATTTCCTTGCGCATCTGGCGGGCGAACTTATTGTTGATAGTGTGTCCCGGGCGGGTAGCGATGATACGGCCCTTGATGGGCTTGCCTATCAAGGCCAGGTCACCGATGACATCAAGTAACTTGTGGCGGGCGCATTCATTGGGCCACACCAAAGGTTTGTGGTTGATATATCCCAATTGTTTGGCGTCCATATGAGGAACACCCATCACGTCGGCCAGCTTGTCATAGTTTTCCTGGGACATTTCACGTTCGTAGATAACGATGGCATTGTCCAAATCACCGCCTTTGATAAGACCGGCCTGCAACAGTGGTTCGATCTCGCGTACGAATACGAATGTACGGCTTGCGGCGATTTCATCCTTGAACTTCGTCATGTCCTCCAGCGTTGCAAACTGGTTGGGGAGGATGTTGGAATCGTATGATACCAATACATTCAAGCTGAAGTTCTCGTCCGGCAACACGATGATGGAAGAGCCGGTTGTTTCGTCACGGAATTCAATTTTGGACTTGATGATATAGAAATCTTTTACGGCATTTTGTTCTACAGTGCCTACGCGCTCTATTTCGTTGACATAATATTGGGCGCTTCCGTCCAGAATGGGAAATTCCGGTCCGTTTACCTGTATCAAGCAGTTATCGATACCCAATGCATAGAGGGCTGCCATACCATGCTCCACTGTGCTCACCTTTACTCCGTTTTTGGAGATTACAGTTCCACGGGTAGTTTCGGATACGTTGTCTGCAACGGCATCGAAGGTAGGCTGTCCTTCCAAGTCGATACGTTGGATTTTGTATCCATGGTTATCCGGAGCAGGATTGAAAGTAACGGTTAGGTCAAGTCCCGTATGAAGACCTTTTCCACTAAGCGAAAAGCTATCTTTTAGAGTCTTTTGTTTTAACATTGGTTACTTATTTAATAGTTGTTTAAGTTCATTCAATTCTTTGCGGAGCTGGCGCAGTTCCACTTGCATTTCCGGCAAACTTCTTTGTGCGATGGATGCCTTGAAATATTGTTTCAGCTCCATAGGAGGGGTACCGATAAGTTGGCTACCGTCCTTTATGCTACTGGGAACACCAGACTGTGCGCCAAGGTTCACTTTGTTGCCAATATGAATATGACCTGCAATGCCTACCTGCCCGCCGAACATGCACCATTCTCCTATCTTGGTAGAACCTGCTACACCTACTTGCGCCGCCATTACGGTGTGGGAGCCTATTTCATCATTGTGTGCCACCTGAATCAAATTATCCAGTTTCACACCGCTATGTACGATGGTGGCTCCCATAGTAGCACGGTCCACACACGTGTTGGCACCGATTTCCACATGGTCTTCCAGGATAGTGATACCTATTTGCGGTATTTTTTCATAGCCCTCGGAAGTGGGGGCGAAGCCGAAACCGTCTGCACCGATAACGCAACCGGAGTGCAGGATGCAGTGGTTTCCTACCCGGCAATCGTGGTAGATGGTGGAGTTAGCGTAAATAATACAGTCATTGCCCACTTTGGCACCGCTGCCAATCGTGACGTGCGGATGAATGACCGTATTGTCTCCCACCTCTGCGTATTCGCCAATGCAGGCAAAAGGCGCAATGTAAACATCCTTGCCAATTTTAGCTGTCTCGGCAACAAAGGCCAGAGAGTCAATTCCCACCCGCTTTGGCTTGCTTTGCTCATAAAGATTTAGCAATTTAGCAAGACTTTCATACGCATTGTCCACTTTAATCAGGGTGGCTTTCACTTCTTGTTCCGGAACAAAGTCCTTGTTTACCAGAACAATGCTTGATTGGGTTTCGTATATGTAGGGGGTATATTTGGGGTTGGATAGAAAGGAGATGGCTCCCGGTATTCCCTCTTCGATTTTCGCAAAGGTGTGAACGGTAGCATTCTCGTCTCCAACAATTTCTCCTTGGATAAATGTTGCAATTTGTTTAGCAGAGAACTCCATGTCTTATTCTTGTTAGATGGTTTCAAAACGCAAATAACGGACTTTTTTTTTATATTTCCTTGTCCTGAGGTGAATATTTTATACTTATCTATGCAAACGTTGGTAGCATAAGTAGTACTTTTTTACTTTCTTGGACAGAAGAGAGATATTGAGCATATCCGATGCTTCGGCAATATTCTTGATGCTGCCGTCGTTGTAGAGGATGTCAATACTGTCATCTGCCTCGTCGTACATATTCTTCTCGATGCTGGGGGTAGAGATGAAATATCTCGCTTCGGAGAGAGGGATGTTCAGTTGTTCACTGATTTGCAAAGTTAGTTCTTTTTTCCGTTCCTCACTAATAGGTTCGGTAGAAATCTCGACTTTGAAGATGTTTCGGTTAATCATGCCGGCGCTCAGGGTGGACAAAACCTTGTCCGAATGGCGGCTCCATACCTTGAGGGCAGTCCAGATGTCATTATCGTCCAACTGAATGAAATTCTCCAAACATTCGGGATTGTTGTAGAATGCCTCCCGGCTGATGTCGTTGTATAGAAAGAATTTCAAGGCGGGTGAGGCAAAGAGGTCTATGCCGCGGCTTGCCAGTTCCTTGGCGCGGAGCAGGGTGCTAATCAGCATTTTCTCGTAGGCAACGGAGGTTTTGTGCAGATAGACTTGCCAGTACATCAGGCGGCGGGCAGTGAGGAAGTTCTCAATAGAATAGATGCCTTTGGACTCTACTACCAGGTGGTCATCCTTTACATCCAGCATCTTGATAATGCGGGCGGAGCCAATGTTGCCTTCGGTCACTCCGGTATAGAAGCTGTCGCGGCGCAGGTAGTCCAGGCGGTCCATATCCAGTTGCCCGCTTACCAGTTGGTGCAGGAAGCGCTTGGGGTATTCATCCTTGAAAATTTGAATGGCGAGTGTCAACTGTCCGTTCATTTCCTTGTTGATACGTTCCATCAGCATCAAGGAGATGTCTTCGTGGGAGACGCCCTGCACGATGGTATTTTCCAGTACGTGGGAGAAGGGGCCGTGGCCGATGTCGTGCATCAGGATAGCGGCTTCCACAGCTTCGGCTTCGCTGTCGAAGATAAAGTTTCCTTTGGTGGCAAGTTGCTGGATGGCCTCACTCATCAGGTAGAAGGCTCCCAAAGAGTGTTGGAACCGTGTATGCTGCGCACCGGGATATACGACAGAGGACAACCCCAGTTGCTTGATACGGTTTAGACGTTGCAAAAGAGGATGTCGTACAACATCGTACAACAACCCCTTTGGTATGTTGATGAACCCGAAGACAGGGTCGTTGATAATCTTTCTTTCGAACATTAAGCGTTAGTCGTTAATCACTTTTTTCAACTCTTCCGCCATCTGTGCCTGCACTTCTTGGGCTGCTTTTCGGCTGGCGGCGGCGAAGTTCTCTGTCTTGTCCACGTAGATGATGCCACGGCTGGAGTTGACAATCAGGCCGCAAGTCTTGTTCATGCCATACTTGCAGACTTCTTCCAGGGAGCCGCCTTGTGCGCCTACGCCGGGAACCAATAGGAAGTGTTCGGGAACAATCTTGCGGATATCTTCGAAGGCGCGGCCTTGTGTGGCGCCTACTACGTACATCATCTGTTCGTCACTGGCCCACTCCTGGGATTTGCGGAGCACTTTTTCGAAGAGGCGTTCGCCGTTGGTGTCTTCCGTCAGCTGGAAGTCGTGCGAGCCTTTGTTGCTGGTCAACGCAAGCAGGATTACCCATTTGCCTTCGTACGTAAGGAACGGGGTCACACTGTCTTCGCCCATGTAAGGAGCTACGGTTACGGAATCTATATCCAGCTCTTCGAAGAAGGTACGGGCATACATGGCAGAGGTGTTCCCGATGTCACCGCGTTTGGCGTCGGCGATGATGAATTGGTCGGGATAGTTCTGCTTGATGTAGTTTACGGTTTTCTCGAAAGCTATCCAGCCTTTCACGCCCATGCTCTCATAAAATGCCAGATTGGGCTTGTAGGCGATGCAGAGGTCGGCAGTAGCGTCGATGATGGCTTTGTTGAAAGCGAATATAGGGTCTTCTTCTTTCAGAAGATGTTCGGGTATTTTCTTGATGTCGGTGTCAAGACCTACGCAAAGGAATGACTTCTTGCGCTTGATGTTCTCGAATAATTGCTGTTTGTTCATATTATTTTTTAGTTACGGGTTACTTATCACTGCCTTACAGTTCGCTCTCTTTCAGTCTTTCTGCATTTTCCGCCACAATCAGGTGGTCGATGCAGTCTTGGATGTCTCCGTCCATGAAGGCGGCGAGATTGTAGATGGTGTAGTTGATGCGGTGGTCCGTGATGCGTCCTTGCGGATAGTTGTAGGTGCGGATTTTAGCGGAGCGGTCGCCTGTCGACACCATTGTCTTGCGTCGCGACGCGATGTCGTCAACGTATTTCTGATGTTCTTTGTCGTAGATGAATGTGCGCAGACGGGCGAGGGCGCGTTCCTTGTTTTTTGGCTGGTCGCGCGTTTCCGTACATTCGATGAGGATTTCCTCCACAACACCGGTGTTGGGGTTCTTCCAGTTGTAGCGCAGGCGCACGCCCGACTCCACTTTGTTCACGTTCTGTCCGCCGGCACCGCCGCTTCGGAACGTATCCCACTTGATTTCGCCTTCGTTGATTTCCACGTCGAATGGTTCAGCCTCTGGCAGCACGGCAACCGAAGCCGCCGATGTGTGTACGCGGCCTTGAGTCTCCGTCGCTGGCACGCGCTGTACGCGGTGTACGCCCGACTCGTATTTCAGCGTGCCGTAGACCTTCTCTCCACTTACAGAGCAGATTATTTCCTTGTATCCGCCGGCTGAGCCTTCGCTGAAGCTCATAATCTCCATCTTCCAGCCTTTTGTCTCGCAGTATTTTGCATACATGCGGAAAAGGTCGCCTGCAAAGATGGCGGCTTCGTCACCACCAGTGCCGCCTCTGATTTCAAGAATAACGTTTTTGTCGTCTTCTGGATCCTCAGGGATAAGCAACAGTTTGATTTCCTCCTCGATTTCCGGAAGGGCGGCGGTGTTGGCGTCAAGGTCTTCTTTTGCCAGTTCTCGCATATCGGGGTCGGTCTCGGTGTCGAGCACTTCGCGTGCCTCCTCGATGTCGCGCAGCATTTGTTTGTATTTAGAAGTGACCTTGGTCAGCTTCTCAAGGTCTTTATATTCTTTGGTAAGCTTGACAAAGCGCTTCATGTCGCTGATAACCGATGGGTCGGTAATCAGTAGACTTACCTCCTCAAAGCGGGCGTCGATGCCGTCAAGTCTGCTCAAAAGTGTAGATTCTGCCATAAGTTAGATAATTTTTGCAAAAGTAGTCAAAATATGGGAAATCTCAAAGGATTACGCTTTGAGTGCTTCTGCAAATTCTTTGGCAAGTGCTCGGCAGGCCTCGACGGTGTCGGCTGTGCAGCTTTGTTTCATCTCCACGGGGTTGCCGACGACGGTGAGTTTCAGCTTCTCTGTCATGCTGTCGATGGTCTTGGTGGCGGCACCTGCCCATGTGAACGACCCGAGGCGCGCAAACACTTTGCCCCCTACGCCTCGCAGCGCGAGCGACTTAAGCAGGGAGTCGATGCGGGGGAAGACAGAGCCGTTGTAGGTTGGCGATGCGATGACAAGCCCTTTGTATTTGTAGATGTCGCTGATGACAAACGACTCGTCGGCATACGAAACGTTGTGGATGCGGATGTTTCTGACTCCTTCTTCAGCGAGCATGCGGGCGAATGCCTCGACCATCTCTTCGGTGTGTCCATACATTGAGGCGTATGCTATTACCACGCCGTTCTCGCTTTCGCCTTTGCTGAGGCGGTCGTAGATGCCTATCACTTCCGTGGCTTGTCGGTGCCATACCGGGCCGTGAGTCGAGCAGATGTAGTCCACTGCCACACCGCTCAGTTTCTGCAGTGCTTTCTGTACGGGGAGTCCGTATTTTCCGACGATGTTTGAGTAGTAGCGGGTCATTTCGGGGAAATATAGAGAAGTGTCCATCTCTTCATCGATGATGCCTCCGTTGAGGGCTCCGAAGCAACCGAAGGCGTCGCCAGAGAACAGGGTTTTGTTTTCTACGGCGTAGGTCATCATAGTCTCAGGCCAATGCACCATCGGAGTGAGCGCGAATTTCAGAGTCTTGCCACCGAGATCGATGGTGTCGCCGTCTGCCACGGTCAGCGTGCCGTCGCAGATGCCGTAGTATCCTTTGAGCATGTCGATTGTCTTTGCGTTGCCCACGATTGTCAGGTTGGGAAATGCGGCGCGCAGTGTCTGTACGGCACCGGTGTGGTCAGGCTCCATGTGGTTGACGATGAGATAGTCGGGAGCGTTGTCGTGCAGGATTTTCTTGATTTGGGCAATCTGCTCGAAAGCGTGGGATATTTCCACACCGTCGATGATTGCGGTTTTGTCGTTGCCAGCCACAAGGTAGGAGTTGTACGACACTCCGTAGGGCAGCGGCCACAATCCCTCGAATCTTGTTGTGGTGCGGTCGTTTGCACCTACATAATATATACCGTCTGTTATTTTCTTTGTAAGCATAGTAGTTTTATATATTTTGTTTCTTTATTTATGTTTACTCCATAAAGCATCCATTCTTTCCGTCATTCTTGCTTCCTGCGGATTTTGGCAAGCGTTCCAGAACTTTTTGTCGCTGATTTCGTGAGGCAGATAGTCCTGTTCCACAAAATTTCCGGGATAGGAGTGCGGATATTTGTAGTCGGCGCCGTAGCCCATCTCTTTCATCAGTTTTGTCGGAGCGTTGCGCAGATGCAGCGGTACAGGCAGGTTGCCCGTTTGGTCGACAAACTCCAGCGCCTCGTTGATGGCGTTGTATGCAGAGTTGCTTTTGGGCGATGTGGCGAGATACACGACACATTCCGAGAGGATTATGCGTCCTTCCGGCCAGCCGATTTTCTGCAGGGCATCGAAGGTGGCGTTTGCGAGCAGCAGTGCGTTTGGATTGGCAAGTCCGATGTCCTCGGCAGCTGAGATTACCAGTCTACGGGCTATGAATGCCGGATCCTCGCCGCCTGCAATCATTCGGGCAAGCCAGTAGACCGCGGCGTCGGGATTGCTTCCGCGTATGCTCTTGATAAATGCCGAGACTATGTCGTAGTGCATCTCTCCGCCTTTGTCGTATGCCATGGGGTTCTGTTGCAGCCGTTCGGTGACGATGTCGTTGCGCACCACGATAGGCTCGTCGTCGCCCACCGACTGGCTCAGCAGGTCGAGGATGTTGAGCATCTTGCGGGCGTCGCCTCCGGCAAAGCGGAACAGTGCTTCTGTCTCGACCACCTCCACCTTGCGTTGCTTCAGCTCGCTGTCGCATGTGATGGCGCGATGTAGCAGTTCGTTCAAGTCGGTGTCTGTCAGCGGCTTCAGCACGTAGACTTGCGCTCTCGACAGCAGCGGACGGATGATTTCAAACGACGGGTTCTCGGTGGTGGCGCCAATCAGCGTGGCTGTGCCTGTTTCTACGGCGGCAAGCAGCGAGTCCTGTTGCGACTTGTTGAATCGGTGGATTTCATCGATGAAAAGGATTGGGCGGTGCTGGCTGAACATGCTCGAGGCATCGCGTTTGCATAGCGTCAGCACGTCGCGCACGTCCTTCACTCCGGAATGCACGGCGGAGAGCGTGTAGAACGGAGCCTGCACCTGAGAGGCGATAATCTTGGCGAGTGTGGTCTTTCCCACGCCCGGAGGTCCCCACAGGATGAAAGAGGAGATGTGTCCCGACTCAATCATCTTGCGGAGTATGCATCCTTCTCCGACGAGGTGTTTCTGTCCGATATATTCATCGAGCGACTTCGGTCGCAAGCGTTCTGCTAAAGGTTCGAAAGTCATGTCTGTACAACGGGTTTAAAGTTTCACACACTTCACGATTTTGTCGTCGATGCCGCCACGCTTTTGCGCGCCTTGTAGTACGCCGTGCGCGACGAGAATCCCGACTCTTCGGCAATTTCCTCCTGTTTTGCCGCCGGATGCGCCTCCTTGTAGAGGGCGGCGTGCTGCAGGCGGAACATGTTCACGAGGTTGTAGTATCCCAGTTGGGTTATGTATTTGCTTGCGGCGTTGACTTTGCCTTTCGGGATTTCCGACAGCACTTCCGATTTCTGCAGATGCGGCTCGCGGTAGCGGCGGAGTATTATCGACAGCACTTCGTTCCCGATGGCGTCTATTTCCGACGGCGAATCGGTCGTGGCGGTGTCCTTGCTGCCGTCGTTTGCCGGGTCGGGCTCCTGTTTGTTTGTAAACAGCTGTTGCGGGTGCAGGATTATGCACAGCATGTAGATCATCGCTGCCGACGTGATAAGGTCGACGGCGAGTTTGCACCAACGGCTGTCGGAGACAAACACAGCCCACATCAGTGCAATCCAGCAGAGCGGCAGGTAGAGCACCAGCTGGGCGAATCTGTAGGGGAAGTCCTCCACGTTTGAGTAGTTGTCGGTATTGAATTTGTCGATGGTGCGTTTCAGCTGGTTGGTGATGTGCACCGACAGCGTTGAGAACAGCAGGCTGAAGCCGCCCATCGCAGCCATCAGAGGCGTTCCGGCGTCGGTCAGGACGTGTCCGCCCATTGTCAGAGCTATTGCGAGCAGCGACAGGAGCAATGCAAATGCAGAGAATAGATATGTTTTCAGCAGAATGCTGTTGCGCAGCCGTTTCCGAAAGAAGTAGCTGCTGAACAGGGTTGTCATACAGACGGGATAGAAGATTATGCCGAAAATTTTCACGTATGTCCAGTAGTCTGGAGTCGTCGGACTCAGAACGTATGGGAATTCAAGCGCGATGGCGATGTAGAAGAACGACACCAGGCGGCGGGCAGGGTAGTGGAAGTCGCCATTTTCGTTGAACGGACGGCACATGTGATTCCATCTGACAATTCCGCAGACAACGCCGGTGATGATGAAAATCAGGCAGGCGTAGGCGTATAATTGGATGTTCGACAGATTGTGTTCCATTTTTCAGAATGATAAATAATCGCGCAAATTTACATATAAATAGTGAAACTTGGCGTCTGCGCAAAACAAAAAAAACCGGAACTGCTGTTCCGGTTTTTCTATAACGTAGGTTTCGGATGCTGCTACATGTTCATGCCGCCGTCCACTTGGATAACCTGTCCCGACACGTAAGAAGACATGTCGGAAGCGAGGAATGTGGCGATGTTTGCAACGTCCTCCGGAGTGCCGCCGCGGCGCAATGGAATTTTCTTGCACCATTCTTCCTTGATTTCGTCAGAGAGTTTGGCAGTCATGTCGGTGATGATGAAGCCAGGAGCGATTGCGTTGGCGCGGATGCCGCGGGAGCCGAGCTCCTGAGCCACCGACTTGGCCAAGCCGATCATGCCGGCCTTTGATGCAGAGTAGTTTGCCTGACCGGCGTTGCCGTGTACGCCAACAACCGATGCCATGTTGATGATAGAGCCTGTGCGCTGGCGCATCATCACTGGAGTCACCGCGTGAACGAAGTTGAACGCAGACTTCAGGTTGACGCCGATCACAGCGTCCCATTGAGCCTCCGACATACGCATCATCAAGCCGTCTTTTGTGATGCCGGCGTTGTTTACGAGGATGTCGAGACGGCCGAAGTCCTTCACCACTTCAGCCACCACGTTGTGGCAAGCCTCGAAGTCGGCTGCGTTTGAGGCGTAACCTTTAGCCTTTACGCCGAAAGCTGCTATTTCTTCTTCTGTTTTCTTTCCGTTTTCGTCGATTACCAGGTCGGTGAACGCGATGTCGCAACCCTCAGAAGCGAACTTCAATGCAATTGCTTTTCCGATACCTCTTGCTGCACCTGTGATGAGTGCAACTTTTCCTTCCAATAATTTCATAACTGTATAATTAAAAAGTTGTTATTTAAAATTCAAATGTCCGGCACGCGCCTGTCACTGCTTGATGCCGTATAAAATAAAATCACTCAGATAGTCGCGCAGCTTGTCTTTCTCTATGCCCAGCTCGCGGAAGTTCTCGCGGATGTAGGGCACGTCGAGACCCTGCAGACACAGAATCATCACCATGGCCGTCTTGTCGACGTGCTTGATGCGGAAAATGCCGCTGTCGACGCCTTCCTGAAGTATAGTTTCGAGAATGTGCACTTCCTTGGGGCTTGTGACTTTGCGGGCGCGCTCCACCTTGCGCACATCGCGGAAAAATCCGGCGCGCAGCGAGCCGTTGCGATGCACGAGGTCTTTCATCGCGTCAAAGCGTTGGAAAATGAATTCCATCAGCTTTTCGTCGGCGGGAATCTGAAGTTTCGCTATCTCGCTGAGCTTGCTCAGCACCTTGTCGCTTTCAGTCTCTACCACAGCGTTGTAGATGTCGCGCTTGTTTTTGAAATAAGTGTAGATGGTGCGACGTCCCTTCTCGGCGGCGATGGCGATGTCGTTCATCGTCGTGTTTTCGATGCCCTTGTGGGCAAAGAGCTGACGGGCAATGTCGATTAGTTTATCTCTTGTTTTCACCATATTTACTTTTTGTCTTCAGACTGCACAAATGAAGATTTTGTGTGCGAAATTAATCATATTATTTCAGAGAGGCAAAAAATATCGGTGTAAAATGAGGTGCGCGGATTGAAAATGGTGATGGAAAGCCGTGAAAGACAGCGGCTTGCACGGCTTCAAATCTTTAGGGCGTCTGCTTGCCGTATCCGGCGCTTTTCTGCCCGCTGCGACGGTTAGGATAGTTTGATTTCGATGGGCAACATTGCTGCCCGTGTGAATGATTAAATTTGCACGTCAGAAAACGGCGTGTGTGTGTTTGTGTGATTGAAAATTTTATTCACAAATTAATCATATTCTCGCAATAAAAACGTAACTTTGTTATTTAAAGCATTAAATTCTGAAAATGACCAAAGAAATGAACGTATAACGGCACGTTTTTGCCGGTAACTTTTTAATAAGAACTCCTTTGTAGTTGCACAAGGTTTGGTCGCCTTCAGGTGCTATATGGGATTTTTTTGATTTTTCAAATGAAGTTCGACAAATCCAAATGGAAAGAACTTGACATAAACGTAGATAGTCTATGGATTATGGGACCAAGAGCTAAAGGAGGCAAGCATGAAAATGTTTACCACGGCAACTTTGCTCCTCAGATTCCAAATCAAATGATTCGTCGTTACACTGAAGAAGGGGGAAATGTGCTTGAAATGTTTATGGGTAGTGGCACAACACTTTTTGAATGTGAAACACTTGGACGCAACTACATCGGATTTGACATAAATGAAGAAATCATCAATTATGTTGAATCAAAGATGGATTCGGCTTCATCACCTATCAACTACCATATACACAATTGTGACATCCTTAATTCAAAAAAGGTTTCTGATTTTGTAGAGTCGGATTTGAAGTCAACAGGTAAGCGTACCGTTGATTTGATAATGTGCCATCCTCCATATTTGGACATTGTGAAATTCTCGAATAAGCCTGAAGACTTGTCAAACATAGCAGATCTCCATACTTTTATATCAAAATTCGTAGAGTCGGTAAACAATGTTTGGTCTTTTTTGAAAGTGGGCAAATACTTTTGCCTCGTTATTGGTGACATTTATCGAGACAGTGAAGTTATTCCTTTAGGTTTTTATCTGATGTACGCCATAAAAAGAGCATTCAAATGCAAATTGAAAGGCATTGTGGTTAAAGATATGGTAGGAAATAGAGGAAAAATCGGCATAGAATCGCTTTGGCGATACCGAGCATTGAAAAGTGATAATTTCCTTTTCAAGCATGAGTATATTTTTGTATTCAAAAAAACTTCAAAATAGTTATGGCAAAGAATAATTTAATTGACCTATTCTTGGAATTGGCCAATCCAAATATAGAAACAGGCGAAAGCCGTTGGGTTTATACTTCAGAATTTGTTGGTAAGTATAAAGGTCTTGTGCTTGGCAATGGTTGGAGCTGGGGTAGAAAATCTTCTCGCCTTCAGCGCAAATATAAAGTTGAAGTCAAAAGAGAGGGTGCAGGAAATGCCATTACTGCCATTCGATTAATTGGCTACAATGGTGACAAACATTTTAGTCAAAATATTCGTCAAGATATTAAAGATGAAATCAGCAAACGCAGATGTGTTATGCTTGGTGTTAAAGGCACATCAGAAAACACGACTATCGAAGTAGATCACAAAGATGGACGAAAGGATGATATGCGTGTTTCAGATATGGCTACGCAAAGAATTGAAGATTTTCAACCACTTTGTAAAGCTGCGAATGACATAAAACGTCAGATATACAAATATTGCAAAATGACTGACAAGCGATGGGATGCAAAGAATATTTCTGGCAACCCATACTCTTTCTATGAGGGTGATGAAAATTACACCGATGATTTAGGTTGCAAGGGATGTTACCAATATGACCCTGTTGAATATCGCATTCAATCTGTGCGTAGACTGAGTGAAGAAGCTATACAACAGAGTGTAGAATTCGTAATGCGCAAACTTTATCCAGAACTCTTTAAAGGCAAATAATGAATACAGTTTACAACATACAAGAAGTAGCTAAGATTTTAAAAACAACCCAAAAAGCCGTTCGGCGTTTGGTTGCCAGTGGCGATTTGGAAAGTTCTAAATCCGGAACAAAGTATATTATAACGAGCGAAGCTCTTGACGAATATAAAGAAAAAAACGAGTCAGCCCCAAATGATTCCATTCAATTAAATTTGTTCGGAGAGCCAGACACAAAAAAAACTGAGGCATACCGTCCTAAAGCACCTAATTTAGCGGATATCTCTGCTTGGTGGAAAGATACTCCCAAATCAAAGATGACTTTCGTTGATTTGTTCTGTGGAGCAGGTGGTTTATCTAAAGGACTTGAAATGTCTGGTCTTGAGGGGGTTTGTGGTCTTGATTGGTTTAAAGAGGCCTGTATGACCTATAATCGCAACTTTGACCATCCATTCGTAAACGGCGACATTAAATCTCCAGAAATAAAAGAGCAATTCTATGAAACAGTTAAGAAACAGTTGAGTGGAAGACATCTTGATATTGTCGCTGGAGGTTTCCCTTGCCAAGGATTTAGTATGGCAGGTAATCGAATTGTCGATGACCCAAGAAACTCGTTATATCTTGAACTGATTGAGATAGTGAAGCGCTTGCAACCGGATTTTGTTATTTGCGAGAATGTCAAGGGTTTGCGTAGTATGCTCAACGGTCTTGTGGAAAAGAAAATTATTGACGATTTTCACTCAATCGGTTATGAAATGAATGTTATGACGCTATGCGCTGCCGACTATTATACTCCGCAAAAGCGAGAGCGTGTAATTTTCATCGGCAACCGCAAAGGCTTGAAGAATTACCATCCAAAGCCAATTCTTCAATCTTCTCAATATATTACCACCGGAACAGCGATTGCCGACCTTATGGAAATGCCAGAGAATAAGGAATTCAACCATGTCCCTACAAAGCACCGCCCCGATATGGCTCAGCGTATGCTTGAACTACCGGAGGGACAAAGCCTATACAAAGGTTATTCTGATGCTTGGAAAAAATGTCCTTGGAACGAGGCATCGTGTACAATTAAAGAAAATCATGGCGGTGTAAACATTCACCCCAAGTTACCTCGTGTACTTACCGCTCGTGAAATGGCGCGTTTGCAGTCATTCCCAGATGACTTTATCTTTGAAGGTCCAAAAAACAAACAACTTGTTCAAATAGGCAATGCCGTTCCACCGCTCCTCGGCAAAGCAATCGGACTGGCTGTGCGCTATTCAAATGGTGATTTAATATAATGGGCGCTTTTTATAATAGATTATTGTCTCTTTTTCAATAAAATTATAATGATTATCAAATCTATTCAGATAAATAAATTTCACGGATTCAGAAATGTAAGTTTCGAATTAGGACAAAATATAACCATAATAGCAGGACAAAATGGCACTCAGAAGACCACTTTGTTGGGATTACTAAGTCAGCCATTTAGTTTACGAATTCATCCTTCAATGAAAGATGAAAAGCCTTTATGTGGTGGCAATTATTGGTCTCAGTATTCTGAAAAATTTAAAATATCTCCATCCTTTGATAAGGTTGGTGATCATGAATGGACTATTGACTCACCTCTGGAAAATGAGCCATATACTGTTGAAAGTATTTATAGGGATAAAGCTAAAGGGATAATACGCTTTTGGCAAAAAGGAAATAGAGAAAAAGGCTCTGGATATTTACAATATCCTGTTATATATCTCAGTCTTAAAAGACTGTTTCCAATAGGAGAAGAAAGCAAAATTCATTCAAATGGACAAGGACTTACTCAAGATGAAATGAATTTGTTTAAAAAGCTTCACAATGACATTTTGATAGCAACAGACAAAATAGTCAAAACAGAGTTTATTGAGGGGTCAAACAAAAAAACTATTGGCATTACGACAGATAGGTATGATTGGATGCAAAACTCAGCAGGGCAAGATAATGTCAGCAAAATAATATTATCACTACTTTCGTTTAAACGCCTTAAGGAAAAGTTTAAAAAAGAATACAAAGGGGGTATTTTATTAATTGACGAACTTGATGCCACTATGTATCCTGGTTCGCAAAGAAAGTTACTCAACGTACTTAGAAGCTATTCTTCAAAGTATAAAATTCAAATAATTTTCACGACTCATTCTCTAATGCTTTTAGAGTATGGTTGGAACATATATAACGAAACACTGAAGAATCAATATACAAAAAAACAAATACAATTGATATATTTGGAAAAGAAACGAACGGGTGACATTGAAATTTTAGCAAATGCCAGTTTTAATACAATTAAAAATCGTTTAAAAGTTAGCATCGATGAAGAGAAGAAAAATAAAATACTTGTATATTCCGAAGATTCTGAAACTATTGCTGTGGCTAGAGCAATCCTTAGAGGGAAACGATGTTTGAGCAGGTTGAATTTTAATAAATCAAAATTCTCGTGTAATACTCTAATTGATTTAATGGAAAGAAAGATTCCTGCATTTACAATGCCAGAAAGCATCATTCTTTTTGATGGAGATGTGAGTTGCGACCAAGCACAACAGAACAAATTAAAAAAGATTAAAAGCCATAATTGGATTTGTTTGCCGCAAACCAAATCTCCAGAACGTTGGTTCGCAGAATTTATCTATAAACTTCCAGATAATGATCCTTTTTGGGCCTCTGTTCATCCTGACTATACTCCCCAATTGTGTTTTAGAGACTACACATATGAAGACATAATGGGTGGACAAGAAGATGGCAGGATTAAGGCAAAACATTGGTTTCAACAACAAATGCAGTACAAGAAGGATTGGTGTGAAAAAGTTATCAAAAGATGGAGAAATGATTCAAATGAAAATGAAGAAATGATAGAAAATTTTATATCTAACTTCAAAATTGTATTCAATCAAATTGCCAAATCAGTGTCAATCGAGCAAATTGTTTAGTTTATGGTTAAGTTTTACTCGCCGTTACGATATCCTGGTGGAAAAAATCGCATATTTCCTTTTGTGTCATCACTTATAAAAAGAAACGACTTGGAAGGGTGTGCTTATGTTGAGCCATTTGCTGGTGGCGCAGGATTGGCTTTGCACCTATTAATAGAAGGTGTCGTTTCTGAAATATATTTGAATGACTTGGATAAATCTATTTACTGTTTTTGGAAAACAGTCATAGAGAATCCCGAAAACGTGTGCCATTGGATTGAAGATGTTGAAGTCAATATGGAAACTTGGAGAAAAGCAAAAAATATTTATGCCGACTTTGGAAAATATTCCGATTTTGAAATCGCTATGGCCACATTCTATTTAAATAGGGCAAATGTGTCTGGGATTATTACGGGAGGGCCTATAGGTGGAATGGAGCAAAAAGGAAAATATAAAATTAATGCCCGTTTTAATAAAGAAGATTTAGTTAATAGGATTAAGTTGATTTCGACGTATAGCAAACAAATTCATTTGTCAGGGTTGGATGGAAATGAATTTTTGAGAAGAATTGACTCTATGGACAAAAAGCTATTTATTTACATAGACCCACCGTATGTAAACAAAGGCGCTCAATTATATATGAATTTCTTTCAAGAACAAAACCATCGAGATTTAATTCAAACAATATCAAAATTAAAACACAAATGGATCGTTTCTTATGACAATGCTGATTTGATTAATGAAATTTATTGCCAGTATATAAGAATAACTCATCGACTTTCCCAATGTACCTCGAACAGAATTGGTGATGAAATTTTGATTATACACCCAGATTTAAAGTTCAAGAGCTCTATTTCTTTACTAAAAGGGCCAACAATTTTAAAAACATAGCCCCGGATAAACCTCCGGGGCTTTTTTGGTACGCTCGGCATGAGCATTGTCTAACGGGTGCAAGTCCCGAGCAAGCCCTAATAGCGGGAATTGCATAGTCAAAGGCAAGGGTGTCCATCGCAAGGTATATCGAAGACCAGAAGGAAGTGTGAAACGGACGACGATTCATCCCATACCTAAAGGAATGGACTTTCTCGCAAGAGTGTCTAACAAGCTCATGAAATTGCCTAATGAATATGTTTTGTTTAATGACTTACTATTTGAAAATAATGGGATTTCAACGCAAATTAATCATATTGTAGTGTCGCCTTATGGTGTGTTTGTAATTGAAACAAAGGGATATAGAGGTTGGTAATAGCGAAACAATAAATTGGATAATACGGACAATAAATAATAATCGTATAATTGCTGATAAGGCGAAGTTAAAGCGGCATATACAAAATACAAAGTATAGACAATACAGTAGTTTAAACAATATCAAGCAAGGTGTTTGTCCTAGATGCGGAGGACGACTTGTTTTGAGAAAAGGTAAGTATGGATCATTCTATGGTTGTTCTAATTATCCAAAGTGTAAGTTTACTTTAAATTCATAGAGTGCAAATCTTCGTTTGACGCTATTCGCAAGTTTGACGAGAACTGCAAAGAATATTTATGAGCATTTCATCCAAGCAGTTGGAATCTTTTCATCTTATACGTATGGCTGCGCATATTGGTGAGGAGGTTTACTATTCTGATTTACTGTTCATGCTGGTAAGTATTGGAGCCATGTAACTGGAGAACCACATCATGCCATCGTTTTGTGAAAAATAAAATTCCTACCTTTGCAGTAACTACAACTAATGGGTTATGGACAAGATGACAAAAGAGCAGCGGCATCGCTGTATGGCGGCAATACATAGCAAAGACACCAAACCGGAAATGCTGGTGAGGAAGTACCTTTTTGCACGTGGTTTCCGCTATAGGCTGAATCATCCTCGCTTGCCGGGTCGTCCGGATATTGTGCTTCGCAGGTATCGCACGGTGATATTCGTGAACGGGTGTTTCTGGCATGGGCACGAGGGGTGTAAGGCTTATGTCGTACCTAAATCGAACGTGGAGTTTTGGAAGGCGAAGATAGAGCGCAACAGGCAGAGGGATAAGGAGCAGCAGAGGCGACTTGCGGAGATGGGGTGGCACTGCATAACGGTGTGGGAGTGCCAGCTAAAGCCGAAGGTGCGACAGCGGACGCTGGAATCGTTGGCTTTTACGTTGAATGAGATTTTCTTGAACGACCGCAAGGTGAGGACTTACCGGATGCCCGAAACCGCTTGTGCCGAAGCTGCGGAGCCTGATGACGCTATCGGTTATGGGGTGGATAAAAAACAGTTGCCTCTTGATCCGGGTGGACCAAAAGGCAAACTGGAGTATTAGAGTATTTATAGACTGTCCCTTCACAGGGATGATTGAGTTCGGTATTTCTTCATGTTTATTTTGTGATGTTCAGCAGTCGTAAGTTGTTGAGCACCATATTCTGAGCTGTCTGCTGAATGTATTCGGCCTGCTCTGCCTGTAAGCCCTTGGTGTATGCCGTTTGGTAGGGCTTCTGATGTATGGCGCTGAAGATTACGTTGGCTGCCAAATAGGTACCTAATGGCGAAGGGTGAGTGCTGTCTTGAGCATAGAGAACATAGTCGGGGCGTTCTCTGCGTACCTGCTGCCATGCCATTCCCACGGGAGCGCACCAAGCACCGTTGGCGTAGGTCATTTCAAGGTAGCTGGTTTTCAGTCGCTCCTGCATCCCGGTGTACGAGTCGATTAGCGGATAGTTGGGCACCGGAGTCTGGCATCCGTATTTATGTCCCCATGTCATATAGAACACCACGTGCGCCTTAGGGCTGTACGCATGCACCAGGCTATCCAGTGTATGAGCGTACAGATAAGTATCTTCTGCTACCATGTGCGTAGGTTTAGCCGGAGCTTCGCTTTGCTCTTGCAGGATTACATAATCCCAGTTGCCCTCCTTGATTTTGGCTATGGTTTCTTTATCCTTCAGGTGTCTCTCGAAAGAGAAGCCTCCCTTCAGACTTGCCCTGTACGACAGCTTCAGCCTCTGGCTTTCGGCTATTTTCTGTACATCATCTGGCAGGTTATTGAAATAGGTGTAGCTATTGCCAATGAATAACACCCGTATAGAGTCGTTGGCGTTTTTTGCCGATGCGGTGCTGATGCATGCGCATAGAAATAATAGTGCTGTAAATAGTTTCTTCATAATGGTAAAACGAAAAAGGTTCATGTAATAAGGTTTTTTATCGGCTCCAAAGTTAGAAGATTTCGGCAAAACATGAATTGTTATCCTTGCCTAATGTGAGTAAAGGATGTGTTTTTTCATGCCAGATATGTTTAATCGCTATAGATTTTGTTGAACGGATAAGCTATTTGTGAATGACAAGATGAGAAAGCAACTATAGAGTTGTTGGTATAAAAACGATAGGGTGACAAAACAGCGTGTTTTAAGACTGCTGTTTATGTCACCCTATACGGTAAGTTATTAGTGATTGAATTTTAGTCTGGCAATCGGATTAATAGTTAGGATTCTGAACCAAAGTGCCACGTGTTTCACGTATTTCGTAGGTTGGGATAGGGTATAGCTCATGCTTACCTGCCTCGAAATACTTTCCGGCTGCCCAAACGTATTTCTTCAGTGTGCCATCGGCAACGGCTGCGGTGAACTTATCGTTGAACTCTTTGATGGTTGATGCCAGTTTGTTCCAACGGATAAGGTCGAAACGGCGGAAGCCTTCGAAGCATAATTCTCTAGCTCGTTCTACGAACAGATACTTCTCTACGCTTTCTTTGCTAGGGAAGTTGGCCATTGTAAAGTCGATGTCGGCATTTGCGGTTGTAGGATTGTAACCATAAGCTCTTCTGCGTACTTGGTTCAGACACTCTAAACCAAGGTTGTCTAGCTGACCTTCGGCTTCGGTTACTGCTTCGGCATACATCAGCAACACGTCAGAGTAACGCAGTAAGATAAAGTTGATATCCATGTTTTCCAAATCTTTCGGAGGACCGGGAATCCAGTTCCTGCGCCATTTGCCTGGTGCCCAGTTGTAGCTTTCGTTACGATTGATTTCTATGAATTTGTCTTGTGCGTTAATCTTGAATGTAGCGATAGCTGTTTCTCGGCGGGCATCACCTTGTTCATACAAGTCGTATGCAAAGCAAGAGGTTTTGATGAATGAGTTTCCAAGGCCGAATGAAGAGTTACGATTGATTTCCGGAGAGTTGTATGAACCAATTTTACTACTGTGGTCGCTTTCTCCCGATGGGTTGAAGAACTGAACCTCATACATTACTTCGCTTGGATCCATGATGCCTTCGCATACGTTCTTAAATACTCTTTCGTAGCTATTGTTTAGCTTATGACGATGTGAATTAATCAACTCTGCACAAACTTCTTTAGCTTTCTTATAGTAATCAAGATACTTTTCTGGGCGTTCCATCTTACCGTTTTGATGCAGTGAGTATCCGGCGCGATACAGATAGGCACGTGCCAGTAAGCCCATTGCAGCTCCCTTAGATGGGCGACCTTCGTATGAGCTGACTTCATTATACCAAGGCAGGTCTTTGACAGCTTCTTCCATATCAGTGATGATTTGGTCGTACACTAATTCTTTGTCGGTACGTGTAACAGCAAAGTTTTCTGTCTTGTTTGATGCTGTAAGTTTCAAAGGAACATCGCCCCACATACGTACTAGGTCGAAGTAGCAGATGGCACGCAGAAGTTTGGCTTCGGCTATCAAGCGGTTGAATGATTCTTTGGCTGCATCGTTTGGTAGTTCTACTCGGTCTTTATTGGCCATTATACGGTTTACTCGGTCTATACCTGTGTAGTAATAACCCCATGCTTGCTCTAGCCAACTGTGTGCCGGGTAGATGTTGTAGTGACCAAGGTCGCGTGCGGTATGTCCGATGCCCGAACCTTTAATGTGGCTAATGTCGGTATCGCAGTCGTTAACCAACATAAAGTGTCCGTATGTCATTTTCTGGCTTAGTACTTCGTATGCACCGTTAACCGCTTGCTCTAGTTGGGTTATGTTGGTGTAAAAGTCTTGCTCGTCATAGAAGTCGTAGGTCTTTTCTGCAAGAAAGTCTTCGCATGATGTAAACAGGAATGCTGTACAGAGCAGTCCCATTGCCATGCCTATAAATCTATTATATAATGTTTTCATAATCTAGTAGTATATGATTTAATTATTAGAAAGAAATGTTAGCTCCAAATACAACCGAAATAGCCGACGGATAAGCTCCCCAGTCGATGCTTGGTGTTAATCCGTTGTTAGCGCAGGTATTGACTTCTGGGTCATAGCCAGAATACTTGGTGAAAGTATGCAGGTTATATCCGGTAGCATAGAAGCGTACGTTAGAGAGTTTAATCTTAGTAACTATGCTCTTAGGCAGTGTATATCCTAAAGATATGTTATTAATCTTGAGGAAAGAACCGTCTTCTACGTAACCAGAATGGAAGCTAAGGTTTGAGCTACCGTCTATTGATACGTAATGTCTGTCTTTATTTACAGCGGCAAGTTGCTCTGGGTCATTGAAAATGTATTCTCCTTTATCGTTCATTACTGTAAATCTATCCAGCGCTTTGTCTTTCAGTGTATTTCTCCAGCGGTTGTTGAATTTAGTGTAATACATCTGGTTTGCTGGCGCACCCGACAAACCCTGTGGAGTAGGCCGTGCAGATGCTAACCCAAAACT